>Ga0272446_1001915_pt1 | contig 29412 bp, 28 predicted proteins | sample YNPCB0061_FD_194587 | JGI IMG/M metagenome (GOLD analysis project Ga0272446, IMG submission 194587) | Hot spring microbial mat communities from Yellowstone National Park, WY, United States - YNP-CB-006-1 | ecosystem: Environmental > Aquatic > Thermal springs > Hot (42-90C) > Sediment | place...
CCTAGAGCACACCCCTCGCTGCGCTCGGCGAAGAAAGCGTATCCCTTCGGTCGGGTTAGTTCGTCACCGTTCGGTGACGAACTAACCAAATCTGGTATCAGACCAGTCGGCTGCGCAGCCACGAAGAGGCAAAGTCGATGATGTTGACCACAATCACAATCGCAATAACCCCCACAATCATCTGGTCGTACTGCCCCGAGGCCATCTTCTCGTTGATGAAGTAGCCGATGCCACCTGCGCCCACCAGGCCCAGCACCAGCGAGGAGCGGAAGTTAATCTCGAAGTTGTAGACCGTGTACGACACAAACAGCGGCAACACCTGGGGCAGAATGGCCCAGCGCACCACATTTACTCCCGAAGCACCGGTGGACTCGAGGGCCTCCACCGGCCCTTTATCGGCGTTTTCGATAGCCTCGGAGTAGAGTTTGCCCAGCTCGGTCAGGGAGTGAATGGCAATGGCCATCACCCCCGCAAAAGGCCCCAGTCCTACCGCCGCCACTAAAATCAGGGCAATAATCAGGGTAGGCACCCCCCGCAGCACATTCAAAAACAGGCGGGTCAGGTAAAACACCGTACGCATCAAGGGCGTACCCGCGGTTACGTTGCGGGCCGCCAGAAACGAGATGGGCATGGCAAAAATCGCGGCCAGAAAGGTGCCCACCAGGGCCATCTGCACCGTTACGGCGATCTGGCTCAACACCTCCTGGAGGGGGTAGCGCTCTGCAGCAACATCGGCCAGCATGGGCGGCCAGGCTTTGTCGGCGAACTGCTGCAGGAAGGGCCAGCCCTCCACCAGTTTGTTGAGGTCGAACTCGGTGGCATCGAACGCCGGTATTAAGAAACTCACCACCAGGGCAATCAGGATGCCTGCGCGGAAATCGTCGGGCTCTTGCAGGGCCGGGTTTCGCAGCAGCACCAGCCCTGCCCCCAGCATTAGCCCCGCTAAAAAGAAAACCCCAAAAGCCCCGTACTGGGTGGTGGCCGGTTGCACCAAGCGGTAGCCTTCGCTCGAGGCCTGCTGGGGTATGGCCCCTTGCAGGTCGGAGAGGCCCTGAATGGGCTTTAGTTCGTCCTGGCCCAGTTCCTTGCGTATTGCGTTGAGCTCGGGCAGGGCCCGGTTATAGGATTCAACCATCTCCTGCTGGCTCTGGGGAGATGTAGAGAAAAACAGCTTGTAGTAGCCCAGGCTTTTGGGAAGGTAAGCCCCACCCCCTTGAGGCGTGTGAAACCAGAAGAAGGCCAGAACCCCTGCCAAAGCCGCCAGCAGCAGAATGGGAATGCGTAGCTGGGGTCGGCTAAAGGAAAGCAGGGCAATCGAGCCTGCTACCAAAGCCGCCACGAGCAGTTCCATCAGACCATTAACGGGCTGCAAGCGAACCAGCTGGGCTGGCTGCAAATACCAGCTCCCGGCGGCCACCACCACCGCTACTCCCCCCAGCACCCCACCCCATCCGGCAGCTTTTCCACCTCGAGGGGCCAGCACCAGGGCTACAAGCACACCCAAAGGAATCAGCAGCAGCAGGGGATAAACCGGCGTTAGACCCAGCAGCGTGGGATCGATGGTGTCGCGGCTCAGGAAGCCCCTGGCACGGCTAAAAGGGAAGGCCGCAAACACCACCAGCAGGGCCATCCCCGCCCCTACAATCCAGCGTCGCATGGAACCCCTGGCCACGCCCATCAGCACCGCCAGCGCCAGCCCGAACAGGGTGTAAAGCAGCAGTCCGGTCATGCCAGCATCTCCTTGCGTTCGTAGAGGTCGTCCACCATCGCCTCGGAAAGCTGCGCGGGCGGGCCATCAAACACCAGTCGCCCCCGTTTGAAGGCGACGATGCGCTTGGCGTACTTCAAGGCCAGGTCGAGGGCATGGATGTTGATGACCACCGTAACCCCGTCCTGTTCGTTGAAGCGCTTGAGGGTGCGCATCACCTCCTCCGACAAAACCGGGTCGAGGTTGGCGGCAGGCTCGTCGGCCAGCATCAGGGTGGGTTGCTGGGCCATGGCCCGGGCAATGGCCACCCGCTGTTGCTGCCCGCCCGAGAGCGAGTCCACTCGAGCGTTCTCCTTGGCCGCCAGGTCCACCCGCTCGAGCTGCTGCCGAGCAATGCGGTAGTCGGCCTCACTGTACAAACCCAGCAAACCACGCCAGGTCGGAAGGTAGCCCAGGCGGCCATGCAAAACGTTATCGAGGGCGCTCAAACGGTTGACCAGATTGAACTGCTGAAAAATAAACCCCACGGTGCGGCGGTACTTTTGCAGTTCGCGCTTGGGCAGCTTGGTAATGTCGGTGCCATTCACCACCACCGAGCCCGAGGTAGGAATCAAGAGCCCATTCAGGGTACGCAAAAAGGTACTCTTGCCAGCACCCGAACGTCCAATTACGGCGACAAAATCACCTGGGGCAATCTCGAGGTTCACATCCATCAAAACCTTGAGGGGCCCCTTGGCGGTTTGGAAGGTCTGGTTAAGGTTTCGGACTTCAATCATGTGTCCTCCAGGGCGCATAGCTTTGCATTGGCTTGCTTTTTTGCCACCAGTCCTGTCGGCAAAACACACGTCCAGCACAGTTTTTTTGCTTTCGGATGTGGCAAAGCTCTTCGTATCCGGTTTCGTCCTCTTTCGCCCGGCTTTTTCATCAAATCATAAGCCCCCAGCCAGCACCGGGGGCAAAAGAGCGCCAGAGGTCTATTTGGTCTTATTGACCGGCCACTTTGCGGGCCTGGCGCACCACATCGTAGTCGGAGTCCTGGGCAGGAATCATGTAGTCGATGCGGTAAAGGTTGAACAGAAGCTTATTTTCTGGAGTTTTGATGCCCTGCAAAGCAGCGGCAATGCCCCGCGAAAGGGTGGGGTACTTGGTAATGAATTGCTTAGAAACCGAGAAGGTATCGCCAGGGATGGGCCTGGAGTAGAAAATTGCTGTGAGCTGGGCGGCTTCCTCGGGTTTGAGGAACTGCGTCCAGGCCCCGCTTTTGTTGCGGGTATCGTTGGCAAAAGTAGCGCAGGCATCCACCGACTTGTTAAGCACAGCCAGCACGCAGGCATCGTGCCGGCCCGCAAAGGTCTGCTTGGCGAACAGCTTGTCGGGGTCGAAGCCGGCCCCTACCACCGCTGCACGGGGGAAAACGTACCCGGCGGCCGAGTTCTTATCAACCCAGGCGATGCTCTTACCATCAAGCCCCTGGAGGTTCTTAATGCCTGAGTCTTTACGCACGATAATGGCGCTCCAGTAGAAGGGGCTGGAGCCGCGCACGCTCTTGAGGAGCACCTGAGCCCCCACATCCTGGTTGGCAATCACGTAGCCATCGGGAGGGAAAAAGGCAAAGTCGAGGTTGCCCCCGCGCATGGCCTCAATCAGGCCGCGGTACTCGGTGGGGATGAAGATTTCCACCTCGATGGCCCCCTGGAAGCGGCGCTCGAGATAGTCTGCGATGGCCTGAGCCGCCGGACGAAGCTGGTCAGAGTTCTGGGTGGGGTTGAAGCCAATGCGCACCTTGATTGGGTTCTGAGCCAGACCCATCGACAGCGCAAAAGCCAGCAAAGCCAAAATGAGAAACAGGTTGCGTTTCATACGTCGAATAGCCTACACCAGCTTGTGTCAGAATTGAATCAGGTCAACATTTTAAGCGACCAGGATGTTGTTTATATCGCCATCTACAAAAGTTTGGTGCTTGCTTAGCACAGTATTCCTGTAATCTCCTGCGGACTCCTCAAAGCGGGCATGATTTACAATGCACAGCATATGCAAGCACTCATCTTCGATTTCGACGGCACCATTCTGGATACCGAAAGCAGCGAGTTCCAGGCCTGGCAGGAGGTGTATCGGCAGTACGGCCTCGAGCTCCCGCTGGATTACTGGCTCCCCTTCATCGGCAATAACTCGATTTCTTTCGACCCTGCCGACAACCTGGAAAAGCTTTTGGGCAAACCCCTGGACAAAAAAGGCCTCGAGCGATGGGTGGAAGCCCGCAAGCAAACCCTCAATCAGTCTTTACAGCCCCTGCCGGGGGTGCTGGACTACCTCGAGGCCGCCCAGGCTATGGGCCTCAAACTAGGGGTCGCCAGCAGTTCCAGACGGGCCTGGGTGGAAGGTCACCTGGAGCGCTTGGGGTTGTTGGGGTATTTCCAGGTCATCCGCACCAAGGAGGACGTGGCCCTCACCAAACCCGACCCAGCCCTTTTTCTGCGGGCTGCCGAAGGGCTGGGGGTTTCTCCCGCTCAGACCATCGTGCTCGAGGACTCGCTTAACGGGGTGCTGGCGGCCAGGTCGGCGGGGGCTTTTACGGTGGCTATTCCCAACGCCCTTACCCAACACCTTGACCTGAGCCAGGCCGACCTGCTGCTCAGCTGTCTATGCGACCTTGCGCTGTGGGACTTACTGCGCATCGCCCAGCAGAAACGACCTACCCACCTATTCCCCATTGCTTAGAAAGCGCAAAATGCCACGGGCCAGGGCCTGAGCCAGGGTCTGGCGGTACGCCTCGGTCTGGAGGCGACGGCCTTCTTCGGGGTGGTTGGCAAAGCCCACCTCAACCAGAATGGCGGGTATGCGGGCGTTGCGAATCACATAAAACGGCGCCTGACGCACCCCCCGATCCACCGCCCCGGTAGCCTGTACCAGCGCACCCTGCACGTAGTGCGCCATCTGGCGGGAAAACTTCAGGTTGGACTGGGCAATCAGGTCGCGCACCAGCCGCTCCCCTACGCTCTGGGCCTCCTGGGTCAGGCGGCGTCCCAGCTCCCCACCACCGTTTTCGCGGATAACCTGGGCCAGCAAACTGGGGTCCAGGACACTGCCAAAGTAGTAGGTCTCGATGCCCTGGGCCACGTTGGGCGCACTGTTGACGTGAATTGAGACAAACAGGTTGCGCTTGGAGTTGGCCATCTCGGCCCGCAAGCCCAGGTCGGTGGCCTTGTCGGGTGAAAGGTGGGTGTCGCTGCTGCGGGTGAGCACCACCTCAATGCCCTCTTTTTGCAAGAGCTGCCTGAGGCGCAGGGCCAGGTCGAGGGTTACCTCTTTTTCCACCACAAAACCCACCGCGCCGGAGTCCACACCGCCGTGGCCGGGGTCAATTACCACCACCTTGGGCTGGGTGCGGGGTCTGGGGGGCTCGAGGCCCTTTGGTGGGGGGTTCGGTTTTGCGGGGGCCTGCGCCGAGGCCAGCACGTCCACCACCAGGCGGCGCCGGTTTCCATCCTCCAGAACCACACTCTTAATCTCGACACTGGGCTTCAGGCGCACGAACACTGTAACGCTGTTGCTGGCAACGACCACCTGGTACGAGGCCACCTGGGGCGAACTCACGTCCACATCGGCGGCCCCCACCTTGATACCCTGGAAGCGGATGGTCAGGGTATCGGGCGATTGTGCAATCTGGTACTGTGTTTTGGCCTCGAGGTCGAATACCAGTCGGGTATAGCCTTCGTGCAGGCCCAAGCGTGGAAAAGCCAGGGCTGAGGCCAGAACTACCCCCAGAAAAGCCAGCAAGCGCATCTCCTCGGAGTATAGCCAAAAAACCCCAACCGTTCTGGGGATTCGACCATACCTGCCCGGCCAAAGCCCATGATCCAGATGCCGGGGCCAAAGCAAACCTGGCCTCAAACGTAGCGCCATAACCAAACCGGGCAGGGTTGAAGATTTGCTCATTCGATTCATGCCGGAGGCTCTAAGATTTTGGGGATGAAGCGCTGGTTGATTTTGCTCACCCTTTTATCGCTGGTGGCGTCTGCCTCGAGGTTTGCCGGCTTCGAGGTCAGGCCTAAGGGCAACTCCGAACTCGACGTGGGCACCGGCATCTACACCCTACCCACCGGTGGCACCATCACCGATAACAAGAGCGGGCTGGTGCTGGAAGCCCGTTATATCCAGTACAAGGACGGCGAGTTTATCCGGGCCCAGGGAGCCACCCTCAAGGCCAGGGAGGGCGAGTTTAGCGCCAATAGCCTCGAGTACCTGCAAAAGCCCGATACCCTGCGGATGAGCGGTGTGCGTTTTAGCTCCAAAGAGTTCAAAGCCCTCTCGGCCCAGCAGGGGCTTTTGCTCAAGGAAGAGGTGCTGGTACTGAAGGGCGAGGTGCGCTCGAGCGACCCGGCCCTCGAGGCCAGCACCCTGATTGTGGACACCAGCAAAGACCAGGCCCTGGTGCTGGGGGCCTTCACCTTCCGCGATGGGGCCACCACCCTGCGCGGCAACCGGCCCGACAGCACCCTGCTGCTGACCTTTGGCAGCGGTAAAGTGCGGGCCAACACCCGTGTCCCCGTCGAGGTCTTGAACCGCCTGCGCCCTTATGCCGATAAACTGTAGGGCGTGCGCATGGAGAGCATCGGGTGCAGGAACCCAGGTCTGGCATTATTTAGAGCTGTTTTCCACAGCAACCCCGCCCCAAATGAAAACAAAAAAGCTGTGCTGAACTCGTTTTTTGCTGTGCGTCCGAGCAAGTGTGGCAAACCCACTGAACCCGCCGCGGCTGCAAAGGCTTTCGCGGGCTGCCAGGGCAGCCTGGCGGTTCAGATGCCCGTCGGCAATAAACAGCCGCTGTTTTCCCTTCCCTCTGGTTGTCCTGTGCGCCTGCTTTTTGTGGTGGTTCTGCTATCCGGCCTGGCCTGGGCCAGCCCCGGCACGCCCTGCTCCGAACAACCCTACACCCTGGAGACGCCTGAAGGGCTGGCAGGTGGGGGCAACCTCGAGTTCGACGGCGACGTGGCTATCTTTACCGATGGGGCCTGCCTGGAAACCAAAGGCCTGCGGCTGCAAGCCCCTAGCCTGCGCTACGACCAGGCCGAAGGCCTGCTGACCGCCCAGCAAATTGAGGTAGAAACCCCTCGCTACCGCTTCTGGGCCGAAGAAAGTCAGATCAAAAACCAGGTCTTGCAAGCCCACGGAATTCGTGTAACCACCTGCCGGTGCGGCGACGACCTGCGAATGCTGTCGCAAAGCCTGCGCTTTGACACCAAGAGCGGCGAGGTGGTACTGGAAGACAGCCGGCTCGAGGCCTATCGGCTGGGCCTGGCCCGCTTCGACGCGCTACGCCTGGATGTGAACCAGCCCCTGGACAAAAACCTGGGCCTACTCAGCACAGAGGCCGGTACTGTGGTTTTCCCCCTGCGGCTAGACTTCGACCAGGGCTTAAACCTGGGCCTGAGCGAGTTTCCCCTGTCGAACACCTTTAGCGGTAGGTTCAGCACCCGCATCACCCTGCTGGGCCTGCGCTTAGGCAGCCCCGACCCGGTGCTCAGGCTGGGATTTTCGGGGCAGGAGGAAGGCAAGCGGGCCCGGCTCGAGCTCGACCTTAAGTCCAGCGGCCCGGCCAGCCGGGGCGAGGTGGTAGATGGCCCGGTGTTTTTTACGCACGATAGCGAAAAAGGACGCTTTGCTTTTGGCCTCAAACAGTCTTTTGCGCTGGATGGCTTTACCCTGATTCCTTACGCCTGGTTTGCGCAAGACTGGCGGGACGGAACCCCGGCCACCCAGGAGCAGGGCCTGGCCGCTGGCGCCGAGCTGCGCTACCGCTTCGATTTGCAGGAGGGGCCATTTCGCTTTCGCCTCGAGCCTTTTGGGGTGCTGGGCTTTTACAACCAGCCCCAACAGTACCTGGCCTACGGCGGGCAGGTCGAAGGCCACTACCAGGCCGATTTTAGCGTACGCCTGGGCTATGCCTGGGCCATCGAGTCTACCCCCGGACGCTTCTGGCTCGAGCGCCGCGAGACCACACAAAAGCTCTCGGGCAGCCTGCAGTACCAGCAAATTCAGCTTCAGACCGAACACGACTTCCTCAAAAACCAGACCCAGGCTAGCCTGCGCATCGGCTATGCGCAAAGCTATGGCGAGGTCTGGGCCCAACTTAATAGCTGCTGGAATTGCGTAGGCAAAACCCTCAGCAACGGGCGGGACGACTGGGAGCGCCGGGAGCTGGTGGTGGGCTTTACCCCCGTTCCTCTAACTTGCACCTACGACCTCAACCTGAGCCCCCTGCTCGGGTATGATTTCCTGCGCCAGGGGGTGAGCCGCTGGGGGCTGGAGCTGCGCTATGCCGACTGCTGCTTGATCTGGCGGCTGGGCTACCAGGAAGTCCGCATCGCCCAGAACCCCAGCGAAGTACCCAATGGCAAACTAGTGTTTGGACTGGAAATTCGATGACCCGCCTGGACCGTTACATTCTGCGCGAAGCCCTGCCCGTCTTTTTGTTCGGGCTGGTGCTTTATGTGAGCTTTGGGCTCATCAGCAATATCCTGCCCAGGGCCCAGTGGATGACCACCGCCGAGCTCGGCAGCATCCTGAAGTGGCTGGCCCTGCAGGTGCCTTATGCCAGCGTGCAGGCTTTACCCATCGCCGGGCTTCTGGCGGTCATGCTGGCCTTCGGGCGGCTGGCCCGGGAAAACGAACTGCTGGTGATGCAGGCCGGCGGCATCTCGCTGCTGCGCACAGCCCGGCTGTTTTTGCTGGGTGGCTTGCTCTTGAGCGGCCTTTCCCTGGCCCTTTCGGAGTGGGTGGTGCCCTGGGCCAACCGGGCCACCGCGGTGGTGTACTGGAACGAGCTCATCCCCGAGCGCACCCCCCAGTTCAACCTGGTTGGGCGCGAGCTTGCGGTGGGCGAGTACACCCTGCGCTACGATGGCTTCGACCCCGCCAAAGACGAGTTTCAGCAGGTGCGCCTCGAGCGCTGGCAGGGCCAGAACATGACCGTAATCCTGGCGCAGACTGCCCGCCTGCAGGATCGGGTAATCGTGCTTCGGAATTACAAGGTGTTCACCCTGGACTTTGCCCAGCTTCCCCTGCCCGAGTTTGCCAGCCTGGAAGCAGCCCAGGAAGGCTTGCAGGCGGTTTTTAAGGCCCAGAACATCGGCCAGCCCGGAGCAGAACTCTCAGTAAAGCTCTCCCGTAGCCGCCAAGACCTGGAAGCCCAGTACGCCGGGGGCGGCTTCGAGGTACCGGTTTCACTTTCGGAGTGGTGGCGCAAGCTCCAAGACCCCCGCACCCCACCCCGCGAGCTGCGCGAAGCCAAAGCCCAGTGGCATTCCGCCATCGCCCTGGCCCTGGCCAACCTGATGGTGATGGTGCTGGCCCTGCCTGTTGCGGTACGCCGGGCCACCAGTCCAGGCACCGCGCTGGCCCTGGCCCTGGTGCTCACCATCGCCTATTACGTGGCCTTTAGCACTGGCAAGGTACTGGCCCTCTCTGGCCCGGTTCCCCCCGAGGTCGGGGCCTGGGGCGCAAACCTGCTGGGCCTGGGGGTGGGTTTGTGGATGGGGAAAGGCATCTACCGTTGACGGTGACCCGGTTCATTGCAGCCTTAGGCTTCACCTCTGCTGGGGATCAGGGTCATGTGATATGAACCCCGCCTGAATCGTTCCGTTGGGGATTGTTGGAGCGCCATCGTTTTTCAGGCTGTTGCTACCCGCGCTTCAGGCGGGGGCCCCAGAAAAAGAACAAATCAAAGACATTTCTTGTGAACCCCTAAAAGCCGTCGAAACGCGCTGATTTTTCAGGCTGTTGGGCCCCAGCGAAAAACCACCGCACCCTTCACAAACGTTGCCATCAGGCTTAGAGGCTCGATGATTATGAAGGGTGCATTATGCTAATCCAAGGGTGTTTTTTCTATGATTTCGATTCTGGATCTCAAGCGGGAGTACCTCGAGCTCAAAGGGGAAATTGATGCTGCCATAGAACGGGTTCTAACCTCTGGCGGGTTCATCGGGGGGCCCGAAGTCGCTGCCCTGGAAGACGATCTGGCCGCCTATTTGGGCGTTCCTTACGTGGTCTCTTGCGGTTCCGGCACCGATGCCCTGGCCATTGCCTTACGGGCCATGGGGATTGGGCCAGGGGATGAAGTCATTACCACGCCTTTTACCTTCGTTGCCACCATCGAGGCCATCCAGCACGCTGGGGCCAGGCCGGTGCTGGTAGACATCGACCCTCAGACCTATAACCTTAATCCCGACCTCCTCGAGCCAGTCCTCTCGCCGCGCAGCAAGGCCATACTGCCCGTGCACCTGTACGGCCAGGTCGCGCCCATGCAAGCAATTCTGGCCTTCGCCCAAAAGCACGGGCTACAGGTGCTGGAAGACGCTGCCCAGGCCATCGGCGCGCGATATTACCCAGACCAGCCAGCAGCCCAGCCCCACGCCCACGCCGGCACCCTGGGCCACGCCGCCGGATTTAGCCTGTATCCCAGCAAGAACCTCGGTGCCTATGGCGATGGGGGCTTTATTACCACGCATAGTGAGGCCATCGCTCAGGAGTCGCGCCTGCTGGCCAACCACGGCTCCAGGGAGCGCTATCACCACCTGCGTGCGGCTGGTTACACCTCGAGGCTCGACGCCATGCAGGCTGCCATCCTGCGGGTCAAGCTGCCCCATCTGGAGGCCTGGAACGCACGCCGCCGCCAGATTGCCGCACGCTACACCCAGGCCCTGAAGGGCTACGTGCAAACCCCCTGCGAGATGCCCTACGCGCTGCACGTCTATCACCAGTACACCATCCGCCACCCCGAGCGCGACCGGCTGGCTGCCCACCTTAGACAACAGGGCATCGGTAGCAGCATCCATTACCCGGTACCGGTACACCTGCAACCCGCCTACCGCGGGCTAGCCCCTGCAGGCTCCCTTCCCGCCGCGGAGGCAGCCGCCCGCGAGGTGCTGAGCCTGCCCATGCACCCTTTCCTGGAAGAGGCCGAGGTAGAAGCAGTGGTGCGGGCGGTGCAAAGCTACGCCTGAATACTGCACATTCTATAGACCCAGACCCCTTTATACTGAGCTGCTATGCCGGAAAACCCCTTACTGCAAATCCGCTACGATATTCCTTTTAGCCAGATCCGCCCTGAGCACATCGAGTCCGCCATCCAGAGCCTGCTGGCCCAGGCCGAAGCCGAATTTCAGGCCATTTTGCAGGTAGATGGCCCGCGCACCTTCGAAAACACCCTGCTGCCCCTGGATCGGCTGGGCGAGGGGTTGGGCTACGCCTTTGGGCTGGTGGCCCACCTCGAGAGCGTGGTCTCGAGCCCCGAGCTACGGGCCGCCTACAACGCCGTCATCCCCGCCATCTCCGCTTTCTACACCCGGGTGCAGATTTCTGCCGAGCTGTACCAGGCCCTAAAAGACTTTGCGGCCTCCCCCGAGGCCCAGCAGCTCAGCCCCGACTGGGCCCGCTTCCTCAAGCTGCGGCTGGACGAGTTCCGCCGCCAGGGGGCCGACCTTCCGCCCGAAAAGAAAGCCCGCCTCGAGGCCCTCAACACTCGGCTTTCGGAGGTCACCACCCAGTTCGAGCAGAACCTCACCGACTCCACCGCCGACTGGGAGCTCTACCTGGACGAGACCCAGGTCGCGGGCCTGCCGCCCAGTGCCCTCGAGGCCGCCCGCCAGAGCGCCCGTGCCAAGGGGCGGGAGGGCTACCGCTTCACTCTGCAGCAGCCCAGCTATCTGGCCTTGCAAACCTACCTGGACGACGGCGAAATTCGCAAACAGGTCTACCTGGCCTACCACCGCCGCGCCACCGAGCTGGGCCGCGACAACCGCCCCCTGATTGACGAAATTCTCGCCCTCCGCCGCGAGAAAGCCGCGCTCCTGGGCTATGCCAACTTTGCCGACTACGTGCTGGAAAACCGCATGGCGGGCAAAGCCGAGACGGCCCTTCGCTTCGAGCAAGACCTGAAGGCCGCCTATGAGCCCTACTTCAAAAAAGAGCTGGCGGCCCTCGAGGCCTTTCGCCGGGAGCTCGAGGGCCCTCAAGCACCCCCGCTGGAGCCCTGGGACATCGCCTACTATGCGGAAAAGCAGCGCAAGGCCCTCTACCACTTCGACGAGGAAGAACTGCGGCCTTACTTTGCCCTGCCCCAGGTGCTCAGCGGGCTTTTCGAGGTGGCGCAGCGGGTGTTTGGCCTCGAGGTGCGGGAAGTACAGGGCGTGGACACCTGGCACCCCGAGGTCAAAACCTACGAGATTTACCGCGAGGGCCGGCGCATCTGCCGCTTCTTCACCGACTGGCACCCCCGCGAGAACAAACGCGGTGGGGCCTGGATGAACTCACTCATCCGCGGGGTGCGCCAGGGCGAAACTACGGAGCCCCACCTGGGCCTGATGTGCGGCAACCTGACCCCACCCGTGGGCGACCAGCCTGCCCTGCTGACCCACCGCGAGGTAGAAACCATCTTCCACGAATTCGGCCACCTGCTGCACCTGGCGCTCTCGAGCGTAGAGGTTCGCAGCCTGGTGGGCACCCAGGTGGCCCGCGATTTTGTGGAGCTGCCCAGCCAGATTATGGAAAACTGGTGCTGGGAACGCCAGGCCCTGGATCTGTTTGCCCGTCACTACCAGACCGGTGAGCCCATCCCGGACGAGCTTTTTGAGAAAATGCTGCGGGCCAGGAACTACTGGGCCGCCAACCTGGGCATGCGCCAACTGGCCTTTGGTACGCTTGACCTGGCCCTGCACGTTCACTACACCCCCAGCGATGGCGATGTCGTCACCTACGCCCGGCAGGTCATGCAACCCTTCATGCCCGCCCCGCTTCCCCAGGATTACGCCTTCGTGGCGGGTTTTGCTCATCTATTCGGTCATCCGGTGGGCTACGCTGCCGGCTACTATTCCTACAAGTGGTCGGAGGTGCTCGACGCCGATGCCTTCTCGCGCTTCAAGGCCGAAGGCATCTTCAACCGCCAGACCGGCGAAGACTTCATCACCCACATCCTGAGCAAGGGCAACGCAGCCGATCCGGCCGAACTCTTCCGCCGCTTCCTGGGGCGTGACCCCGACCCCAAGGCCCTGCTGGCCCGGTCGGGGCTGCTGGACTAGTCGCGGCACGCCTGAATACCCAGTCCAACCAAAACCGTTGGACTGGGTAATATGAACCCCGCCTGAATCGTTCCGTTACACAGAGGTTAGGGCATCATCGTTTTTCAGGCTGTTGCTGCCCGCGCTTCAGGCGGGGGCCCCAGAAAAGACCAAATCAAAGACATTTCTTGAACGCTTTGTGCGTGCCCCATCCTGGCAAAGTCAGGATGGGGCTCAGGCGAGCCGCTTCATGCGCTCCGGCACGTGATATGAAATCTCGCTGGGTTGTTCCCTTGATGTGGTGAGCCTGAGCGGTAACAGGTAAAGGGAACACCTGTGATGAATGCCAGTATCTACGGTCGGCGTGCGCCTGTGGCCTGCGGAGCAGAGGTGCCCACACCGGCCAGGCGGGCAAACTCCTTGGGGTCTACCGCGCGCGACATCCCCATTTCGTAGGTAATCAGCTTGCGCTTGTACAGGTCGGCCAGGTGAGCGTCCATGGTAATCATGCCGAGCTGGCCACCCGTTTGAATCACGTTGATCAGCTGGTGGCTCTTGCCTTCGCGGATGAGCGCCCGCACGGCCGGGGTTGCAATCATCAGCTCATAGGCCAGCACCCGCCCACCGCCAAAGGCCTTGGGTAGAAGCTGCTGGGTCAGCACCGCTACTAAGTTGTTGGAAAGCTGTACCCGTACCTGTTCTTGCTGCGACTCCGGAAACACGTCGATGATGCGGTCAATGGTCTCGGGGGCGCTGTTGGTATGCAGCGTGCCCATGACCAGGTGGCCGGTCTCGGCAGCAGTAATGGCTGCTGCGATGGTTTCGTAGTCGCGCATCTCCCCTACCAGAATCACGTCGGGGGCCTGGCGCAGCACCGAGCGCAGGGCTTTGTCGAAACCGTGGGTATCGGAGCCGATTTCGCGCTGGTTGATGATGGAAGACTTATGGCGGTGGAAAAACTCGATGGGATCCTCGATGGTTACAATGTGGCAGCGCTTCTTCTCGTTGATGTAGTCAATCATCGAGGCCAGGGTGGTGGACTTGCCCGAGCCGGTAGGCCCGGTCACCAGCACCAGGCCCCGCGGGTTCAGGGCAATATCGGCCACGCCTTTGGGCAGGCCCAGCTCCTCAAAGCTTTTGATGCTGGAAGGCACCACCCGCAACACCCCACCCACACTGCCGCGCTGCAAAAAGATGTTGACCCGGAAGCGGCCTTTGCCGGGCAGGCTAAAGGAGAAGTCGAGCTCTTTTTCTTCCTCAAAAACCCGCTGCTGCTTTTCGTCCATCAGGGCATAGGTCAGGCGCCGGGTTTCCTGGGGGGTCAGGGGTTCAAATTCGGTGGGGTGAAACTCGCCGTCCACCTTGACCATCGGCGGAAGACCCACCGTGATTACCAGGTCCGAGGCGCTTCGTTCTACCGCCAGGTTAAGTAGGTCTACAATATCAGGTGCTTTACTCATAGGCCTCTCCAGTTGCCATTAGGATACGCCAGGTCGAGGGCCGGGTATGTTTATATGCCCAAGCAAAGCTTTTGAAGGTCGCTGGCGCAGCCCCCACCGACCAATGTTTTGCGCTTGCAGCACCTGGCCCTACTTGGCACCCAGGTATTTGAAGTAGCGCTCGCGCGTAATCATGCCGTGCACGGTATCGCCATCGGCCACAAACACAATCGGGTGCTGGCGGAACAGCGAACCCAGCTCACCTGCGGCGGTATCGCCAGAAACCACCGGGGCCTCGTCCCAGGGCACCAGTGAGTCGGCGATGCCGATAACGCCCACCGGATGCCCGGCCTCGAGCAAAACAGCAATATTGCCCTCGAAGGATTGCAGCGCGGTGATAACCGGCACCGGCCTGGCCAGCTTGCGGGCCGAGGTGGGGGCCAAAATACCAGCAGAAAGCAGGGTGGTGGTGGTTACTTTGACCGCTTTTTTGGCAAGCAAAAGGCTGAGGGTAAAAACCAGCAAGAAAGCCAGCCCCTCGAGGACGCCAAAAAAGTTGAAGCCCTCCCAGCCAAAGCGGCCTCGCCCACCCAAAGCCAGGTGTATAAGCCCCGAAACAACCAGCCCTGCAATCAGGGCTGCAAGATAAGCAATTAGACCCGCCAGGCGTAAGTCACGAACAGTTCGCATCTGGCTTCTAGTCTACACCGGCCCAAGGGGTGTCTACAGCAGAACCTGAGGCCACAGGGTTTGCGCGGGTGCACCATCACCTCCGGCACAGCCTGGGCCGTGGTACGGAGTGTTTGCGGGCTATGGCTCGAGCCACTGCAAATCCTCTACTTTGTCGATGTCCACGCCCACCTCGGCATAAGGGGTAATGAGCGCTCTGGCCGGAACCCCGATAATTTGCGAGACCCTGGCCTCGAGCCCGGCAATATCGGCCTGACCCAAAAGCACCTTAAGCAGGGTTGCAAAGCCAATCATCTGGGCCAGCGCCAGGGGTTTTTTACGCAGCTCCAGGGCCCGCCTGAGCAAAGGCAGGGCTGTAAAAAAGAGTTTTTTGTCGATGATGACCAGATTACCCCCGGTAAAGTAGCCCTCGCGGACCCGGGCATAGGTGCGGCGCATCCCTGGGAAGCGCTGCTCGATGGTTGCTTTGGCAATGATGGTATAAACGAAACCCGCCTGGGGCGCGTTTTCCAGCACCCAGCGTACAGCTTCCTGGCGCAAAAACGGCATGTCGCCGGTTGCGACCAGCACCTTGTCGCCCTTGACGGCATTAATTCCCGCCTCGAGGTTGGCAATCAGGCTGCCCTGGTCGGGCAGGGCTACCCTGGGTGGAGGGCTCAGGGGCACGGGCGGCCCCACCAAAATTACCTCCAACCCGGCCTGCGTCAGGGCCTCGAGGGTGTACTCCACCAGCGGACGGCCCCGGTAGGGCACCAGGGTTTTGCTGGCCACGCCAAACTTTTGCGCCAGGGGATCGCTGGCATAGCCTCCGGCCAACACAATCGCTTCCACCCGCTTAGTTTACCCTTGGTTGCCTGCCTCTCTTTACCCAGGCCCCACCAACCGATACCCTAGTGGCATGGACGACCTGCTCGAACGGCTGGGAAACTATCTGGTCTGGCGCATTGGTAAGGCCGAGGGTGAGGAGGTGCTGGTGGTACGGGTCGGGCTGGCCTCAGCCACCCCCGAGTTCGGCCAGCTTGCACGCCTGCGTAACGTATCCGATGAGGAAATCGAGCAACTCGCCCAGGCCGGGCAGCTACGCATCGAGTGGGTCAACTGATGGTACTGGAAAAGTCTTTCAACCTGCGGCTAGCAGAACCCCCCGAGCGGCTGCTCCAGCCCGAGCGGGTGTTTGCTGGCAAACCCCCTTTTGGCGAACTGACCCGCACGGATACCACCCTCCAGGGCTATCTGGTGGCCGAGGCCCCGCTGTTTGGAGAAATCCATTTTCCTTTCCAGAGCCGTATTCACCCACAGGGCATAGCGGCTCGCCTCGAGGCTCTGCGCCTCCCCGACCCCCCGGCCTTCTGGGCCGAGCTCGAGGGCCACGGCGAGGTGGTCGAGGAGGGCCTGGTCTACCAGCTCACCCTTCGCATCCACGCCACCTTGCCCCAGGGCGAAAAATGGGGCGGACGGGCCCTGGGGCGCCTGGCCGAAGCCGCCTTCGAGCGCAATGTGGAGCGGGTTTTAGAGCGCCTTACCCAGGGCTGACCCCCATCACCAACCCCGGCCAGGCTGGTTCAGCAGGCCTAAACACAGCTTCGGACATATACTAGTAACAATCGGAGGTGGAACTATGCTCGAGGTACGCTATCTGGGACATTCGGCGCTGCTCATTAGCGATGGCACCATCCGCATCGTGGTAGACCCCTTCCTTACCGGCAACCCCAAAGCAGCCCTGGCAGCCAACCAGGTAACCACCGACCTGATTGTGCTTACCCATGCCCACGGCGACCACTACGGCGACAGCGTGGCCATCAGCCAGCGCACCGGAGCCCCCATCGTCTCCAACTTCGAGATTGTCAGCTACGCCGAAAAGCAGGGCGCTAAGGGGGTGGGTATGAATCTGGGCGGTACCTATAAGTTTAAAGGCGGCTGGCTCAAGTGGTTTCCGGCCTGGCACTCCTCGTCGTTCCCGGATGGCACCTATGGTGGGCTAGCCCAGGGCTTTGTGCTCGAGCTCGGCGGCAAGCGCATTTACAACGCTGGCGATACCGCCCTTTTTAGCGATATGGCCCTGGTTGCCCAGTACAGCCCCGACCTGGCTATTTTGCCCATTGGCGACCATTTCACCATGGGGCCAGACGATGCGCTAAAAGCCCTCGAGCTAACCCGCGCCAAACAAGTTTTACCCGTGCACTACAACACCTTTCCCCCCATTGCCCAGGACGGTGCGGCCTTTGTCCAGCGGGCCGGCCTGCTGGGGGTGGGAGGCCAGGCCCTTCAACCAGGTGAACACATAACGCTTTCGTAACAGGCCCTTTGTTGCAATTAGCCACAACCTCATGGACTATCGCCGACTGACCCGACAACACTACAAGCTCGAGATGCTCCTGGGCCTGGGGCGATCGTCCCAGGTGTATCTGGCCCATGCCCCCGACGGCACCAAAGTGGCCCTCAAGGTGCCGCGCCGCGAGGTGCGCACCGACCGGGCCCTCACCGAGCGTTTTGCCCAGGAGGTTGCCCTATCGCTTACGCTGAACCACGCCAACCTGGTGCGGGGGCTTTCGGGCCGCCCTGAGGGGGAAGGGGCCTTTCTGGCGCTGGAGTACTTCGAGGAAGGCACCCTCGAGGACAGGCTCAAAAAAGGCCCCCTTAGCCGCGAAGAAGCCCTCGAGTGCTTGTGTCAAATTGCCCATGCGCTCATTTACCTCCACGACCGCGGCATCGTCCACCAGGACGTCAAACCGTCCAACATTTTTATCGCTGGCACGCTTTTCAAACTCGGCGACTTTGGCGTAGCCAAAACCCGCGAAAACCCCAAACCCCTGGAACGGGCCGGAAGCCCCTTCTACATGGCCCCCGAGCTATTTCTGGGGGAACCAGCCACCCCCGCTTCGGACGCCTATTCGTTTGGGGTAATGGCCTTTGAGCTGCTAGTTGGCAAGCGGCCCTTTGTGGGCGAAACCCTGGAAGAAATCTCCCACGCCCACCTGCACCGCCTGCCGCCCCCCACCAACCTTCCACCCCACCTCGATCGGATTGTACGCAACCTCCTGGCCAAAGACCCCACCCTCCGGGCCACCCCCAAAGCCTTTCTCCAGGTCGTGCAGGGCAACACCCAGACCGAGGCTACCCCCAGCAAAAGCTCCCCGGAAGAGAAGCCTTCCAGGGGCAAGGGGCTGTTTGGCTTGTTTCGCAAGCGCTAGAAGCCGCTGCCCACAAAACCTGTGTGCACGGTGTTTCTCAGAAGCACGCTGTGCTGTTCAGCGCAATCTCAGGCCAAAACCGCCTTGCTTCAGGTGGGGCTCCAACGAAAAGAAGCGATCAAGAACGCTTCCCAAAAAGTCCGCACAAAATGCTTTCAGGGTGTTGGTGGGCGCATCAGAGCGCTCTTCACAATAATTGAGCCGCTCAAAACTCGATTGCTTTGTCCTGCACAGCACAGTTGCCTCCCGGATGGGAGGCAACGTCTGTGAAGGGTGCGATAGAGCTTCTGCCGATAAACTATAGGCAAGCAAAGTGAGGCCCGTTATGAGCGAACCCATCTGGTTTCCATCCGACGCGTACAAACACGGCAGCCATATTGAAGCCCTGCTCAAGCACCTGAACCTGGGTAGCTACGAAGCGCTTTACGACTTTAGCATCCTGCAGCCCGAGGCTTTTTGGGAAGCCACCCTGAAGCTTTTGGGCATTGAGTGGTTTAGCCCTTATCGGCAGGTGCTGGACATCGCCCAGGGGCCGCAGTGGCCCCGCTGGTTTGTGGGGGGGCAGCTCAATTTAGCCCGCAACGCCCTGCACCATGCCAGAACCCGGCCAGCCGACCCTGCCCTTTTGTGGGAAGGTGAGGACGGGGCAGTGGTACGGCTAAGCTATGGCGAGCTCGAGGCCGCCGTGGCCCAGGCTGCCCATGCGCTTAAGTCGTTGGGGTTGCAGAAAGGCGACCGGGTGGGCCTTTTTTTGCCCATGCTGCCCGAGACCGCCATTAGCGCTTTGGCGGTGGCCCAGGTCGGGGCAATTATCGTTCCCATCTTCTCGGGCTACGCCGCCGAGGCCGCCGCTACCCGGCTGCAGGATGCCGAGGCCAGACTGCTCATCACCGCCGATGGCTTTTATCGCCGGGGTGGTCGGGTGGGCCTGCTGGACAACGCCCGCAGCGCAGCCGCCCTATCGCCCAGCGTAGAGAAGCTCCTGGTGGTGCGCCGCTTTGGGGACGTGGCCCTGGCCCAAAACGAGCTGGCCTGGGATCAGATCGTTTTAGCCCAGCCTACAGCCGCACCTTACGAGCCTATGGACAGCATGGATCCCTTCATGCTGATCTACACCTCCGGCACCACCGGCAAACCCAAGGGCACCGTGCACTACCACGCCGGCTTTCCCATTAAAGCCGCACAGGATATGGCCCACCTGTTTGATCTGCGCCCACACGAAACCTTGTTCTGGTTTACCGATATGGGCTGGATGATGGGGCCCTGGGCGATTCTGGGCAGCCTGACCATTGGCGGTACGGTGCTGCTCTATGAAGGGGCCCCCGACTACCCCGATGCAGGCCGGCTGTGGGCCATCTGCGAGCGGCATCGGGTTACCCACCTGGGCCTCTCCCCTACCCTGGTGCGGGCTTTGATGCCCCTGGGGGACGAATTTGTTCGCAGGCACGACTTATCCAGCCTGCGTATGCTGGGCTCCACCGGCGAGCCGTGGAACCTGGAGCCCTATCTCTGGTTCTTCAAAACTGTGGGGCAGGGCCGTATCCCCATCATCAACTACTCGGGCGGCACCGAGATCGGCGGCGGCATCCTGGGCTGTACGGCCTGGCGGCCCATCAAGCCCATGGGCTTCAACACCGCCGTACCGGGCATGCACGCCGAGGTACTCGACAGCACGGGCCAGCCGGTACGGGACGAGGTGGGTGAGCTGGCCGTGCTGGCCCCCTGGCCGGGCCAGACCAAAGGTTTCTGGAAAGCCCCCGAGCGCTACCTGGAGGCCTACTGGAGCCGCTTCGAAAACATCTGGGTACACGGCGACTGGGCCATTTTGGATCGGGAAGGCCACTGGGTCATCCAGGGCCGCAGCGACGACACCCTCAAGATTGCCGGCAAACGGGTAGGGCCTGCCGAGTACGAAAGCGCCGCGGTGGAGCACCCCGCCGTAAAAGAAGCCGCGGCCATCGGCATTCCCCACCCGGTAAAGGGCGAGGCCGCAGTGGTGTTTGTGGTCTTGCGAAGCGGGCAGGCCCCCAGCCCCGAGCTCGAGCAAGCCATCGCTGAGACCATCGCCCACCGCCTGGGCAAGGCCCTCAAACCCGAACGCATACTGTTCGTGCCCGACCTGCCCAAAACCCGCAACGCCAAGGTGATGCGCCGGGTGATCCGCGCGGCTTTTCTGGGCCAGAACCCTGGCGACTTATCGGCCCTCGAGAACCCCCAGGCGGTAGAGGCCATTCAACAGATCGCCAGGTAGCAAGGCCCCCTCGTAAGAAATGTCTTTTTGCTGGGGCCCCACCCGAAGCTGCGCCAGGAGCTGCCCTGGCATCCGGTCGGCTTTGACCTGCCCCGATGTGAGAGGCTCTGGGGATTATGCCGACTAAAAAGACCGTCCGGTGGCCTTGGTCAGCATGAGCCGGAGTTCGTGCGGGCTGGTGGCCGAACCCTCGGCGTCCTCGAGGCTGATGTATCCCTGGTTGTAAAGCTCGACCAGGTGCTGGTCGAAGGTTTGCATGCCCCGCAGGTTGTCCTGTAGCATGGCGTCCTTTATTTGAGAGGTCTTGTTCTCATCCTTGATGAGGTCGCGCACAAAGGGGGTGGCCAGCAGAATTTCCAGGGCCAGCACACGGCCGTGGCCGTCGGCGCGCGACAGCAGGCGTTGCGAGATGATGCCCAGGAGCGACTCGGCCAGGAGGATGCGAATTTGCTGGTGTTCGTGCAGGGGGAAGAAGTCGATGATGCGGTTGATGGTGCGCGCCGCATCCAGGGTATGCAGGGTGGAAAAAACCAGATGACCGGTCTGGGCTGCCATAATGGCCGCTTCCACCGTTTCGCGGTCGCGCATCTCGCCAATCAGAATCACGTCCGGGTCTTGCCGCATGGCGTACTTGAGGCCCGAGCTAAACGAGTCGGTGTCTACTCCCACCTCGCGCTGCACCACCAGGCTTTTCTTGTGCTTGTGCAAAAACTCGATGGGGTCTTCGATGGTGACGATGTTTTTGGGGTAGTGCAGGTTGATGTGGTCAATCAGGGCGGCCAGGGTGGTGGACTTGCCCGAGCCGGTGGGGCCGGTAACCAGCACCAGGCCGCGTTCCTTGCAGGCCAGCTCTTCCATCACCGGGCGGGGTAGCCCCAGGGCCTCAAAGCTGGGGATGGTTTCGGCCACCACCCGCATTACCAGCCCAAAGCTGCCACGCTGGTGCAGCAGGTTGCAGCGAAACCGCGCCAGACCCGGCACGGTGTAGGCAAAATCCATCTCTTTTTTGTACTCGAGCTCCTCGAGCTGCACAGGGTTGAGCAGGCTTCGAACAATGGCCTCGATGTCGCTCGGCGAGAGAACCTTGTTGCCAAATGGCTTGAGTTTGCCATCTATGCGAACGGTAGGGGGCGCACCGGCCTGTAGGTGAATATCGGAGGCTCGAGCCTGCACCATGCTGCGTAGCATTTCAGCGATGGGAGTGGGGGTTTGGGTGGTACTCATCAGAAGGCTCCCTTGTGTCCACACTTGACGGGGTGGATTGTGCTCGAGTCCACCAACCACCGCGACCCAGCCGCTAAAGCGATGAGTGCCTGGTATCCATACCGGCCTGGCCGCACGGTCGGTGTCCATCTGAAATCCACGCCCATGAGTATAGAATACCTGCCCGGCCTCATCCCCCTTAAATGAACAAGCCAAAACGCTTAACCAGGGGGCTCAGCGGAGTGCATGTCCTGGTCGATGAGCTCGATGAAGGCCTCCACCACCCGGGGGTCAAACTGCTTCCCGCTTTGCTCGCGGATGTAATCCAGGGCTTTCTCCTTTGGCCAGGCCTGGCGGTAAGGCCGGTCGGAGGTGAGGGCGTCGTAGACGTCGATCACCGCAAAGATACGGGCCTCGAGGGGGATGGCCTCGCCCTGGAGCCCCCACGGGTAGCCCGAGCCGTCCCAGCGCTCGTGGTGGGCATAGGGGATGGCCAGGGCCTTGCGCAGGAAGGGAATACCCGAGAGCCACTGATAGGCCAGGGTGGGGTGCTTGCGCATGAGCGCCCACTCCTGCTCGTTGAGCTGGCCGGGCTTGAGCAGCACGGCGTCGGGCACGCCCAGCTTGCCCACATCGTGCAGGATGGCCCCGCGCCGCAGGTGTTCGATGTCTTCTTCCGGCAGCCCCAGCTTGCGGGCCAGCTTTACCGTCAGCTCGGTCACGCGTTGGGTATGGCCGGCGGTCTCCTGATCGCGCAGCTCCACCGCCTGGGCCCAGCCCATAAGGGTCAGGTCGTAGGCCACTTCCAGCTCGAGCTTGGCCCGTTGCAAATTCTCGAAGAGCTGGCTGTTCTCGATGGCGATGGCCCCCTGGGTGACCATGGCCTGCAAAACCTCCTCCTCCTCGCCCGAGAGCTCCCAGGGGCCACGGGTGAAGGCCACCAACGCCCCCAGCAGCTCCCCCTTGGCCAGTAGGGGCCAGGCCCGCATGGCCACAAAGCCTTCGCGCAGGGTGAACTCGGGGGCAAAGCCGGGGTCGCGGCTGAGGTCGTCTACCACCACCGGCCTCCACTCCAGGGCGGCCCGGCCCGCGTGCCCCTGCCCCAGCGGAATGCTGTAGCGGTGGATCTCCGCAAAGGGAGAGTGGAAGCCGCGGGCCACAACCGGCTCGAGCCGGTGGCTTTCCTTGCGGTACAGCAGCACCGCGACCGCATCCAGGGACAGTCGCATAAGCTGGTCGCACAAGACCCCCAGGGCCAGGCGCAGGTCCAGGCTGGAATTGATGGCCTGGTCAACGGCGCGCAGGGCCTCGAGCTGGCCCACACGCGCCTCGAGCTTGCGTCGCAACGAGGCCCGGCGCACCGCGTTGCCAATCACCTCGCCCATAAGCTCCAGGCGCTGCACTTCGCGCGCGCTAAGCTCGCGGGGGTGGGCCACCGCCAGCGTGAGCACGCCCACCCGCAAGCTTCCCGCCCGCAGGGGCAGCACCACCCCACCCCAGCCGGGTGGTACCAGGTGGCGGATGCCCGGGCGCACCCTGGGGTCGGTGGCAAACTCACGGCTCTGGTAGAGCATCCCCTGCAGCAGCACCCAGCCGGTTATGCTTTCTTCCCGGGCGACCGGCGGGGTGGGGATTTTGAGCAACCAGCCCTGGCTGGCCATCTCCTCCAGGGCGTGGGTCTCGGGGTCGTAGAGCAGTATGCTGCCCACAGGGGTCTCCAGGATGGCCAGCGTCTCGTCCAGGGCGGCCTGGAGCATCTTCTTGAGGTCGTCGGAGCGGCGCAGGGCCTCGGAAAGCCGAACCACCGCCTCGAGGTCGAGCTGGTGCTCCTGGGCCTCGGTAACGTCGAAGCCCACACCCAAAATCGCCGGGTGACCCCCAAATTCTACGCGGGCCGCCGAGTAGTCCAGCCAGCGCGTCTGGCCGCTTTTGGTCTGGATGCGGAAGCGGTAGCGGCCCTCCACCCCCTCGCCCCGCAAGCGGGCCAGACCCCGGGTACGCACCACCTCCCGGTCGAGGGGGTGCACGAACTCCCAGATCGGGTGGCTTTTGAGTTCCTCCAGCGAGTAGCTCGTGATGCGCTCGGCCTCGAGGTTGGCAAAAACCAGGCGATCCTCCTGCCACATCAGGGTGAGGGCGGGCGCGGTCTCGGAGAGGGTGCGGAAGAGGGCTTCCTGCTCGGCCAGGGCGCGCTGGGCCTCAATTTCGGCGGTGGCGTCGTAGGCAAAACCGGTCAGGAGCTGGCCTTCTGGAGCGGCCACCCGCTGCTCCTGGAGCCAGATCCACCGCCCGCTCTGGCCGTGGCGGTAGCGGTAGCGCAGCACCATAGCCTCGCCAGGGATGCCCGCATTGTTGGGCAGGCGGGCCCGATCTTCGGGGTGGATGTTGTCCCACCACAAAGAGGGGTTGTGCAGCAGGGCCTCGGGGGCGTGGCCCAGGATTTTCTGGGCCTGGGGGCTGACATAAAGCAGCCGGCCGGGCTCTCCCGGTAGGAATTCCACCTGGAACACCACCCCCGAAAGCGCTTCGACCATGGCCTTGAAGCGGCTTTTTTCCTGCTCCAGCGAATGCCTGAGCCGGTCTTCTTCGGTAACATCGCGCACGTTAAGCACAATGCCCCGCACGGCGGGGTCGTGCAGCAGGTTGCGACCCCAGATGCGCGCATGGCGGTCTTCCCCAGAGGCATCCAGGATGCGCACACGGTACTCGCGGGTCTCGCCGGGGTGGTGCACCATGTACTCGAGCGCGGCCTCGGCATAGGGGCGGTCGTCGGGGTGCACGAAGTCGAGGATATTTATCGGCTGGTGCAAATAGCCTTCGGGGTTGTAGCCCAGCACCTGCCCCACATTGGGGCTGGCGTAGCGCATGGTGCCGGCTTCGTCCATCAGGTATATAACGTCGGAAGTATTCTCCACCAGGGCCCGGAAGCGCTCCTCCAGCCGGGCTTGCTCGCTGATGTCAATTAAACTGCCCTCGAAATAGAGCACCTGCCCGCGGCTATCCCGCACCGGAAGGGAGTACGCTTGCACCCACAGCACCTGGCCATCCTTGCGCCGCAGGCGAATGCGCTGGGCCAGCATCAAGCCGGATTTAGCGGCCTGCTGAATAAGCTGTTCGCGCTCTGCGACCTCGAGGTACAGCGCCCGGGCATTCAGGCCCAAAAGCTCTTCTCGGCTGTAGCCCAGCATGGTGCAGAGGGTGGAGTTGGCCTCGAGGATATGCCCGTCCGGGGTCGAGCTGTACAGGCCCACCGGTACCGACTCGAAAAGTTCCCAGCGGCGCTTGTGCTCGAGGAGCTTGTCCAACGCTTCTTGCAGGCCGTGGGGAAGCCTCGAGGCGCTCACAAACTCGGTCAAGGTGGGTGCTGCTTCCACCAGCGCCAGGGCCTCGAACTCGGCGGGCACCAGCGCGACCACCGGGGTATCGGGGGCAAAAGTTTTTACAAGGCGCAGCGCCTCCAGGCCATACCCTGGCCCGGCACAGAGAATTACCACATCGCAGGCCCCTTTACTCAGAAGCTGCTGGAGCGTGGGCAGGTCTCTGGCCGTATGCCACTCTGCCCGCAAACCCTCGAGGCTTCGCTGAATAAGCGGGTCATCGTGAGGGTTTTGGGTCGCCAGTAGGATCCGCAGCACTAGCAGATTATAGTCCTCTTTGTAGCCTGAACCTGTTCAAGTCTACACCCTCTGGTCTTCGGGCAGGCCCGGCCAGCAATCAATCGGTAGCTGGTTTGGCCCTACCGATTGGGCAGTCCAGGGGAAAATCTTACTTAAAGCGGTTGGAACCCGGGTGAGCCAGCGAGGGAAGGTTCATCAGCTTGCTGGTCTCGCGGTAACCTGGCAGGTCGCGGTACCAGTCCTTGTAGCTCGATCCCCCGCTGGCAATCCATGGGTCAAATTTCAGGTTGCCGACCCGAATGTCAATACCCAGGCTAACCCAGCCTCCGGGCCGGTTCTGCTCAAACCAGCTGGCGCACCAGTGTACGGGCATAAAACAGGGTTTCCTGCACTGCCTCCCAGTCGACCCCATCGGGCCGGTCGGTAGGCCAGTGCCAGTTGGGGGGTATCCCGTTCTTCAAACGAATAAGCGTCAGGCAGGGGATTTTTCTTGCGGCAAAAGGGCGGGTATCGAAGTAGGCCAGGCGATAGGCCAAAGGTTGCGCGCCTGGGGTGGCCCTGGCCCGCTCGAGCAAGGCCCCCCGATAGGCATGGTAGATCAGCATCCCCTCGCCGGTGGCATAAAACAGCTCGCCCTGACCCACGTTGTCGATGTTAAGCACCAGGGCATCGGGTGGGATTCGCCCCGAGCGCACCAGGAACTCGGCCCCCTTTGCTCCAACCTCCTCGCTGCCTGTAAGGGCCAGCACCACCCGGTAGTCGGGTAGGGGATCCCGGCGCAGCTCCTCGAACAAGGCCACCGCCACCGCTACGCCTGTCGCGTTGTCGTTGGCTCCGTTGACATAAGGCGCGCCGAGTTCACGCAAAGCCAGAAGCACTGCCTGTACCAGAAAATACAGGCCCAGTAGCTGCGAAACCCCAGTCCACAAAGCCCCCAAGGGCAGCAGCGTAGCCAGCGCTGCATTAATCAGAAAGTTGTGGCGAAAAAACCGTACCCGTTTGGGGTGGTAGAGGAAAAAGGTCTTGGCCGTATCGTAGTGGGCCATCAAAGCCAGGGTCTTGCGGCCCTGTCCGGTCTGGGCCAGCACATTTTGCGAGGGGTAGCGGTCAAAAAGCTTCCGCCAGGGTACCCACCAGCCCGAAAAATGCGCCCAGAAGCCGAGGGCGCCCACCAGGGCCAGCCACCAAAGCCCCAGCCAGCCTCCCAGGGCCAGCAACAGGCTGATCAGGATGAGCTCAGGGCCATAGCTGCGCGGGGCCATAAAGGGCTGCACTTCCACCTGATATTCGGGATCCTCCGCAGTGCGGGGGCTGGTCTGCTCGAGGTAGGCTTTAATTTTCCGGGCTGCCAGGGCCTCGCAGGCCGTGGCGCTCCCCCGGTGGGGCAGGGCACAGAGTTTTTCCCAGAGGTGGCGCATGGCTGTAGCTTAACGCTGCAGACAAAAAACAGGACACGGGGGGTCTGGGGGTTTTGCATCACACTTTGTGCGAAAGGCCCTTTGTCCCCACCAAGCCCAGGGCTTAAACTTGGAGGCATGGGTAAGAAGCGTCGGGAAGAAAAGCTCAAACGCAAAACACAGCAGCGCGTACCGCTCTCGGGCCGGGACATGCTGCGTATATTCCCCAGTCTGCTCCTGCGGGCTTTTATTGTGGTCATGCCGCTAACCCTGCTCATGACCATCCTGGGCGGCAGTGGGGTTACGCTGTTCAACAACTTCTGGGTACAGATGGGGGCTTATCTGGCGGCTTACATCGTGTTCAACAAGTTTATCTTTGGCCCCATCCGCAACTACCGACCTGTGCAGGCCAACCCCTCCAGCACGCCCAAAGCCAAGTAGTTGCCTTTGTCGCGGCCTGTCTTTGGCCGCGTGCACAAAGTTTCCTGGTATACCCCTGGCGTGGTAGCCCCGCCGGCACACCGTGCAACCACAACACACCAGGGCTGTTTTTTAGGGAGGGCACATGCTGCCGAGGCCCCACACAACCGCCTCAAGCAGGAGGTGGGGCGTCAGATGTGTTGTTGGCGTTATCGCACCCTTCACAGACGTTGCCTCCCATCCGGGGGGCAACTGTGCTGTGCAGGGCACAGCCATCAAGGTGGTAGGGGGTCAATGTGCTCTAAATTCGCTTTGCGTCAGCCCAGAAGCCTTCCAGGTCGTAGTACTCACGGGCCTCGGCACTCATCAGGTGCACCAGCACCGGGCCATAGTCCAGGAGCACCCAGCGTGGGCTGGGGCCTTCGACCTTGTTGGCCCGGATACCTTCTTCTTCCTGTAGTTTTTCCCGCACGGCCCGCTCGAGGGCTTGCAGGTGGGGTTGGGAGGTTCCGGTGGCAATTACAAAGTAGTCGAGCGAGTCGGAGACAGCGGTCAGGTCCAGCGCCACCACATTCTCGGCCTTCTTGTCTTCCAGGGCTTCTTTGATCTGGCGGATGAGTGTTTGGGTATCAATGGCTTTGACCATTCGTCCTTATTGTACACAAGTGGGCAGGACAGGCTACCTGACCTCGGGGATGTACTCGAACTCGTGCTGCCCAAAACGCACGGTATCCCCCGCCCGCACCCCGTGGGCTTTAAGGGCCTGCTCCACCCGGTAGCGCTTGAACAGTTCTTGCAGGTAGCCCGCAGCCTCCATCAGGTCGCCCTTAAGACGATCCAGGTGGCGCTGCACCTGGGGGGCCTCGAGCTCAAACACCCCTTCTTCTACCTGGGTCACCTTGATGTAATCGGGGGCCTCGGGCCTGGGCCTGGGTTGTTCCATGATGGGTTTGGGCGCGGCCTGCACCAGGGCAAACAGGGCCTCTACCAGCTCGGACAACCCCGCGCGGGTCTGGGTAGAGATGGGCAGCACCGGCAGGCCCGTCTGGCTCAGTTCGCCCACCAGGGTCTGCACCTCTTCTGGGGTCAGCAGGTCTATTTTATTGAGGGCAATCAGGGCCTGGCGCCCTAAGAGCTCGGGGTTGTAAGCCCGCAGTTCGGCCCGGAGGGTGTGCAGGGTCTGCACCGGCTGGTCGGTGCCATCGAGCACGTATAAGAGAACTCTAGTCCGGGCGATGTGGCGTAGGAACTCCAGCCCCAGGCCCCGGCCCTGGGCGGCCCCCTCGATGATGCCAGGGATGTCGGCCATGGTGATGCGCTCGAGGTCGCGCTCAATTACCCCCAGGTTGGGCGAAAGGGTGGTAAAAGGATAGCTGGCAATCTTGGGATGGGCATGGGTCAAGGCCGCCAGAAGGCTGCTCTTGCCGGCGTTGGGGTAGCCCACCAGCCCCACATCGGCCAGAAGCATCAGCTCGAGGCGCAGTCTGCGCTTCTGTCCTTCCTCGCCGGCTTCGGCAAAGCGGGGGGCCTGCCGGGTAGGGGTCACGAAACGGGTGTTGCCCCAGCCTCCCCGCCCCCCTCGGGCAGCCACCAGGGTCTGGCCCTCCTCAATCAGGTCGGCCAGCAGTTCGCCGGTCTCGGCATCGTAGACCCGGGTTCCTCGCGGCACCTCGATAACCAGGTCTTTGCCCGACTTACCAAACAGCCCTTTGCCCATCCCGTGCTGGCCGTTCTCGGCTTTGTACACCCGCTTGGAAAGGTTGGAAAGCGAGTCCACCTGGCCCAGGGCGCGCAGGATAATCGAGCCTCCATCGCCCCCGTCGCCCCCATCAGGGCCACCTTTGGCGATATATTTTTCACGCCAAAAGCTAATACAGCCGTCACCCCCACGTCCGGCGGTCACGCTAATCTCGAGCACATCTCTGAACATAAATCCTTCACCAAAAAAACGAAGGCCAGAAGCACAGGCTTCCGCCTTCGGGGCAAATTCTGGTTAGTCGCCCGCCTGTGCTACTTCCAGGGGCTTGACCCGCACGAAGCGGCCCATGCGGCCCTTGTCGGCAAACTCCACCACGCCGTCAATGAGCGCAAACAGGGTGTAGTCGCGGCCCTGGCCCACGCCCGCACCGGCGCGAAACTTGGTACCACGCTGGCGCACCAGCACGTTACCCGCCTTGACCACCTGGCCCTCGAAACGCTTGACCCCCAGGCGCTTGGCTTGGCTGTCGCGCCCGTTTTTGGTTGAACCCAGACCTTTCTTGTGTGCCATAGTGAGCTCCTTCAGGGCGCCGATAGCTCATAGCAGATGGCTAAAAGCTATCGGCTATCAGCTAAGCGCGAATCTCCTTCACCACAATCTCGGTGTAGGGCTGGCGGTGGCCCCGCCGACGGCGGTACTGGACTTTGGCCTTGAATTTGGCCACCACTACCTTTTTGCCTTTG
>Ga0272446_1001916_pt1 | contig 29410 bp, 18 predicted proteins | sample YNPCB0061_FD_194587 | JGI IMG/M metagenome (GOLD analysis project Ga0272446, IMG submission 194587) | Hot spring microbial mat communities from Yellowstone National Park, WY, United States - YNP-CB-006-1 | ecosystem: Environmental > Aquatic > Thermal springs > Hot (42-90C) > Sediment | place...
GCGGCACGCCCGGCACGCGTTCGTTGTGGAAGACCAGGATGAGCAGCCCCACCAGGGCGATGTACCCCTGGGTGGCGTAGTCCACGAACGTGTAGTGTTTCATCGTCAAAGAACGCGCCCGCTCACAACCAGCCCGCCTCGCGGTACCAACGCGCCGTGGCCGCCAGGCCCTCGGCCAGCGGCGTGGCGCACACTTCCCCCAGCCAGCATCGCAGGCGCCCGGTGTCCGCCACCCAGCCCGGCGCGGTCAACTCGCGGTGCTTGCCGTGGGCCAGCAGCGTGGCCCGCCGGCTCAACCGCGCCCAGCCCGCCGCCAGGCCGCACACCACCGGGAGCAACGCCCGGGGCAGCCACAGCCGCCGCGTGCGGCGTCCCAGCGCTTGCGCGATGGCCGCCGCCAACTCGGCGGCCGTGACCGACTGCGGTCCGGCCACCTGTACCACCGGCGCTTCCGGCAGCGGGGTGTTCAAGGCGCGCCAGACGACTTCCGCCACGTCCGGCGCCCAGACCAGGCTCAACTCCTGGCGGCCGCCGCCAAAGAGCGGGGTCCATCCGCGCGCGGCAGCGCGGAACAAGCGCAAAAACTCGCGGTCGCGCGGACCGTACACGGCGGCCAGGCGGAGGATGACAAAATCACCCGGCGCGAGGAACTCGACCTCGCGTTCCGCGGCCAGCTTGCTGCGCCCGTATTCGGAGAGCGGCTGCGGCGGCCGGTCCTCGCGGGCGGGTTGCGCGCGGGTGCCGGGACCACTGACGGCCAGGCTGGACAGGAGGATCAACCGGCGCCCGGGTCCGGCGCGGCCCAGGGCCTGCACCAGGTGGCGGGTGCCGAGTTGGTTGGCGGCGTAAAGACCCGCGGGGGTCAGGGCCTTGGTGGCGCCGGCGGCGTGGACCACGTGCGTGACGCCGTCCACGGCGCGGGCCAGGGCCGCGGGGTCTTCAAGGCTGCCGCGGACCACTTCGCAGGCCGGCAGGTGCGCTTGAATGAAGGTGGTGTCGCTGTGCGCGCGCAACAGCAGCCGCGTGGCCACGCCCGCGGCGCGCAAACGGTCCAGGACATGACTACCCACGAACCCGTTGGCGCCCGTGAGCAGGACTTTCATGCGCGGACCGTTTTCCGGGGAGCGGTGAGGAGCGCGGTGGTGGCGCGGCCGCGAGGCGGGCGGGGCGGCTTTAGAGCACGCCGAGTTCGCGGCCGACCTTGCCGAGCTTGTCCAGGGCGAAGTCTATCTGGGCGTCGGTGTGGGTGGCCATGAGGCTCAGGCGCAGGAGTTCCTGGCCGGGCGGCACCCCGGGGGAGACCACGGGGTTGACGAAGACGCCCTCCTGTTCAAGGCGTTTGCAGAAGCGGAAGGTGGTCAACTGGTCGCGGATGTACACCGGCAGGATGGGGGTTTGGGAGGCGCCCAGGTCGAAGCCCAGCGAAAGCAGGCCCTGCTTCATGCGCTCGGTGTTTTGCCAGAGCCGTTGGATGCGCTCGGGTTCTTCGCGCATGATTTGGAGGGCGGCCAGGGTGGCGGCGGCGTTGGCGGGGCTCATGCTCGCGCTGAAGATCAGCGCGCTGGAGTGGTGCTTGAGGTAGTCAATCGTCGCGGCGTCCGCGGCGATGAACCCGCCCAGGCTCGCCAGGGATTTGCTGAAGGTGCCCATGATCAGATGCACCTGGTCGGTCAGGCCGAAGTGGGCGGCCGTGCCGTCGCCCCGCGGGCCCAGCACGCCAATGGCGTGGGCGTCGTCCACCATCACCACCGCCCGGTGCGCGCGGGCCAGGCGGCACAGCTCGGGCAACTGGATGATGTCGCCTTCCATGCTGAAGACGCCGTCCACGACGATGAGTTTGCCGGCGTCGGGCTCGATTTGCCGGAGGCGGTGTTCCAGGGCCGCCATGTCGCGGTGGCTGAAGCGCAAAAACTTGCCCGGAGAAAGGAGGCAACCGGCGACGATGCTGGCGTGGTTGCTCTTGTCGGCGAGGATGTACTCGCCGCGGCCGACCAGGGCGCTGATGACGCCGAGGTTGACCTGGAAGCCGGTGCTGTAGAGCAGGACGGCTTCCTTGTGGACCAGCTCGGCCAGGGCGCGCTCGAGCTCGAGGTGGATGTCCAGCGTGCCATTAAGGAAGCGCGAGCCGGCACAGCCGGTGCCGTACTTGGCCACGGCGGCGCGGGCCGCTTCCTTGATCTTGGGGTGGTTGGTCAGGCCCAGGTAACTGTTCGAGCCGAGCATCAGCACCTTCTGGCCGTTGATGATGACCTCGGTGTCCTGAGCGGAGGAAATGGTGCGGAAGTACGGATACAGCCCCAGGGCCCGGACCTGGGCGGCGCTGCGGAAATTCCGGACCTTGGCCAGCAGCGGGAGGTCGGCGGCCGGGCCGGCGGGCTTGCCGTCCCGGCCCGGGGGCGGCAGGGGCGGCGGTTGAAGGGGGAAAGGGGCCTCGGGCAGGGGCTCGCTCCGGGACAATGCGGCGGCGGCGGGGGTGCCATTGCCGGACTTTTGCGCCGGGAGGGTCTGGGGTTCGCGTTTCATCTGGGGACGCGGTCAGGCCGGCCGGTGGCAGCCGGTTGGCTGCGCCAGCCGGGGGTTGTTTTGACGGTGGCCCGCGCGCGGTAAACAGCCATTGTGCGGGGGGCATCGTTCCGGTTTGCGCTCGGGGGTGTCAAGGTTGCTTTTGGGCGGGTGGATGCGAGGTGCGGCTCTCGGGCTGGCCCCTTGAGGGGCGGGGATTCCGGGTGTTTCGCCCGCCGGGCGGCGCGCGGCGCCGGGTTTTGGCCGTTTTGTTTTGCCGGAGGTCCGGCGGTGAATTACAAGGGCCAGCCCGGATGCGCTTATGAGCCCAGTGAACCACGCCCCGAGCCCGCCCCTGAAGCTGCTGGCCGCCAACCGCAGCGAGATCGCCATTCGCATTTTCCGCGCCGCCACCGAGCTGGGAATGCGCACCGTGGCCATCTACGCCCAGGAAGACCGGTTCGGCATCCACCGCTTCAAGGCGGACGAGGCCTACATCGTCGGCGCCGGCAAAGGCCCGGTGGGCGCTTACCTGGACATCGAGGGCATCATCGCCCTGGCGCGCGAAAAAGGCGTCCACTTCATCCATCCCGGCTACGGGTTTCTCTCCGAGAACGCCGACTTCGCCCAGGCCTGTGCCGACGCGGGCATCACGTTTGTCGGGCCCCGGCCGGAGTTGCTCCGGCTCATGGGCGACAAGACGGCGGCCCGGGCCCTGGCGCAGAAAGTGGGCGTGCCCACGCTGCCGGGCACGGCGGAACCGATTCACCAGCGGGCACAGGCACTGAAGACAGCCCGGCAGATCGGGTTTCCGCTCATCATCAAGGCCGCCTTCGGCGGGGGCGGCCGCGGGATGCGCGTGGTGGAGAAGCCCGTCGAGCTGGACGGGCTCTTGGACGAGGCCCGGGTCGAGGCCGGGCGGGCCTTCGGCAATCCGGCGGTGTTTCTCGAAAAATACATCCGCCACGCCAAACACATCGAGGTGCAAGTGCTGGGCGACCGTCACGGCAACGTGGTGCACCTGCACGAGCGCGATTGCTCGGTCCAGCGCCGCCACCAAAAGGTGATCGAGATCGCCCCGGCCGTGGCCCTGCCCGAGACGTTGCGACGGGAGCTGTGCGACGCGGCGGTGCGCATCGCCCGCGAAATCCGTTACGACAACGCCGGGACGATCGAATTCCTGGTGGACACGGAGACGGGCGAGTGGTTCTTCATCGAGATGAACCCGCGCATTCAGGTCGAGCACACGGTCACCGAAGTCATCACCAACATTGACCTGGTGCGCTCGCAGATTCTCATCGCCCAAGGGCACGCGCTCTTCAGCCCGGAAGTCGGCCTGCCGCCGCAGGAGGCCATTCCGCGCCACGGCTACGCCCTCCAGTGCCGCATTACCACCGAGGACCCGGAGAACCGCTTCGCCCCGGACTACGGCCGCATCCTCACGTATCGCTCGGCCGGCGGCTTCGGCGTGCGGCTGGACGGGGGCATGGGCTTCGCCGGGGCGGTCATCACGCCCTTCTACGACTCGCTGCTGGTGAAGGTGACGACCTCGGGCAGCACCTTCGACATCGCCCTCCAGCGCATGGACCGGGTGTTGCGCGAATTCCGCATTCGGGGCGTCAAGACCAACATCCCGTTCCTCGAAAACGTCATTCACCACCCGACCTTCCGGGCCGGGCGGGCGACGACCACGTTCATTGACACCACGCCGGAGTTGTTCCGTTTCAAGCCCCGCAAGGACCGGGCGACCAAGCTGCTGCGCTTCCTGGGCGAGGTGATTGTCAACGGCAACCCCCAGGCCAAGGGCTACGTGCCCAAGACCCTGCCCACGCCGGTGGTGCCCGCCTACGACCCCAAGGTCCCGCCCCCGCCGGGCACCCGGCAGATGCTCTTGGAAATGGGGGCCGAGAAGTTCGCCCGCTGGATTCGCGAGCAACGCCGCCTCCTGATCACCGACACCACCTTCCGCGACGCCCACCAGTCGCTGCTGGCCACGCGGATGCGCACCTACGACATGGAGCACGCGGGCGCCGCGCTGGCCCGGCGCGTGCCGGAGCTCTTCAGCGTCGAAATCTGGGGCGGGGCCAAGTTCGACACCTCGATGCGGTTCCTGCACGAGGACCCGTGGATTCGCCTGCGCCGGCTGCGGGAGCGCATCCCCAACATCTGCTTCCAGATGCTCTTCCGCGGCGCCAACGCGGTCGGCTACTCGAACTACCCCGACAACGTCGTCGCCGCGTTTGTCCGCCACGCCGCCGCCCACGGCATTGACCTCTTCCGCATCTTCGACTCGCTCAACTACCTGCCCAACCTGAAGGTGGCGATGGAGACCGTGCGGGAGACCCACGCCCTGTGCGAGGGCGCCATTTGTTACACCGGCGACATCCTCGACCCCCGGCGCACCAAATACTCGCTTCAGTACTACCTCAAACTGGCAAAGGAACTCGAGCGCATGGGCGCGCACATCCTCGGCATCAAAGACATGGCCGGCCTGTGCAAACCCTACGCCGCCCGCGCCCTGGTCCGGGCCCTCAAGGAGGAAATCGGCCTGCCCATCCACTTCCACACCCACGACACCAGCGGCATCGCCGCCGCCAGCGTGCTCGAAGCCGCCGAGGTGGGCGTGGACATTGCCGACCTGGCCATTGCCTCGCTCTCCGGCTCCACCAGCCAACCCTGCCTCAATTCGATCGTGGCCGCGCTGCGCGGCCAGCCCCGCGACACGGGGCTGGACCTGGACACGCTCAACGAGTTCTCGAACTACTGGGAGCTGGTGCGCGAGTTCTACGCGCCCTTCGACACCGCCCCGAAATCCGGCAGCGCCAACGTCTATCTCCACGAAATGCCCGGCGGCCAGTACACCAACCTCAAGGAACAGGCCGCCGCCATGGGCCTCTTGTCCCGCTGGCCCGAGATCGAACGCACCTACGCCGAGGTCAACCAGCTCTTCGGCGACATCGTCAAAGTCACCCCCAGCAGCAAGGTCGTCGGGGACATGACCATCTTCCTCATCACCCGCGGCCTCAAACCGGCCGACGTCCTGAACCTCGAGCCCGGCTCGACGCCCTTCCCCGAATCGGTGGTGGACATGCTCCAGGGCGGCCTGGGGCAACCGCCCGGCGGCTGGCCCAAAAAACTCCAGCGCATCGTCCTGGGCGACCGCCCCGCCTACACCGGGCGCCCCGGCGCCCGCCTCAAGCCCCTGGACTTCGCCCAGGTCCGCGCCGAACTCTCCGCCAAGCTCAAGCGCGAGGCCAGCGAGGACGACGTCCTCAGCTACCTCATGTACCCGGAGGTTTTTCTGGCCTACGCCCGCATGGCGGCCACCTACGGCGACCTCTCCGTCCTGCCCACGCCCGCGTTCTTTTACGGCATGAAACCGGGCGACGAAATCAGCGTGGACCTCGAACCGGGCAAGACCCTCATCATCCGCCTCATCAGCGTCAGCCCCGTGGACCCCGAGGGCAAACGCGTGGTCGCCTTCGAGCTCAACGGCATGCCCCGCCAGATCACGGTGGTGGACAAATCCGTTCAGCCCAAGGTCAAGGCCCGCGTCAAGGCCGACCCCGATGACCCCCTCCAAATCGGCGCGCCCATCCCCGGCGTCATCACCGCCCTGCCCATCACTCCCGGCGCCCGCGTGCGCAAGGGCGACAAACTCCTCAGCCTTGAAGCCATGAAGATGCAGACCACCGTCGCCGCCCCCGCGGACGGCCTCGTGGCCGAAATCGCCGTGCAAGTGGGCGACACCGTCGAGGCCAAGGACCTCCTGGTCCGCCTCAAGCCCGCTTGAGCCGCGCCACGCCGCGCTTCCAGTTTCGCCCCTGGCTTGCCCGAAGGCCCGGCGCGGCGCAAGGTCGCTCCGCCATGAAACCTTCGCCCGCCTTCCTTGCCGGCCCGGTTGCCGGATTCCTTGCCCTCCAGGCCCTCGCCGCCGACCTGCCCCCGCCGGTGCTCCCCGCCGGCGTGGGCGTGAACATCCACTTCACCCGCGGCCACGAGGCCGACCTGGACCTGATCGCCGCCGCCGGCATCAAGGTCGTGCGCATGGACCTGGGCTGGGCCGGCATCGAGCGCGAAAAGGGCAAGTACGACTGGTCCGCCTACGATGAACTCACGGCCAACCTCGAAAAGCGCGGCCTCCAACCGCTCTACATCCTCGACTACTCGAACCCGCTTTACGAGGAACCCGTCGTCAGCCGCAACCCCGTCACCGGCCAGGAACAGCGCGACACCGCCTCGCCCCAACGCCCCGAGAGCGTGGCCGCCTTCGCCCGCTGGGCCGCCGCTGCCGCCGAGCGTTACCGCGGCCGGCGCGTGATTTGGGAAATTTGGAACGAACCCAACATCTCGTTCTGGAAACCCAAACCCGACGTCACCCAGTACAACACCCTCGCCCTGGCCACCTGCCGCGCCATCCGCGCCGTGGACCCCGCGGCCACCCTCATCGGCCCGGCCACGTCCGAGATTCCGCTCCGCTTCCTCGAGGACCACTTCGCCAGCGGCATCCTCGAGTACCTCGACGGCGTGAGCGTCCATCCGTACCGCCATTACGCCAAGCCGCCGGAGACCGCCGCGGCCGAGTACGCGAAGCTGCGCGAGTTGATCGCCCGCTACGCGCCGCCGGGCAAAAAGGACCTTCCCATCCTCAGCGGCGAATGGGGTTACGCCTCCCACACCCGGGGCGTCTCGCTCGCCACCCAGGCCGCCTTCGCCGCCCGCCAGCAACTGGCCAACCTCCTGGCCGGCGTGCCGCTCTCGATCTGGTACGACTGGAAAAACGACGGCCCCGACCCCGACGAACGCGAGCACAACTTCGGCCTGGTCCATGCCGACCTCTCGCCCAAACCCGCCTACCTCGCCCTCAAAACCCTGACCACCGAGCTGGGCGGCTACCGCATCGCCCGCCGCCTCGAGCTGGGACGCGACAGCGACTACGCCCTGCTCCTGCGCGGGGACGGCGGGCCGGACAAACTTGCGCTCTGGACCACCGCCGAGGCGCACCCGGTCTCTCTGCCGGTGCAACGCGCGGGCCGTGCGCGGCTCGAGGCGGTCGCGGGTCTGGGCGCGCGCTTTCGCCTCGAAACGGAAACCCGGTCCGCCACCGCCGGCGCCACCGCCAGCGCCACGGCCAGCCACACCCTGAGCCTGGAAGGCGACGCCCGGTTGCACCTCGAGGGCGAGACCTTGCGGGTGGACCTCGGCTCGTTGCCGCTTTACCTCACCTTCCTCGAGGGCGTGGCCCTGGCTCGCTGATCGCGCGCCGGGCGGCTATTACGGCGTGCCGGCGGCCCCGGCGCCGCGCTCGGCCCACTGTCGAGAGCCGCGGCTAACGGGCGCTTCGTGGAGGACGATTTGCTCCGGGCGCGTCACGTACACCGCCGGGTCGCCCTGGTACCACGCCGCCTCGCCGGTGACCGTGACGGTCTGGCCTTCGCGGTAACGCCCGGCCCGATCACGTCCCATGTCGGTGCCCAGCCCGGCGAACCCGGCCCAGGCCTCGCGCGGGATGAGCGCCTTGAACGTGCCCTGGTGCGGCTCGGCAAACGCCAGCAGCACCAACTTGCCGTTGTTGAACACGTAGCGGAGTTGGTCGGTGATCGTCACGGGCGCGGCCGCCGGTTGGGCCGGTTCGAGCCTTCCGGCGCCGTTCGCGTCCCGTCCCGCCGGCGCGGCGGCGGCCAGCGGATTGCCGCTGACCAGGCAAAAGATCGCGCCGGCGGTGTCGCGTACAATCAGCCGGTCCGGCGTGGCCACCACGCAGCCGTACTCGGTCCAAAACCGGTCGTGGACCGCGCCCTGGTTGAAGCACACATAGAAACCGCCGGCGTAAATCCGGCCGCAACTGGGGTCCTCGACCAGGGCGCTCGGACAATAGTGAGTCGGCGAATAGGTGCATGAGCCGCAGGCCCCCTGCGAGACAATGAACCAGGGCAGGTTCGCCGTGTTGATCTTCCTGGCGAAGGTGCCGTAGGCCGGCCCGCGGTCCAGGACCCGCAGCGCGTAGGTCACCAGCCAGTGACTGCCGAAGAGGTAATCGCCCGCGGCGGACAGGAACGGCTGCTCGTCGGTGAGCAGGAAGGCGTCGTCGGCGGCGTCGTTGCCGTGCCGAATCCAGCGCACATCTCCGGCCTGCAACCCGGGCACGGTGGTGTCATCGAGCACGATTTCGCCATAGTGCGAATCCCAGCGGGCGTCGTAGCGGTGCTCGCCCCGGATGATTTGCAGGGCCACTTCCGAGCCGTCGGGGAAGGTGCGGATGATGGGCATCGAACCCAGCGGCAGGTAACCGCCGTCGCCGAAGCCGCCCTGGCCGTTGTTGATGTCGAAAGCCACCGCGCCGTCGTCCAGCCGCAGGGCGAAGTGGCAACGTTGCTCCGGTCGCGCCGCCAGCCGGGCGCGGATGGTGGCGTTGTCCGGCACGGCAAAGGGGTTGGGATTGTCCCAGAGCCGGTCCCAGTGATTGCGCTGGCGCACCAGCACCAGGCCGTGTTGCTCGGCGATCACCGGCCAGCCGCGGGCATACTCGTAGGGTTCGCCGGGGCTGTGCACGCCGGGCTTGACCCGCCAGCGGCGCGTGCCGTCCGCGTTGCGGATGCCGTGCACGTGCAAATCCGCCGTGCAGACCACCACCAGGTCGCGCCGGGCCGAGTACGCGGGCGGGGTGTGCACCAGCGCGCCAGCGTCGTAGAGCCAGTTGGTACTCAAGGTCACCGGGTCCAGCGCTAGGACGAACCGGCCCATGGCGGCCAGCACCCGACCCGGGAGCACCGCCGGCGGCAGCGGCAGAGGGCTGGGCGCGCCCAACCCGCATTCGCCCAGCACGCGGCCGTCTTCAGCGCCGAGCTTGTAGAGGCGACCGTTGCTCGAGACGGCGAAGAGCGCCCCGGTTTGCGCGTCGTAGGCCACCGTCGAGTTGATCGCCCCGCCCGGCCGTGCCTGCCACGCCACGGCGCCGTTGGTCTCGTTCAGCGCCACCACGCCGTTGGTGCCGCAAGCGATGAACACGCGACCCGCCGCCACCACCGGCTGCACGTTGCGCGGCAGCAAAATCTTGTCCGGCGCCACGCGCCCGGCGGCGTCCGACCCGTTCCACTGCCATGCCCAGCGCCAGGGCGGCGCGGGCGCGGCGGGCGCATAGCCGGTGCGCCGGGCGTCCCGGGCATGTTGCGGCCACGGCGCCGCCGGCAGCGCGGGCGCCGCCTGCACGCGATAAAAGGCCGCCGCGGTTTGCACGATGTCCGTGAAGGTGTTGCTCGGCGGCGTGGCGGGCAGGTTGGCGGCGATGGTGACGAAGGGCTGGTCCAGCCGCGAGGTGCGCTCGACCTGGTACACGCGGTCGGCCTGGCTGCTCCAGGCAAACCAGAATTGCTCGGCGCCCGCGCGCCCGAACGCCTCGATCCGCGGCAGGCTTTCCGGGTCGGCACGCAACGGCAGGCACGGGACCGGCGCGCCAGCCAGACCCACCAGCAGACCCGGAAGCCAAAGCGTCCGGGACCGGAGGCGGTGGGCTGGTCGCCGAAGGAGATTCGCACCGAGGTCGGTCAACGCCGGTTGCCGTGGGGAACTCGAAGCGGAGGTTTTCATCTGACGCCTGTAGGTTTACCGGCTCCGCGCGGGCTGACAAGGCGGGAGCGGGTCCGCGCCCGGACGATTCACCCAGATTTTACCGGGGGCCCGCCGGAGGTGCACGGCGTCACCCGCACCGCGGGAGCAGGCCGGACCCGTCACGCGCGGCCTTTGGGGTTGACCGGCGCGACGTGAATTTTACGCTGCCGCCATGCGCCCTTGCTGCCTGGCCGTGTTGCCGGTTGTGTGTGTTGGTGTGTGGCTTGACCTGACGGCCGCGCCGGTCCGCGCCGGGGAGGGCGTGACGCTGCGCGAGGTGGACGGCCGGGTGCGCGTGGAAATCCAGGGCGAGCTTTTCACCGAGTACCACTTCCAAGACGTCTCGCGTCCCTTCCTCTATCCCGTGCTCGGCCCTGGCGGCGTGCCGTTGACGCGGAACTGGCCCATGAAGGAGGCGCCCGGCGAGGATCGCGATCACCCGCACCACCGCTCGCTGTGGTGGGCCCACGGCGAGGTCAACGGGGTGGATTTCTGGTCCGAAAGCGCCCGGGCCGGCCGCACCGTGCACGAGGAATTTCTCGAACGCGCCTCCGGCCCGGACCGTGCCGTGTTGCACACGCGCAACCGGCTGGTGGCCCCGGACGGCCACACCGTGGGCCGGGTCGAGTTCAAAATTACCTTCCACCGCGGCGACGCCGACGCGCGCTGGCTGGACTGGGAAACCACCGTCCTGGCCAGCGAAGGGGACCTCAAGCTCGGCGACACCAAGGAAGGCACCATGGCCATCCGCCTGGCCGAGACGATGCGCCTGAAACCCAACAAGGAAAACGCCGGCAAACCCACCGGCCACATCCTCACCAGCACCGGCTTGCGCGATGGCGAAACCTGGGGCAAACGCGCGCCCTGGGTGGACTACTTCGGCCCGGTCGAAGACCGCGTGATGGGCGTGGCCATCTTCGATCACCCCGCCAACCCGCGGCATCCCACCTGGTGGCACGTGCGCGACTACGGCCTGTTTGCCGCCAATCCTTTCGGCGTGCACGACTTCGAGAAAAAACCGCCCGGCACGGGCGACCTGACCATCCCCGCCCACCAGGGCATCACTTTCCGCTACCGGTTTGTGTTCCACCACGGCGATGCCGCGGCCGGCCGCGTGGCCGAACGCTATGCGGCGTACCAAGCGGAAAAACCGTAACCCGCGGCTGAATTTCACCCCCTCCATCCAATTCCGTATGCAAAACCCCAATCCTGCTCCGCTGACCCGTCGAGATTTCCTCCGCTCCACCGCACTGGCCGCCGCCGGCCTGGGCGCGGCGCCTTCACTCTTTGCCGCCGGCCGCCGGGGGCGGGCGCTGGGGCCGAATGACGAAATCGGCGTCGCCGTCGTGGGCTTCCACGGCCAGGGCGGCAGCCACATCAACAGCCTCACCAAGCTGCGCGAAGCCGGGGAAAAGGTCCGCATCGTGGCGCTCTGTGATGTGGATTCCGAGGTGCTCGCCCGCGGGGTCAAGCAGTTCGCCGACCGCGGCCAGCCGGTGCAGGGTTATCGGGACCTCCGCGCCCTGCTGGAAGACCCCCGCGTGGACGCGCTCTCGATCGCCACGCCCAACCACTGGCACGCCCTGGCCACCATCTGGGCCTGTCAGGCCGGCAAGGACGTGTACGTCGAAAAGCCCGTCTCCCACAACGTGTGGGAAGGCCGCAAAATGGTCGAGGCCGCCCGCCGTTACAACCGCATCGTCCAGACCGGCACGCAGAGCCGCTCCAGCCGCCAGGGCATTGCCGCCGCCGTCCAGTGGGTGCGCGCCGGTCACCTTGGCAAAATCCGCGTCGCCCGCGGCATCTGCTACAAACGCCGCGACTCGATCGGCAAGGTGGACGGTCCCCAGCCCATCCCGCCCGAGGTGGATTACGACCTGTGGTGCGGCCCCGCGCCCAAGGACCCGCTCATGCGCAAGCGCCTCCACTACGACTGGCACTGGGTCTGGCCCACCGGCAACGGCGACCTCGGCAACCAGGGCATTCACGAGATGGACGTGGCCCGCTGGTTCCTGGGCGTGATGGCGCTTTCGCCGCGGGTCTTCGCCGTCGGCGGCCGGCTCGGCTACGTAGATGACGGCACCACGCCCAACACGCTGGTCATTTACCACGACTACCCCGGCGCGCCGCTGATCTTCGAGGTGCGCGGCTTGCCCACCGCCAAAGGCGCCAAGGACATGGACCGCTACCGCGGCGTGCAAATCGGCATCGTCATCGAATGCGAAGGCGGTTACGTGGCCGTGCCGGACTACAACAGCGCCACCGCCTACGACTGGAACGGCAAGGAAATCCGCAAGTGGTCCGGCTCCGAGAGCCACCACGGCAACTTCCTCAAGGCCGTCCGCAGCCGCAAAGTGGCCGACCTGCACGCGGACATCCTCGAAGGCCACCTTTCCAGCGCCCTCTGCCACACCGGCAACATCTCCTACCGGCTCGGCCGCCAGTTACCGCCCGAGGTCATCCGCGACCAGATTGCCGCCGACAGCGGCGCACTCGAGGCCTGCGAGCGGGCCTACGAACACCTCCGGGCCAACGAGGTGGACCTGCGCGCCACGCCGGCCACGCTCGGCGTGGTGCTCCGCATGGACCCGAAGACCGAGCGGTTCCTGGACAACCGCCTCGCCAACCACCTGCTCACACGCGCCTACCGCAAGCCGTTCGTGGTGCCGGAAAAAGTCTGAGCCGGTCCGCGCCCGCGCGGTCGGCCGGGAGGAACCCGCAAAACTGGATTGCAGGGGAGCGCACGCGCCCCGCGTGCGGTTTTGCGTGCCCTCGCGCAAAACACCGTCGGCAAATAGGCTCCCAACTGGATCAGCCCACTCCGGCACAGCGCCGCTCAGCGCCGGCGCCGCAGACGGCCGCGCACAGCGCGGCCCTGCCCCGAGAGCCCCACAGGCAACTTGTGCAGGGCGCCGATTAGCGCCGGAACATCCCGGGTGGCAGGCCGCCGGAGCCGCCGGGGCCGCCCAGACCGCCCAGCCCTCCGGCCCCGCCCCCCATGCGGGCCAGCATTTTCTGGAACTTGCCCATCTTCTTCATCATCTGCTGCATCTGGTGGAAGCGGTTGAGCAAATTGTTGACCTCGCTCACCTTCACCCCGCTCCCGTTGGCGATGCGCAGCCGCCGGCGGGCGTTGAGCAGATTCGGGTTGCGCCGCTCGGCCGGGGTCATGGCGCAGATGATGCCCTCCATGCGGCGAAACTCCTTTTCGCCCCGGCTCAGGTCGGCGCCCTTGAGGGCCTCGGCGCCGCCGGGCAAAAGCCCCACCAGACTCTCCAACGGCCCCAGCTTGCGCATCTGCCGCAACTGGGCCAGGAAGTCCTCGAGCGTGAACTGGCCCTTGCGCATCTTTTCCTCGAGCCGCCGGGCCTCCTCCTGGTCCACCGCCTCGGCGGCCTTTTCGACGAGCGACACCACGTCGCCCATGCCCAGGATGCGCTGGGCCATGCGCTTGGGGTGAAAGGGTTCGAGGTCCTCGAGCTTCTCGCCCACGCCCATGAACTTGATGGGCCGGCCCACCACGGCGCGGAAACTCAGCGCCGCGCCACCGCGGGCGTCGCCGTCCAGCTTGGTGAGCACCGTGCCGGTGATGCCCAGGGCCTGGTGAAAATGCGTGGCCACGTTTACGGCCTCCTGGCCGGTCGCGGCGTCGAGCACCAGCAGGATTTCCGAGGGCTGCACCAGGTCGCGCAGGCGCACCAGCTCCTGGACCAGCGGCTCGTCAATGTGCAGGCGGCCGGCGGTGTCGAACAGCAGCACGTTGCGTTGCCGGGCCGCGGCGGCCTCGCGGGCCTCGCGGGCCAGGCGCAGGACATCCGTCTCACCCGGCTTGACGAACACGGGCAGGTCCAACTGCCGGCCCAGCGTGGCCAGTTGGTCCATGGCGGCGGGGCGGTACACGTCCGCGGCCACCAGCAACGGCGCGGCGCCCTGTTTCTGGAGCCAGCGGGCGAGCTTGCCGCAGGTGGTGGTCTTGCCCGAGCCGTGCAACCCCACCAGCATCAGGCTGGCGGGCGCGCCCTCCAATCGCAGCCCCGCCGTCTCCGCGCCCAGCAGTGCCACCAACTCGTCGTGGATGATTTTGATGATCTGCTGGCCGGGCTGGATGCTCTGGATGACCGCCTGGCCGAGCGCCTTCTGTTTGACCGCCTCGATGAAGTCGCGGGCCACCTGGAAGTTCACGTCGGCCTCGAGCAGCGCCAGGCGCACCTCGCGCAGGGCGTCGGCCACGTTGGCCTCGGTGATGCGCCCCAGGCCGCGCAGGTTGCGGAAGACGTTTTGGAGCTTGCCGCTGAGCGTCTCGAACATGCCCGCACGCTAGACCGGGCCGGGGGGCTTTACAAGGCGCGGGGGCGGCGGTAGCCGATGGAGTCCGGTGGGGGCACCTGACCGCAGCCGTAGCGGCTCAAGGCGGCGGAGCCGGAACCGCGGTCCCGGGCTGTGCCCGCGCGGGGAGCGCCCGGGCGAGCGCCTCGCCCTAGGCGCGCGCGATTGCCAACACGGCCCCGCGGGGCGTAAATGCCCCCGTGACCACACTCCCTTCTCCTCAACCCGCCACTCCGGCGGCGGGACCCGCCCGGATTGGGTCCCTCCGCGTCGGTCCACCGCGCCGCGTGTTCGCTTCGCCGTCGCGCCTGCGTGGGTCCGGCCGCCGTGCCCGGTTGGCCCGGGTGTGGCTGGCGTGGCTGGTCCTGGCACTGGCCGGCAGCAGCCTGGCGGCCGAGCGGGCCCGGCCGCGAAACATCGTGTTCATCCTCACCGACGACCACCGCTACGACGCGCTCGGCTTTCTGGGCCATCCCTTCCTGGAAACGCCGCACCTGGATTCGCTCGCCCGCAACGGCGCGTTCCTGAAGCACGCCTTCGTCACCACCGCGCTCTGTTTGCCCAGCCGCGCCAGCATCCTCACCGGCCAGTACGCCCACCGCCACGGCGTGGTGGACAACAACAATCCGGTGCGCGCCGACCTGACGTTTTTCCCGCAGCTCCTGCAAAAGGCCGGTTACCGGACCGGCTTCTTCGGCAAGTGGCACATGGGCGGCGATTCCGACGCCCCGCAACGCGGGTTCGACAAGTGGGTGAGTTTTCGCGGCCAGGGCGAGTACTGGCCCGACCGCCGGGGCACCTCGGCCGAAACGACCGCCGCCGGCCGACCCGGCATGCAGCTCAACGTGGACGGCCGGCGCGTCCCGCAGAAGGGCTACATCACCGACGAGTTGACCGATTACGCCCTGGACTGGCTGAAAACCCTGCCGCGCGAACAGCCGTTCTTCCTTTACCTCTCGCACAAGGCGGTGCACGCGGAGTTTGTGCCCGCCGAGCGTCACCAGGGGCGTTACCGCGACCAACCGCTGCCCATCCCGGCCTCGCGCACCAACCACGCCCACGCTCCGATGTGGGTGCAGAACCAGCGCAACTCCTGGCACGGCGTGGATTTCGCCTACCACTCGGACCTCGACATCGCGGCCTACTACCGGCGCTACTGCGAGACGCTGCTGGCCGTGGATGAAAGCGTCGGACGCCTGCTGGCGGCGTTGCGGGAGCGCGGCCAGCTCGAGGACACGCTGGTGGTGTACATGGGCGACAACGGATTCGGCTTCGGCGAGCACGGGCTGATTGACAAGCGCACCGCCTATGAGTGGTCCATCCGCGTGCCCCTGCTCATGCAGTGCCCGGGCGTCATCCCCGCCGGCACGGTGGTCACCCCACTGGTCGCCAACATTGACCTCGGCCCGACCCTGCTCGAGGCCGCCGGCGCCGCCCCGCTGCCGGACGCCGACGGCCGTAGCTTCTGGCCCCTGGTGTGCGGCCGGGCAATCCCCTGGCGCACCGAGCTGCTCTACGAGTATTTCTGGGAGAAAAATTTCCCCCACACGCCCACGCTCCACGCCCTGCGGGGCGAGCGCTACAAGTACGTGCACGTCCATGGGCTCTGGGACCTGGACGAGCTCTACGACCTGCACACCGACCCGGGCGAGACGCGCAACCTGATCTTCAGCCCGGAACACCAGACCCTCCTGCGCCAGATGAACCAACGCCTCTTCGCCGTGCTGCAGGAAACCGGCGGGATGTTCATCCCCTTGCAGCCCGACCGTGGCGGCTCGCAAAACCTGCGCCGGGCCGGCGGCTCGCCCCCGGCGTCGTTCCCGCCCGAATGGATTCGCCCGTAACGCACCCGCACCCGTGAGCCCCCGCTCGAGCGCCCGCCCACGCGGGGGCCCGCTTCAAGCGGCGTGTCCCGGAGATGCTTCCGCCCGGTTCAAGCGCCCGCGGCCGGAGTCTCCAACCGCCCCAGCAACCGCAGCAGCCCGTCCAGAATCGTCAGCGGATGCGGCGGGCAACCCGGGATGAACAAGTCCACCGGCACCACCGCCGCCGCGCCGTTGCGCACCTGCGGATGCCCCACAAACGGCCCGCCGGCAATCGCACACGCCCCCACCGCGATCACCAGCCGCGGCTCCGGCACGGCCTCCCAGGTCTTGCGCAGCGCCAGTTCCATCCCCTCGCTTACCGGCCCGGTGATGAGCAGGCCGTCCGCGTGCCGGGGCGAGGCCACAAATTGAATGCCGAACCGGCCCAGGTCCCAGCCAATGGTCCCCAGCACGTTGGTGTCCGCTTCGCAGGCGTTGCAACCGCCGGCGCTGACCTGCCGCAAGCGCAGCGAGCGCCCGAACAGCCGCCGGAGTTTCTCCTCCAGCGCCCCGGCCAGGCGCACCGTTTCCGCGCCGTCGGTCCCGCCCAGCACCAGGTCCTCGCGGCGGCGCGCGGCCAGGCGGGCGTCCCCGGTGTGGCGCAGGGCGCCGGTGGGACACGCCCGCACGCATTCGCCGCAAAACACGCACCGCCCCAGGTCCAGCCGCGCCGGCGCGGGGCCGGGTCGGGTAATCGCCTCGGTGGGGCAGACAGGCACACAAGCCGTGCAGCCATCCGCGCACCGCGCGGGGTCCAGGCGCAACGCGCCGCCGTGCCGGTCCGGCAGGCTCGGCGCCGGCCCCTCGGGCCAGCGCATCGTTTCACAACCGCGTCGCAACCGGTGAAGCAGGGTGTCGAGGACGTACATGGCGCGCCGGCGGCCTCACAGATCGAAGCCGCAGTAACTGAGGTTGAAACTTTTGTTGCAGATGGGGAAATCCGAGATGGCCGTGCCCCGCAGGGCCAGCGCCAGCCCGGTCCAGTTGTGAAACGACGGGTCCACGATCTTGTAGCGCCGGAACCGGCCGTCGGCCCCCGTCAGGGCCACGTGGCAAATCTCGCCCCGCCAGCCTTCCACCAGCGCCACGGCCAGATGCTCGGGCGCGGGCGACCCCGGCTCCGCCCGGACCGCGTCGTCCGGCCCCTGGGCCAGTTGCTCGCGCAGGTAACCGCCCGAGTGCTGAATTTCGAGGGCGCGCACCCGGGCGCGCGCCAGCACGTCACCGCCCGGCCACACCGCCACGGGCAACTGGGCCAGGCGCGACCAGCCGCACGGCTGGTCGAACCGCGCGTCGCGCACCAACCCGCACGCCCGCGCCGCCACGCCCACCAGGCCGATCTCGACCGCCTGCGCCGGGCTCACCACGCCGACCTGCTCGAAGCGCGCCCGCGCCAGCGCCGCATCCCACAGCCAGCCCGCCGCCCGCTCGACCTCGGCCAACGCCGTCTCCAGCCGCTCGCGAAGTTGCGCCAGCCGGTCCGGCTCCAGGTCATGCCGGCAACCGCCCGCCCGCACCAGCCCGCGCCCGAAGCGGTTCCCACAGACCAGCGCGGTCAGGTTCAGAAAATCCCCGCGGATTTTGCCGCACGCGGCCGAGGTGGGTTGGAAGGCCACGTCGTTGGCCAGGGCGCCGAGATCGCCGGTGTGATTGGCCAGGCGCTCCAGCTCGAGGGCCAGGGCCCGCAGCCACTGCGCGCGCAGCGGCGCTTCGCTCCCGGCCAGGGCCTCGAGCACGAGCGCGTGGGCGGTGGCGTGGCCGAGGGTCGTGTCGCCGGCCACCGTCTCGATTTGCGCCCACGTGGCCCGGTGCGGGCCGCCCGTCAACGCCTCCTCCACGCCGCGATGCTGGTAGCCCAGCGCAATCTCCAGGTGCAACACCTCCTCGCCCGCGCACTGGAAGCGGAAATGCCCCGGCTCGATGATGCCCGCGTGGACCGGGCCCACGCCCACCTCGTGCACCTCGGGACCTTCGACCTGGAAGAACGGTCCCTGCACGGGCGCGCCGTCGCGGGCGCGGCGGACCGGTTTGAGCCAGGGATGCCCGCGGGGTTCCAGGCCGTGTTGCTCCCACAACTCCCGCTCGAACAGGTGCGCCTGCGTCTGGCGCAGCGTCAGTGCCGGATAAGCGCCCCGCACCGGCCGGCTGCGCGCCACGGCCAGCGCGTTCTCGGCGTCCCGGGCCAGCACGGCCACCACGCGCACCGCGTCGCCTTCGGGCACGCCAAACCACGCACACAACCGCGCGCCCGCCTCCAGCGCCGTGGCCGTGGCGTCCACCAGGGTCTCGATCGGCCGTTCGGGCACCTCGGCCCAGGGCACCGCGCTCGCGTTGGAGAGCGGTCGAAAAGCGTCTGCGGCGTTCATGGCAGGGAAAGAATCTGCGTCGCCGCGGCGGCCCACGCCGTCCGCAACAGTCCGGGTGTGAACAACCCCAGGCCCAGCGACAACCCCAGCAACACCAGCGGCGGCGCCAGCACCCCCGCCGTTTCCGCGAACCGGACGGCCTGTTGCCGCACCGCCGGCGGCGGGCGCCCGTCCACCACGCCGAACACCACGCGCGTCATCCCCAGAAAGGCCAGCAGCAGACAGAACAAAAACACCCCCACCGCCGCCCCGCGCCCGGCCAGCAATCCGGCCTGCACCACCTGCAATTCGCTGAAGAACGGCGCAAAGGGCGGCAGCGCCGTCACCGCAAACATCCCCGCCACAAACAGCGCCGCCGAGCGCGGCGTGACCGCCGCCAGGCCCCGCACGTGGTCCATCGAGGCCGAGCCCGCCGCGCGCCGCAGGTTGCCCGCGCTCAGGAACAGCGCCGCCTTGGTCCACCCGTTGCTCCAGACGTGGAACAACGCCGCCGCCAGGCCCGCCCCGCCCAGCGCCGCGCCCAGGCTCAGGATGCCCATGTGCTCGACGCTCGAATAGGCCAGCATCCGCTTGAAATCGCGCGTGCCGAGCAGAAACAACGCCGCCACGGCCGTGGAAAACAACCCCAGCGCCAGCAAGGTCCGGTCCGCCACCGCCCCGGCTCCCGCCGCGCTCATCACCGCCCGCACGCGCAAAATGGCCGTAAACGCCACCGTCGTCACCCCGCCCGCCAGCAGCGCGCCCACGATGCCCGGCGCTTCGCCATACGCGTCCGGCTTCCAGGTATGCATCGGCGCCAGTCCCATCTTGGTGCCGTAGCCGGCCAGGATCAGCACCCACGCCGCCAGCAACCACGGGCTGGACAACTCCCGGCCCTGGCCGGCCAGCGCCGCAAAGGTCAGGTCGCCGCGCCCGCCGCCGTGCAGCGACGCGTAGCCCAGGCAAAACGAGCCCAGCAACGACAGCGCAATGCCCGTGCCGCCCACCAACAGGTACTTCCACGTCGCCTCGTACGCCCGGGGTGTTCCGTTGAAGTGCAGCAAGGGCACGCACGCCAGCGTCACCGCCTCGGTGGCGATCCACAACAGCCCCAGATGCCGCGCCTGATGCCCCGCGCTCAGCAGCCCCAGCACCAGCAGCAGCATCGCCACAAACACCCGGTTCGGCCGCTCGGCGCGGATGCGCAGGTACGACACCGCATACGCCGCGCAACCCAGAAACAGCATCGAGACCGCCGGCAACACCGCCCGCGCCAGGGCATCGAACCCCAGCCACGCGCCCGGCGCCACCGCCGGCGCATGCCCCAGCAACGCCAGCGCCAGCGCCAGGTGCACCACGCCCACCACCGGCAACAGCCACGGCCGGCTCCGCTCCGACGGCCACACCGCCGCCACGGCCGCGCCCACCAGCGGCACCGCAATCAGTCCGTACGAACCCAGGGTTGTCATTCGCGCAAAATCGTCAGCTTCCGCGTGTCCATCGAGTCAAACGCCCGTTGAATCCGGTCCACGATGATCCCGATCACAAACACGCTCACCGTCACGTCCAGCAGGATGCCCGACTCGACCAACAGCGGCGTCGAGCCCAGCAACAACAGGCCGAAGAGGTAAATCCCGTTCTCCAAAATCAGATAGCCGCACACCTGCGAAATCGCCTTCACCCGGCCGGTCAGCAGCACAAAACCGGTCAACACCGACGCCAGCGCGCCCGGCACCAGCAGCGAGCGGGCGTGCTCGGGCAGCAACGGCAACCCCCGGCCCAGCGCCACGGCGGCCACCGTGCCCGCCGCTCCCAACAGCAGCGAGGGCACATAGCCCAGCAACGGCTCCACCTCGCGGTCAATGCGCGCCGCCCGCATCGCCCGCCGGAGCAGCGCCGGAATGAGGACCCCCTTGCCAAGCACCGTGGCCGCGGCCATGCCCACCAGGCGCCAGTCCGCGTGGGCGCCCTCCAGCAACAGCGGCATTACCCCCAGCAGCACGCCCTGCCAGGACACCGTGCGGATCAACAACGGCAGCCGGCTGCTGGCCAGCGCCAGCAGGTTCAACCCCATCACCACCCCCACCAACACGTTCACCGTCTCGCTCATGACACGCCTCCCCGCCACGCCACCAACAGCGCAAACACGCTCAGCAAAAACGCCGTCGTCAACAACAGCGGCACCCGCCGAAACGCCAGCCGGGCCATGAGCGACTCCACCAGGCCCACGCCCACCGTCACCGCCAGCACCCCCGCCGCCAGCCCGGCTGCCGCGGCGCCCGGGGACCATTCGCCCAGCGGCAACACCGCCTCGACCAGCAGCACCGCAAAGAGCAAGAGCTTCACCGCCGCCCCGTGCAGCACCGCCGCCAGCAGCGGCCCGCTGTGGTCCAGCACCATCACCTCGTGAATCATCGTCAACTCCAGGTGCGTGTTCGGGTCGTCAAACGGCACCCGGCTGTTCTCCGCCAGCAACACCACAAACAACGCCGCGCCCAGCAACACCGCCCCCGCGCCGGCCGAGCCGGCCAGCATCCCCTCCAAATGCGTCTGGCCGCTGCGCACACTCAACGCCAGAAGCCCCGTCAACAACGCCGCCTCCCCCAGCACCGCGAAACTCACCTCCCGCGCCGCCCCCATGCCCTCGAAGGAAGAGCCCGTCTCCATCGCCGACCACGCCGTGGCAAACCGCGCCAGCGCCAGCAGGTACACCACCAGAATCACATCCCCGGCAAAGTGCACCGGCCCGCCCGCCGGCCCTAGGGGCATCAGCCACGCCGCGCCCACCACCGCCACCCACGCCACCGCCGGCGCCAGCACAAAGCCCGGCGACGCCGCCCGGCTCAGCACCACGCCCTTGCGCCACAAGCGCGCCAGGTCAGAGTACAATTGCCACACCGGCGGGCCTTTTCGCCCGGCCAGCCGGGCCTTGACCCGGTTGATGAGGCCCGGCAACAGCGGCGCCACCACCAGCCAGAACGCCAGCCGCGCCAACGTTTCCATCGCGACACTCAACAAGTTGCTCCACCCATTCACGGTCCACCACCTTCCCAGACCAGAAGCACCAACGCCCCCAGTCCCACCAGCACATACACCACGTACCACTGCAAGCGCCCGTGCTGAAGCCGCCGCACCCACGCCGAAGCCCCCGCCAGCCCGCGGCCAATCGGCTGCACCAACCTTTCCAGCACCGGCTCCGGCGTCCGCTCCAACCACCGTGCCGACTCGGGGAACACCCCGCGGGGCCGACGCACCTGCCGCTCCACACCGCACGCCCAACGCAGGCCCGCGCCAACCCACCCGCCAAAGGAGCCGCTCGAATACTGCATCCGGGTCGTGGGCGCCGCGTAACCGCAATCCCAGGTCACCGCGCGGCGCCACCCGCGCCGCCGCATCCACCCCCACCACGCGCCGCCCCCGGCCGCCAACAGCACCCCAAGCCCCACCTGCCACTTCCCCAGCTCCACCAACGCGTCCGGCGTACCCGCGCCGCGCCAGCCCGGGTGCCAACATTCCACCACCCCGGCCATGACCGGCCAAACCGCCGTCGGCGCCCAGGCCAGCCCCGCGCAGAACGCGGCCAGCACAGCCATCGCCCCGAGCATCCCTCGCCCGCTTTCATGGGCCTCACGAGCGGCCGCGGAACGGGGCAGGCCCAGGAACACCGTCCCCGCCGCTTTGATGAATCCGGCCAGCGCCAGCGCGCCCGCCATGCCCAGCAACGTCAACGCCGGCAACGCCACCCAGACGGATCCCTCGTGCCGCCCCGCCGCCTCCAGCCACGCCAAGTAAATCAACCACTCGCTCACCCACCCGTTCAGCGGCGGCAGCCCGGCCACCGCCAGCGTTCCCACCGCAAAACCCGCCGCCGTCCACGGCATGTTCCGCCACAACCCGCCCAGGCGGCTCATTTGCCGCGTGCCCGTGGCGTGCAACACCGAGCCGGCGCCCAAAAACAACAGCGCCTTGAACAGCCCGTGATTCCACACATGCCAGAGCGCCCCCGCGGCCGCCAGCCGACCCCACGCCGCCCCGCCGCTGCTGGCGGCGAGCAGCGCGCCGCCCAGGCCGGCCAAAATCACCCCGACGTTTTCCACCGAGCAATAAGCCAGCAGCCGCTTCAAATCGTTTTGCACCATTCCCAGCGCCATGCCGGTCACCGCGCCGATGGCCCCCAGAGTCACCATCGTCACCGCGGCGCCGGGCGGCACGGGCAACCACCCGCTGAACCGCACGATCCCGTACACGCCCATCTTGATGGCCACGCCCGACATCACCGCCGAAACGTGGCTGGGCGCGCTGGCATGGGCCGCGGGCAACCACACATGCAACGGGAAAAAGCCCGCCTTGAGGCCGAACCCGAGCAGCGCCAACCAAAACAACCCGCCCAACTCCGGCCGGTCCCGCCACGGGCCCAGCTCCCACCCCCCGTCCGAGCGGCCAGCAACCCGAAAAAGGCCACCAACAGCAGCGTTCCGGCGTGCGAGGCCCCAGATACAACCACGCCGCCTGCCGCGCCTCCGCCCGCTCCCGCTCCAACCGCACCAAGAAAAAGCCGCACAGGGCAAACCACTCCCAAGCCACCAAAAAGTGCAGCCCGTTGGCCAGAGTCACCACCAGGCCCATCCCCAGCAACAACCCGCTCCACCACCGCCGCCCGCGCCCGGCCGACTCCGGCCGTTCCGCCTCGCTCCAGTACTCCTGCCCGTACACCGCGCCGACCGCGCCCACCCCGCACACCAGCGCCAGAAACAACGCGCTCACCGCATCCAGTTCAAACCGCGGCAACTGCCCGGCCAGCGGGACGCGACCCGCCCACCTCCAGGGGCCGCCGCCCGTCAACACGCACAGCGCCGCCGTTAATCCCGCCCCCGCGCCCGCCAGCAGCGTGGCCAGCCACAACCGCGGCCGCCGCCAGGCCCAGACCAGCCCGGCCGCCCACGCCAACAAGCCCCCGGCCAGCAAACTCCCGATCATCGGGCCCCCTCCCCCCCGAGCGTCGCCTCCCACTGCTCGACGGCGCGGAAAATCTCCGCGTCGGACACCTCCGGCCGGAGCACCGCGCGCAACGGACCCCGGGCAATCCCCCGGCTCAAGCGCGCCAGCACGTCCAGATGCATCCGCGCCGTGGGCGCCACGAAAAACACCAACCGCCGCACCGGCTCGCCATCCGGCACCGGCTCGCCCACCGCCACCGCCCCGGCCGGAAACACCACCGCCAGCGTGCCGCTGGCCGGCCCGGGCGAAACCCGCGTCGTCAAATGCGGCAGCGCGAACCCGTGTCCCACCGGGGCCCAGGTCAGCCCGCCCGGTTGGCGGACTCGTTGCGCCAGCAACTGCCCCATCGCGGGCGTGATGCCCGGCATCCGCCGCAGCACCTCGGCCAACACCGCGGGCACTTCCGCGGCCGCCACGTCCCGCCAGATGCCTCCCGCGCGCAGCAGGCGGGTCAATGGCGCGGCCTGCGCCGACTCCCCGGTCTCCGGGGCCAAAAAACCCGCCCGCACTGCCAGCCCTCGGCGCGCCGCCCAATCCGCCACCTGCGCGCGGTCGAACAAGAGTCGGCCGCGCTCGTTCAGATGCGGCATCCCTTCCTGGCGGACCCAATCCTCGATCACGCCTTCGGACACCCCAAACGATTCGGCGATTTCCAGCAGGTTCAGGTACATGGAACACCTCGGTTTCAGTCCGCCCACGCCCAGAGCACCAACACCGCCAGCCCCAGCACCCCCAGCAGCACGTACCCCAGGTAAGCCTGCACCCGGCCGTGCTGGAGCCGCCGGATTCGGGTCGAGAGACGGAGCACGCCGCGGCTGACCGGCTCCACCACTTCCTCGAGCACGGTCTCCGGGGTGTGGGTCTCCCAGCCAGCGCGCGCGGGCAACACGGCCTCCGGACGCTCCAGGTGCCGGTGCGGATGCAAAATCCACGCAAACCACTCCGTGAGCATCCCGGCAAAGGACGCCGCCGTGTACTGCATCCGCGGCGAAGGCGCGGCGTAACCGCAGTCCCAAGTCACCGCGCGGCGTTGGCCCACCGTGCGGGTCCGGCGCCAGACGAGGACGCCGCCGCCCAGGACCGCCAGCGCCAGAAGCCCGTGCGCCACCGTCAACGCGCCCAGCTCCCGCGGCGCGGGGCCAACCGCCCAAGCCGGGTTCCAGGCCGCCGCCACGCGCGCCAGCACCGGCCACAGCCCCACTGCGCCCAGGCCAATCCCCCCGCACGCCGCCGCCAACCCGAGCATCGCCCCGCGCATGGCCGAACTGCACTCGTGCGCCTGCTCCGCCTCGGGCGAGCGCGGCAGCCCCAGAAACACCACGCCGCACACCTTGATGAAACACGCCAGCGCCAGCGCCCCGGTCATCGCCAGCAACACCGCCGTGGGCATCGCCGCCCAGGCCGCCGCCTCATGGGCCAGGGCGGCGTCGAACAAGCCCCGGTACACCAGCCATTCGCTCACAAACCCGTTCAACGGCGGCAGCCCCGAAATGGCCACCGCGCCCAGGGCAAACAGGCCCGCCGTCCAGGGCATCCGCGCCCACAACCCGCCCAGCCGGCTCATCGCGCGCGTGCCCGTGGCGTGCAACACCGACCCCGCGCCCAGGAACAACAGCGCCTTGAACAGGCCGTGATTCCACACGTGCAACAGACCGCCCGCCAACGCCAGCACCCCCCAGGCCGGGTGGCCCGCGGCCGCCGCCACCATGCCGAAGCCCAGCCCCATGAGAATGATCCCGATGTTCTCGACGCTGTGATAGGCCAGCAACCGTTTCAGGTCATGCTGCCCCAGCGCAAACGCCACCCCCAGCACCGCGCTGACCGACCCCAGCCCCGCCACCACCCAGCCCGCCGCCGGCGGCACGGACAACCACCCGCTGAACCGCACCAGCCCGTAAATGCCCATCTTGATCGCCACGCCCGACAACACCGCCGAAACGTGGCTGGGCGCGTTGGCGTGCGCCGCGGGCAACCAGATGTGGAGCGGAAACACGCCCGCCTTGAGTCCAAACCCGGCCAGCGCCAGCCAGAACAACGGCGCCAGGTCCGCCCGGTCCCGCACCGGCCCCAGCATCCAACCGCCCGTCGCGGCGGCCAGGCTCGCGAAAAAGGCAAACAAACAAAGCGTCCCCGCATGGGACGCCCCCAGATACAACCAGCCGGCCGCCCGCACCGCCCGCGGAGCGCGGTTGAGCGTGATCAGGAAAAACGCGCTTACCGCGAACAATTCCCAAGCGATGAGAAACAAAATGCCGTTGCCCGCCAGCAGCACCAGCACCAGACTGGCCCAAAACCCGTTCCACATCACCCGGCCCCAGGGCGCGGACGCCGGATGCTCCTGGTCGCTCCAGTATTCCCCGGCGTACACCGTGGCCAAACCGCCCACCACCGCCACCAACAGCAGAAAAAACGCGCTCAGCGGGTCCAGGCGCAGGGCAAACCACGCCGCAGCCGGCGTCGCTCCCGCCCCGGGCCACACGAGCGTGGCCCCCTTCAGCAGCCCCCACCCCGCCGCCAGTCCGGCCAGGCCCAAGCCACTCAGCGTCGCCGCCCGCCATGCGCGGGGCCAACGCGCCAGAGCCAGGCCCAACCCCAGGCCCAGGCCGGCCGCCACCAGCAGCGCCAGCGCGTTCACAGACCCCCGCACCCGGCGGGAAAAGCCGCCGCCGCAACAAACGACGGGCAAGCGTTGGGTTTGAAAACCGACATGGACAAATGCGCGAAAGCGAGAGACCCCGGGCGCCCGCCAGCGGGCGGTCCGGGTACCGAAGGCATGTCACGACGTGGACATCGCGGGGGCATCACGACGCCCAAACAATCCGCCTGTCAAATGGAAACTGTGTCCGCGTGGGAACGGGGGCGCATTTCAGTTTTTGAACCACCCGCAACATTCCCGCGATTTTCGCCGGTCAGAGCCGCGGCAGTATGGAGGGAGAACCGCTGTGGGTGGGGCTTGCTGACGTCGGCGCTCAAAAAACTCCAATGCGCCCGAAACGGCCCGGGCGGTTGTGTTCGGGGTGCCCAGCGTTCTCGGGCTTGGGATCGCCCCAAGCCGGCGGGGACGCCGGCGCTCCGACACGACGGGCGGTGGTGCCCTGGGGAGCGCCGGTCTCTGACCAGCTTGGCGGGCGGAAACGGCTGGTAGACCGTGCCCCCCGGTGGTGAAGCTCCCGGTCATACGCGCCGCGCTTTGGGTTGATGGCCCGTTCTGTTCACTCGGAGGCGGCGGCGTTTCGCGCAGAGCCGGTGGACCGTTTGCGCGGCATGAGGTCCGTCGCTCCAGCTTCGGGAAGAACGGCCGCCGGTGAATTGCTTTCCCGCGCCGCCCGTCGCGTTTATCCTGCCGCGCGATGGCCGACACGCCCCCGTTGCTCGAATTGCAGGCCGTGACCAAGGCTTACCCCGGCCTGGCCGGTGAACTGCCCGTGCTCTCCAGCATCTCCCTGGTCCTGGACCGCGGCGAGTCCCTGGCCATCGTCGGGCCCTCGGGCTGCGGCAAGACCACACTCCTGAACATCATCGGCACGCTGGACCGCCCGACCTCCGGCCGGGTGCTGTTCGAGGGCCGCGACCTCACCACGCTGGACGAGCGCGAACTGGCCGAGCTGCGCAACCGGCACCTGGGTTTCGTCTTCCAGATGCACCACCTGCTGCCTCAGTGCACCGTGTGGGAAAACGTGCTCCTACCCACGCTCGCCACCCGCAACGAGGTGCTCCGCGACGGCGCACCCGAGCGCGCCCGCCGCCTGCTCGAGCGCGTGGGCCTGGGCCACCGCTTGCACCACCGGCCGGGGCAGTTGTCCGGCGGCGAACGCCAGCGCGCCGCCGTGGTGCGCGCCCTCATCAACGAGCCGCAACTCCTGCTGGCCGATGAACCCACCGGCGCGCTGGACCGCGCCGCGGCCGAGACCCTCGCCCAATTGCTGGCGGACCTGAACCGCGAGCTCCACCTCACCCTCGTCGTGGTCACCCACTCCCTCGAACTGGCCCGCCGGATGCGCCGCGTCCTGGAATTGCGCGACGGCCGTCTCCGCGACCTGCCCGCCCCCGCCTGAAGCCCGGCCCCACCGCCCATGTCCCGGTTTCGCCTGATTCTGCGCAGCCTCCGCTACCACGCCCGCGCCCATCTGGGCACGCTCCTGGGCGCAGCGGTGGCGGCAGCCGTGTTGATCGGCGCGCTGGCGGTGGGCGACTCGGTGCGCGGCACGTTGCGCGAGCTGGCGTTGCTCCGCCTGGGCCAGACCGCCTACGCGCTCGCCTCGGGCGACCGGCTGTTCACGATGGCGCTGGTGCAAAACCTCCAGCTCGGCCTGGCCCAGGTGGGCTACCTCCGCCCCGGCACCCCGGCCCCGGCCCCGGCGTTGCTCCTGCCCGGCGTGGCGGTCAACGCGGACGGCTCGGCCCGCGCCAATCGGGTCCAGGTGCTCGGCGTGGACGGCCGGTTCTGGCAACTGGCTCCCACGCCGTCGGCCCCCGGCGAACTACCGCCCGACGCCGTCGTGCTCAACGAACCCCTGGCCGCCCAACTGCGCGCGCGGCCCGGCGACACCGTGCTGCTGCGCGTGCCCAAGCCGCAGGCGCTTTCGCCCGACGCCCCGCTGGCCCCGGAGGAAGACGCCACCGTGGCGTTGCGCCTGCGCGTGCAGGCGGTGGCCGACGACGCCCGGTTCGGGCGCTTCGGCCTCCAGGCCAACCAGGTCGCTCCCTTCAATGCCTTTGTCTCGTTGCGCGCGCTGCAACAGCGCGTCGGCGCCGCCGACCGCGCCAACCTGCTCCTGGTCGCCGAGCCCCAGCCCCTGCCCGCGCCGCCGGGCCTGAGGGCCGGCAACGTCCTGGTCTGGTCCGGCAACGCCCCGTTCCCGCTGGGCGAGCACCTCGAGCGCGTGCTCACCCAGCGCTGGCAACTGGCCGACGCCCAGCTCGAGTGGCGCGCCGTGCCCGAGTCCGCCGTGCTCGAACTGCGCAGCCCGCGCGTGTTCCTAGACCCCGTGGTGGGCGAGGCGGTTTTCGGCGCCGCGCCGGGCGACACCAACGCACTCGTGGCCCGGCTCCCCCGCGAGTTTCCGGGAGTCACCGCCACGGGCGTGCTCACCTACTTCGTGAACGAACTGCGCGTGGGCGAGCGCGCCACACCGTACTCGATGGTCACCGCCACCGGCCCGCCCCTGGCCCCGCGCGACCTGGCCGAGGATGAAATCCTCATCACCCGCTGGCTGGCGGATGACTTGCAGGCCGGTCCGGGGGATGTCCTGACGATGAAGTTCTACGTGGTCGGCGCCATGCGCCAGCTCGAGGAGCGCGCGGCCACGTTCCGCATCCGCGGTATCCTGCCGATGGACGCGCCCGGCCTGGACCGCGACCTGATGCCGGATTTTCCCGGCATGACCGACGCGGAAAACTGCCGCGACTGGGACACCGGGCTGCCGATTGACAACACACGCATCCGCCCCGTGGACGAAGCGTACTGGCGCGAGTACCGCGGCACACCCAAGGCGGTGATCCGCCTGGCGGCGGGCCAGCGGCTCTGGGAAAACCGGTTCGGGAACCTGACCGCGGTGCGCTTCACGATGCCCTTCCGGGCGGCGCCGGACCGGGCGGCGTTCGAGCGCCAGACCGCCCCGCTCCGCACGGGGCTGAGCACCCTGCTGACGCGCACGCTCAAGCCGGCGGCCTTCGGGCTGCGCTTCGAGCCGGTGCGGGCGCAGGCGCTGGCCGCCAGCACGCAGGCGCAGGACTTCGGCCAGCTTTTCCTGGGCTTCAGCTTCT
>Ga0272446_1001917_pt1 | contig 29405 bp, 24 predicted proteins | sample YNPCB0061_FD_194587 | JGI IMG/M metagenome (GOLD analysis project Ga0272446, IMG submission 194587) | Hot spring microbial mat communities from Yellowstone National Park, WY, United States - YNP-CB-006-1 | ecosystem: Environmental > Aquatic > Thermal springs > Hot (42-90C) > Sediment | place...
TTTTAATAATGGTGTTGATGCTGGAGCTGTAACTATTAACAATTATACACTTGGAAAATTAAACGCAGGCGGAAAAATTTATTACATGGCTCCTGATGTCAATAATCCAATGAACCAGCTAAACTTAAGTTGGAACGGTGCTACTCATTCATGGAATGTTGCTGGCGGTAATGGAATCCCAGCGATTATTGGTAGTGTAAAAAGTCCTTTTGATTATGCTGTTTCTCAACCAACAGCAAATGCAAGTGTTACAAAAGCAAATGGAATAACAGTCAAATGGACTAACACTTCTTCAACTACAAAAACTTTAGTTCAAATCGTTAATTTAAAAGACAAAGGTCAAGCTAAAGTATATCAAGAGCTTGCTGATAATGGAAGCTTTACAATTCCGGCATCAGATTTATCTTCATTTAGTGGTGACTGTATGCTTTTTGTAGTAAAATATAATTATAACATTTTAACTGTTAGTGGTAAAAAATATGTTCTTGTTTCTGAAGTAGTTAAAAGCTTAAATATAAAAGTAAATTAAAAATAAGAAATGGATTTAATTATGGATCGACTGCGATTCATTAATTAAATCCATTTTTATATTCTAAAAGAAAAATTTATTTTCTTTTTTACTTTATCATATTCTCTGGCTTCAGCATTTCATCTAATTGTTCTCGGGATAAAAGATTCTTTTCGAGAACAAGTTCATATACACTTCTATTTTTTTCAAAAGCTTCTTTTGCAAGTTCTGTAGATGTTTCATAACCAAGCACAGGATTCAATGCAGTAATTATTCCAATACTGTTTTCAACAAGTTGACGGCAACGTTTTTCATTTGCTGTAATTCCATCAACACATTTGTATTTCAATGTTGTCATTCCATTCTTCAGCATTTCAATTGATTCAAAAAGACTTTGAACAATTACCGGTTCAAATACATTCAATTCCAATTGACCGCCTTCGGCTGCAAGTGTGACCGTTAAATCATTTCCAATTACTTTAAAAGCAATTTGATTTACAACTTCGGGAATTACAGGATTTACTTTTCCCGGCATGATTGATGAGCCCGGCTGCATTGGCGGAAGATTGATTTCATTTATTCCAGTTCTTGGACCAGAAGAAAGCAAACGCAAGTCATTTGATATCTTCGATAGTTTTACTGCAAGTCTTTTTACTGCAGATGAATAAATTACAAACGCACCGGTGTCTTGTGTTGCTTCGATTAAATTTGATGCGAGTTTAATATCAAGCTTAGTAATTTCACGTAAATGTTCAACACACTTTTGACTGTAACCTTTTGGAGCGTTTATTCCTGTTCCGATTGCAGTTGCACCCATATTTACTTCCAAAAACAAATTTGCATTTTCATTCAGTCTTGCAATTTCTTCTTCAAGTGTAACTGAATAAGCTTCAAACTCTTGTCCAAGTGTCATCGGAACTGCATCCTGAAGTTGCGTTCTTCCCATTTTAATTATATGAGAAAATTCTCTGCCTTTTTCTTTAAACGATTTGACCAGTTCTTTAATAACTTCAACAAGTTTTTTATTTGCGTTAATCAAAGCAATTTTAACAGCAGTCGGATATGCATCATTAGTCGATTGAGAAAGATTAACATGATTATTCGGATGGCAATAATTATAATCACCTTTTTCATAACCTAAAATTTCCAAAGCTCTGTTTGCAATCACTTCATTTGCATTCATATTGGTAGAAGTTCCTGCACCGCCTTGAATCATATCAACAACAAAATGAGTGTGCAGTTTTCCGTTAATAATTTCTTCACATGCCTGCACGATTGCATTTGTAACCGGCTCTGATAAAAGTCCCAAATCATAATTAGATTTTGCAGCAGCCATTTTAACCATTGCCAAAGCTTCAATAATTAAAGGGTATGCACTTAAACTAACGCCGCTGATATTAAAATTTTCAAGTGCTCGCAATGTTTGAACACCATAATAAGATTCAAACGGAACGTCTCTATCGCCAAGTAAATCATGTTCTTTTCTTGTTCTGCCTGATTGATATTGGGCAGCAGCATTTACCATTCTTGTATTTGTTTGCTGCATTCTTCTTGAAATTACGCGCGCAATACGTGAAAGAATTTTGGCACCAAGCGGCGGATTGGATGCAATTATTTCATTGAAATGAATTTTAGAAATAATAAACACAGTTGAATTCAGCAATGCTCTTGCAGATGTTGAATGAGGTGAGTCATCCATCAAAGCACCTTCGCCAAGAAAATCGAACTTGCGGAAATATGCTAAACGTTTTTCTTCACCGAAGACGGTCTTCTTGTAAATTTCAATTTCACCATCGTAAATGAGATATAAATTTTTACGCGGATTTAATTCTGTAAATACAGCTTCACCAACTTTATATTTTTTTTCTTCAACTTTTTCGCTAAGTATTTCCAGTTCGGAATTATCTAAATCTTTGAACAATTCAATCTTAGAAAGAAACTGAGCCAATGTTGTTTTATCCATCATTCCACCTTTTTTGATTTCTATATTCTAAAATTACAAAATAGATTTTTCATAACTGTTGTCGTTAAAATGCAACGAAAAAATTTCCATTAGTTGCAATATTCCAACACTCAAAAATTGTTTATGGTTTTTTAACTTATAATTTAATCCTAAAATTAGGAATGATTATTGATTATTTAGCATTGTTAAATTAAAAAGGAAACAATATGCAAAAGTCGATTATCTTTTTTTTGATAGTAAATATTTCTGTTTTTGCGCAGTGGAGTCAAATTGGGCAATCTATAAACGCAGAAATATCATCTTTAGTTAAATCAAATAATATTTTGTTTGCAACCACAACAAAATCCGGTATCTTCTCATCGTCAGATGAGGTTTCTTGGACAGCCAAAAATTCTGGTTTGACAGATTTAATCGTAAATGATATTGCAAAAAAATCAGATGGCACACTTGCTGTCGGAACAAAAAATAGTGGAGTTTATATATCCACTAATAATGGAAATTTATGGCAGCAAAAATCAAACGGACTTACAATACCCTTCCAGGCACTTCCAAATACAAATACAATTATTTATTCGGGTCAAAATATGGTTGAAGGTGGCGGCTATGGAATTTTTACTTCAACAGATAATGGTGAAAACTGGACAAGAACTTTCCCGTCTACATATGGTGTAAGAGGTTTATACAAAGGTTCTAACTATACATATGTTGGTGTTGGACCTTCTGTTTATCGTTCTTCTGATGATGGTCTGAACTGGAATCTTGTGGTGACCGCTAATACAACTATCAAAAAATTCGTGACTTTCCCTTTGGCAGCGGGGCAAGATAATATTTTTGTAGGAACGTTAGATGGAATTTTCTACTCTGACAATAATGGTTCTTCATGGGTTGAGAAAAAGATACTAAATAAAAATATTAATGATATAATCTCAAATGGCAACAATATTTTTGTGGCATCTGAACCTTTTATGACCAACGATGCAGGATATATTTATGTTTCAACTGATTTCGGTAATAATTGGAATGATATTACAGCAAACATTTCATCAGTTGCGGCAAATCATGTTAGAAAAATATTGATTGATGGTGATTATATTTATGTGGGAACATCATTAGGAAATGTATATAAAAGAAAATTATCTGATGTTGTTACTGCAATTGAGCAATCGGACTACTCAATACCAACCGAATTTATTCTCGATCAAAACTACCCAAACCCATTCAACCCAAGCACAACAATTTCATTTTCAATTCCACAAGTCATGGTTCGACAAGCTCAACATGACAATGCTGATGTCATCCCGCGCTCGTCGAGGGATGAAGTGCACGTAACCTTGAAAGTGTATGATGTGCTTGGAAGAGAAGTAGCAACACTTGCAAATGATAATTTAAGTGCAGGAAGTTACTCATACAATTTTGATGCAAGAAATCTTACCAGCGGAGTTTACTTGTATAAACTTCAAGCTGGGAAGTATAGTGAAACAAAGAAAATGATTTTAATGAAGTAATTTTTTGTGAATGTTATTTGCCACAATAAAAATTGTCATCCTTTAATATACCTGATTGCAACAGGTAATCTTGGGATGACAATTTTTTAATTTTGATTCTAATATTCTTATTCTAAATCCTCAAGAATTGATTGAAGTTTTTCAAGCGCTTTTTGCCAATCATTCATTTTTTGTTTTTCTCTTTCAATTACTTCAGCGGGAGCTTTTGAAACAAAATTTTCATTCTCTAATTTTTTGCGAACACCGTTATAACTATTTAATAATCTTGAAATTTCTTTTTCAATTCTTGCTCGTTCAAGATTGACATCAATCAATCCTTCAAGTGGAATGAAAATATCGCAACCTTTTACAACAGCTGATGCACTTGCTTTCGGTTTATCAAGATTTTCATCAATTACAAGATCTTCAATCTTTACAAGGGATTTTATGTAACGTTCTTGTGCGCTTATGATTTTTGAACTTTTCAAAAACACATTGATCGCTTTTGATGGTGGAATATTCATCTCTCCACGAATATTTCTTATTGCTGTAACAACATCTTGAACAAATTCAATTTCATTTTCTGCTGATTCATCAATTTTCTTTGCATCAAATTTTGGATAATCTGTAATTGAAATACTTTCACCATCTTTTCTTTCGTCAAGCAATTGCCAGATTTCTTCTGTAATAAATGGCATGAAAGGATGAACGAGTTTTAACATTTCTTCATAAAGAGAAATTGCACGAGTTAATACAGCTGATTTAACTTCATCACTTCCATGATATAATCTTGTTTTGGAAAGTTCGATATACCAATCGCAGAAGTCGTTCCATACATAACTATAAATAATTTTTGATGCAGCATTAACTTCAAATTTATCAAGAGCATCGTTAACTTCTTTAATTGTTTTATTAAATTTTGATTGAATCCATTTATCAGTAAAATCAATGTGTTTATTAATTAAGAATGGATCGATTTTAATATTTTGAGCATTCATTAAAAGAAATCTTCCAGCATTCCACATTTTGTTTGCAAAATTTCTTCCAAGTTCCACCATTTCATTACTGAAAAGAACATCCTGTCCAAGCGGTGCAATGTAAGTCATTGTAAATCTTAAAGCATCAGCTCCATATTCTTCAATAAGATCAAGTGGATCTGGGGAATTGCCGAGAGATTTACTCATCTTTCTTCCTTTTTCATCACGAACAAGACTTGTGAAATAAACATCTTTAAAAGGAATTTCTCCCATAAAATGCATTCCAGCAATTATCATTCTTGCAACCCAGAAGAAAATTATATCTGGTGCTGTAACTAAGAGATCTGTTGGATAATAATATTTTTGATCACGTTCATTTGTAAAAACATCTTGAGCCCAAAGCCAACTTGAAGCCCATGTATCAAGCACATCATCATCTTGATGCCAGTTCTCAATATCTTTAGGCGGTTCAACTTCGCAATAGATTTCATTTGTCTGTTTGTGATACCAAACAGGAATTCGATGTCCCCACCAAAGTTGACGTGAAATACACCAATCGCGAATATTGGTCATCCAATGTTCATAAGTTTTTACCCAATGCTCAGGATGAAATTTTATTTTACCTTCTTTTACAACTTGTAAAGCTGGTTTACAAAGTTCATCCATTTTCATAAACCATTGTTCAGAAAGATATGGCTCGATGGGAACGTTTCCTCTTTGTGAATATCCAACTTTGTTTGTGTAGTCTTCTATTTTAAAGAGGAATCCAAGCTCCTTCATTCGTTCAACAACTTTTTCGCGAACTTCATAACGATCAAGTTCTTGGAATTCTTTTGGAACATTTCCATTTGTAGTAGCATCTTCATTAAAAATATTTATCATTTCAAGATTATGACGTTGTGCCATTTCATAATCATTTACATCATGCGCTGGAGTTACTTTAACCGCACCAGTACCAAATTCTTTGTCAACATATTCATCAGCAAAGAGCGGTATTTCTCTTCCAACTATAGGAAGAATTATTGTTTTGCCAATTAAATGTTTGTAACGTTCATCCTCTGGATTAACAGCAACACCAGTGTCACCAAGCATTGTTTCGGGGCGTGTTGTTGCAACTATGACAAATTCATTTGTATTCTTTACAGGATATTTGAAATACCAAAGTTTACCTTGAACTTCTTTATAAAAAACTTCTTCATCACTAATTGCGGATTTTGATGCCGGGTCCCAATTAACCATTCGGTAGCCACGATAGATATAACCTTCTTTATAAAGTTTTACAAATGCTTCAATTACTTTTTTGTAATAATGATCATCCATCGTGAAGCGTTCACGTTGCCAATCGCAACTTACTCCAAGTTTTCTTAATTGCTGAAAAATTATTCCGCCATATTTTTCTTTCCATTGATAACAATGTTTTAAAAATTCTTCACGTGAAATTTTATCTTTAGTAATATGTTGCTCTTTTAGTAAAGCAACAACTTTTGCCTCTGTAGCAATTGATGCGTGATCGATTCCTGGAACCCAACATGCATTGAAGCCCATCATTCTTTTGTAACGAATGTAAATATCTTGTAATGTGTTATTTAGAATGTGACCAATATGCAAGATTCCTGTTATGTTGGGTGGTGGAATGACAATCGTATAAGGTGTTTTATTTTCATCAACTTCTGAATGATAAAGATTGTGACTTTCCCAGTAACTATACCATTTACTTTCCGCTTCTTTAGGATTATAAGCTTTTGGAATATCAGATAAATTTTTTGGATGCATTTTTTAACTCAATTCGTAAAATAATGGCTGCAAATATAAAAAATCTTAAACCCTAATGCTGTTTAACATTTATTTAACTTTGCCATTAGTTTTATCCAACATATTTTTGATTAGCAAAAAGGAGATGAAATGAAAATTCAAAATTTATTTATCGCTTTTATTTTATTTATTTCTTTTGAAGTTTATTCGCAACCTCAATTCCGAAACAAAATTAACATGCCCAATATTCTTGGCTATCAAACTTTGAAATGTGATTTTCACATGCATACAGTTTTTTCTGATGGTGATGTTTGGCCAACTTATCGAGTTGAAGAAGCATGGCGTGATGGTTTAGATGCAATCGCTTTTACAGATCATTTGGAATATCAGCCACACAAAGATTATGTTCCATCGAATCATAATGCTTCTTTTCAAATTGCTAAAAGTTTTGCTGATGAATTAGGAATTACATTAATTCAAGGCTCTGAGATTACTCGCAAAATGCCTCCTGGTCATTTAAATGCAATTTTTATAAAAGATGGAAATGCTTTAATCAAAGATGATTGGAAAGCTGTTGTTGAAGAAGTTAAAAATCAAGGTGGATTAATTTTTTGGAATCATCCTTCTTGGATTGCACAGCAACCAGATGGAATAGCAAAATGGTATCCAGAACATGATTGGCTTTTACAAACTGGAATTTTCTTTGGTTTAGAAGTTTATAACGCTAATGTTTATTCAAAAGAAACTCATCAATGGTGCATTGATAAAAATCTTGCGATACTCGGTAATTCTGATGTTCATGGACCACTTTATTTTGAGTGGGCTGCAGAAAAAGTTGCTCATCGACCAATTACACTTGTGTTTGCAAAGGATTCAAAACCTGAATCAATACGAGAAGCATTAGTTAATAGAAGAACTGTAGTTTGGTATGATCAACAATTAATTGGTGATGAAAAATTTCTACAAGCAATTTTTGATTCCTCTGTTTCAATAAATAAAAAAGAAATCAAAACCAAAGGAAAGGACTGGACTAATTTCCAAATCACAAATAATTCCGATGTTGAATTTGAACTAAAACTTATTGATGATAATTCTTATGTGCAATTTCCAAAAGAATTAAAATTATTCCCAAACAAAACTCTGAATATTGGTATCAGAGCAAAAAAAGATGATCTTGCTATTAAAGAAAAAATTGAAGTTCAATATGAAGTTAAAAATCTTTTGGTTTCTCCGAGCAAGCATTTAATAAAAACATTTTCTTTCGATTTTGAATCTCTGAAAAAGTAAATAAAATATTTTACCACTTAGACGCTTTGTAATTTTTTACGAGTGATAAAAACTCATTGTCTTTTTAAGCGTCTAAGTGGTTTATTCTTCAAACATCAACAATACAATTACTTCACTAAATTTTTACATACTTATTTGGAAGCGCTCCGCATATTGGACATTTTTCTTTTGGTTCACCAAATTCAATATGTCCACAAACTGGACAAAGGTAAATATCACTTACATCTAAATCTTTTCCTTGTTCGACAGCTTCAAGAGCTCGTTTGTAAAGTTCAGCATGAATTTTTTCAGCTTCGAGTGCATACTTAAACATTCTTTGTGCTTTATGTTCTTCTGAAACGGCATCATCATACATTGGTGGATACATTTCTGTGAATTCATAAGTCTCGCCAGCTATTGCGGTTTTTAAATTTTCTAAAGTAGAACCAATACCGTCAAGTGCGTTCAAATGACCTTCAGCGTGAATTCTTTCTGCTTCAGCGGTTGTAGCAAAAAGTTTAGCGATGTTTGGGAATCCCTCTTTTTCAGCTTTCTTTGCAAATGCCCGATACTTTTGATTTGCTTGACTTTCACCTGCGAATGCTTCTTTTAGATTTTCTTTTGTTTTCATTTTTGCCTCATCTATTTAATTGGTGATGATAAAAAGCATTCTTAATTTTTACTCCCTTCAATAAATGTTGTTTTGGATGGACCAAATCCAGAGACATATAGAATTACTTCACTTTCTTTTGTAAAAGCAAAATGTGGTTGATTTGCTGGTTCAGTAAAAAATGTTCCTGACGGAAATTTTTTTGCTTTTGACTCATCAAATATTTTTTCATAACAGTAATAAAAAAATCCTGATACGACATAAACTGTTCTGTTGTCTGGATGAAAGTGCGGTAACAATTTTACGTTTGATGGAATTTTAACAAGTTGAACATAATAAGATTTTTCCGATGGGTTGCCAATCAAATTAAATGTTTCAATTGCATAGTTTTGTGTAGATGATGAATTCCATTTTATTTCGCTTGGTAAAATTACTTTTGGAGAAAGATTTATTTCTTGAGCATTACTATTTCCGAGCAAAGAAATGATTGTAATTATTAATACGAAATAAATGTTTTCTCTTATTTTCATAAACTATTTTTTCTTTCGTCTAAATTCTTTGAATGGATCTAATGGTTGTTTCTTCATTCTTTCTTCTACAGGAATTGCAAATTGAACTTTATTTTTCAACACACATCCTTTCATTCCCGGTAAACAATTTTTGTTTAATAGCAAACAAAAGTTTTTTTGATCAAAATGTAAACACGAAAATGAACTCATTATTCAATAATATATAAATAGTTTGGAAGTTTAATTTTAATTCCAGTATAACCACCAACCATATCGCTCCATTGATCGCCAATGCAAGCAATAATATTATAACCTTTTCTCACCAGTTTTTCTCTTTCAATTGCTTTCCATTCAGCAGCAGGAATTTTAGCTGTTTCATTTGTTCTTGTAATTAATGTATCAAATTTTGTATAACCTTGATCATACAGATTCTTTAAAGTTGCATTATAAGTTTCAGCATATCTACCTGAAATAAAAGCAACCTTGATATTATTTTTTATCAACCAATCGTAAAATTTTTTTGTTTCAGGAATTGCTTTTGCATCTGCTTTTTCAAGCCACTCTTCCCAAAGAGAATAAACATAACCAAAACCGATTTCTTTCGTATGTTGATAATTTGACAAAGCTGTTTCATCAATATCAAAAACCACTAAAGATTTATCATTTAGTTTTAATTTTTGAATTTCACTTTTTGCATTTTCAATTGCTAAAGAGCACTCTTTATCAAACTCTCCCGATTCATAATAATTTTGAACGAGCTTTTTGGCTGTATCTAAATTTAGTAGAACTTGGTTATTCGATGAACAACCCCAAAAGACAAATAAAAAGAATGTCGCCGAAATAATTTTTTTCATTTTCATAAAGTGTAAAATTTTGAGTTCAATATAATAGAGAAAAAAAAGCTATTCAATTTTTTAAAATCACTTGCAAAAATAAATATTCTTATTTAGATTTGGTCTAAATAATTATAACCCTTAAATAAAAACTGGAGAAAAAATGAATCGCAACTTTCGCACAGCTTCTTTAATTGTTTTTTGTTTATTTGTTTTATTTAACAATGGTATGAAGGCAGATTATAAACAATTTGCAAGATCTTATACTGCTTACACATTACCAGCAAATTCTGTTGAATTTGAGTTTTGGCAAACAGGTCGAATCAATAAGGGATTTGGTTACTATTATCGTTGGCAACCAAGATTTGAAGTTGAATATGGTGTTACCGATCGCTTGACTACCTCCATGTATTTTAATTTTAACGAAGTAAAAAGCACAGGAAATACTTTTTCATCAAAACCTTTTAGTTTTTCAACAACTTCATTAGAATTTAGGTATAGATTATCAAATCCGAATGAGTATTTCGTTGATCCAGCTTTATATTTTGAGTTTGGATACGGTGGAGATAAAATAGTCTATGAACCCAAACTTTTATTTTCCAAAAGAATTAATAAAGTAACAACGGTGGCTAACATTATATCTGAAATAGAAAGATTTCCAACAAAAAGTGAAACTGAATCAAAGTTTGAATTAACTGCTGGTGTTGCTTATGAATTAAATGCAAATCTGAGCTTGGGTTTAGAGTTCAGAAACCATCACAACTTTGAAAAAATTTATGAGAAAAAATTAAACCAAGCTAGTTTCTTGGGACCTACAATAAGCTTCTTTTCTAAAAACCTTTATTTTGTGATGAACTTTATGTTTCAGGTTTCCGGAAGTCCAGACACAAAAAATGGATTAGAATTGATTGGTCACGAGAAATATGAAATTCGATCAATTTTAGGAGTTAGTTTATGAAATTTGGAATAGCTCTCTTTCTCTTATTCATCATTGGATGTTCTTCAGTATTAATCAATGAGGATAAAGGAGAAACTCTTTATAAAAACAAGTGTAGTGGCTGTCATAGATTATATGATAAAAATGAATTTTCAAAAGAAGAGTGGAAAATAAAACTACCCGAAATGAGTGTTAATGCAAGATTATCAAGTGAAGAGGAGAGAGATATTTTAAATTACTTAATTAAATGATTTTGATTGGGTTGTATCAAATAAATCGGAACGAAGGATAACAAACTTTAAGATATACCTTTGATACAACCCATAACTTATAAAATATATTTGCTCAAATCTCTGTTCTTTACAATCTTATCTAATTTATTGTTAACTAGTTCACCGGTTATTTCAATTTCAGATTCTGGCATTTTATCCGGAACATTAAAAAGAATATCTTCAAGAAGCGTAGTTAAAATTGTATGAAGTCTTCTTGCCCCAATGTTTTCAACTTGATCATTAACTAACGCAGCAGTTTTTGCAATTTCTTTTATTGCACTTTCATTGAATTTAATTTTAACATTTTCAGATTCCAAAAGTGCAGCGTATTGTTTCAGTAAAGCATTTTGAGGAATGGTTAATATTCTTATAAAATCTTCTTCTGTTAAACTTTTGAGTTCAACACGGATTGGAAAACGTCCTTGAAGTTCCGGAATTAAATCACTCGGTTTGGAAACATGGAAAGCACCTGAAGCAATAAATAAAACATGATCAGTTTTTACAGGTCCATATTTTGTATTTACTGTTGAACCTTCAACGATAGGAAGTAAATCTCTCTGAACACCTTCGCGAGAAACATCAGGACCATTTTGACTTTTAGCTCCAGCTATTTTATCAATCTCATCGATAAAAACAATTCCACTTTCTTGAACGCGTTGAATTGCTTCTCTTTGAACAGCTTCCATATCAATTAGTTTTTCTGCTTCTTCTTGAATCATTAATTTTTTTGCTTCACGAATTGTAGTTTTTTTCTTTTTCTTTTTCTTCGGAATCATACTACTCATCATTTCCTGCAAACCCATTGTAACATCATCCATTCCCATTGGTCCTAATACTTGCATTCCAAATGCGGGAGTTGTAGTATCAAATTCAATTAAACGATCATCCATTTCACCGTTGCGTAATTTTTCTCTCATCCATTCGCGGGTTTTTTCATTTTGAAGTTCTTCTTGTTCACCATTTTCTTCATCGAGAGAAGATGGTTTTTTAATTGGAGGAATCAACTGATCAAGAATTCTATCTTCTGCCATTCGTTCTGCTTTTTCTTGAACTTCGCTTGTTTTTTCTGAACGAACCATTGAAACAGCAATTTCTACTAAATCGCGAATCATTGATTCAACATCTCTACCGACATAACCAACTTCTGTGTATTTAGAAGCTTCAACTTTTATGAATGGTGCGCCGGAAAGTTTTGCAAGACGGCGTGCGATTTCTGTTTTTCCAACTCCAGTTGGTCCAATTAAAATTATATTGTTCGGCATTATTTCTTCACGGATTGTCTCTTCAACTTGTTGACGACGCCATCTATTTCTCAATGCAATTGCAACGGCACGTTTTGCATCATCTTGTCCAATTATATATTTATCAAGCTCTTTTACAATTTGAGTTGGAGTTAAATTTTTCATTAAATCATTTTTGTTTTTTTTCATTTATTAATTTCCTCAACAGTAATTTTATCGTTTGTATAAATGCAAATATCTGCAGCTGTTTTTAATGATTCTTCAACAATTTCTTTTGCTGAAAGGTTGCTATATTTTTTCAACATTTTTGCGGCAGCCAAAGCATACATTCCACCGCTACCAATAGCAACAATATTATCTTCGGGTTCAATTACATCTCCTGTTCCACTCACAACATAAGCTTTATCTTCAGAAATAATTGCAAGCATCGCTTCGAGTCTTCTTAAATATTTGTCAGTTCTCCAATCTTTAGCAAGTTCAACAACAGCACGACTAACATTGCCGCTATAAGCTTCTAATTTTTCCTCAAATCTTTGAAGAAGTGTAAATGCATCTGCGGTTGAACCGGCAAATCCTGTTAATACTTTTCCACCAAGTAGTTTTCTGATTTTCATCGAATTATGTTTCATTACTGTATTACCAAGAGTCACTTGACCGTCACCGCCGAGAGCAGCTTTGCCGTTGTGAATCAAGCCAATAATTGTTGTTGATCGAATTTTCATTTTTTTATCCTTTTAAATTTTATTGGAAAAATACGAGGAACTGTTTTTTGATATTCAATATATTTTTCACCGAAAATTTTAACCAATTTTCTTTCTTCATAAATAGAACCGATGTAAAAATAAATCGTTAAGCAAATAAACATTGTTAAATAAAACAAATTCATTTCTGGTCGCAATCCTAAAAACAAAATTGAAAACAAATAAATTGGATGACGAACTAACTTGAAAGCTCCACTAATTCTTAATGTTTGTTTTTCATCTAAATCATCAAGTTTGTAATTCCCTTCATAATATCTAATGACCTGAGAAATTCCAATGAATTCTTTTAAGTCAATATCTTTTGAAGCCCATATTAAACCTAATAACGAACAAACTTGTAATGCAAAAATAATTATATCGAATGGATAATCTAAGTCATAAATTATTTTGTTTGGTTTAGGTGCGATAAAATAAATGAAAAGAAAAATTATGGTCGAAGTGATGTTATAAAATAATCTATAGAAAGCAATTCTCTCACCGATTTTTTCTGCAAGTTTTCGTTTAAAATCAAGAGAAGCAAGTAACGAATGAAATAATCCAAACAAAGAAAAAAGAAGAACAATAAAAAACAGATCGAGAAAAATCATAAACTTCTACGCAAACGAGCAACGGGAATTTTCAATGCTTCGCGATATTTTGCAACGGTTCTGCGAGCCACATGAAATCCTCTTTCTTGAAGAATGCTTGCAATTTTATCATCGCTGTATGGTGCATTCTTCGGTTCGTTTTCACAAATCTCTTTTATTAATTCTTTTATATGTTTGTTCGAAACTTCTTCACCGCTATCAGTTGTCAATCCTTCACTGAAGAAATATTTTAATTCATGAATACCTTGCGGACTTTGCACATATTTTCCATTAACAACACGACTTATTGTTGAAATGTCCATTCCAATTTCATCGGCAATATCTTTATAAATCATTGGCTTCAAAAACTTGGGACCGTTTTCAAAAAATTCATATTGCTTTTCTAAAATGGCTTGCATGATTTTCATCAAAGTATTTCTTCTTTGTTGGAGCGAAGCAATAAACCACTTTGCCGACTCAAATTTTTCTCTTAAAAATTTATGTGTTTCTTTTTCTCTTTCAGAAATTTTTCTTTTTCGTTTATTTGAATCAAGCATTTCAAGATAAGTTTTGCTGACTGTTACAGATGGAACACTACGATCATTTAATGTGACAATATAATTATCATCAACTTTTTCAATAATAAAATCAGGTGTAATTTGGTTCATCTCTTCAGAATCAATATTTCCTTCACCTGGTTTTGGATTCAACTTTTGAATTAAATCAATAGTTGTGCGTAATGTTTCTTTGGAAAGGTTCATATTTTTTTGAATGACTTCGAATCGTTTGTTTACAAAATCTTCGAAGTGTTCACTCAAAATTTTTTCTGCAAGATATGAGTAATAAGGATCGTATGAAGAATTTCTAATTTGCACAAGCAAACATTCCTGAAGTGAACGAGCACCAATTCCAACTGGCTCAAGCTTTTGAATTTCATGCAATATTTTTTCTGCTTGTTCAACTGTTACTTCAATATTTTCAAAAAGTTTTAATTCATTTACAATTTTTTCTAAATCAGTTTTTAAGTAACCATCTTTATCTAAACTTCCAATTATATTTTCGCCAAGAATCAGTTCTTCTTCTGTTAAATCAAGCATTCGTAATTGATCGACCAAATTTTCGCGCAGGGTTTTTCTTTGTGGAGCAATTGGGTGAACGTATTCTTCATCGTTTCTTCGATTCATTCTTTCAATTTCATAATCTGATTCTACATCATTCATAAAATCTTCAAGATCAAATTCATCATCTTTGCTGGAATATAAATCTTCATCATCATCGATTTTTTCATTTGTATCGTCTGGGTTTTCTTCTAATTGTTCGAGATCAATTTCTTCATCTAAAGTTTCTTCAAGAATAGGATTAAGTTCAAGCTCTGTTTTAATCCGCTGTTCAAGTGCAAGTGTATTCAGCTGCAGCAACTTTTGATATTGAATTTGTTGCGGAGAAAGTTTTTGTTGCAGAGCTAATTTTTGATGAAGAGATAACATATTATTTTTTAACCACCTCTTTTAATTTGTTAAACCAATCTTCTCCAAATTTTCTTTGGAGCGAATCTTTGCAAAAATCCATTATTTTAATTTTAGTTTGTTTTCCTTTTTCTACTGCTGGGTTACATTCGCGATATCTTTCATATCTCAAAACTGGTCCAGCAAAATTTGAAATTCTAATCGGAAACAGATGACACGAAATTGGTTTGTTAAAACTAATTTTTTTTTCTTGATAAGCACGTTCAATAGAACATTTAGCAATTTCACCTTCGAAATATACAAATACGCAAGCTCTGTTGTTAATAGTTCTTGTCATTAATTCGTCGCTTTGTTTTACCCAAAAACCTTTTTTTTCAATTTCATTTACATGTTGCTTTGGTAAATATTGAAGAATAACGGGAAGCTCTTTAGAGATTTCTTCAATTTCACTTTCTGTAATTGGTGCACCGTAAGGACTTTCCATCGTACAGCATGCACCTTTACACTTTGCAAGATCACATGTAAAAAATGATTCGGTTATTTCTGTATTAACAACAACACCATCAATATGTAAGAATTCTGCTTCCATTATTAGAATAAATTTTATTGCGAGCAAAGATAATAAATAAATACAAATTCGAGATTAGAATTAAATCTTACAGCTATTCTAAATTCACAGCACGTTCAACATTTTTAAGAATCTCGTCATTATCAATTAATTCAAAAATATTTTCAAAGTCTTGATAAAGAATTCTATCTTTTTCGAGTGGCTTTATTCTTTGGCGAATTGTTTGATAAACAATTTCAGTTCCTTTACCACATTTTAATGGTCTGAGGAACTCAATAGCTTGAGTTGCAACCAATAATTCTATTGCAATAACTTTTTTAACATTATTTAAAATTTGAAAACACTTTCTTGCTGAAATTGAACCCATTGAATTTATATCTTCTTTCCCGGCTGATGTAGGAATTGAATCAACGCTCGCAGGATGAGCAAGAACTTTATTTTCAGAAACTAATGAAGCTGCAGTATATTGTGCAATCATATAACCCGAATTTAAACCACCATTTTTTGCAAGAAACTTTGGAAGTTTTTCATTTGAGCCATTTGTTAATCGATCAATTCTTCTTTCAGAAATATCAGCAAGTTCAGCTAAAGCAACTGCCATAAAATCCAGAGGCAACGCTAACGGCTGCCCATGAAAATTTCCACCGCTAACGTAATCTTTATCTTTAGCAAAAATTAAAGGATTATCATTTACAGAATTCAATTCAATATTTATTTGATTACAAACGAAGTCAATTGCATCGCGTGATGCACCATGAATTTGAGGAATGCATCTTATTGAATATGAATCTTGTACGCGAGGATCATTATCCAAATGTGATTTTCGTATTTCACTATTCTTTAGAAGATTTAAAATGTTTTTTGCTGTTGTAATTTGACCTTTATAAGGTCTTAAATTGTGCAATCGAAGATCGAAAGCTTTATCAGTAGAAAGCAATGCTTCGTGTGAAAGAGCAGAAGCAATATCAGCAAGCTTGATCAATTTTTTTGCTTCAATACAAATGAAAGCTCCGAAAGAAGTCATCATTTGTGTTCCGTTGATTAAAGCAAGTCCTTCTTTGGCTTCAAGTTTTACAGGAACTAATCCAAATTTTTTTAATGCGGTTTGAGAAGAAATAAATTTTGAAGATGAAAAATTTTCATTCAAAATATTTTTTATGATTTGAACTTTTCCTTTTCCAATCATTGAAAGTACAAGATGAGAAAGTGGCGCTAAATCTCCACTTGCACCAACAGATCCTTGTGATGGAATAATTGGAAGAATATTATTATTCATCATATCAACCAGTAATTGTAAAGTCTCAAGCCGAATCCCAGAGAAACCACGAGCAAGTGCATTTGCTCTTAACAACATCATCAATTTTACAATAAATGGTGGAAGGTTTTCTCCAACCCCAGCCGAATGACTTATGATTAAGTTCTCTTGTAGTTTTTGAATATCTTTTTTTGAGATATGAACATTTGAAAAATCACCAAAGCCAGTTGTAACGCCATAAATCACTTCACCTTTTTCAATCCATTCTTCAACAAGTTTTCGCGAAGCTAATACATTTTTTTTTGATTGAGCTGAAAGTTCAACTTGTAAATTATTTTTCAAGAATGATTCGATCTTTTCAAATGTTAACGATGTGCCATCAATAATTAACTTCATTTGTTCTCCGGAATTATTTCATTCTTTGATTAATGAATTTTCTAATGATATTGCGATTGTTTTCACTTGCTCTAAACTTAATATGAGTTTCATCATCAAGATATTTAATGAAAGTAACATCTGCTATTTCGTGAATAAGTGAAATTAATTTGGTTTCTGCATGAGGCACAAAAATTTCTTCTTCCACATAATACTTTTCATAAATGTTCAATAAAATATTTTTCAAATTGATAATATTTATTCCACGTTCAGCGGAAATTAAAATAGAATCCGGATAATTTTGAGCAACAAAATCAATTTTGGATTTATCTTTAAGAAGATCAACTTTGTTGAAAATTTTCAATTGTGTTTTTTTCTGTGCATTAAGTTCAAATAATGTTTGTTCAACAATTCGAATGTGTTCTTCAAAATATTCGTTAGAAACATCAATGACGTGAAGAATAACATCAGCTTCTTTAACCACATTCAATGTGCTTTTGAATGAAGCAACAAGATGTGGCGGAAGTTTACGAATGAATCCAACTGTATCGCTAATTAAAATTGTTTTTCCTTTGGCTAAGTTCAACGCTCGAGTTGTTGAATCAAGAGTTGCAAAAAGTTTGTCTTCAGCTAAAAGATCCGAATTGGTCAAACGATTCATCAACGTTGACTTTCCCGCATTAGTATAACCAACAAGAGTTGCAGTGAGAAATTCTTTCTTGCTTTTACTTTTTGTTGTTTGTTGAGATTCAATTTTTTTTAAGTTCTCTTTTAGTTTGCTTATTCGTGTTCGAATAATTCTTCTATCGGTTTCAATTTGGGTTTCGCCAGGACCTTTAGTGCCAATTCCACCATATTGTTTTGATAAGTGTGTCCATGCGCGAGTTAAACGTGGCAGCATATATTGAAGTTGTGCTAATTCAATTTGTGTTTTTGCTTCGCGAGTTTTAGCGTGTGATGCAAAGATATCTAATATCAATCCACTTCTGTCAATTACTTTTCTTTCAAATAATTTTTCAAGATTTCTAACTTGTGTTGGATTTAAGTCATCATCAAATATTACAAGTTGAATATCATTCAGCTCGATTAACTGAGCGATCTCTTCAGCTTTTCCTTTTCCAATATAAAATGCAGGATCAGGACGTGATTTATCTTGCAAAACTTTAAATACTGTTTCAGCTCCAGCTGTATCGGTTAAAAGTTCTAATTCATCAAGATGTTCTTCAATTTGTTCTTTTGTATAATCTCCAGTTGAAATTGCAATTAAGATTGCTCTTTCTTTTGGAATTGGTTTTAGTTCTATCATGAAATTTACTTTGTATTAAAATTTGTCAAATCTTTTTTTGTGTTTCTTGCAATTAACGATTCTGCGACGGCAAGAATTAAAACAATAAATAAAAAATATTTCCAAAGTTCAGTTCCAAATCTTGATTCATAAATTGTTTTGTTGAAATCATCTTCCTTCTCTAAATTAAAAAACTTTCCTTGAAATTCTATTCTCTTCAAGTAATCTTCAAATTCCGAAGTAGAAAATTTATCCTGCAATGATTCGCGAGGATCAACATTCAAATCGGCATAACTCAAAAGTTTTTCTGATGAGTAAAATTCATAAACGCCTTTTGTTTGAGTGTTTTTGTATGTCAAATTTGTTTTGTCTTTTAAAGAGTCGACATTTGTTAATTCCTTTAATCCATTTGGTTTTTTTATTGTTATTTGCGACGATATTGATTTTGAAAGGTCGATATTAATTTCGTCGCCAACAAAATATTTTTCCTCATTTAGTTTGATTGAGTAATAATAAACAATTTTATTTATGATTGGTGCGAAAAACGATTTTAACGGAAAATCATTCCAACTTAAACTTGGTGCCGAAGTAAAAACTAATATTTTACTTTTTGATTGCTGCGTTTCAAATAGAAATGGAGAATTGTCAAGAAAGCGTATTATATTTTTTTCTTTACCGGAATTTTTGAATCTGAAATACTTAAATATTTCTGGTGATTCAATTTTTGTTTTTATCTTTTCCAAAAAAATATTTTTAAGAAGCGGATGATTAAAATCGGCATCGCTAAATTCCATTATGCTTTCTTTGTTGTTTGCTTTTCCAACTTCATCAAGTTGATTATTAATTCCAATTGATTTACAAAAATTTGAAAAACTAATTTTTCCGCTTTGCGAACTTGGGAATAAAATTAAATTTCCACCATCAGCCAAGTATGAGTTTATTTTACTAACATTTGAAATCTTTTCCGTCCCGATTAAAAATATTAAATCATATTTTTTAAAATTCAACGATGAGATTTGCGAAGTGAGTGCTTCAGTTAATTTTATTCTTGGATTTAATCCAATCACATATTTTATAAATTGTGAGTCATCATAATTATCACTCAAAATTAAAACTGAAATTTCATTCGGAATGTAAATTGAATAATATTTTTGATTGTCATATAAAATATTATCGTCTTCTAATTCAACAGAGAATTTTACCAATCCAGTGTCTTGTAAAGTTGTTTCAAGATTAACACTTTTAGTTTCGTTTCCTTTCAATGATATATTTTTTTGTGCGTTTCTTTTACCATTGACAAAAAGTGACACAACATTGTTTGAAGAATTATCACTCGAATAATTTTTAATAGTTGCCGTAAAACTTATTTCTTTTCCCAATTCAAAAATTTGATTCTCGGGAAGAAAATCTTCTATTCCTAAATTTGCAAAGCCATCGTTGCTTAAGTCAATCAAAAACAATCTTGTATTGTTCAAAAATATTTTTCCAAAATTTGAAAGCTCTTCTTCTGAATTGAAAAGCCTGCTTTTTTGACGATCGGTTATCATGAATATTTCTTTATTAAAATTTTTTGATTGATAAAATATTTTAGCAGCTTCAATTAATGCTTGATTTATTGTAAAACTAATTTCAGAAATTTCAATATCCTCTATTTGTTTTTGTGCTTCCGAAAGATTAGTTGTTGGTAAAAATTTTTTTTGATTCAAATTCCCAACTGAAATAATTGATACATCATCACCTTCTTTCAAGTTTGATAATAAATTTTTTGCAATAACTTTGCTTTGGTTTAACAAAGAACCTTTTTCAGTTACCAACGACATGCTAAAAGTGTTGTCTATTATTATCACTGCGGAAGTTTTAGCTGTTGAGTTGGCTCCAAAAGTTGTTTCTTTTAATGTCGGTCTTGAAAATGCAAGCACTAAAAAAATTATGATCAGTATTCTTATCAACAACAGCAAAAGTTGTTTTAGTTTTATTCGTCTGATTTTTGTCTTTTGTAATTCTTTTAAAAAGATCAACGTACTGAATTCAACTTGTTTTAGTTTGCGAAGGTTTAGAAAATGTAAAACTATCGGAATTGAAGTTGCTAATAATCCAATTAAAACTGCGGGATTTAAAAATGTCATTTTACAATCGTTTCTTTGTAATGATTAATTAATTGCTGTGTATAATTTTCTAAATCAAAAAGTTGCATTACTCTTTTTCTTGAGTTGAGACCAAGAGTTATTCTCAACGACGGTGAATCTATCAACTTTGAAACTTTATCTGCAAGATCTTCGGCATTTCCTTTTTCAAATAACAATGATGTTTCATTATCAATGGCAATTTCTAAAACTCCAGATGCGCGCGTGCAAACATTTGGAACTTGCATACTCATTCCTTCAACCAATGTTAAACCAAATGATTCATCATGCGAAGGAAAAACAAAAATATCCAAAGCTGAAAATATTTCTGGAGTATCTTTTCTCAAACCTGTAAATATTATTTTTTCATTGAACACTAATGAAGTAGCTAAAGATTTAATTTTCTTATAATATTCTTCTTCTCCAATGCTTGCATGACCAACTATCATGAATTTCAAGTTGGTGTATTTATTCAAAAGAATTTCTGCACTTTTTATAAATTCTTCATGTCCTTTGCCTTGACTAATTCTCCCAATCATTCCAATTAATATTTCATTATCAGCAATATTAAATTCATTGCGAATTGTTTTGCGATTAATTTTATCTGGATTAAACTTTTGAGTATCAATTCCATTATATAAAAGAAAAATTTTTTCACTCGGGATTGAAGTTGTATCAATCAAATTATTTTTAATCATTTTGCTAATTGCATAAACCCTGTTGATTCTTTTATAAAGCCAATTGTGAAGAAAATCTTTTTTCTCAATTCCACTTGCAACATGTTTTGTGAAATGTAAACTTGATTTCGATTGAATTAATTTCATTGCAGGAACTATAAGCCACAAATCTTTTGAAGAGTGAGAATGAATCACATCATAATTTTCTTTTTTTAAGAGAAGTGAAATTTGATATATGGTAAAAGGAATTAATCCACGAGCTGAGTTTATTTCGTGAGTTATTATGTTTTCATTTTTAGCTTCAATGGAAATTTGAGAATTTTTTATTGCAAGAAGAGAAACATCAAAATTATTTTTTTTAAGTTGGAGCAGAATTGTTAGCGTGTACATTTCCAATCCGCCCCAACCATTAGAAAGACAAGTAAAAAGAATTTTCATTAATATCCTTTATGAATCAAAGCACCGCGGAAATAATGTTTTAAAATTTCATCAAAAGTATAACCTCGTTCGCCCATAACTGCAGCACCAATTTGACAAAGTCCAACACCGTGTCCCCAGCCAGCACCTTTCAAAACAAATTTTTGAGGAATATCATTTATCATATTTTCTTTAATAACAATAAATGCACTGCTGTAAAGATGAGTTTTCGATAACCATTTTCTAATTTCTAATTCTTTGCCAACAGTAATTGTTTTTTTTGAACCAATAATTTTCAGCTTTATCAGTCTTCCTGATTTTCCTCTTTGAACTGGAATCAAATCTTTAATTTCTCCAAAGTCAATTCCACTTTTAGATTTGATCAATTCGCTAATTTCTTCTTGAGTATATTCAACTTTCCAGCGATAGAAATCATTTGTGTCGCGATCGAAATCAACAAGAACTTGAGAAAGAATTTTTTTATCGCTCGTATTACAAAATGCATGTGGATTTGAATTGATCCACTTTCCTACAAGTTCTTCATTTGTTAAATCCCAAACAACATCATCAGGATTAAATTTATAATCATAAAAAGATTGAAGATAATTATGAGGAATGTCTTCCCAAACATTCTCAAAAGTTTCTGTAATTCCACCACAACTTTTTGAAAATCTTGTATCACAAATTTTATCTCCATACTTCAAATAAAGTCCTTTGGTTTCTGAAACCGCAATAAATGCATGATCATTAATAATTTTTGTAATTCCCTGATAACGTTGACAATGATCATCTGCACAGAAATCGTAATTCAAATGGTCATCGCGATCATACCATCGAATTATTTCATCTTCTTTAATAATCTCATTTACTTGTTTTGTTTGATTTTTTTTCTTGGCAAGATTAGCGAGAATCCATCCGCGAGAAATAATTGCATGTGCTTTCAGTAGTTCAATTGAAGCATTGGGACTCATCTCTGATGATATTACACTTGTTAAATATTCCTCAAGTGGAAGAATGTTGATCGCTGTTACTTTTTCATCTTCAATGATAAAATTTAAGTTGCCTCTAAATCGCTGGTTTTCTTTTTTCTGCCAATGGAAATTAATTCCAATAACAACATCTCTCAAAAGAAAAGAATCAATTTCAAAATCTTTTGGTGTGAAGGTTACTTCTTTACCTGAAAATATTTCATTTTCATCATGAAATATTTTTAATAGTCCGTTTGAGTAAACCGCCTTGAATCTTCCACTTAATTTTCTTTCTGTAAAAGTTGAATAAAATTCTCCATGAAACTCAAAATGAATTTCTTTGTTCGATAAAATTCCAACTTTAATTTCCGGTTGATTCATTGTTCACCTTATTTTAATCTTAATTCTTTACACATTCTATAATAATTTGGAGGAGCGAGCCCAAGTTTTTTTGCTGCATCGCTATCAGATTCAGATCTTTGACGCACATAATTAAAGTATTTTTCTCTAAAAGTTTTTTCCATTTGTTTCAATGGTAAAATTCCTTCTTGAGATTTAAAACTAATTCCTTCATTGCTTGAGAAATAATCATCTGTAATTTTTTTGCCGAGTGCTAATTCAATTGTTGTTTCATCAATTATTTTTTCATCAAAGAAAAGAAGTCGTTGAATTAAATTTTTTAATTCACGAATATTTCCCGGCCATTCATAATTCATCATATACTTCATTGCTGATTCAGTTATCGTTGGCATTTCTTTTCCCATATCAATTGAAAACTCATGCATAAAATAATCAGCTAAATAATGAATATCTTCTTTCCGCTGCTTTAATGGAGGAACATAAATTGGAACAACGTTTAATCTATAATACAGATCTTCTCGAAATCTTTTTTCTTTCACTTCTGTTTCAAGATTTTTATTCGAGGCAGAAATAATTCTAACATTAACTTTTATTTTTTCAGTCCTGCCAATTTTCTCTACTTCACCATCTTGCAAAACTCTCAGCAATTTAACTTGAGCTGAAATAGGAAGTTCAGAAACTTCATCTAAAAATATTGTTCCATTATTTGCTAATTCAAATAAACCGGGTTTACCTTTATCGGCACCAGTGAATGCACCTTTTTCATATCCAAATAATTCACTTTCAATTAATTGATCTGGAATTCCGCCACAATTTATAGGAATAAAATTTTCATATTTTCGGTTGCTTAAGTAATGAAGATTGTAAGCGATTAATTCTTTTCCTGTTCCACTCGATCCCGAAATTAATATTGGTGCATTGCTATTTGCATATTTATTTATTTGTTCTTTCAGTTTTACAACTGTTTCTGAAATACCAATAATTTTTTTGCTTGCAAGTATATCTTCAATATTTTTATTCAGCTTTTGATTCGATTTTTGTTTTTCACGAATTAATTTTTTCCTTTCATAAGCATTGAAGATTGATAAAATAAAATCAGTCGGTTGATAAATATAATCTTCAATATCGCCTGGATATTTTGTGCAATACCAAAAAGCTCCTGCTTCAATTAAGTTATGTGCAAAATCATAATCGGTTACATTTATTGTCATTTTTGTTATCACTATTATCTGGATTGATGTATCAATATCTTTCAACTTTTTAATTAGATGTTCACCGCGTAAACCACCAGCAATTTGAAAATCCATAATTACAACATCATATTGATTTTTCTTTAATTCCAGAAGCTCTATTGCTGCTTTTCCATCGGAGACTACATCAACTATTTTAATTTTATTTTCAAAAGGTTTAATTGTGTTTTCAACGCGACGCATATCAAAATCTTCATCTTCAATCAAAAGAATTTTTATTGTTTCATCATTTGCCATCATCTCTCCAATTTAATTAGGAATTTCAATTGTAAATTTACATCCGCCGTTTGGTAAATTTTCCGCATCAATATTCCATCCGCAACGTAGTTTAGAAATTTCATAAGCAATATAGCAACCATAACCAGAAGATTGATTACCCGCTTTGGTAGTAACATTTTCAAGAAATAGTTTTTTGATTCCATGCTCGTTTTTCTCAAGAAGTTCTGGAACAATTCCTGGTCCATTATCTTCAATGATTAATTCTGTTTTGTTTTCATCTTTAAAATATTTTGTTGTGATTTTTATTGTAAGATTATTATCTCCACCATGATCAATGCTGTTTTGAATTAATGGTTCAATGATTTCCCAAACAACAAATTCATTAATGTGAATTATTGGAACGCTTTCATCTAAATCGAGTTTGATTTCGAATGATCCTGTTTTGCGAGCTGTTCTGTTAAAAATGTGTTCAACAATAAAATGAATTACCTCATTTAAATTTGTTCGGAAAGCAACATTTCTAATTGTTTGAATTGGTGGATCATACCATTTCATATCGTAAATTACTCGAGAAATAAAATTAGAATATTTCGTAACACGATATTTAATTTCATTTATATTGTTTGGTTCAAGCATTCGTAAATCTTCTTTAATAAAGCCCATCACTTTTTCAGCTTTGTGATGAGTGTGATAAATTCTTTTAGTAAAAAGCGCCTCTTTATCATGATCAATTTTTTGTTTTAAATGATTTTCATGTTCTTCAAGAAATAATTTTTGAGCTTCATCTCTTTCTTTAACTGTATAAGTTGAAATGTAATACATTGCGAGAAGTCCAAGTAAAAACAGTGCGGAATAAATAATAGAAGTTTCTTCATAATTGGAAACAATTTCTCTTTGGATGAAGGAAACATCAGCGGTGTTTCTCATATAAAATGCGCCCATGAACTCGCCACGCGGAACGAAAGGAACAAACAAATGATATGTTTGCTTGTCGCTTAAAATGTTAATTATCTGTTCATTCTTTTCTAATTCTGGTTTTACTTTTTTATAGATATCCGCAGCTTTGCGGTGTCTTTCTGTTGCCGATGAATCATCAATCTTTTTTGTGAAGATAAATGAATAAAGAACTTTTCCATCATCAATGGTGTAAATTTTATCTCCGCTAGAAATGAATAAACAAACTTCTTCAACATTTTGCTGAAGTATTTGTTGATTTAAGATAATATCAAAAAACTGAATGATCTTTCTTTTATCTTCTTCAGATGACTTTGAATTAAATTGAGTTGTTTCCAATAAAAGTTCGAGTGTAGTCGTGCTTAAATTTGCAAATCTTTCTGCTGAATGTTGTTGAAACCATTCTTGAGTATTCTCAACAAAATTTCTTAACGATGCTTTGTGAACAAAAGACAATACCAATTGCAATAAAATTAGTCCGACAAACAAAACCGTCAAGTGTTTGAATTCGAAATGATACTTTTTTAAACTTTCTATAAAATTGTTTTTGGATTCCATAATTATCTTATAAAAATTTCTCCTGAGTTGATAACTCTTTGTGCGTTTGAAAGAGCCTCTTTAACTGAAATATTCTTATTAATTGCTTCTTTCAAGAAATAAGCAATCACATCTGAACCACGTGTATATTTGTCGTGAAAAGGACGGAATGCAGCCGTTTCAATAATTTTTTTATACTCATTAAATAATGGATGCAATTGAATAAAAGAAGAATCTTTATAAATCTTTTTATTTACAGGAAGATAGCCACCTTTTTCAAAAAGAATTTTTTGCGATTGTTCTGATAAAAGAAATTTTATAAACTCAACGGAAGCACTTTTATTCTTTGAATTTTTTGCAAGCATTAAATTCCAACCACCAGTAATGCTGGTTGGTTTGGCATCTTTGAAATGAGGAATTGGTGCAACAAAATATTTTGACGAAACATCTTCATCATTATAATTTTGTTTATACCAAACACTTAAACCTGTCCATCCGCGCAAAAAGAAACCATCTTCTTTTATAAATTTATTGTAACACTCTGTTTCTCTATATTCTGTTACTACTTGTGGCGTAATTCCAGAAGAAACTAAATCAACTAAAAGTTGAAGAGATTTTTCCGCTTCTTTTGTTTTTAGATTAATTGAGTCCCCAACAAAAATTTTAGCATTTTGACTTTCCATCAATTCGATAAAGCTACACATCAACCCTTCATAATTATCTGCGGGAAAAAGATAAACCGGCTTACCATATTTTTTTAGTTCTTTACTTATATCAAAAAATTTTTCCCAAGTAATAAAATTTTCTAATTCGTTTTTTATCGTTGAATAATTTGGAAGTTTTTTTAGCTGATCATTATTGTAATAAAGTAAACTAATGTCAAAATAAAGTGGAACAGCAACCAAATCGCCATTATAATAACAGCTTTTTAACGCTTGATTAATAATTAATTCTCTTTCGCTTGCCATGAAATAACGATTTAACGGCTCAGTCCATTTTGCAAAACGTGGAACCCAAATTTGATCAACAGAAAAAATATCGATTTTGTCACTTTTACTTCTTAGATATCTTATCAGCAACTCTTTTCTTTCATTGGTGGAAAATTTATCAAAAGGCAAGTCAATTGGAACAACTTCTATTTTCCCAGCATGAATTTTATTGAACTTATCAATTAATAATTTGTGGGTTGGAGATATGTTATCGGCGTAATAAATTTTTTCCGCAACTTGTATTGGCTGAAAAAGTCCATTACCCCAATAATACATAAATGCCAAAACCGTGAGTGCAAGAATTGTAATTAATGCAACGTAAAAGTAAATGGTCTTTATATAATTTTTAATTTGCTCAATCATAACGATTGTAATTTTTTTAGATACTCGTAAGTTTTATACCAGCTCGAAAAATTTGGTTGATACGGAGTGGCAATATATTGTCCACCAAATCCAAAACGTTTATAAACAATCATGTTTATTGGATTGACTTTAATATTTTTTAATACGTTTTCATTCAGTTCAATTTTATTTTCGATTGCCAATTTTGCCGTAACACCTTCTAATTGTTTGTACATTTTTTCTGTTCTTAAAATATTTTTAATGTCATCCTTTGCTTGTTCAAAAGTTTCGAATTGTTCTTGTTTGCTTTCTTTTCTATCTAATAATTTAATTATTGAATAACCTTCATCGGTTTTAATTGGACCAAAAACTTCTCCAACTTTCATGTTGGAAGCTGCTTTCCAGATTTCACCTTCTTTATTTGCTGGAGTATAATCATATTCCCCGCCAGATTGTTTTAACGAATCTCTTATTGAATATTTTTCCACAAGTTTTTTGAAGTCTGTTCCTTTATCAAGCTCATCAAAAATTGTTTTAACTACATCTAAGTTGTTCGTTAAGATTTCTGCAATTTTAATTTGCTCTGGCTGTGGAACTATTCGATTATTCTTTGCAAAGAAATTATATGCTTCTTCATCGGAAACATCAACGGTTTTATAAATCTGTTTCATATTTAAATTAGAAAGAAAATTATCTTTCCATAGTTTTAAATCGAAAGCAACATCTGGCAATTCATCATATTTACGTTTCAATGCTTCTCTTGCTAAAAGTTCATTTTGAATAAAAATAAATACTGTTGAATTCAACCGTGAGTGAATATGTTTGTCGTCAAATTTTAGAAAATCAAATCCATCAATTTTTAAGTTGGTTAAAAAATCTTTGAAATTGACAGGTTCTTCTTTAAACTTTACAAAAACTGAATTTAGCTCTTCGTTAGAAAAATTCTTTTCGATCTTACTTATTTCAGGTTGAAATAGAGTAAACTTTCCATTTTTCTTTACAAAGTATTTTTCGTTTGAGTGAATAAATTTTTTCAACTCTTCATAAAGTCTATCGAATAATTTTCTATCGGCGTTTATTGTAGTTTTCTTAAAAAAGTTTTTATAGAAATTTTCATACGTTTTATTTTCCCAACGCTCAGTTACAACTCTTTCAATTTTTTTTAAGTCTGTTTCATCAAGAATTCCTTTACGAGTAAAAGAATAAACTTTGAAAATATACCAGCCTTCTTTTAATTCAAGTGGTTTGCTAATTTCTCCAACATTAAGATTAAAAACAGCATCTTCAATTTTTTCATTGAGTTTTCCAAAAGTAATTTCTTCGGCATTTTTTTGTTCTTTACTTTCTGGTCTTGTTGCTAAAATTGAATCGAAAGAAGCACCTTTTTTAAGTTCATTGTAAATATCATTAATCTCTTTTTCATCATCGGAGAAGATAAATTTTGCTACTAATGTTTTTAAGATTTTTCGTTTTCCTTTTGCGAATTCAGAATCCGGCACAGCAATTTTTTCTTTCACTTCTTTTCGATAAAGAGCATCTCTCAAATAAAGATTACGAATATGTTTATAAGCAGAAATAAATTCCTCTGTTTTATCAAGATCTTTTTCAACAGCATTTTTTGCTAAAAGTTTTTCGGCAATTAATGTTTTTAAGAAATCTAACTTTGTCAAAGTAGTATCAAAATTATTATCGCGACGTGGATGTGGAGAAAATTCAAACCGCTTTTTAAATTCTTCTTTAGAAATTGAAACATCGCCAACTTTAGCAACAATTTCATTTTTCGTTTGTGCTGAAATTTCAAACACAATAAATAAAAGAACAATCAATAAGTAATTTATTTTCATAAGATTCCCAATTTTCGAAGTTAAAAACAATTAGAACACAATCAGTTCCAAAATGATGTTGATAAAATAACTAATAGTAAATAGATTGGAAACGAAA
>Ga0272446_1001918_pt1 | contig 29392 bp, 29 predicted proteins | sample YNPCB0061_FD_194587 | JGI IMG/M metagenome (GOLD analysis project Ga0272446, IMG submission 194587) | Hot spring microbial mat communities from Yellowstone National Park, WY, United States - YNP-CB-006-1 | ecosystem: Environmental > Aquatic > Thermal springs > Hot (42-90C) > Sediment | place...
TTCGTGTTGCATGCTACGTAACGGAACACGCAGCACGCAATACGAGCGCTATTGGTTTATTTCAGCCCATGTGCATTAGTTGCGCGTTGCGTGCGGGGTAGCGAGACGGAGCACGGACGCCATTGGTCTATTGAAGCCCCATGCTGCGCGATCCATGATCGCAGTGGGTGGGCGAGCCGATTGCTATTTCTGAAGATAGCGCACGTATAACTCGCGCGTGTTCTCGTCGGCGGTCAACTCGAAGATTGCCTCAGGCCCGGCGGGCTGACCCGTCGGGTCGAGCAATTGCACGCGCCATGTCCCTGCCTGCGGTTCGACAAAGACCACGTTGAAGTTGGTGAAGCGAGTGTACGGGCCGACCTCGTCGCGCGTCTGCGTCGGCAGGCCGGCGCTCGAGACTTCGTCCACGACCAGCAGAGCGCCATCATGCTCAACACGCAGCGTGTAGTCGCCCAGGCCCAATTCGGCAGGCGAGTAGATGTAGGCATAGATGCGCACCACATTCGGCGCCAACGCCTGCGTCGGGAACTTGACCGCTTCCTCCAATGCAAAGGGATAGGCCGGCTCTGGCGTCGGGGTGGGCAACGGTTCAGGCGTCGGCGTTTCCGTCGGCGTCGGCGTGTCGGTGGGTGGCAGCGTCGGCATGGTCGTTGGCGTCGCGGTGGGCGTCGCAGTTGGCGCCGGTGTCGGCGTGTCGGTGGGTGGCGGCGTGGGCGTCGGCGTGCTGGTTGCAATCGCCGCAGCGATCTGCGTTGGATCGAGCACCTGTTGACCGGGTTGCGCCGGGCCAGCCAGCACCGGCGGGGCAGCCGCAACTTGAGCCGCAGGCGCTGCACCTTGCGGCGTTGGCGTCCACGTCGGGATCGGTGTGCGCGTCGGTTCCGCTTCGCTGCCGCCACAGGCAGCCAACATCAGCAACAATGTCAACAGCAGCGGGAACTGCCAGCGTAGTGTGAGACGATCGATAGCCACGTTGATGAATTCCTTGCCTGGTTTCAGTTCACCATTCGACAACGTCAGCAGCAGGGCGGACGTTCCCCAGGGCACCATACTAGCGCACAGGCAGCGGCGACGCCAAACGCGCCGTGTCGGCAACCCACCGCAAATCGTTGCAATGCAGGAGATTCTCCATGCCGCGCAGCGTCGCAATTCCCGGTCGTAGCCTTTCCGTTGTACAATCATCAGGAGGAGTAGACCATGCGCAAAGTGGCAATCGCCCTATCCAAGGGTGGGGTTGGCAAGAGCACAACGGCGGTGAACCTGGCGGGGGCGCTGGCGCAGCGTCAGCGGCGCGTCCTGTTGATCGACATGGATACACAGGGGCAGACGGCGCGCATGCTCAACATCACGCCTGCGCACAGCATCGCCGATGTGATCAACGGCGAGGTGAACCTGACTGACGCGCTGGTCGAAGCGCGGCCTGGGCTGCAATTGCTGGCAGGCGGGCGCGGGCTGGCGGGGCTCAAACGCGCCATCGACCGCAGGGAGTTCGGCGGCGAGCAGACGCTCAGCGAGGCGCTGGCAGGACTGGACGGTGCATACGATTACGTCATCATCGACACTGCGCCAGGGTGGGACGTGCTCACCGTCAACGCACTCTTCTTTGCCGATGAGGTGCTGACGCCGGTGGCGTTGGAAGTGCTGGCGCTGCAAGGCTTGCAGGAATTTACGCGCAGCCTGGGCGCCATTCGTCGTTATCACAGCCGCCTTGCCTTGCGTTATGTCTTGCCTACCTTTCACGACCGCCGCGTGCGCAAGTCAGAAGAGATTTTGCAGCAATTACAGAATCACTACCCGGAGCAGCTTTGCAGCCCCATCCGCTACAATGTGCGGCTTTCCGAGGCGCCCGGCTACGGACAGACGATCTTCGAGTATGCAGCGCATTCCACCGGCGCTGAGGACTACCGCCTGCTGGCAGAAAGGATTTTGAGCGATGAGCGCGCGCAAACCAACGCCTGACAACATACTTGACGACGTGCTCGGTGCGGCTGAACTTGACGAGACGATCATCGAGATTCCCGTATTCCAGCCAGCGCCGCCACCTGCGCCCACAGCGCGCCCGGTGCGACGCAAGGCGCAGACGCCCTCGCCAGCCGCCGTCAGCGCAGTCGCACCGCCGGTCCCGATCGTCGTCAAGCCGATCGAGTGGGAGTATCGCGAAGTCATTTTCCGCGACTATCGCGGCTGGCGCGTGCGCTGCATCGATGGTCGCGAGCAAAGCAACTGGAAGCAAGGCCCGACGCTGCTGGAATACCTCGCACAGGCTGGCAAGGAGGGCTGGGAACTGGTCAGCATGAGCGACCGCCGCCACAACCAAAAAGAAGCCTATCTGAAGCGCGCTAAATGATCCAACGCCCCATCTTATTCGACATTCCTGATAGTTTCGAGAGCGAACGCCTGGTGCTGCGCGCCCCGCGCCCCGGCGATGGTGAAGCGCTCAACTCAGCCGTGATCGAGTCGCTGGCGGAACTGCGGCCGTGGATGCCCTGGGCCATGCAGGCGCCAACGTTAGCTGACAGCGAGGAGTACGTGCGCCGCTCCGCCGTCAAGTACGCTGCACGCGAAGATCTGCCGCTCCTGCTCTGGTGTAAAGCAACGGGCGCCCTGGTCGGCGGCAGCGGCATGCACCGTATCGACTGGGAAGTGCCGGCGGTCGAGATCGGCTATTGGGTGCGCACTTCGCGGGCGGGACAGGGCTACATCACCGAAGCGGTCAACGCTATCACGACTTTTGCCTTCGATGTGATCGGCGCGCATCGCGTGGAAATTCGGTGCGACGAACGCAACGAGCGCAGCGCCGCCGTCGCCCGGCGCGCTGGCTTCGAGCTGGAGGGCATCTTGCGCAACGAGGCGCGCCAACATCTGTCGCTGGAGCTGCGCAACACGATGGTTTTTGCGAAGGTGCGTTACTGCCAGCCCAGCGCATAGCCCACAGCGTACATCGCCACGATGTTCTCCGACGGGCTGATCGCCAGGATGTAGCCGCCGCCCGCTCCCAACACCGCCAGATTCTCGGCAACCTCGGCGCCCATGTTACGCGTTACGGATTACGTGTTGCGTGTTCCGCCTCGTTACGCAACACGTGACACGCAACCAGCGACTTATGTGCGCCTGCGTGCACCGGCACAAACCACCACCAGCCACCGCAAGAGGAGCGTCACAAACAGCTATGATCCACCACCCGGCGATTCAGGAAGTCATCGATCTGCACACCTTTTTCGAGGCGTGGTTGGGCGGTGCACTCCCGGCCACCGACGCCGCGTTTGCTCGCTACGCCACCGTCACCGCCCCGGACTTCACGCTCATCAGCCCCGACGGGGCAATGCTAAGCGCCGCTGCCGTTGCCGACTGGATTCGCCGCTCACACGGCACGCGCCCTGGTTTCCGCCTCTGGACGACCGACCACCAGCTCCACTATGCCGACGACGCGTGCGCGCTGGTCACCTACCTGGAGTGGCAGACGCACGCTGATGTGACCACCTGTCGCATCAGCACAGCGCTCTTCGTGGCTGCGCCAGGCGCGCCCAATGGCTATGGCTGGCGGCATGTGCACGAAACCTGGCGCACTCCGGGTTGAGCGTTGCTCTGCCGCTCCCCTGCGCTCCTCTGCGCCGTCGCGTCGCGGCGTCAAGCCAACATTGCCTCAAGCGCTCGCCGCGCCGCGCGCCACGCTCCGTCAGTCGTGTGGCAGCAGGGCGCGCAGCGGTGCGATCACGCCTTCCGCCACGAGCACCTCAGCGGCGAGATTCTCCTCGTGCAGTTGGCTGATGAACTCGCGACAGCGACCACACGGCGGCAGGATGCGCCCGTCCCAATTGACCGCCACCATCTTGAGCACGCGGTGCTCGCCCGCCGTTATCATCGCTGCGGCAGCCGCATGTTCGGCGCAGAAGCCCAGCGAGCAGGCTGTGTCGATACAGACGCCCACGTAAACGGCGCCGCTGTCGCTGAGTAGCGCCGCGCCCACGCCGCCCGCCTCGGCCTCAGGTGAAAGCCGGCGCGGGTTGAGCACGGCTTTGGCGCGGTTGTACAACTCGTCGAAGGTTGTCATCGGTCTCCTCATTCCAGTACACGTGGGCGCAAATAAGCTGGGTGTTGCGTGTTGCGTGTGGCGTGTTGCGTCTCGTCACACGCAACACGCAGCACGCAACACGCAGCACGCAACACGATCACACACCCCCAGTTCAGGCGCTTCGGTGGTCGGCGAGCACAGCGTCGAGTGTGCGCTGCGCCCGTCCCGCTTCGACAGCGCTGCTCTGGACGTGCCCGGCCAACAAGATCAGCGCCTTCCACAACGCCCAGCCGCGCCCACGCGCCCAGGTCGCTGCGTCAAGGGGCAGCGCCGCGCGGAAGGCTGCCCGGCTGGCGTCGGTCAGAAAGGTCCAGGCAATCGCCAGGTCGCAGGCCGGGTCGCCCACACCGCACGATCCAAAGTCGATCACGGCGCAGAGTTTGCCAGCTTTGACAAGCAGATTGCTGGCTGCCACGTCGCCGTGCACCCACACCGGCGCAGCCTGCCAGCTTGACGCCAACGCCGCCTCCCACACCGCCGTCGCCGTGCGCGTGTCGATTTTGCCCTCCAGATCGCGGAGGGCGCGACGCGTCTCGGCGTCGTACACCGCCAGCGCGCCGCCGCGATGGAAATTCTGTGCGCCAGCGCGCGGTCCCTCGCTGGCGTCGAGCTGCTGTAAGGCGACCAGAAACCCGGCCAACGCCGTTGCAAAGTCATTCAAGTCGCCGACCTGATCCAATGTGGCTGGTTCGCCGTCCAGCCAGCGGTAGATCGACCAGCGCCAGGGATAGCCGCACGCGGGCGCGCCCATCGCCAGCGGTTGCGGAATGGGAAGCGGCAGATGTGGGGCCAGTTGTGGCAGCCAGCGCTGCTCCTTTTCGACCTGAGCGGCGTAGTGTGCGGCGCTCGGCAAGCGCACCGCCATGGCGTCGCCGAGGTGGAAGGTGCGATTATCCCACCCGCTGACGGCGACAGGTGCGATCGGCAAATGCGCCCACTGCGGAAACTGGGCAGCGATCAGGCAGCGCACCAGTGCGGCGTCGATAGTCAGAGTCATAGTGCGGCCTCCACCAACATTTTCATGCGCGCCGCCGTTGCCGCAAGCGTCTCCCAATCGCCCAGGTGCGCGTTGTAGGCCAGGTGATCCAACCCGATATGCAGGTAGCACGCAGCCAGGCATGCGGGCATGGCGTCACAATTGAATGATGGCCCGTGACTGGTGACTCGTGACAGGTGGCGATATGGCAGCCAATCCAGAAATCAATCGATGACGCGACGCTGACGCAAGAGTGCGATCTGCTCAGCATCGTAGTCGAGAAGCTGGCGCAGAATTTCGTCCGTGTGATAGCCGAGCGGCGGCGGCGGCAGTCGCACTGTCGCAGGCGTACGTCCGAATTTGGCGACTGGCCCAAGCACCTTGATGCGCCCCACAGTCGGGTGATCGATCTCCTGCACCATGCCGTGCGCCTGCACCTGGGGGTCTTCCAGGGCAGTTGCCACATCGTTGATCGGGCCGGCAGGCACGCCGAGCGCGTTAAACAACTCCAACCACATTGCGGTCGTCCGTGTACGAAAGATCGCCTGCAAGTGTGGAATCAGCGCCGTGCGGTGGGCGACGCGCGCCGCGTTGGTGGCGAAGCGCACATCCTCCGCCAGGTCAAGGCGCCCGACCGCAACACAGAACTTCCGGTACTGCGCGTCCGTGCCGATGCCAATTGCGATGTAGCCGTCGGCGGTGGGGAAACTTTCATAGGGGACGATGCTGGGGTGGGCGTTGCCGTAGCGGGCAGGCGGCTCGCCTGTCGCCAGATAATTCTGCGCCACGTTTGCCAGCCATGCGATCTGTGAATCCAGCAACGCCACGTCGATCGCCTGCCCCTTGCCGCTGTGCTGTCGTTCGTGCAGCGCCGCCAGGATCGCGGTGGCGGCAAATAACCCGGTGGTGATGTCGGCAATCGCTACGCCGACCTTATATGGCTCGCCCTGCGCTGGCCCGGTGATCGACATCACGCCGCCCTGCGCCTGGATGATAAAATCGTAGCCCGCGCGATCGCGGTGCGGGCCGGTTTGTCCGTAGCCGGTGATCGAGCAGTAGACCAGGCGCGGGTTGAGGGCGGCAAGCGTGGCGTAGTCGAGACCCAGTTTCGCCGCGCCACCGACCTTGAAGTTCTCGATCACTACGTCGGACTGCGCCGCCAGCGCGTGGACGATCTCTCGTCCCTCCGGCGCTTTGAGATCGACGGCGATGCTACGCTTGTTGCGGTTGGCGGCGAGGAAATAGGCGCTCTGGTCGCCAACCCAGGGCGGCCCCCATGCCCGTGTGCCATCGCCGCTGCCCGGCTCCTCCACCTTGATCACATCCGCGCCGTAGTCGGCCAGCACCATCGTGCAGTACGGGCCGGCGAGGATGCGGGAAAGATCAAGGATGCGGATGTCGGCAAGTAGAGCGGCAGCCATGAGTTTTGCTTTCTGTCCAACAGATGTACATTGCCCCGAAGTGGGTCGCGTAATTCCCCTATTCCCTGCCACTTTCCACCATCAACAGCGCCAACAGCGCGGTGCGCGGGACGATGCTATCCAGCTCGATGTATTCATCCGGGCTATGATCGAGACCGCCGATAGGCCCCAACCCATCGAGCACGGGGATGCCTTCGGCGGCCACAAAGCTGGCGTCGGAGGCGCCGCCGGTGCTGGCGCCCTTGACCGTGAACCCCAACGCCGCCGCAATCCGCTGCGCGGTGGCTTCGAGCGCGGCGACGGCGGGCGTGCGCTCCATCGCCGGCATGGCGCCATCGAGCTTGACCTCGAGCGTGGCGGTGGCGCCGGGCAACACCTCGCGGGCAAGCTGGGCGCGGATGGCGTCGAGCAAATCTGGGATGTCGGCGTTGCGCCAGGCGCGCAGGTCGAGTTCGGCGTGTGCGCTTTCGGCGACGACATTCGGCTGCGTGCCGCCTTCGATGCGCCCGATGTTGACGGTGACGCCAGGGCGAAAACCGTTGAGCCTGTCGATCTCCACCAGGTGGCGCAGCAAGGCCAGGATGGCGCTGCGCCCCTTCTCCGGCTCGACGCCAGCGTGCGCGGCTTTGCCGTGCACGTGCACCGTACACCAGACCGCCGTCTTGCGCGCAGTCACGATGTCGCCGTTGGCGCGCGCGGCTTCGAGCGTGAAAGCCACATCCGAGGCGCGTGCGGTCTGGCGAATGAGGGGCAGCGAGCCGCGGTCGTGGATCTCCTCGTCGCTGACGACCAGGAAGTGAATGGCGCCGTAGTCGCGCCAGCCGATGGCGTCGAGCGCCCGGATGGCGTACAAGCCGGCAAGCAAGCCCCCTTTCATGTCGCAGACGCCCGGCCCGTGGATCACGTTGCCGTCGATGCGTAGTGGGCGCGCTGCCGCCGTGCCTACAGGGAAAACCGTGTCGGCATGACCAAGCAGCATGATCCGCTTGCCGCGGGCGCCCTGCCGCCGCGCCAGCAGGTTATCGCCCAGGACAGGCTGCGGCAGCCGCTCGACTGTGAACCCCAGGGACTCCAGACGCTCCGCCATCCAGCTTTGCACTGCATCGACGCCCGGCTTGTGCAGTGTGCCAGCCTCATAGGCTGTCAGCGTGCGCAGATCATTCAGAAATTCATCGAGGTGATCCTGTAAATATGCTACGATCCTGGCTTGCACTGAATACTTTCTCCTCCAGGACTTACGCATTTAGCTCAGCAACCTTCCTGGAAGCTGAGAGCTTCCAGGAAGGTGACACACAAGAATCTGCGTAAGCCCAACCCTCTTGTTTCTGGCGCCCGGGTGAAGTCTGTTGGAAAAATCATCCACGGAGACGCGCCAGCGTGGCGATGCAAAAAGGTGTTTGAGCGTTCGACGCCAACAGACGTCAAGCCTTCGCTTCCGGTGTACGGACACCAGGCTGGGAGGTCGGCGGCCTGCGGCGCTGGCATCCAAGCATAGTGGAGGGCTGGCGCGCTGTCAACAAAATCAGCCTGGAAATCGCCCGTTTCGCCTTGCGTTCCCGCCCGGCGTGGGGTAGACTTGGGCGATATGCTTGTGCTTTTGCAGGTGATTGCAACGTATGCGCCGTACATCTATCTGGTTTGTGGGCTGGTGGCGCTCTACCAACTCTATCGGCTCTGGCAGGTGCGCAGCGAACGCCGCCAGGCTGTCTTTTCATTGGAACGCGAACGCGCCGTCCGCGACCTGAGCAGCATCTTCACGACGGCAATGGTGCTGCTGCTGCTAATGGGCGTCACCTATTTTGCCAGCCGCACCCTGCCGCAGGCGATCGTTGCTGCGCCCGACGTGGAGCCGACCTTGCCGCCTGAATTCGCCATCGTGATCACCCCGACCAACACGCCGCTGCCGGTGACGCCTTCCGCCACACCAACCGGCACGATGACGCCCACACCAGAGCCGCCCACGCCCGATCCGCTCCAGGCGACGCAGACTGCCGCCGCCCTGGCGAATGCCACCCCCACCAACACGCCGGAAGCGCCGCCGCCGGCGCCGCAGACAAGTGCGCCCGCCTGTCCCGACCCGCGCGCCGTGATCTCGTCACCGGGGAACGGCGCCACCGTCAGCGGCGTTTTCAACCTGGTCGGTACGGCGACGCATGAGCAATTCAACTTCTACAAAGTGGAATTTGCCCCTGGCGCCGACGCGCAACAAGGCTTCACCTATCTGGCGGACGGTCGGGGCCAGGTCTTCGATGGCACCCTGGCAAGCATCAACACGCGCGGCTTTGCCAACGGCCCGTGGACCTTTCAGTTGACTGTCGTCGATCTAACCGGCAACTTTCCTGATCCGTGCCGCGTCACGCTAAATGTCGCCAATTGAGAGAAGCTGTGCAACGTCTGACTGATTTCTTGCAAGACCCATCGCCACGCAATCGCCGTCGTCGCCGCATCCTGGAGGCGGCGCTGGTGGCTGTGTTGCTGATCATCTTCATCGCCGTCATTGCCTTTCAGTTAGGGCGCGCCAGCGGGCTATCCCAGGCGCAGCAGGCTGCCGCCACCGCCGCCGCCATGCAGGTGACGCGCGCGGCGACATTCACACCGACGGCCAGCGCCACCGCCACCGAAACGCCAGCGCCCACCTTCACCCCCACCCTGACGCCGACGCCAACCGCAACCCCTGCCAGCCCCGCCGAATGGGCCGACCGTTACTTCAACCTGGCGTTGGCAGGACTCAATACGCTGGCGGCGCTGGATTTTACGCCCACACGCGCCGCTGACCTGACCAAACGCCTGGCGTACGCTCAGGGGCTGGTCTTTGCATCAGCCAGTTACTACGAATTGAACAGCGATCCGTGGGCTGCCTTTGTGACGCCGCGCACCCCCGACGGAACAGCGCTGCCGATGATCTTCTGGCGCAGCAACGAAACCGGCGACCGTATCGAAGGTCAGTTGCTGCTCGATGCTGTCGCTGCGCTGCGCGACCCGGCCACCGGCTATACACCGCTCGCCGCCGGCGTCAGTCATGGTGCGCTGGCGGTGGATGCGCAAGGCATCCGCCATGTGATCATGGTCGAACGGCCTGAAGCGCGCGGACAGCTCACCGCTTATCTCTGGTCACAAGCTGCGCCCGGCGGCCCGTTTACCGTTGTCTGGCGTAGTGACGAAGACCCACAGTGGCGGTTCCGCGCCGCAGACAGCCGGGTCAGCCTGGCGCCGAACGCTGAACGCGTGCTACCCGACCTGATCATCTCTGGGCCGCTGCCCGCCGACAGCGCCATCCGCACCGAAGATGGCGCCGCCGGGGTCTTCATCGAACAGGCGCCCTTTGCTCAGCAGCGGCTGGAGACGCGCTGGCAACCGCTGCTTGCCAGTGATCTGGATGCCAATGCTGCTGCACGCATCATCGGCTATCGGCTGGCGCAGGCTGAGGTGCAGGCCACACCACTGAGCACCCTGGCAACGATCCTGTCGCTGTTGCAAAGCGGCCAGATCAATCGCGCACAATCGCTGGTGGAGCGGATCGATCTGCTTACCGATATGTTCAATCTGGGGTTGGCGACGCCCGGCGACTGGATGGCGGTGTATGTCAACGACATCGACCGCGAGATTCAGGACGGCGGCCAATCGCTGCGGCTGCGCTTCTTCGACAACGCCGATCGCAATCGTAGTTACGAAGCGATCTTTGAGCAGAACGCTGCTACAGGGCGATTCACGCTGCAAAGCATCGCTCCGGTCGTGCTGGCCAGCAGCGCCGGACTGGTGACGCCCGCGCCGCCGCGCCCCACCTCCACACCGACGCTGCCGCCGGTGGCAAGCGCCCTGCTGACGGCGACCGGGGAGCTGACGTTGACGATCCCGCTGGCAGACGTTGGCGGCGACGCCGGCATCTTGAACCCGACCCTGGAGCCAACACCGACGGCGACGCCAACCTTCACACCGACGCCCACCGACACGCCGACGGTGACGCCGACGCCGACGAGCACGCCGCTTCCCACCGACACACCGACGCCTTCGCCCACACCAACGGAGACGCCTTCGCCCACGCCAACTGAGAAGCCGTTGCCCATTCCTGCTATTCCGCCGGAAGCCGTTGCACCGCTCACCGGCTACATGTTGCTGACCGAGACAGGGCGTCTGCGCGGCGGCCCTGGCACCGACTACATCGTGATCGCCGCGCTGCAAAATGGCACGCCAGTCGAGATTTTCGGCGTCACCGAAGCAGAGGATTGGCTGCTGATCCGCGCTGCTTCCGTGGAAGATGGACGCACCGGCGTGCTGGGCTGGGTGTCGACGCAGTTGGTCGTGCCCTATGGCGACTTTACCGGCGTGCCACGCTATCGCGCCGATGGCGTCTCTGTTGATGCGCCGCCTGCGGTGGAGGGGGAACAGCCTTCGGTGTTGGGCGCCTTGCCGACCGCCACACCGACGCCCACCCCGCTGGTCACGCCTGTGCTGCGCCTGCCGGCTGTGCAAACGCCTGCGGTTGGCAGCATCCCGGCGCCGGAAGCAGCAGAGTCGATCATCACGATCGCCGGCGCGGCGATCCCTCCCGATCCCCTGGCGCCGATTCCAGCCACCGCCGCCGATGGCAGCACCATCCAGGTCAAGGCGGCGGATGCCATGATCGAGATCTGGAGCGCTGTGCTCGGCGAGGAGGTGGGGCGCTGGGCGCCAGCCCCGGCGACGCTGCTGTGGCCGGGGTCAGTGGTCTACATGACCGGCGCGCCCACAGCGGGCGGCGATTGGGTGGCGACGCGGTTGCGCATCGTGGCTGCACCCTCCGCCGAACGCGTCAAGGAGGTGACGCTGCCCGAAATTGCCGCCGCCACCAGTGAGAACACCGCCATCGCGCTGCTTGGCAGCCGCACCACGCCAGGCGTCTACCTGCTTGACCGCAACGGTCGCGCCCGGCAATTGTGGCAATATGAAAGCGCAGCGGCATGGCTGACCGCCGACCCCAATGCCGGTTTTGTCCTGAGTGAACCGTCAACGCCGGGCGGCATCAATACCTTTAGCTGGATGCGCAACGACGGCACGGGACTACAGATCGTGGCGCAGCCATATCGCACAGTGCGCGGGGTGGCGGGCGATGCGTATGGCGGGCTGTGGTGGATCGAGACGCCTGACGCTGGCGTCGATCTCTGGCAGCTCTGGCACTACGATCCGGCGACCGCGCAGATCGTCCTGCAGCTGCAGGGCGACGGCGCACTCTTTGGCCGAGCGAGCAGCACCGCGCAGGCCTCCTTGACCCCAACCCTGATCGCCGTGCAGCCGATCACGCCGGGCGATCCGAAGGCGATCTATCTCTACGTCGACACCAGCGATACGACCTTGCAACAGCCCTACACCGGCGTCTTCCGCCTGCGCGTAGAGAGCGACGCCGAGGGGCGCGGCGCCATCGTTGAGGGACCGCAACAATTGCTGGAACGCGGCGCCTACCGCGGTCCGCTGGTGCTCAGCCCGGATCAGTCGCGGCTGGCTTTCTTCACCTACGACCCTGCGCAGCCCAGCCTGACTTCGGGGCAGGTGACGCCGCCCAACACTGTCAACGTGCTCACCCTGGCAGGCCGCGGCGCCAGCATCATCCGCACCGCCTACGCCACCGAGACGCGCTTCGAGTTCCTGGCGCCGGAGCTGAGCTGGCAGGGCAATGAACGGCTGGTGCTGGCGCGCAGCCGCTTTGCACCCGGGCGCACCGATGCGCTGGATCGCTTTGGCGTTGTGCAGGTGCAGTTGCCGCCGCCCGGCGCCTCCCCCGCCGACCCGATCGTTGCCGATTCCTATCTCCTGGCGCGGCAGCAGTCGTTGCTCGATTTTGCGCCCTGCCTGGAGGGGGCAACGACGCTAGTGTTAACGCGCGACCCAGCCGGTGCGCAACAGTTGTTGCGCTGGAGCGGGCAGAATCAGGCGACCCCCATTTTTGGCTTGCCCGACGCGCTGGATCGCACCTTCCTCTGCTGGCAGCCGTAAGATGTCGACCGCATTGCCCGAAGGGTGGAGCTATTTCGCCGAGTGGCGTGACCTGGTGCTGGCGTTTGGCGGCCTGGTGGCGGTGGCGCTGGTGATCATCTGGTGGAGCCAACAGACGCGCCACTGGCACCGCATTGCCACGCTGAGCTTCCTGGCTGCATTTGCTCTGGCTTTCGTCAGCATCTATATCTTTTGGGTGCCGCCGTATTATGCCGGCTGCGCCACTGGCTGCACTGGCTGGCGCGGCTTCCCGCTGCCGGTGGCGCGCATCACCTTCGACGGCCAGACCCAGATCGGGCTGGTCGATGTGCTGCTCAACGCGCTGCTCCTGTGGCTGCTCATACTGGTGGCGAGCCTGGTGGGGCGCATCGCCGCAGTGATTTTTCAACTGGAACAGCAGCCGCGCCGGGTGCAGGTGTTGGCGGTGCTGGCGTTCGTGCTGATCCCCTGGGCGCTCTTGCCGCGCTATCTCGATCCGCCGCAGCCAGTGACAACCGGCGAAGAGCTGCGTCTGGTGACCAACGCCCGCCGCGCCGCCGAAACGACCTACGGCATCACCGGGCTGTGGGTGCACCGCCTGGCGCTCGAAGATCTGCGCCAGCTCAGCCCCAACCCGTTGGGCGAAATGACGCCCGACCTGAGCGCCATCCGTAGCCAGGTCTGTCTGCGTGGCTACACCTACTTCTACCTGCCGTGGCGTCGCTATCGCGTTAGCCTGGAGCCGACAGGCGTCAACGCGCTGTCGATTGTGGAGTTGCCACTGGATGGGCCGTGTTGGGATGATGTGGAGGTGACGCCATGATCGATATCGAACGTATCCAGGCGCAGTTGCGCGCAGCGGTGCGGCTGAGCCATGATGCTGTCGCCGTGCCGCCTTTCACCTGTTTTTTCAATCCCGACAGCGACGCAACCTATGCGAACTACGCTATTCCCGATGTGGCAGTGGGCGCCGGCGTGGAGACGTCCCTGCGCGCGGTGGCGGAGATATTCCACGCCCGCCAGCGCCGCCCCCGCTTCGAGTATTTGGAAGCCTTCGCTCCCGACCTGGCGGCAGTGCTGGAGCAACAGGGCTATCAATGCGAGATGCGCTCGCTGCTGATGGTCTGTACGCCCGATACATCGACGCCGCCGCCCTGGCCTGCTGGCTTCACGGTGGAGCCACTGACGGCGGCCACGCCGCTTGACGTCGTGCAGGACCTGCTGACGATCCAGGCGCGGGCGTTTGGCGACCCCGACGCCCCGCGCACGACTGCGGCGGAGGCGCAACAGTTCCTGAAGCGCTTTGCCGCACTGCAACTGTTTCTGGCGCGATTGAGCGGTGCTCCAGTAAGCGTCGCCAGTCTCACAGCGCCCTATGCGGGCATCGCTGAACTGGCTGGAGTTGCCACGTCGGCGGCCTTTCGCCGGCGCGGCTTTGCCGCTGCTTTATCCTATGCTGTCACGCAGGCGGCATTTATGCAGGGGATCGAGCAGGTTTTCCTGACGGCGGCTAATGCGGCAGCGGGGCATGCTTACGCGCGAGCGGGCTTCACGCCATGGGGCAGCGGGCTGGCGTATGTGCTGTAGTCAGTCCGTGTGATTGTGATGAAGTGCGCCACGCAGCACGCACCACCAATTGTGCACGCGCTTTCAGTCAGCGTCGGCGCGCTGGAAGAGCGCCAGCAGCTCCGGCAACCCTTCCAGGATCAGATGCGGCGGCGCGCTTTGGGTGGCAAAATGGGCGCGTGTGTCGATGCCGGTCAGCACGCCAACGGTGGTCATCCCCAGCTTGAGCGCGCCGACAATGTCTGTTTCGTAGCGGTCGCCCACCATCAGCGTTTCCGCTGGCGTCGCCTCAATGCGCCGCATGGCTTCCTCGAACATGGGCGCATTGGGCTTGCCGATGACGATCGGTTCCTTGTCGGTGGCGGCGGTGAAGAGCGCCAGGATGCTGCCTGCGCCTGGCACCTGCCCACGCTCGGTGGGGTAGGTGCGGTCGCTGTTGGTGCCGATAAAGCGCGCGCCGTTGCGAATCGCCAGCGCCACATCCGCCAGATCGGCATATGTCAGGTTGAAGTTAGCGCCAGACACGGCGTAGGCGGCGTCGAAGGGGTCTGTGGTCAATTCAAAGCCGGCGGCAGTCAGCGCTGCGCGCAACCCCTCCTGACCGTTGACGATCACCTTGCCCTCCGGCCAGCCCTTTTCCACCTGATGCCGTAGCCAGCTTGCCGTCGCCTCGGCGCTACCCAGGATGCGCTCCGGCGCCACGCGCAGCCCCATCGCCGCCACTTTGTCGCTAAACTGCTGCGAGGTCAACGCCGCGTTGTTGGTGACGAGCATCCAGCGTCGTCCCGTGGCGTCGAGATAGTCGAGCAGTTCCTGCACACCGGGCAATGGCCGATTGCCGACGTAGATGACGCCGTCCATATCGAAGAAGACGGCGCGGATGGAAGCGAGCGCGGGATGAGCATGCGTCATGGTGATTCAACGTCTTTCTGTGTGGCGATGCAGTGTGTGGGTGCTCACCGCATGCGGGCGCAGCAAAAGTTCCCGGCGCCTTTGCGTGAGCGATGTGCACATCACCGCATTTTTTTGCTTTCCAGGCTGGCGTGCATGTCGAGATAGCGCAGCCAGCCGCGCGCTGTCAGCGGACCAAAGTCATTGTGCGGCGCCGTGACAGCGTCGTCAACGCCCGCCGCCTGAAGTTGATCGACCAGGGCGAGGGTGTCGGCCCGCGTCTGGCGGAAGAATTCGCGTTGCTCGGCCAACGTCAGATTTGCCCCGGGGCGATAGTCATCATATTCGTCGTGGATGGGCGGCGCGCCGAGTAGCATCTGCAAGCGACGCTGCCCCCAGCGTTCGATGCCGGAGATGTGGCGCAGCACTTTGCTTGCCTGCACCGGGTCTTTGGCGGCGGCCGCGCGCTGGTCGATAGCGACGCCGCTCGTTTCCAGCGCCTGCTTCCATTCGTCGTAACTTTTGGCGCGGCCCGGTCGATCGATGAATGCGCCGGCTGCGGCGCCCATGATCGTGGCTTTCACACCCATCTTTCAGGTCTCCTTATACTTCAGCCTCGTCGCTGCGCATGCGGCTGTCGATCAACACGCCCCCACCTTCTGCGCCGCTCGGCTCCTTGTCCACCGCAGCCTGCAGCCGGTCGAGCCGCCGGATGTACGCCTCCAGTTGCTCCAGTTCGGCGACGAGCAAGCCGTAGCGGTTGGCAGGATGTTTGAGCAGCCGCGCCACGTCGAGCGAGACGATGCGCGCCAGTTCGGTGGCGTTTTGGAAGTCGATCCACGGCAGCGGCGACAGGCGTTGGAACTCCTGGGCGGCGGGCGTTGGCCTGGGACTGCGGCGCAACGGCAGCACGGAACGTTCCAGCCGCCACGCCGTCGCCCACTCCAGCCCCGCGGGTGCGGTGATATCGTTGCCCAGCAAAAAGTAGACGCGGTCGCAGTTGGCGATGCGCTCGAAGATTTCCTCATAGGTGGGCAAGAGCGGCGGCGTGCGGCGGATTTCGATGGCGACCTGCACAGGAAGTTCGGCGATGGCTTTGCCGATGACGCCGCGTTCCGCCTCCAGGTCGCGGGTTGCGGCGACAAAGATGCGCAATGTCTCAGTCATGCTGTAAATTATGCCATCAGCGGAAACGAAACGGCAAAGCTCGTCCCCTGGTGGAGGGTGCTTGTCACGGTGATGCGCCCCTGGTTCTGCTCGACCAACTGTTTCACGATCGACAAACCAAGTCCGGCGCCGCTGCCTATGCCGTCCTGCAAACCACGCACGCGGCTGCGCGCCTTGTCGACGCGGTAGAAACGATCAAAGATGTAGGGCAGGTCCTCCGGTGGGATGCCCGCGCCGGTGTCCACCACGCGCACAATCAGGCGCTCCTCCACCGTCGCCGCCAGCGTGACGAGTCCGCCTGTCGGCGTGTACTTGATGGCGTTGTCGAGCAGATTGAGCATGGCTTCCTCGATCTGTTCCGCATGCACCTTGACACGGGGCAGCGTCGTGGGCACGTCGATCTGCAGCGAAATTCCCGCTTTCTCGGCGCGCAACTGCATGATCGCCGCCGCATTGCACAGCATCGGCGCCAGATCGACCGCTGTTTCCGCTGGCGGCGACTGGCGACTCTCCAGGTGCGCCAGGTCGAGCAGCGCATTCGCCAGCCGCGCCAGGCGATCCGCCTCCGATTCGATCTCGCCCAGATACCGCGCCGAAAGGTCGGGCGCTTCGTCGTCCAGCTCGCGCACAGCTTCGATGCGCAGCTTGATATTGGTGAGCGGCGTACGCAATTCATGGCTGGCGTGGGCAATGAAGGCGCGCTGTTGTTCGATCATGGTGCGCACGGCATCGACCATCGTGTTGAAGGCTTGCGCCAGCGCGCCCAACTCGTCGCTCGTCTGCACTGGCACCTGCTGGGTCAGGTCGCCCTGGGCAGTGGCTAAGGCGGCCTGCTCCAGCCGCAAGACAGGTCGCACAAGCTGGCGGCTGATCCAGACTGCCAGCGCCGTGGATGCCAGCACCGCCATCACACCCGCCGCAATGATTGTCAGGACAAGATTGCGCGCTTTCTCTGCGACAAGCTGCATAGGTTGGCTGATTTGGACAACGCCGAGGATCTCGCTGCCTTGCTGGATTGGCGCCGCCGCAAAGAGCGTCAATGCGCCGGTGATCTCATCAGGCCGGATGTCGGATAACTCGTCACCGCGCAACGCCGTGCTGACTTCAGGTTGCGCACCCTGGGGCGTAATGAGCGTAATCGGATACACGCTATCGACGACAGGATGACCGTTCCGGTCAAGGATGGTGACGCGCGCATTGGCGTCGCGGGCATAGATGTCGGCAACGCCCTGCAGACGGGGCAATACAATGGCGGGCGATGGCGGCGTAGGGGTCGGCGTGGGCGTCAGGGTGGGCGCTAGACGCTCATCGTGATCGTCGTCTTCTTCGTCGTCATCCTTGTTGATTTTATCCTCTTTCGCTCCTTCGTCATGCGTGGCGTCCTGACTGGCGGCGTTGCGGACGCGCTCAGCTTCCCATTGCTGATATTGTGCGAACTCGTTGGCGTAGCCACTGAGTGGGTCCTCCAACGCATTCGAAGCCAGAAATGCCACCACCTCCAGATCATGCTCGGCGGCGTCGAGGTAGGTGTTGTACACTGCGCGTCCCAGCCAGAAGGTAAGGATAGTCAGAATGATCAGGAACGCGCCGCCAAACGCGATGATCATGCGCGCCTGCAAGCTGCGCTGCCAGGGCCAGCGATTCGGCAATCCAGCAGGTGTGGTCTCAGACAAAGGCGGTTTGTCCATTTTCGTGCTTCTAAACGGATTCCAGGTTGGCGTTTCATGCCGTGAGGGGTGTAGTGAAAATCAGGCAGCGATAATTTCGTCCCTCACAACCACCGTTCACTCAGCTCATCTGGCGTCACCAGCCGGTAGCCGACGCCGCGCACCGTGAGAATCAGCTGCGGCGCGCCAGGATCGGCTTCCAACTTCTCGCGCAGCCAGCGAATGTGGACATCGAGCGTGCGCGGGTCGCCGATCCAGCCTTCGCCCCACACCTGGTCGAGTAGATCGCCGCGCCGCACCACTGCGCCATTGGCATCGCGCAACGCCAACAGCAGGTCATACTCGCGTTGGGTGAGGTTGACCGGAACGCCAGCGCGCAACACCTGATGGCGTCGCCGGTCGATCGCGATATCACCGATCTGATCCAGCACATCCCCGGCAGCGACATCTGTGCGCGGCAGCAGGGTCATGCGGCGCAGATTGGCGCGCATCCGCGCCAGCAACTCCCGAAAGCCAAAGGGCTTGACAATGTAATCGTCAGCCCCTAGCTCCAGCCCCAACACCCGATCCATTTCTTCGCCCCGCGCCGTGAGCATCAGAATCGGCACCGTGCTTTCGTGGCGCAATTCACGACACACCTCCCAGCCCTGCATCCCCGGCATCATCACGTCGAGCAGGACGATGTCGGGGCGGCAGCTGCGGGCGAGGCTCAACGCTTCGGCGCCATTGCCTGTAGCGATCACCCGAAACCCTTCTCGTTCGAGCTGGTGGCGTAATACATCCACGATCATTTCATCATCATCAGCCAACAAAACCGTGGGTTGCTCCATAGTGTCTGTGATTATAGCGCGCTTCCATCTTGATCCGAAGCCACGACAGGGAGCGGGTCTGCTTCACGCCGGGGCAAAGCCGGCGATGGGACCCTGCACCTTGAATTACAGCCCGAGAATTACAGCCCGAGGGCGCCGCCCTGCTCAACGCGATGGGACTCCTCTTCACGCACAGCCGGGCGTCGACGTGACGCAGCCGCTTGTTTTGCAGCGGCCGCAGCAGCCGGGGTCGTGGAGGCCGCTGGAAGCACCCGTTCCGCCTTTGCACCGCCACTCTGCGCCATCAACACCCGATGCAAGGTTGCGAGCAGCAACGTCTGCCCGGTCAACACGTACATCCACTGGACGACCGGCTGACCGGCGTCCGTGCCAGCCATCACGCCATGCACCAACGCCAGGATGAAAGCCAGATAAGTGGTGTAATGAAAAAGACGCCAGGCGCGGCGGCTGATGATGGAACGCACATAGAAGCTGACGATCAGCGCCAGGCTCAGATAGAGCGACAGCGTGCCCAGACCCGTCCAGAGCGGTCGATACGGCGCCTGGAAAGGCACAAGCAGGTCGAAGAGGTCGAAGCGGATGTAGGCGTCGCCAAGCAAGACAACGGCGTGGAGCACGGCAAAGACCATCGCCAGAATCGGCAGAAACTCGTGCATGGCATAGAGCAGCGCAGCGTCGATCCGCCCTTTGAGCGTCTTGCCGCTCATCATCACCCCCCACAGCGTCGCCGCCCAGAGCAGGAGATACGCCACCAGCCCGCCGGCGCGCGCCAGGTACCAGTAGGCTTTCGTGCCCTCCGCCATCGACAGCCCCATGACCTGCGCCTCGCGCGCGGCGTAGCCGAACAACGGCGCCGTCACCTGCCCCGCCTCCAGCAGGCCGCCGGTCGTCGTCCACAGTGCGCTGGCGCCGAGCGCAATCACAGCGCCCACGCCGACGCCCAATCCGACAAAGAACAGATTTTCCTGATCGTACACTTCTTTTGCCATCATAAGCGCTTCCCTTCCTTTCCCACCTTGATCACTGGCGCATTGTCCATCGTACAGACGGCCCTGATGCTTGCAGCCGATTGCCGGCTTTCACCCTGTTTCATGAACCACCGCTGTTGCCTTTGCCGCCGCCCCCGCCATTGTTGTTGCCGCCACCTCCGCCGCCCCCGCCATTGGAGGGGGGCGGCGGAGGTGGCGGCAGGCTCGGCATCGACGGCAGCGGGGCGATGGTCGGCAGCGGCGCCAGGGCCGGCAGATCCAGCAACGGCGCTGGCGCAAAGCTGGCAGCGGCGCCGGCATCGAGGGAAATTGCCAGCGCAGGCGGCGGTGGCAGCGTTGGCGCGGGCGGGATGACCAGCGGCGCCAGTGTAGGCCAGGGCGTTGGCGTGGGTCGGCTGGTCGGCGTCGCCACCGACGCCTGCCGCGAAGTCGCTTCTGAGCTATCGCTTGCTGGCGTCTGATTGGCCTGCGCTGCGTCGATGTGCGCAACCCAGTTCCAGCCGCCGATCAACGCGGCCGTGGCTGTCATCGAAACCAGCGTCTTGGCGGTGCGGCCAAAGCGCTTGCCTTTGCGTGGAGACGTGGATTTCTGCGTCATAGAATTCACCAGTTGCCCTTCATTGATCACTTAAAACCTGCAACATGTTCAGCCCTCGGCTGGATGCAACGCCTGCATTGCTACAAACTCACTTCAGCATCCAGTTGTCCCGCTGGCGCCAGGGCACCCAGCCAGGCAGAGAGGCCGGGCGTGTGCAAGATGCGCCCGTCCGTTGTGTAAATCAGTCCTTCGATCTCCGGCGTCTGCTCCAGGTAGGCGATGCCAGCTTCCGCTCCCAGCACCAGCGCCACCTTGGCGAACACTTCCGCCAACATAGCCCGGTGGGCGACCACAGTGACCGAAGCCGCATCGGTGTTGGCAGGTCGGCCAGTGCGGGGATCGATCAAGTGGTGATGCAGCTCGCCGCTGCGCCGCCAGCGCCGTTTCATGATGGTCGAAGTCGCCAGCGCCTTGTGGTCGAGAAAGAGCCGGGCGATCCATCGTTCCGGCAGCCACGGATGTTCGATCGTGATCGCCCAGCCTCTGGCGTCGCCTGGTTGTCCATGTGCGTACAGGTCGCCGCCAGCATTGACCAGGAACGGCCCCTCGCCCACGAGCAGTTCAGCCGCCCGATCCACCGTCCACCCCTTGCCCATCCCTCCCAGGTCGAGCCGGAGGGCGGCTGGTTTTATCGCCTGGCGGCGCGCCCGATCGAGTTGGATGTGGGCATAGCTGCTCAGGCGGCGGCGCGTCACCTGTGGCGCATCGTGCCAATCGATCGGTGCGCTCCAACAGAACTGGGCGCGCTCCACCACCTGCTCAAAGCTGCGGTCATACCCGGCGGCGACCAGATCATCGAGGATCGTAGGGTCGAAGAGACCGCCAGTCGCCCATGCCGCCGCCAGCGCCGCCTCGATCGCGTCGAAGAGTTCGGGCGAGAGCGCCACTGGCTGGTCGCCAGCGGCGTTGAAGCGGGAGAGTTCACTGTCGGGTAGAAAACGGCTCATACGTTGCTCGGCCTCACGAAACAGTTGCTCGATGGCAAGCGGCTGCGTTGCGTTGCGCCCGTACACCAGCACCTCGACGGCAGTGTTCATTGCCGAAAATCGATGCGTCCACCATTGCCAGGATGTCATGGCATTGGCCTCAGTCGTCATCGTGCTCTTTCTCTTCGTGCTCCTTGTGCTCACCATGATCATCGTTGTGCTCACCATGATCATCGTTGTGCTCGTCATGATCATCGTTGTGCTCGTCATGATCATCGTAATGTTGGTTGTTGCCGCTGTTGCCGCCGTCGTTGTTGTTCGAAGCTGCGTAGGCGACCGCCTGCGCCTGTTGGCGTGCGGCAATTTCGTTGTAGGCGGCTTGCAACTGCGCAATTGCGCTGTTCAACTCCTCAGTCAGGCGAGCGTCGTTCGCTTGCCAGGTCAGCAGCTCGTTCTGGAGCGCCTGGGCGTCCTGCTGCATTGCCTGTTGCAACGTCAACGCCTCTTTTTGCAGGGATTGAATGTCAGCCTGCTTCTGCGTTGCCTCGGTGACGAGGGCATCGATCTGGCTTTGCAGTTCTGTGATCTGCGCCTGGGCCTGGGCGTCGAGGTCGACAAGCGCCTGTTTGCTCTGTTCCAACTGCTGCGTCAGCAGCGTTTCGCGCTCAGCCAGCAGCGTCTGCACTTCCTCAAGATAGCGTGCATCCGCATCCGCAGATGATGCTGTCGTCGCTGCCCCTGCCGCCTCCACCCCCGCCGCAGCCACGCCTTCAGCTTCGGCAGCGGGCGCAACTTCAGCCGCTGGCGCTGCGCTGGCTGGCGCTGCTTCGGCTTTGCCGCCGCAACCGCTCACCACCAAAACGGCGACCAAAAGCATCAAAGCAATCAGGCTCTTGTGAAAGTTCATGTGCGTCATATTCAGTCTCTCCCTTTAAAGCAAGCTGTTGATAACGATTAGCGCCCCAACATGGCGTTGGCTTCCGCCAGACGCGCCTGGACGTCGGACAGTTGGGCGTTGAGGGCCGCCGCGCGATTGGCGTACTCGGCGCGCATCTGCTCCAACTGGCTGCGATACTGCGCCTGCCGTTCGGCGCGCAACGATTGCAACTGGGCGATCTGTTGGCGCAGCCCTTCTTCCTGGCTGCGAATCGCCTGCGCCTGTTGTTGCACCGTGGCAAGCCGGCGGTTCATTTCCTCTATCTGCTGCTGGTAGAGCTGCTGGCGCTCGGTGTAAGCCTGGTTGAGTTGCGTCAACTGCTCCTGATAGGCCGCCTCGCGCGCAGCAAACGCTGCCTGCAACGCCGCCGCTTCTGGCGGAAGCTCCTGCGCATGGGCGCGTTGCACTGCGGCGCCAGTGAACAACAGCGTCATCACCAGCAGGGCGACGCCGATGAAAGAAATTTTGGATTGCATGACAACCTCCTTATGTTGATCACACTTGAACGACTTCGTGCGCTTCGGCGTCCAGTATAGGGATCAATCAGAGGTTGCGGGTGATGAGGGCGTGATGTTCGCGTTAAGTGTGGGTTAAGAGGCGGGCGGGTCAGGTTCGGGAGCCAGTGCACGTAGGCACAAACAAGTCGCTGGTTGCGCGGTGCGTGGTGCGTGGTGCGTGGTGCGCGCTGCGTGGTGCGTGGTGCGTAACGAGACGGAACACGCAATACGCAACACGCAACACGCACCACGCAGCGCCATTACGTGCGATAATCGCCGTTGATGCGCACATACTCGTAGCTCAGATCCGACGTCCACACGGTGGCAGCCCCAGCGCCCAGTCCCAATTCCACGCGTACGTCGATCTCCGGCTGGGCAAAGATGGCGCTGGCTGCGGCTTCGCTGTAGGACAGCGGCACGCCACCCGCCACGAGTTGCAGTTCGCCGCTGCGCGTCCTGGCGTCGGGGCCGCCATCGATGAAGAGATCACAACGCTCTGGGACGACCTGCACGCCAGCGCGCCCCACTGCCGCCAGGATGCGCCCCCAGTTGGCGTCGCCGCCAAAAAACGCCGTCTTGACCAGCGGGCTGGTGGCGATGGTGTTGGCGGCCTGGTGTGCGTCGGCGTCGCTCGCCGCACTGCGCACGCGCACGGTGACAAATCTGGTCACGCCCTCGCCGTCGCGCACGATTGCCTGCGCCAGTTCCGTGCAGAGGTAGGTCAGGGCGGCGCTGAAGGCTGTGTACGCCGAACTGCCGGCGTCGACGATCTCTTCGTTGTCCGCCAGGCTGTTGGCGAGCAGGAGCACCGTGTCGTTGGTGCTGGTGTCGCCGTCGATGCTGATGCGGTTGAAGCTGGCGTTGGTCGCCTCCGTCAACGCTTGTTGGAGCAGCGGCTGGGCGATAAAGGCGTCGGTGGCGATCACAGCGAGCATGGTCGCCATGTTGGGGTGGATCATGCCCGCACCCTTGGCGATGCCGGTGAGCGTGGCTGTCACGTCGCCGAGCTGCACCGTACGCGTCGCCAGCTTCGGGCGCGTGTCAGTGGTCATGATCGCCTCGGCGGCGGCCATCCAGCCGTCCGGCGCCAGCATCTCGACCACCCTGGGAATGCCCGCCAGCACTTTGTCCATCGGCAACTGCACCCCGATGACGCCGGTGCTCATCACAAAGACGGAATGTTCGTGCGCCCCGAGGTGCAGAGCCGTCTGCTCGGCGGCGATGCGCGCGTTGGCGGCGCCCTCCGGCCCCGTGCAGGCATTGGCGCAGCCGGCGTTGATCAGCACGGCATGGATTGCCTCCGGGTTGAACGCCAGCAACTGCCGGTCGTAGATCACCGGCGCGGCGGGGAAGAGATTGCGCGTAAAGACGCCAGCGGCGCGGCACGGCACGCGGCTCGCCACCAACGCCAGGTCTGGCGCGCCATTCTTCTTGATCCCTGCCGCCACCGCGCCTGCGTCGAAGCCCTTGACGATGTAGGTCATGCGTTTCTCCGTGTATGGGTGAGAGATTGGAGATTGGGTGACTCGAGATTAGAGATCGGAGATTGTGCGTGTCGGGGCATAATCTCCGATCTCCAATCTCTAATCTCCAATCTCTAATCTCCAATCTCTAATCTCCAATCTCCAATCTCTAATCTCTCTTGAAATCCTCGTAATCGACTTCCTCGAACTCCGACGCACCGCGGCCTTGCAGACGGAGCATGGCGGCGACTTTCATCGGCAGACCGAAGAGTTTGATGAAGCCTTCGGCGTCAGCCTGATTGTAAACGTCGTCCTGGTCAAAGGTGACGTAATCCTCGCGGTAGAGGCTGTAGGGACTCTTGCGGCCGGCAAGAATGACATTGCCTTTGTAGAGCTTGAGACGCACCGTACCGGTGATGTTCTGCTCGGTGTAGTTGACGAATTGCGTCAGCGCCTCACGCAGCGGCGTAAACCATTGGCCGTTGTAGACCAGCTCGGCGAACTTGAGCCCCACCATCTGCTTGAAATGCAGCGTCTCCTTGTCCAGGCAAAGCTGCTCCAGCGCGGCGTGTCCTTTGTAGAGCAGCGTGCCGCCCGGCGTTTCATAGACGCCGTGGCTCTTCATGCCGACCAGCCGGTTCTCCACGATGTCGACGCGCCCGATGCCGTGCCGCGCGCCGATCTCGTTGAGCGTCTGCACGATGCCCACCGGGCCATGCGCCACGCCGTTGACGCGTTCCGGGATGCCCTTGCGGAAGTAAATTTCGACATACTCCGGTTCGTCGGGCGCATCGGTCGGGTCGGTCGTCCACTCGAACATGTCCTTGGGAGGTTCGTTCCACGGGTCTTCCAGGGGACCGCCTTCGTTGCTCAGGTGCCACAGATTCTTGTCCTGACTGTAGATGCGCTCCATGGTCGCCTTGACCGGCACGTTGTGCTCCGCTGCGTAATCCAACGCGTCGCGGCGGCCGCGGATCGTCCACTCGCGCCAGGGTGCGATGATGCGCAGCCGTGGATTGAGCGCCATCACCGTCAACTCGAAGCGCACCTGATCGTTGCCCTTGCCGGTGGCGCCGTGCGCAACGGCGTCAGCGCCCTCTAGCTCGGCAATCTCGACGAGCTTCTTGGCGATCAGCGGGCGGGCAAAGGAGGTGCCCAGCAGGTAATCGCGCTCGTAGATGGCGCCCGCCTGCATCGTCGGGAAGACGTAATCGGTGAGGAACTCCAGGCGCAAATCTTCGATGTAGACCTTGCTGGCGCCGGAAGCCAGCGCCTTTTCTTCCAACCCGACCAACTCATCGGCCTGACCCAGGTTGGCGCAGAAGGCGATCACTTCACACTTGTAGTTGTTCTTCAGCCACGGCACGATGATGCTCGTGTCCAGCCCGCCCGAATAGGCGAGCACACATTTCTTGACCGGCGGTTTGGTGGTTTTTGTGGACATCTCGGCAGACCCTTTCGTGATGAAATGAAGTTCCAAACAAAAAACGCCACCCGGAGTTCCGGTGTGGCGTGCGGATGCGGTGACACAGTCTGCGCTCAGGCGACATTGCCGGCGCCGCTTAATGGCGGTCGCCTCAATTCGCAGATCTTCGTCCGCACCCGGCGGACATCCTCCTCAAGCGCAGCGGATTGGTCATGGCCCATAGTATAGCGGATGGAGATTGGAGATTGGAAATTGGAAGATTGGAGAGTGGAGATTGGAGACTAGAGATTAGAGATTGGAGGGGTGGGGGGGTGATGGTTCACCGTGACTCTTCGATGATGCCGATATACCAAAATTAATTTTTGGTCTAATTTTTGTACTTTATATTGACAATTTCTATACCAAATTGCTATAATGGCGTCGTTCAATGACCAATTTCACAGCGAAGTGACCCAATGTTCACGCGTGACCAGGTTGCCGACCAACTGCGCAAACGCATCGAGACAGGCGAGCTGAAGGCGGATTCAGCGCTGCCGCCAGAGCGCGTCTTAGCCGAATCGCTTGGCGTCAGCCGCATGACGGTGCGCGTCGCAATCGACCAGCTCGCAGATGAAGGGTTGCTCGTGCGCCGACCCAACCGTCGCACGCTGGTCGCCGGAGACAAGATCAGCCGGAGCGCCAGCTTCATGTCCTTCAGCGAGGAGATGCGGGCGCGCGGGTGGCGCCCACATTCTGTCATGCGCCAGATGACGGCGACCGTCGCCGATGTCTCGGTGGCGGCGCAGCTCAACCTGGAAGTTGGCGCCAAGGTCATCTATCTGGAGCGGCTACGCTTTGCCGACGACGAGCCATTGGCGCTGGAGCGCGTCTACTTGCCGTACGCACGTTTCGCCAGCCTGCTCGGTCGCGACCTTGCCAACCAATCGCTCTATGCAGTGATGGAGCAGGAGTTGGGCGTGCGTCCGTCGCTTTCGGAGGAGAGCGTCGAGGCAGTGCTGCTTTCGACCGAAGAGGCGGAGATTTTTGGCGCTGCCGCTGGCGCGCCGGCGTTGCTCACGCGGCGCATCACCCGCGACGACGAAGGTGCGGTGATCGAAGCCGCCACCAGCCTCTATCGCGGCGATCGCTACAGGATGGCGCTGGTGAGACGGCGATAAGTGTGGTTCGTGTTCCGTGGTTCGTGTTCCGTGGTTCGTGGGGGCATCCGATAAGCCACACGCCACACGCAACACGCAACACGCAGCAAAAAGGATCTGACGTGAATCGACAACAGCTCGTCGAAGCCTTTGTCAACCAGGTGCGCGGGCGGCTGATCGTCTCGTGCCAGGCGTTGCCGCATGAGCCGCTCTTCGGCGCCGAGATCATGGCGCGCATGGCGCTCGCCGCCGAGCAAGGCGGCGCCGCAGCGATTCGCGCCAACACGCCCGTCGACATTCGCGCCATCCGCGCCGCCGTGCACCTGCCGATCATCGGTCTCTACAAGGTGGATGTGCCCGGCTACGACGTGTACATCACGCCGCGGCTGGAGGACGCCTGTGCGGTCGCCGAAGCGGGCGCCGACATCATCGCCATCGACGCCACAGCGCGTCCCCGCCCGCACTTTGACCGCCTGGCAGACTTCATCGCCGCCATCCACACCGCCACCGGGCTGCCAGTGTTGGCGGACATTTCGACCTACGACGAGGGCGTCGCCGCCGAAGCTGCCGGCGCAGACCTCATCTCGACGACGATGTCTGGCTACACGCCCTACAGCGCGCCGCGTGAGGGGCCCGACATCGACCTGGTGGCGGCGCTGAGCAAGGCGCTCACCGTCCCGCTGCTGGCGGAAGGACGTTACCACACACCTGCGCAGGTGCGCGCCGCGTTGCAAGCTGGCGCGCTCAGCGTTGTCGTCGGCGGCGCAATCACGCGACCGCAGGAGATTACGCAGAGATTTGTAAGAGAGATTGGAGATTAGAGATTGGAGATTGGGAGGCGTTGCTGCGCACCTGCCCAATCACTCAATCTCTCAGTCGCCCAATCTCTTAATCTCCAATCTCCAATCGCAACGAAGGAGAAAATCTTGTCCAAACCCGTGATTCCGATCCTTCCGCTCGACGACCGCGCGGTCAATTATGAGTGCTTACAGATGCTTGGCGAGGCGGCGGGCTTTGCGGTGCGGCTGCCGCCCAAAGCCTGGCTGGGCACGCCGTGGCGCGTGGGCGACACGCCCCGGCTGCACGACTGGCTGCTGGAGCAGGCGCCACACGCCGACGCGCTGATCGTCGCCGTCGACACGCTGGGCTACGGCGGACTGGTCAACTCGCGGCGCTCCACCGACAGCCTGGAGACCGTGATGGCGCGGCTGGCGTGTCTGCGTGAGATCAAACTGGCGCAGCCACAGACGACGCTGCTCGCATTTAACGTGCTGATGCGCATCACGCGCGGCAACGACGCCGAGGAAGAGAAAGCGTACTGGGCCGATTATGGCGCGCGCATCTTCCGCCTCTCCTACCTCGAAGACCGCGCGGCGATGGCGGTCGGCGCCGCCGCCGAAGCCGAGGAGATCGCCGCGCTGCGGCGCGAGATTCCGCCTGAACTGCTGGAGGATTTCCTGGCGGGCCGCGCCCGCAACCACGCCGTCAACCGCACCATGATCGACTGGGCGGCGGCAGGCGTCTTCGACTATCTGATCATCCCCCAGGATGACACTGTCGATTATGGTTGGAACATCGCCGAGAGTCGCCGCCTGCGCCGCTACGTCAGCGAGATCGGCGCGGCGCAACGCGTCTCGATCTACCCTGGCACGGACGAGACGGCGATGCTCTTGTTGGCGCGCTACGCCGCGCGGCGCGCTGGCTTTACCCCACGCGTGCGGCTGCGCTACAGCGGTTCGACCAGCGACCAGGTGATCACCGCCTACGAAGATCGCCCGATGACCGAGATGGTCAAGGCGCACCTGGGGCCGCTCGCCGGCGTGGTGAGCGACGCGCCTGACGCTGACATTGTGCTCTACCTCAACGCGCCGGCGGAGGTGCAGGGCAACGGCCCAGAACAGTGGGCGCTGGCGTTGAGCGACGCACAGATCGCGGCGCTGCCTGCCGCCTCCCAGGCGGCGCTGGCAGCCTATCGCCAGCAAAGCAACGGCGCGGCGACGCTGCGCGAGATGTTCACCGTGCGCCGCGACCTGCCGGAATTTGTGCGCAGCCTGCGCGCCGAAGTCGAAGCCGGGCGGACGTGCGCTGTCGTCGATGTCGCCTTCGTCAACGCCGGTGATCTGGCATTGGGTGAGTTGCTGGAGCAGATGCCAGCGCTGAGCCAGTTGGCGGCGTATGGTGGCTGGAACACGGCGGGCAACACGCTTGGCTGTGTATTGGCGCACGCTGTGATCCGCCATGTGCAGAAACTGCGCGGCGCAACGCCGGAAGCGCTCGCCGCCCACGTGCGTTTCCTCTTCCTGCGCCTGGTCGAGGACGATCTCTTCATGGGGCGGCTGCGCACACAGATCGCCGTGGAAGACCTGCCAGCGTTAGGGCTGCCGATCACGCTCGGCAGCGTTGGCGAGCATGCTGAAACCGTGCGCGCCATCGTCGAACGTAAGTTGAGCGCAGCGGCAACGCAACTGGCGCAGGCGCGGTTCGTCGGACAGTGCGTGCAGGCGGTCAATACGGCGATCGTGCTCGACTCACTGGCGTTGACCGATGTTGACCTGCCGTGGGGCCGTCTCTTTGACCTGACGACGGACGTCGAAGCGCACTATGCACCTGCCTGAGCCGATCCTGGTCTTCGACATTGGCGGCACCAAAGTCGCTGCCGGTGTGCTGGCGCCGGATTTCAGCGTCAGCCACCGCCGTGAGATCGCCACGCTGGCGGCGGAGGGCCCGGAACGCGTGGCAGCGCGCGTTGTGGCGCTCGGGCGTGAGGTGGTGGCCGCCTTCGCCGCCGAAAGTGGTGCGCAGGTGCGCCGCGTCGGTTGCGCCAGCGCCGGACAGATCGACCGCGCCACCGGCGTGGTCAGCTACGCCACCTTTCACCTGCCGG
>Ga0272446_1001919_pt1 | contig 29385 bp, 37 predicted proteins | sample YNPCB0061_FD_194587 | JGI IMG/M metagenome (GOLD analysis project Ga0272446, IMG submission 194587) | Hot spring microbial mat communities from Yellowstone National Park, WY, United States - YNP-CB-006-1 | ecosystem: Environmental > Aquatic > Thermal springs > Hot (42-90C) > Sediment | place...
GCCTGGGCCGGTACGACTGCGTTCCCTAACAACATCACTCGTTGGGGGCGACTGAGGTCCAGCCCGGCGGGAATCCCATCAGCCACTCCACGAACCGCGGGTTGAGCCGGAGCGAGGTCGGGTCGGCGGGCGAGCACGTCTCGCCAGCAATCGAGGTCGTCAGGACGTGGTGGCCATGGCGGCAGACCCACTCCCGGGTCTGCTGTGACAGCATCGTCTGCATGCGTCTGCCCGGGAGCCCGGCTGCATCCTCGTTGGCCATCGGAGTCAGCCACCATGGCCGCCGCTCTGGCCGCGGCCCAACACGGATTACCATCGATGTAGGCGAGGGCGAATAGTCGTGCTCGGATGTGTGGGGCTCCCCGCTCGGCGGCGGTATAAATGCCAGCCCGAGTTGTGTACCCGAGCCGGGCGAGGTCGTCAACAACCCGGTTAAACCCGAGGTTAAGGTGCCCGGGGACGTTCTCGATGGCGACGAACCCCGGGCGACACTCATCGATGATCCGCCGGATGGATGGCCAGAGGTGCCGGGGGTCATGCTCGCCTCGGCGTGCGCCGGAGATAGAGAAGGGCTGGCATGGATAACCGGCAGTAACGCCAGCCACTCTGCCGCGGAGCGGTCGAGCATCGAGGGTGTGGACATCGGCCCATACAGGCGCCGGATCCAGCTCTCCCGTCGCCATGCGAGCCGCCAGAACCGCGACTGCCGGGAGTTCCCTCTCCACGTACAGCACCGTTCGAGCCGCTCCGCCCAAAGCTCGGCGGAGTCCGAAGTCGAGACCTCCGACTCCGGAGCAAAGAGAGACGGTGGGCAGTAAATCCACACGGCTCACCCGTGGTAGCAGGCGCTCAGAAGCGCCTGCGGGATGTACTCACCGGTCTGGGCGTTCCAGTGGAGGAACGTCACCATCCGGGGGATGTCGCTCGTCGCCGCGTCCAGAACGGCGAGGGCGGCGGGCGTGAACCCCGACACAACGACCATAAAGTCGCCGGTCGGCGGGATGGCCACCTTGGCCATCTGGAAGAGCGCAATCGGGTCGAGCGGCAGCTCGTTGGGGTAAATGGCCGGGCCGACAGTCACTTGACCGAGCCCGGCGACCGTAATCACCTGGCCCGGTTGAACGTGCCGGGCCGTCATCGTGAGGATTGGTTGAGTCATCGTGTTCCTCCTCAGGTTCGTGGTAGGGGGCGGGTTGCCCCGCCCCCAGTGGGTTAGGACTGGGTGATGGTGAGGGCCAGTTCGGCCCTCGCCCCGGACTGCATCCAGCCGTCGATGATGTCGCCGATGTGGCCGAGCGGGATCCATGCTTTGACCCGCTCGACCGCCCGCTCGACCGCCCGCTTGCCCTCGTAATGCTCTGCGAGATGGCGGTGGGCGATCGTCACATGCCAGCGGCCGTTTTCCCGCCACACATGCAGGGTGTGGGAGTCGTAGTCCGCAGCGGTCATGACCCGCCGGGCATCGTCTGCGCCGATGCCGAGGGCGGCGTTAAACCGCATCGCGAGCGGTCCGTAAACTTCGGCAGTGTAGGTCATGGCGTCGTCCTCCTTTAGTGGGTCTCGGTGATGGCCCGAAAGAGCCGGTCCTCGGCGGATTCCCATCCGCCGTAGTTGGCGATGATCCGCTCCGCGACGCGGAGCAGATGGTCCGTCTCGGCCAGTTCGGCCAGTTCGGCCGGGTTGGCCAGCCGAGCGGCCCGGGCGATGAGGCCGTAAGCCTCGTCGCTCAGGCCGTCAGCCCGAGCCATGATGTATTGCCGGACCGTCTTGCTATCGAGCTTTGCCATCTGGAGGTTCCTCCTCGGGGGTTGGGCTCCCCGCTCCGGCGGGGGCAGTTACAATACTGGCAGAAACTGCCGCCGGTGTCAACACCCTAGCAGTCGGTCTTTACCGTCAGCCCGCGTGCCAGTTCACGCATGGCGAGAACCGCGACCTGCGGGACGGGCCACTCTCCCCGCTCCCACGCCCGGACTGTGCGGTCGGCCAGCCCAAGAAGCCGGGCCAGCTCGACTTGGGCCAGACCGTAACGGGCCCTGTACGCGCGGACCTCCTCGGGGGTCATGACAGCAACCCCCGGATGTGCCCGAACGCCTGGGCGATTTCCATGTAACGCGCGGCCGGGCTCTTGGTCTCGTCGGAAGAGACGGCAGCGATGTAAAGCAGCCGCCGCCCTATCTGCCGCCGGGTTGCGACGTCGCGCGGCGGAAGCCCATGCACCGGGTTCGCGTCCAGTTCCGCCGCCAGCAGCCCCAGCGCCTCTGCCAGCGCGCCGTCAGCCATTCGGCGCAGCTGGACTGTGTCGAGCGGCGAGCACAGCAGCGGCAACGCTGCCCGAGTCGCCGCGGCGATCGCCTCCGGACTAACTGACCAGTTCACGATGACCTCCTCAATGTTCTGTTCCTATCATAGGGCAGATTCTGCCGCGCGTAAATAGGCCATCGCCTTCCGCCAGTAATGCGTGTTCAGAGCGGCCTGTTCAAGGGCCCGGGCCGCGGCGCCCCGGTCGGTCACCATGACCCTGTACTGCCCATCGGTCTCTAACCCCAGCCCGGAGTCCGGCTGCCCGGCCGCGATCGAGACGATGGTCCGGACGCGCCTGAGTACCGGGGCGGACACGTCAAGCTCGCGGTTTAACAGCACCCAGCGCCATTCCGGCAGGCGGGCCAACAAATCGGCGGCCAGCACGTACGCCTCGGCCAGACGGGCATACTGCGGCGGGATGGCAGCCGGTATCGGCGGGGCAGCGGCGGGGAGTTCAACCCGCTGTCGCTCATACGCGGTTTCCCGCCAGAAATGCGGCCCACAGAGCCCATCGTGGGCTCCCGGCGCGTCACACCCATCGGCCCGGCAGGGTTGAACTGGCCCAGGCGGTTCGGGTGCCATATCCTGCCAGCTGTCGGCCAACCGGACATCCCGGCGCCCCACATCAACCCACATGGCGTCCCCTCCAAACTGCCAGCTCATCCTCGAACCCCTCCCAGTCGGCAGGGTTGACATCCAGCCGAACATCTGGCATGCCGACGGACACTTCTCGCTCGAGCGTCAACACCAGCTCCTGCCGGTCGCGTGTTCCCGTCGCCCGCACTCCGGTGATGCGCCAGCCGCCCAGCGTGTACGTGGCGGCCAGCCAGTCCCAGTCGATCTTCTTGCCGTCATCAGTTGCCATCATGCCCTCCGCGTGCCATCATGTAATCGGGTCTGAGCCGTCAGGACCTCCTCAGGGTTGATGGGGCGCCACTGGGCGCCCCATCGCTCTTACAGGCCGCATGCGAGTCGGCCGCTCGGTTCAAGGATCACCAGCCGCTCGCGCGCCCGGGTCGCCCCGGTGTACATCAGCCGGATCATCGCGTCCTGCCCGTTTCGGGTCGCCAGTGACTCGGCGCCCTGCAGTGATAGGTCCGGCGAGATGATGACGTTGTCGGCCTCGCCGCCCTTGACACTGTGGATGGTGCCGAGGATCAGCTGGGGGCGTTGACGCAGGCGACTGAACCCGCCGCGCCGGGCGATCGCCGCCATGAACTCGATGGTGCCTCGATAGTCGCGTAACGCCGCCTGGGCCAGCCAGTCGAGCCGCAGGTCGGCCATCCCGGCCCGGGCCTCGTCAACCAGCGCATCTGCGACCATGTCGATGTTCAGGGCGGGCGGGTTCGCTAGCAGGCGTTCACGCGCGCCGCGCTCCGCGAACTGGTCGGCTCGCAGCATCCGCAGCCAGACCGCGAAATCCTCGCTCTGCCAGAGCCGTGCGTCGTCGCCCCAGACCTCGGGGTGAGGGCGCAGAAACGACAGCACCCGTGACACCGTGCTGATGCGCCCCTCGCCGACCTCCTCGCGCAGAGGGTTAAGCGACGTGTCGGCCCGGCGGTACGGGTTCCACCATGGCAGCCCGGCATCCCTCAGCGCGGCCATCAGCGGCCGCAGCATGTAACCGCAGGTCGTCAACACCATCGTCGTCCCGGGCAGCTCTTGGATGAGCCGGATCACACTGTCGGTTTCACGCAGTCGGATTCCGGCGCGCCGGACCTCGCCGTCCTCCGGCCGCGGCCGATACCACCGGCCGCGCGACATCGGGCCCGAGTGTTGCAGCAACAGTGTCTCGGCGAACCGGTGAACCTCGCCCGGCAGGCGGTGACTGCGGTCGAGCAACAGCTCGCCCCATCCCTCCTCAAACAGCGGAGCCGGGGAAGCCCCGGCCCACTCGTAAATCGTCTGGGCCGGGTCCCCGGCCACTACGACCTCGTCGACAAACCGGGCCCAGTGTCGCACCAGCGCCCAGCCCGCAGGCGTCAAGTCCTGGGCCTCGTCAACGATGAGCACCGCTGGCCGCAGCGGCGGCGGCAGTCCCCGGCGAACGGGCAGAGTCAGCATGTCAACGAAATCGACGGCCTCGAACTCGGCTTTAAACTCGGCCCATGCCCTCGCGAGCGCCGCGAACCGCGGCGGCGGGTCGGCATCCGGCGCCGCCGACTCTCGCCATCGCTGGAACTCGGCGAACAGCTCGCCCTCACGCGACTCGGTCCCAAGCGGGTCGCCCGGGTCACGCTCGGCGCCGATCCTCCAGTCGTCTCGGGGCGCCCGCTGGTTCCATTCCCGTGCCAGTTTCCCAGCCTCGGCCACCGGCGGGCGGCCCAGCGCGCGGTACGCATGGCTGTGCAGGGTTCCAATCGCTTCCGGGTTTACGTCATCGATCCGGGCGGCCAGCACCCGCGCCGCGGTGCGTGTATGCGATGCGAGAAGCAGTGACCTGTGCGGCAGCCCGGCCACGAACGTCTGCACCCAGGACGTTTTGCCCGTTCCGGGCGGGCCGATGACTCGCGTCAACATCGTCTCCTCCAAACGCGCCAGCCCGCGCCGTCGGCATCGTTCCACGTGGCCGGTTCCCACCCGGCCTGCCGCGCCCACGTGGCCGCCGTCCGCTGGTGGATGCGCAGTCCCAGCCGCACTTCCAGCCAGACAAGCAGGCGGCCCAGCGCGACCCAGTGATACACGTTGCCGCCGACGGTCCGTCGGACAACCGAGCCGCGCCGCATCAGGTCTTCCGTTGCGGTCGGCAGGTCAACATCGCCGTCCGAAACGCCGCGCTCGGCGATCAGCATTTCAACCCAGCTGTTCCATTGTTCGGCGCCGGGCGGCAGGGCCTCGATGCGCTCGGCGAGGATCAGCAACCGGGCGGCAAACGCCTCCCAGCCGCCCCGGTCCCTCTGGGGCATGATGTAACCTGTTGCGTTAGCGACTGCCCGCCGGACGGCCAGCTGTGAAAGCAGGTCCGACCCGACCGAAACCTCGCGCCCGTCTTCGAGCGCGATGTGCCACTCGACTCCCTCTGGCGCCTCGTACGCGATGATGCGCCGGACCGGAACCGGCAGGCCTGCCTGCGACCACGCCATGTTTATCAGCTCGCTCCGCTGCGACGGGGTGAGCGTCGCCATGTCGTCCTCGGACAGGCCTGGGCGTTCATCCAGTTCCTCCGGGGTGACTGGTTCCATGCCGGTCAGCTCGCGCAGCTCGCGCTGTTCACGGTCCCGCCGCCAAATCGACCTGAGGATCGCCTCGACCTCCGGCCGGGGAAGGGGCGGGGTGCAGAGTCGCTCGTTGATTTCGTGCAGGCGGGCCTGCACTTCAAACGGGTCGTCCCGGTGGGTTGCCACCAGCCAGCCAGCAACTCGGGTGAGGTTCCCGTTTCGCTCGCCCTCTGGCCAGTGGCGGGTTAGCAGCCCCTCGATGCCCTCGCCGCCATGCCGTTCGATGGGGGCATGGCGCCGGATGTCTGCGAGGTACGCTGCGGGCAGAGTCGGGATGTCGATCTCGTACACCGCCCGCTCGGCTTCCCAGCCATACGGCCGACCGCTGGCATGGGTTGACGGCGGGGCGATAATTTGGCCGCCGTCGGCCCGGATGTCAATCCCCGGCCGCCAGCCCGCCCGGCTCTGGATCTCGGCGCCCCCGGGGTGCCGGAAGAGTAAATGCTGGCCGCCCCCGCCGGTAATGGCCCGCGGGCCATCCGGCAGAGGTCCCAGCTCGCGTTCCAGATCGGCGAGTGACTCATCGCCGCCATGCCCGGGGTCGACGTCGATGACGACCAGACCCGAGACCGCGCCGGTGACGATGCTGATGTTCGCCTGCGGCCAGCGCCGCCCCCACCAGTCGATGATTTTCTCCCGCGGCGCCCGCATCCGCTGGTATGCGGCCCACGGGATGAGCGGGTGTTTGCCCGGGCTCGCGCAGGCCATCCGCCCGCACGAGCACCGGACCTCACCCGTTTCCGAGATGATGGGCCACGCGGCCGGGACGACCGAAAGGCCCAGGTCGAAATACCGGAGGGCGGCGTCTAGTCGCTCAGACGGCATCGGTCCCCGCCCTCAGCGTCGAGAGTGCGGGGATGAGCGCCGAGCGCATCGCCTCGACCTCGGCCAGCTCGTCCGGGTCGAGCGCCTGCCCGGCCGAGAACTCCGGCACGCTGTACGTCACGCCGCCAGCCGACTGGATCCGGCGGAGCGCGATGGTCGTCCGGAGCCCCCAGTAGGGCAGGCCGGTGGCGATCAAGGTGTTGACGATGTACTGCCGGGCGAACGCCGCTGCCGACGGGGGCAGCGCGAGCAGCATGGGGAACTGGCCCGGCGCCCGGGTGATGAACAGCCGGGTTATGAGCCGACAGGCCTGCCCGCGCCCGCTCGAGCCGAACTGCGAGTACGGGCAGGTTGCGCAGCTGCCGCCCGGGTCACCGACACCAGTGACTGCGTCATCGCTGGCGCAGGCGGGCGGCTCGCTGCCGCCGTCAAACGCGGTCGGCCAGTACGCGCGGGTCAGCTGCCGATGGACGATGATGACGTCGAGGGCCTTAACCGCCTCGCCGGTCGGCAGCTCCCACGTGGTGCCGCCGCCCGCGGGGATGCGCAGGCGGGGCAGGTCGGCCAGCCCGGGGCGTTCGCCCGGGGCGAGGATGTCCTCCATGCCGTACCGGTGAGTGGTGGCGGCGATGGGGCGCGGGGTGACGGGTTCGATGTCTGCCATGGCTTAAAACCTCCTCAGCGTGTCGATGCCGATGATGATGACTGCGGCGATGAGGATCGCCTGCACGAGCATGGTGGCCATCAGCGCGCCCTCACCCGCGCCCTCGGCCGGGTCGTGATGATGACGGTGCCCTCGGCCCATGCGGGCGGCTCGCCGTACAGGTCGAGGTGCGACCGGATGATCGCGCTGAGCGTCTGCGGTTGAACGCGGCGCCGCGCGATGTCGCCCAGCCCCTCCGCGTCCAGCCGCTCGACCAGCATGTCCTGCACCTCCTCGATGGGCCGGGCCCAGAGCTCGTTGGCGAGGTAGATGGTTGATGTCTGGGTGCTGATGCTCTGCAGCCCGGCAGAACCCATCGCATCAACCATCTCGGCTTCCAGCTGTTCCGCCAGCTGGTTCACCTGCCGCAGCGCTGCCTCGAGGCGGCGCTTCTCCTGTATCACCGCCTCGAACCGGGCTGCCAGTTGCCCGATGTCCGTCATGTGTAACCTCCTCGATGTGCTGGATTGCCGCGACCGCCTCGTCGGCGGATCGTGCCACGATTGCGATGCCCCCGGCCTGCCGGATGCGTTCCAGCCAGACACTTTGCAGGTGAGTCGGCTGCCCGCCTGGGCGTTTGACCTCGATGGCCAGAAACTGCCCGCGGTAACAGGCGATGTAGTCCGGCAGGCCTGCCCCGCCATAGGCCCCGGTCGTGCTGATCAGCGCGGCGCCCCGCATCGTCAGCGCCTCGTGGATCGCTCGCCGTATGGCCCTCTCGCTAGGCATCGGCCGCCAGCGTAGATCATCGTTGACATGGCGCGCAACCCCTGCCATCATCGGCACCATGACTGCCCCGCTGGCCATCGCGACTCCGCATGCGGCCCCTCCGCGGGCCCATCACCCAAACGGATGTCTGGCAGCAATAGTCGCGATTAGTTGCGATTTAGTTGGGATTAGTTGGGATAGTTGGCTATACGGCGCTCTCGGCCCTCTCGCGCGAAATGGCGGAAATCCCAACTAATGCCGACTAAATCCTGACTAACCCCAACTAAATCCTGACTAGGCCCGCCAGCGCGGGCCTAGTTGACAGGGGGCAGAGCCCCTGCTAGTCTACCCGGCGAGGAGGTGGAAATGACGGAACTCTGGCCGCATCAGCGCCGCGCCCTCGACTGGCTGGCGGCGCCGGAACAACAGGCGGGCGGCCTGCTACACGTCGCGATGGGCGGCGGCAAGACCAGAATCTCGATCGAGTACATGCGCCAGCGGGGGGCGAGGCGGGCTCTGATTACAGCCCCGCTGGCAGTCCTGCCCGCATGGCAGCGGGAACTTGACCGGTGGTGGCCCGATCACCCGCCGGTCGTCGACGCGTGGACCGGGCCCATCGTCAAACGCGGCGCCCGGGCCCTGCAGGTCGGCCAGAACGGCGGCATCGTCCTGAGCAATTACGATGCCGTCTGGCGGCCCCCGTTGGGCGACACCCTCGCCCGGACCGAATGGGATGTGGTCATCTGGGACGAGTCCCAGCGGCTCAAATCGCCCAGTTCACGCTCGAGCCGGTACGCGGCCCGGCTGCGGCGGCAGGCCCAGGCGGTGTTACTCCTGAGCGGCACCCCGATGCCGCAGGGTCCCCACGACGTCTGGGCCCAGCTGCGGGCCTGCCGCCCTGAGGTGTTTCCCCCGGCTTACACGGCGTTTCTCGCCCGGTACACCATCGCCGGGCGGTTCGGGCTCGGCAACATCGTCGGTTATCGGAACCTGTCGGATTTCGAGGCCCGGCTCTCCCGGGTTACGTTCCCGGTCGACGTCTCGCATCTGGAGCGGCCCGACTCGATCGTAGTGGACATCCCGGTGCAACTAGAGCCCGGCGCCCTGCGGGCGTACCACCAGCTGGCCTCGTCGATGGTCGCCTCGATCGGCGAGGGCGAGCGGGTCAGCGTGTCATCGGTGCTGACTATGCTCCTCCGGCTGCAACAGCTGACTGGCGGCTGGCTGCCCTCGGATGAGGGCAACCCGGTGCAGGTAAGTAACGCGAAACGCGAGGCGCTGCGCGAGCTGGTTGAAGAGCTGCCGCCAGACGAGCCGCTGGTCGTCTTCTGCCAGTTCCGCCGCGACCTCGCCACCGTCCACGAGGTTGCCCGCGAGCTGGGCACTACGTCGGCCGAGCTGTCAGGCGGCATCAACCAGCTGGCCGAGTGGCAGGCCCCCGGCGGTCCCCGCATCCTCGCCGTCCAGACCCGGAGTGGCGGGGTCGGCATCTCGCTCGTCCGGGCGGCCTACGCGGTCTGGTTCTCGCTGACCTACTCGTACGGCGACTATGAACAGGCGTTGGCCCGGCTAGTGCGCCCCGGGCAGACCCGTCCGGTGACGTTTTACCGGCTGCTCGCCCGCGGGACCGTCGACGAGCGCATCGCCCGGACGCTCGAGCGTAAGGGCGACATCATCGAGGAAATCGCGGCGGAAATCACCCGCCGACATGAGGAGGTGTTCTGTGCCTGACGAGGACGGACGCATGACCATCACCGAAGCCGTCCTGGCCCTTAACGATGGCGCCCTGTCCATCGACCCGCCGACCATTGACGACCCGTCAGCCGCGCTGGTCGTCGTCGCCGGTACAGCATGGCTGGAGCTGATGGTTGAGGACGGGTGGCCGCGCCCCCGCCTGTATGGCACCCTGTACTATGACGCCCCGGGCGGCCCCTACAGGTGGCGCATCAACGGGCATGCCGAGTCGGAGCTGTAAGGATGGCATGGGTTGACGTCGGGCGCCGGGATGTCCGGCTCGGGTGGACACTCGACCTGCCCCCGGCCCCACCCGAGCGCCCCTGCGAGCATGGTGAATGTCACCGCGCCAGCCGGTTTGACGGCCTCTGCGGCATTCACTGGTGGCGCGTACATGGCGGCACCGCGACGACACGCAGCCGTTACCGCCGGTTCATGACTGCCGCCGATGCCGCGCTGGAACGGGCCCTCGCCATCATCGAGGCCGCCCCGCTTGAGAAACCGGTCTCCGTCAACCCCCAGCTGGACGACGCCACCCAGCACGTCCGGCGATACGTTCGGCAGTTTCTCGCCGTTACTGACGGCCATGGCGCCGAGACGGCCGGAACTGCCCGGTCGATGACGATCACCGTTACCGACCGCGCCACCGCCGCAGAGGTGCTGCGGCGGTGGTATGCTGACTTTACGGAGGGCGCAGATGCAGCCGTGGTCTAATCGCATCGTCCGGTTTGCGGAGGTCTCTCCGCTGGAACTGTTCGAGAACCCGGACAACTGGCGAGTTCACCCGCCCGCGCAGGCCGAGTCGCTCGGCGATGTCCTGCGGAAAGTTGGGGTCGTCCAGTCGGTCATCGTCAACCTCCGGACCGGCCCCGAGTGGCCGGACGAACAGCGGAACCGGCCGACTCTCGTCGACGGGCATCTCCGGGTTCGCCTGGCCATCGTGAACCGGCAGCCGACCATCCCGGTTGTGTTCGTCGACCTGCCGCCGAACGAGGAGCGCCTGATCCTCGCGACCCTCGACCCGCTGGGGGCGATGGCCGAAGCGGGCCGCGAGGCCCTCGGCAGTCTTGTGTCGTCAATCGAGGCGCTGCCCGACGCACCGGCGATTAACTCGCTGCTTGACGAGCTGGCCCGGGCAGCCCGGCCGCCTGTAACCGCCCGGCCGCAGGACGACATGGACGAGCGACTGCGGGAGGCCCAGCAACGGATGCTCGACCGGTTCAAAGGACGAGACCCGAGCATCTTAAACGAGTTCGTTGACATCGTCTGCCCCGCTTGCGGTAACGAGTTCTCGATGCTGCGAGGCGAGCTTGTAAGTGGAGGACGCCATGAGTCGGCCGCCGTGCTTCATCGTTCGGACGGTGCCGGAACGGCTTGACATGCTGGCCGCCATCCTCCGGGAGCTGCCCGACGCCATCGTCGTCCGCGACCGTTGCCGGGACGCAATGGACACGTTCCTCCGGGCCCTCGACGCGGCGGGCGACGCCCCGGCGGTTCACATCGAGGACGACGCCATCCTCTGCCCGCGGTTCCGGGAACGGGCCCAGGCCGAAATCGCCGAGCGGCCAGAGTCGTGCATCCAGTTCTTCTCGATGCGTGGGGCCGACCTGACTGTCGGCTCGCGCTGGGATAGGAACTTCATGGCGGCGCTCGCGTTTTACATGCCAGCCGGTTGGAGCGCCGAGCTGCGCGAGTATGCCGCAACATGGCCCCGCCGGGCCGAGCACCCCACCGGCGTTGACACCATGGTCGGCGACTGGCTGCGCTCCCGGCGGCGGCCCCACTGGATCGTCGTGCCGAACCTCGTGGACCATGCGCCGGTCAGGTCGGCGATCGACCCGCGGCGGCGCCGGAATCGGCAGAGTTTGACGTTCGGGAGGAGCGCCTGATGCGCATTTACACAAAACGGTCAGTTTACGAGGCGGCCCTCGACCGCATCCGCTGGGTGTTCGACGAGTTCGAGCGGGTCGCGGTGTCGGTGTCCGGCGGGAAAGACTCAACGGTGCTGTTCCATCTCGCCCTGCAGGTCGCCCGGGAGAAGAACCGCCTGCCTCTGCCGGTCCTGTGGCTGGATCAGGAAGCCGAGTACGACGCGACGGTTGACATCGTCGAGAGCTGGATGACGCACCCCGACGTCAAGCCCCTCTGGCTGCAGATCCCGTTCCGGCTGTCAAACGCGACCTCAACCTCGCAACACTGGCTGAACTGTTGGGCCCCCGAGGCCCGCGACGTCTGGATGCGCCCTCAGCATCCGCTCGCCATCACCGAGAACCGGTACGGCACCGACCGGTTTCACGACCTGTTCTCCGCCATCTGCCGGGCCGAGCTGGGCTCCCCCGTCGCATGCCTCGTCGGCATGCGGGCCGAGGAGTCGCTGCAGCGGTTCATCGCCCTGACGTACCACCCGGCGTACAAATGGGCGACATGGGGCTCGGGCGACAAAAAGAAGGGCTATTACGCGCTCTCGCCGCTTTACGACTGGACGACCCCCGACATCTGGCATGCCATCGCCGAGCACGACTGGCCTTACAACCGGGTTTACGACGCGCTCTGGCGGCTCGGCGTTCCGATCCGCGCCATCCGCGTGTCGTCGCTCACCCACGAGCTGTCCATCCATGCCCTCCGGACCATCGAGGCGGTCGAGCCCGACACGTACGCCCGGCTCATCCGGCGACTGCCCGGCATCCATGCATTTACGAAACTCGGCAACGACGCCTGGGCCATCGACGAGCTGCCCAGCGCGTTCGACTCGTGGCGGGAGTACCGCGACTACCTTCTCGAGAACCTCATCACCAACCCCGACTGGCGCGAGCGGATGCGCCGCATGTTCAAAGAGGACGACGAAAACGTCGGCAACTTGCTGGGCGTCCGCCTTTACCGCGCCCAAATCGCCGCGATCCTCACCAACGACTGGGAGGGAACGCGCCATCGCCAGTTCCAACTCCGCAATGATTACATGCTCGCCCGGGAGGCCCATCGTGCAGCAACCGCCGCATCTGCAGCATCCAGTCGCTAACGTCCAGTGGGTCCCGCTCGAAAAGGTCCAGCCCAACGAGTACAACCCCAACCACGTCGCCCCGGCCGAGCTGGAGCTGCTGTACCGGTCGATCCGCGAGGACGGCTACACCCAGCCGGTCGTGACGTACTATGATGCCGCCCGGGACCGGTACATCATCATCGACGGTTACCACCGTTACTTGACCATGAAGAACCATGACGACATCCGCGAGTCGACCGGTGGTCTCCTGCCCGTGGTGGTTGTTGCCAAAGACGAGGCTGGACGTATGGCATCAACCGTGCGGCACAACCGGGCACGTGGGACGCATGAGGTTACGAGCATGGCGAACATCGTCATGAACATGATGGAGGCCGGGATGAGCGATGCCGAAGTGTGCCGGGCCCTCGGCATGGAACCCGACGAGCTCGTCCGCCTCAAACACCTGACCGGGTTCGCTGAACGCGACTACAGCCGCGAATGGGTGACCCGGCGCATGGTCCGGCTCCGCCGCGAGTACGATGATACCGTAAAGCTGAGGGAGAGCTGATGCCAGCCATCCGTCGCTGCGAACACTGCGGCCGCATCCTCTACGCTGGCCAGCGCTGCCCTCGATGCCGCCAGCGCGGCGCCCCCCGCGGTTGGAACTGGTCGATGCGCATCGTCCCCGCCATCCTCGACCGAGACGGCCACCGTTGCGTGGTCTGCGGCCGACCCTGCCCGCATCCCCGGCATCATCATGTCGATCACATCATCCCCCGCTCGCAGGGCGGCAGCGATGACCCCTCGAACCTCCGAACGGTCTGCGCCGAACGGAACCTCACTGGGCGCTGCCCGTTTTTTACGGGCCCATCGCGCGGAGAGGGCCGCACGCCGGTTCCGCCGCACATACCGAATCCCCCGGGAGCCGCATAATGCCGGGCCGCGCACGAACACCCCTGACTCTGCTGTCCAACACCGCGGGCGGCCGGGCCCCGTCTGCGCCCCAAATCGCCCAGGCGGAGGGCGAGATTCCGCCGTTTCCGCTGGCAGATACCGGCGACAGGCTGGCTGCGCGGGACTTCTGGGCCCAACTCTGGCGGTCGTCGGTCGCCCGGCTCATTGACCCAGTCGCCGATGCCTACGCCCTGCAGCGCTGGATGCAGGACATCGACGAGTTCGAGCGGCTCTCGTACTACTGCTCGGCCTCCCCGGTCGTAAAGGCTGGGTCGGGGCCGCCTCGGCTGAACCCGCTTTACGCGCGAGTCGCCCAGCTGAGCCGGGCGCTGGCCGAGTGGGAGGAGCGGTTCGGCATCACACCGCGCGGTCGGCAATATCTGCGCGTCCAGCCGGGCGACGACCCCGCGCAGGCGGTATGGGCCATGCTTCATGAGCCGTTTGGGGAGGACGCCGATGGTGGACTGGCCTAGGGTGACTGTCCGTGGCCGCGAGTTTCACTCGCAGGGCCCGTTCGTCAGGCGGTTCATCGAGCGGCTCTGCCGCCTGTCCGATGCCGAGTGGGCTGGCCGCCCGTTTCGGCTGATGCCGTGGCAGCGCGAGCTGGTGGACGAGCTGTTTGAGGTCGACCCGGCGACCGGCCTGCGCGTGTATCGCCGCGCACTCATCGGCCTACCCCGCAAGTCTGGAAAATCACAGCTGGCCGCCGCGCTCGCCCTTTACCTGATGCTGGCAGATGGCGAGCCCTCGGCCGCAGTCTACTGCGCCGCGGCCAGCGAGGACCAGGCCGACGTGGTGTTTGAGGCGGCCCGCCGGATGGCCATGACGCCGCCCCTCTCGGCGCTCTGCGAGGTGCCCTCCCGAAACATCATCGCCTCCCGGGGCGACCCGTTTTCGGCGCTCCACCGGCTGAGCGGCAAGGGCTCGACCAAACACGGCCTGAACATCCACGGAGTCATCCTCGACGAGCTGCACACTTGGGGAGTCGGCCAACAGGAGGAGATGTGGCAGGCCCTCGTGACGGGCTCCGGCGCTCGCCGCCAGCCGCTCCAGATCGCCATCACGACTGCCGGGGCCGACCTCGAACAGAGCCGGTGCGGGCAGCTATACCTGCTCGGCCGGGAGCTGGAGGAGCGCGGGCAGGATGCCATGCGCGAGGCCGGTTTCCTCTTCCGCTGGTGGCAGGCGCCGGACGGCTGCGATCATCGCGACCCGGCCATGTGGCGGCTCGCCTCGCCCAGTTACGGCGTCATCGTGTCGGAGGGGTTCTATCGGGCAGAGCTGGCGACCATTCCGGAGGCCGCGTTCCGCCGGTTTTACCTCAACCAGTGGGTCCGGCAGGGCGATGTCCCGTGGGTTGATGCCGCCGGGCTCGATGAGGGCCGGGTACCGCAGGTCGAGTTCTCGCCGGACGAGCCGGTGTTCCTCGGAGTCGACCTCTCCGAGAGCCGGGACGCGACTGCCGTGGCGGCAGTCCAGCTGCGAAATGGCCCAGGGCGGCCATGCAGCCACACCTCCGGGCCCTGTCTGTGGGTGGATGTCCGGGTCTGGGAACCGCCGCGCCTGCCAGACGGGCGACTGGACTTCAGCTGGGAGCTGCCGGTGGCCGAGGTGCTCGACCACATCATGCGCCGCTATGCGGAGCTGCGCGCCAGCGGGGCGGTATTTGACCCGTGGCACTCCCGGCTGATCCAGCAACAGCTGGCCGAGGAGGGTCTGGCAGTCGAGGAGGTCTGGCAACAGGGCGCCCGGCGGGCCCGGGCGACTGCGGTGCTGCGCCAGTACATCACCGAGGGGCGGTGTCACTGGGCCGAGCCCGCATTCCGGCGCCATGTAATGGGCGCGACGGTCAAGAGTACCACAAGGGGGGGCGAGGCGATCGTTAAATCGTCGAGTGGTGCTAGAATCGACGCAGCCATGGCTGCCATCCACGGCGTTTACGGGCTCGAATTCCTCCAGCCGACCTCGGGGCGGCTGGTTATGGCGGTGGCGAGTGTCTAAGTTCCTCCTCGGGCTGCTCGAACTGGCCGGGGTCATCACTGTCCATATCGGACTCTGGCAGATTTATCCGCCCGCAGCCATCGTCGCGGCAGGCCTGACTGCCATCGGTTACTCGGTGTTGCTCGGGAGGGAGCCATGATCTGGCGGGCGTTCCGGGCCGCGCCGCCCAGGGGCAGTTCAAACCCCCTCCTGGCCCTCTTGACATCGGCTTTCGGCGGCCGAGCCGCCGATGGCGAGCTGGTCACGGTTGACACCGCCATGCGAGTCGCCGCGGTTTACGCCTGCGTCTCACTGATTTCACGAACCATCGCGGCTCTGCCCCTGCATGTTTACGAGCGGACTCGGGCAGGCGGGCGTGTCCTGATGCGAACTCCGAGCACGGAGTTCCTCTGGCGGCGCCCAAATCCCGAGATGACCCGGACCGAGTTCTGGGAGGGCGCGATCGCCCACGCGGTTCTGGAGGGTAACGCGTTCATCTATGTCGCCCCGGCCACCAACATCTCGGGCCGCCGTCCGGCCGAACTCTGGCCGCTTGACAGCAGCCGGGTGGCCATCGGCGGCCGCGACTCGCAGGGGCGGATGACCTATATCATCGACGGCACGACCCCGCAGCTGAGCTGGTCGCAGGGCGGGAACATCCTGCACATCCGCGGCCTGACGCTCGATGGCGTCTCGGGGGTCTCGCCCATCGCCGTGGCCGCGACCTCGATCCGGACTGCATATCTGTCGGCCCAGTCGGCCGCCCGCATCATGGGCAGCGGCGGCATCCCCTCCGGCGTGCTGACCATCGCCGACCGGATCACACAGGAGGAGGCCGACCGCATCGCCGCCGAGTTCGAGGCCCGGCATGGCGACCGGCGTTCTGTGCTCGTCCTGAACCGCGAGGCCAACTGGAAACCGGTGGCCATCTCGCCGGACGACATGCAGGCCATCGACACCCGCCGGTTCGAGGTGGTCGACATCGCCCGGGTGTTCGGAGTCCCGCCGGAGATGATCGGCGCCGGCGCCGAGGGCACCTCGCTGACCTACGCAAACGTCCAGGACCGGATGATCCAGTTTACCCAGCTGAGCCTGCAGCCATGGATCGCCCGGATTGAACAGGCGGTTAGTGATGAGCTGCTTCCCGCCGCGCAATATGCTAAATTTGACCTGCGCGGTCTGTTGCGTGGAAACTCCGAGCAACGGGTCCATTACTACACCGCTCTCGCGGGACTGGGTGCCCTGACGGTAAACGAGATCCGCGAGCTGGAGGACATGCCAGCGCTGGAGGGCAGCTGATGACAGAGACGCTCCTCGTCCGCGGCACTGTCAGGGCGACCGATCCGGAGGTCCCCATCGTCACTGCGGTGGTGTCTACCGAGAACCTCGCCCGCGATGGGGCCATCATCCGGGCCGATGGCTGGGTGCTCGACGCGTACGCCAGCAACCCGGTGGTTCTCTGGGGTCATGACGACACTAACCGCCTGCCGATCGCCCGGGCCATCAGCACCGAGGTCCGCGGTAACGAGCTGGTGCAGGTCCATGAGTTCGATGAGGCCGACCCGCTCGCGGCGGCCATCCTCCGGAAAATCCGCACCGGGTTCATTAACGCGACCAGCGTACGCTGGCGCCCCGGCGAGACCGAGTGGCGGAACATCGACGGTCGGCAGGTTCTCGTGTTCGTCCGGGGCCATGAGCTGCTTGAGGTCAGCTACGTGGCCATCCCCGCCGACCCGGGGGCGCTTGTCCAGCGGGCTGATGGCCGCTCGCTGGCCGAGATGTTCCCGCCCCCGGCTCATCGTAACGAGCTCGCCCGCGTCCTGCGGGAGGCCGCATCAATGCTCACAGGAGGGCAAGAATGACTGAAGAACAGGTGACTGAGGCGGCGTCCGCGGTCGCGGATGCAGTCCGCCAGAGTGTGTCTGAGGTGACGACCCGCACCGATGCGCTTCTGGCCCAGACCAGCGAGGCGGTCTCCCGCATCGCGGATGTAGTGGAGGTGCTGCGCGCGCAGGCCGCGCCGGTGCAGCGCGACCCGCAGATGCTGCCGGGCAGCGTCAACCCGCTGGACTCGATGCGTAACGCGATCGAGTCCCGCTGGTGGGACGATTCCGCCGGGCTCGATGAGAACCGGCGCCGTGTCCGGGCGAACCTCGAGCTGGTGGGCATGCTGTTCGACGGCGCCGGTCGGCTCTCGGTCCAGCCGCTGCGGCTGGAGATGAGCGATGACCTCAAGGCGACCTGGCGGGCGTATCTGTTCGAGCACATGCCGCCGCCCCGCATCGTCTCCGAGGGTGTCGATGACGCGATGGCCCGGACCCCCCGGACTCGCGCGATGGACACGCAGGAAACCGGCTACGGTGCCGAGCTGGTGGGCGCCCAGTACGTCTCGACGCTCTGGGAGGCCGCGCGGCGCTCCGACGGGCTCCTCCAGTCGATCCCCGAGATCCAGATGGGCGCGCCGACGGTGTACGTCCCGATCGATGGCGCCCTGCCGGAGATGCTCCTCGTCGGCGAGTCGACCACGTCAAACGCCACGCCCTACCCGGACAGCAAGGCTGGGACTGGCCGCCGGACGCTGACCGCCAAGAAGTTCACCATTCAGATGATCTGGAGCGCCGAACTCAGCGAGGATTCGATCATCGCGTTTGCCGACATGCTCCGGACGAAACTGGGCATCTCTTACGCGCTGCATCTCGCCTCGGCCGTTTACAACGGCGACGAGACGAACGCCGCGACCGGCAACATCAACAGCGATGATGCCGACCCGGCCGACACCCGGCACTACCTCGCGTGGGACGGCATCCGGCATTACTGGTTGGTCGATGACCCGGCCAACGGCGTCAACGGGACTGGCGGCGCCATCTCCGCGGCCCTGATTTATCAGGCCCGCGCGAAACTCTACGGCGCCAACAACTCGGTCAACACCATCGACAACATCGACTGGGGGACCGACCCGGGCAACCTGCGCATCGTCTGCAACCCGGGGCTCTACAACAAGCTCCTGTCGCTGCCCGAGGTGGTGACTGTGGATAAGCTCGGCCCGGGCGCCACCATCGTGACGGGCCAGCTGGCCTCCATCGGCGGGGTCCCGATCATCGCCCCGGCCTACGCGCCGAAGACCGAGGCCGACGGGAAACTGTCGGCAACCGCCACCAATAACACGCTCGGCCAGCTGAGCATCGTCAACCCGCGGGGCTGGCTGCGCGGCAACTACCGCGGGTTCCAGCTGTTCGTCGACCGTATCCAGCGGACCGATCAGTTCCTCATCGAGGTGTACACCCGGCAGGCGTTCACCCGGTGGGGCGCCGACGTCGCGGCTGGCGTGTACAACGTGACGAGTGACTAACGTGACGCGCCTGCGGGTCGTTTCTCGGTATCGGGCCGGGCCCCTCGCTTATGACGAGGGGCAGGTCATCGAGGTTCAGCCGGAGTTCGCCGAGTTCCTCATGCGCGACGCGCCTGGCGTCTTTGTCCCCGACGAGGGCGCCGGGCAGCCGGAGCGAAGCGAGGCGACCAGACCGGTGAGAGGGGCGCGCCAGCGGTGACCATCTACGCCCGCCTCCCTGCGCTGCGGCGACAACTCGGGCTGCCGGAGGGCGTCGATGATGACGTCCGGCTGCTCGACCTCGCCCGGCAGGTGAGTCGGCAGATGGACGCGATGGCTGGGTATCCTCTGTTTCCGGAGATCCGCACCATCCGGGTCCCGCGGCCGGTGGTGTCGCGTACCGACCCGGCAGTCATGTTCCTCCCCCGCCCGGCCCAGTCGCTCGATTACCTCGGGTATGGCTGGGCCTCGGCAGAGGTCGAGCTGATCGAGGGCACCGACTGGCAGTTTGAGCTGCCGTCGGTGCCCCACATCGGCTATCGGGCACTCCGCCTGTTGCCGGATTCCCGCCTGCAGGCCTGGCCCCGTTACTGGACCCGCTTGCATGGAGTCTGGGGCCCATCATGGGGGCGGGCAGACACCGGGGTGACCGGGTCTGTCGGCCTGTCGGGCGACACCGTTATGGTCCCCGATGGCACGACTGGGCTCATCTACCCGGGCGACACCATCGAGATGGGCTCGGAGTGGCTGGAGGTTGTCGCGGCCTCGCCCACGACCCTAACCGTTGCCCGGGCGGTAAACGGTTCGACGGCCGCGGCGCACTCGGCGGCGCCGATCCGGGTGCTGATGCCGCCAGAGGACCTCGAGCGCGCCCTGCTATCATGGCTGGGAGTTACCGCATGGAATGACTCGGCCGGATGGCAGGGCTCGGTTGTCCTGGCCGAGCATGGCGTTGATGCGGTTGGGAACAGGAGCACACCCCCGTGGCGGGCAGTCGCCGCCGCGATCGCCCCGTATCGGCAGGTGGCGCTGGCATGAGTGTCGTCAAAATCGCCCTGGGCGATGTCAAGGTGTCGGGCCCGCTGTTCGACCGCCCCGGCCGGGCCCTCGCGCAGGGCGCTGCCGTGCTGATCGCCGACTACGCCGGGGTCGGGGTCGAGATCATGCGCAACCAGATGGAGGCGCTGGGGGTCCGGCGTACCGGGCAGGCCATCAACTCGGTCACTGCTCGCCATGTCCGGCGGAGCGAGAACGTCGCCGGGTATGCCATCATCCTCCCGACTGCAGTGTGGGGCGGCGTGTTGTCGGTGCGGAGGGCCGGGACTGAAACCTACATTAACCGCCGTGGGCAGACCCGGACTCGGACTGTCTGGGAGCGCCGGGTTCTGCAGACCGATGCATCGCGCCCGACCCGGGAATGGCTGGCCTATGGCATGCGGGGCGGCCGGAAGCTAGGAAAACAGCGCAACTTCTTTGGGCGAACATCGACGGAGCTGCGGCGCAGATATGCTGCGGCGCAGGCGGTCGCCCAGCTGGTAAAGGCGCTCAATGATTGACACGACTGAGGTTGTCAACGCGCTGGTAGGCGCCCTGCAGAGTGTGGCGAGTCAACTGCGTCCGATGGGCGGCCCGCGCCTGATGGCAGTCGTCCCCGGTGTCCCGGTGGGCGCCACCGATGTCGATCGGGCGGCCTACATCTGGTGGGACGGAGAGGACTCGGAGCGCGAGACGCTCGGCAACATCATGGTCACGCACCGGTTCGTAGTCGCGCTGGCGTGGGTCGTTCGGCCCAGTCGTGCGCTCTATGCCGAGCTGGAATCGGAGATTATTGACACGGTCAGGGCTGTCAAGACCCAGCTGCGGGGCGATTCGACGCTGGGCGGGGCGGTTACGGACCTGAAGTTGACCCCGGCGATCCGCACCACCGGGCCGCTCCTCGACCCGGCAGTGTCCAGCGGGGCGGCGCCGGTGTACCATATCGTCCAGTTTGACGTCCTCATCGATGATTACGAGGCGGAGGTGATCGCGCCATGAAACAGTCCGGTTTGGGAGACCGCCTGCTAGTGGGCGGGTTTGACGTCAGCGCCGACATCGGCGGCATCTCTGCCCTCTCGTTTCCCTCCGACGTGTTGGATGTAACCGCTCTGCCCTCCGAGGCACGGGAACGCATCTACGGACTGGCAGATGTGTCCATCACGTTTACCGGTTACTGGGACTCTGGAGCTGGCCGCCTGCATGCCGCCGCAGCCGACCATCGGACGCCGGGTCTGCGGGTCGTCACATATCTGCGCGGTGCTGGGCTCGGCAGGCCTGCCGCCGGGGCAGTGGTGCGGCAGGTCAACTACGACTGGACGCGCGAGGCGGGTGGCGCCCTGTCCGGCACCATCCAGTGTCAGGGCGCGGCAGGTTATGGGCTCGACTGGGGCATCCAGCTGACCGCAGGCGTTTCGACTCTGGCCTCGGCCGGGGCCTTGACAGGGCTTGACAACGGGGCAGCCTCGTCAACTGGGTGGTCTGCGTACCTGCAGGTCGTCGGCCTGACCTCTGGCAACCCGACTGTCATCGTCGAGCAGTCCGACGACAACGGCGGCGCCGACCCATGGGCGCCCCTCTCGGGCGCATCCTTTACCGGTCTGGCTGCCCCGGGCGGTTATGCTCTGCGCTCCCCGACGGCTGCCGTCAAACGATGGGTCAGGGCCCGGGCGACCGGGACGTTCTCCGGCCTGCAGTTCGCGCTGGTGTTCAGCCGCGAGCCGGTGGTGCTGTGATGGAACGGTTCGCCCTCTCGCGTCCGCTGGCAACGCACTGGCGCCCCGCGACCTGCGAGGAGGTCGACTGCCCGCATTATCTGTTTGGCTGGGAAATCCGCCTGGACCCCGACGATTCGCTCTTCGAGGCGCTCCGGGCCGATATTCGACGGTCGGGGCGCCGTTATCGCGAGGAGGGCACCGACGACGGGCTCCGGCGATACGTGTTCGAGGCCGGGCAGCGGTGTTTCGCTGAGCATCGCCTCCCGCTCGACCGGGAACCGGTGTACACTCATGTCAGGCCGACCGGCCAGCTGATCCGGCACGCGAGCTGGGAGAGCTGGCGGGACGAGTTCACTGAACGCGCATGGCGCGCAGGGAGGTTAATCAATGGCTAAGGAATCTGGGCTCGGGCTGTCCGTGCAGGTTGATGACTCTGCCGGGACTCTCCGCAACATCAGCAACGACATCACCAACTGCAGCTGGCAGATGCCCAGCGACGTGCAGGATGTCACGGGCATTGACAAGTCCGCCCGCGAGCGCCTGCACCTCCTCGCGGACTTCTCGGTCACCCTCAATGGCGTGTTCAACGATGCGGCCAACGCCTCGCATGCCGTGTTTAAGAACTACCGCGTCCTCGCCGCGAACCAGCTGGGTCGGACCGTCACCATCACGCACAGCGGCCAGACCCTGACGAACGAGGTCCTGTTCACGGATTACCAGCTGACTCGCGAGGCGGGCGGCGCCCTGACGTGGAGCGCCCAGGGCCAGCTGTCCGACGGCACCGTCCCGGCGTGGAGCTAACCCGGATGGGCTTTGAACTGCGCCGCGAGGTTGTCCTGACGTTCGAACCGCCATACGACGGACTGGAGATCCGGTGCTCGGCGACGGTCCCGGTCCGCCGGGTGTTCGAGCTGACTCGGGCCGCCGCCGAGGTCCCCGATGACGACGATGGCAGCGGGTTCGAGCGAGTCATGCAGCTGTGGGTGGACATCGTCCAGCCGCGCTGGAACGCCGAACTCGACGGGCAGCCGGTGCCCTGCACCGCCCAGGCCATCGTCGACCTGTTGCCAGCCGAGCTGGCGTTTCGGCTCGTCCCGGCATGGCGCGATGCCGTAACCGGGGTTTCCGCCCCTTTGCCCGAGACCTCGCCAGATGGCGGGCCGGTGCCCAGTTTGGCGAGGTTGTCAACCCCCCTGCCGAGCTGACCGAGGCGCTGGCGCTGCACGACATCTGCCGGGTGTATCCGGGTTATACTCCGGAAGAGGCGCTGGAGGCCCCGGCATGGGTGTTGCAGAACATCGCCATCCTGCGGACTGCGGGGGTGATTAATGGCTAACGAGGTCCGGGTCGTCGTCAAAGCCGACACCGGTGGGGCGCGGCAGGAGATCCAGGGCTTTCAACAGGTCCTGCAGGGCTCGTTCCTCAACGCATCGAACATCGCTAAGGGCGCGCTGCTAGGCCTCGGCGCGGCGGGTGCCGGGGCGTTCGCGGGCGCCACCAAGGTCGCCGCGGATTTCGAGTTCCAGCTGTCGGCGGTCGCTGCAGTCAGCGGTGCCACAAAAAGCGAGATGGCAGGGCTGCGGCAAGAGGCCCTGAAAATCGGGGCGGACACGGCATACTCGGCCGGGCAGGCCACGTCCGCCATGGAGATTCTGGCCGCAAATGGTATTTCGGCAAAGGACATCATGGGCGGGGCGGCGAGGGCCGCAGCCGACCTCGCGGCAGCCGGTGGTACGTCGCTCGCTAACGCGGCGACCATCGCCTCAACCGCCATGGCGGTTTGGAACCTGCGCACTCAGGACCTGACGGATGTCGTTAACCGGCTGGCAGCTGCCGCCAATGTCAGCCGGTTTGGGGTGGAGGACATGGGGCAGGCGATCGCCATGGGCGGCGGCGTCGCGGCGGTGGCTGGCGTTTCGTTCTCCGACTTTGCGGCGACCATCGCCGCGACGGCCCAGTACTTTACGAGCGGCTCGGATGCAGGCACGTCGTTTAAAACGTTTCTGACCTCGCTGACCGGCAACTCGGAAAAGGCCAAGGAAACGATTGCTGAGCTGGGGCTGGAGTTTTTTAACGCCCAGGGCCAGTTGAAACCGATGTCGGCCATCGTACAGGAACTGCATGACAAACTGGGCGGGCTGAGCGCGCAGCAACAGACAGTCGCCCTCAAGACCATCTTTGGTAACGACGCATTCCGGACTGCGGCTGGACTCATGAAAATGACCGGGGCCGAGTTCGAGGAGCTGTCCCGGAAAATGGGCGACACTAACGCGGCGGATGTCGCCAAGACCCGCATGACGAACCTGAAAGGCTCGATGGAGGAGCTGACCGGGTCGATTGAGTCACTGAGCATTAAACTCGGCTCGGTTGCCCTCCCCGCTCTGGCGGGCATGGCGGATGGCGCGACGCAGGCGGTCAACATAATCAGCGGCCTGCCGACATCGACTCTCGCCACGGCCGCGGCGTTTACTGCCATCTCGGCTGCCGCCCCGGCGGCGGTGTCGGCCGTAAAGGCGCTGGCGAATGGCATCTCTGGCCTCGTCACATCCGGCAACCTCGCGAAACTCTCGCTGACTGGCATTGGGCTCGCCATCGGCGGCATCGCCACTGCGGCCGACCTCATCCTCCAGAAGACCACCGGGCACGGCCTGTTTGAATGGATATTCGGCGACGTCGCCGGGGCCGAGCGGTTCGAGAAGGCAGCCGCGGCTCTGGAGGGCAGGTTCAAGGCGGCGGGCGAGGGCGCAGACCGCGCCAAGATCGCCATGGAGGAGGTGGCGGCGGCTGCCAGCCGGTGGGCCGATGCAGAGCGACAGTTGAACGAGGCGGCGCAGAGCAACGGCAAACTGTACGAGCGGCAGGCGCAAATCTGGAAGTTCGGGGACGCGATGCGCGAGGCGGAGGCCGCAGTCCGGGCCGCCGGAAAGGCCATGGTCGACCAAAACGCCTCGGCCATGGACCTCTGGCGCACGTGGGCCGACCTGCCCCAGAAACTCAAGCCCGCGTTCGAGGAGGTAACCAACCTCCAGAACATCCTGTCATCGCCAGAGTTCAAGAAGGCGTTTACCGAGATGGTTAACACTGGCGCCGATGAGATCGAGGCGCTGAAAGAAACCCTCCGGCAGACTGCCCCGGCCGCCGAGGCCTCAGCCTCGGCGGTAAAGACGCTCGGCGAGCAGTTCGATTTTGCCGGGAAATCTGCCGCCGAGGTTGACAAAATCCTCGATTCGCTGATCGCGAGGTTCGCGAGCGGTGAGGAAACCTACCGGCGCAACACGTTCCTGATGGCGCTGTATGGGGAGGAGCTGGCCGACCTTAAAGCCAAGGGTGACTCGCTGACTGCCGCAGAGCGGGAGCGGGTGCAGTGGCTGGAGGTGCAGATCCAGCGGCTCGGCGAGGTCAACAAGGCGATGGACGACAACGCCAAGTCCGTCGAGTCAATGCGCACGTACCTCGTCGACGCGATGGGCGAGCAGGGTTTCGCCGGGTTCGTAGCGGCGATGGCGGCGGCGAAACGGGGGCACGAGGAGCAGATCGACATCCTCGGCCGGGTCGGGCTGGCCTACGCGGCTCTGAAGGACGGTGACCTGGCGCGGTTCCGGCAGGCGATCCTCGACCTCCGAAATACGTTAACTCCCGAGGAGTTCCGTGAGCTGAGCATGGCTGCCGGGTCGGCCATCGCGCAGGGCATCGCCTACGGCATGTTTACGAACATCGGGCAGGTCGGCGCAGCGGCAGAGGCGCTGATGGATGCGGCGCTCGAGAACGAGGCGAGTGCGACCGCGCGCGGCCAGTCGGTTGGACAGGCGATCGGGCAGGGTGTCGCACAGGGGATGAACTCGCCGAGCGTCATGAGTACGGTGGCGGCGGCGGCGAACAACATCATCTCCTCCATCCGCAGTGTGCTCGGTATTCACTCGCCGTCGCAGGTCGCGCGTGATCAGGTCGGTAAGCCAGTGGGGCAGGGCATCGGGCAGGGCATCCCCGAAGGGCTGCGACAGGAGTACATACAGGTCATGGTAGCGATCACCGAGCTGCGGGAGCGGATGCAGCAGGCGCTCGACATCGGCGACAAAATCGGCGCGGCGATCATCCAGAAAACCATCGAGTCGTTCCAGTCCCGCATGGCTGAAATCGCGACCGCGGCCCAGAACGACGTCGGCCAGCCGACCGGTAACAGCGTTGTCGAGGGCATCCTCGACATCCTTAAGAAGCGCCAGGCCGACATCGAGAACCAGATCCGCGAGCTGCGCGAGAAACTGAAAGTGGCGGCGGCCGAGGTCGGCGGCGAGGCGGGCGCGGCGATGATTCGCGGGATGATCGCTCAGCTGCAGAAACAGGCGGGCGAGGTTGCGCAGGCGATTAAGGACGTGCAGTCCGGGAAAGGCTACGCGCCGGGCGAGACGCTCCCCGCCCCGCCGGGCGACAACATCAGTTACGAGCTCGGCAATGATGGCAAGTGGTATCCCCGGGGGCAGGTCCCGCCGGACAAGCAGCTGGTCACGAAACCTGTAACGTATCCGGTCGGCAGTGTCGTCGGCGGCGCCGGGACTGGCCTAAAGGTTTACGATACTGCGGTCACCATCCCGCCGAACGACGGCTCGGTTTGGGAGCCATGGGAGGTAAACGGCATCACCGTGTATGTCCCGCGCGGTTACCGGCCGCCCGACATCTCCGCCACGCCAATCATGACCGGGGCGAACGGCCAGCGACTCGTGTGGGTTGAGTCGCTTAAGGCATGGGTCGACCCCAGCATGGCGCAGGGCGTACAAGGCATGACCCCGCGGCAGTGGGCTGCCAGCATGACCCCGCAGCCGTGGAGCGGGCCGCCGCAGAGTTCTGTCTATTACGGCTCGACTCAGCCGCTGCAGGTCAGCATCGAGATCGATGGCCAACAGGTCGCGCGGGCTATCCTCCCGGACATCATCGCTGAGGCCGAGCGGCAGGGGGTGACACTGTGACCGCCGATTTCCGGGTCGATGGCAACCCTCTCCCCGCGCCTGCATCGGTCATCATCCTCCCGCAGGTACTGGCCGACTCGGCCCGCGGACTCGATGGAACGCTCCACGTCGATTACCGCGCAACCAAGCGTCATCTGCGAGTTCAATGGACAATACTCTCGCCCGCCGACATGCAGGCGGTCCAGGCGGTGTTGACCCCGTTTCGTGTCGTTCAGCTGAGCTGGGAGGAACCAAGCGGTACGGTAACCATCTCCGCCATCCCCCAGCTGGTTAACCGCGGCCTCTCCGCCGGGCGCAGCAAGTGGGACAGCGCGGCGCAGCGCTGGTGGTGGGCCGACGTGCAGGTCGAGTTCGAGGAGGTGTGAGGTGCGGGAGGCGTCGACGGCGCACGTTGCGGCGATGGCTGCCCCGGTGCGTCAACTGGAGGTTGAGGCCGAGCTGGTGCTCGGCGGCCTCTACCCGCTCGACGCGCCCCCGCCGGTGACGGTCAGCTGGACGCTGCCGCGCATCTCGCACACGGCGCAGCTCGTCGACGGGCTCACCGGCGTGCCGCGCCGCTACGCGGTGCTCGGCCAGTGGGTGGTCGGCTCGGCAGACTGGGGCCTCGCTCCGTCGGACGGGATGCAGCAGATGGGCGCATGGGGTGAGGCCGGCTACGTCGGCGGTGCCGGCGACACGCTCACCCCGCCCGCTGTCATCACCGTCACATGGCCCGCGCCCCGCGAGGCGGTTGCCGTGACGGTCGCGGCGGACGAGCGCTGGCCAGGGAAGCCGACCGCGTGGACGGCCGTCCTCAAACTCTCCGGCACGCCCGTGGCCACCGTGACCGGCGGCGGCCAGCATCGCCAGACGGTGCCGCTCCCGTCGGCGCCCGTGCTCGGCGACGAGCTGATCGTCACCATCACCGGGTGGACGCAGGGCGAGCGGGTGCGGGTGGTCGAGGCCTCGACGGTGGACACCGTCCGCTGGACCGGCGTGCAGCTGGTAAGCGTCAGCCACCTGCAGGAGGTCGTCAGCGAGGCAGGCGAGCTGTCGGCTGACGAGACAGCGGTGCAGGTGCTCGGCACCGGTGACCTACCCGAGCTCGAGGAGCGGCTGATGCGGCAGCCGGCGCGGCTGCAGGCGAGCATCGGCCCGGCCGGGCTCGACCTCATGCACCTCCCGCCGATGTGGACGCGCTCGGTGCGGCGCCAGCAGAGCGGGCGGCTGGACCTCCGGGCGGAGGATGTGGTCAGCCTGCTCTACGGGCGGGAGTTCCGGGGCCTCGAACCGACCCAGAGCATCAGCGTCGGCGACGTGGTGCGGGCGGTCCTCGCCGACATCCCGTCATCGCTGTGGGTGGTCGACACGGCGCTCGACAGCGAGGTGCTGCCGTGGGCGTCGCTCCCCGCCCAGCGGGTGCGCCCGGCGCTGGCGGCGCTGGTCGTGCCGCTCGACCTCACTGTGCTCACCGACTCGGCGGGTCGCCTCGTCGTGCGGCGGCTCGGCACCCCGTCGTCGTGGCTGCCCATCTCGCCGTCGGATGTCTACGACGCCGAGCGGCCGATCGACGACCAGCGGCTGGCGACGAGGGTGGTGGTGCGCTGGGGACCGCTCCAGCTGGCGCCGTCAGCGCAGCTGGCGCAGTGGTCTGGGACGCTGTCGGGGCAACAGGTCATCTCCCTCGGCTGGGACCAGCCGGCCCGTAACCGCTCGGTGCAGCTCACCGGCTGCACGCTGGTCTCGACCATCGAGGACAGCCCATGCCGCTGGGCCGGGACCGTGACCGGGAGCGGCTCGGCGTCCGTCGCGGTCAGCGGGCAGGTGCTTATCCGCCAGTTCGAGGCGGAGGCGGCCGCCGAGGACGAGCTGGCGACCATCCGCTACGGCGAGCGTGTGCTGAGGGCCGACCACTTGCTAGTCCAGTCGCAATTGCAGGCGCAGGCGCTCGCCGATCGGTTGCTGGCCGAACGCTCGTCGCCGCGGTCGCGGCTGGTGCTCGACTGGCGCGGCGACCTGCGGCTCGAGCCCGGCGACGGCATCAGCTGGCAGGGCGACCACTGGATCATCGAGCGGATCGAAACGCGCCTGGAGGGCCGATTAACTCAGCGCCTCGTTTGCATCCCGGGAGGTCAAACATGACGCGCATCTGGCTGAGCCCCGAGAACGTAACCGCACCCGACCTTAACGCGCTGGAGGCCGCACTCGACGCCACCGAGGCGGGGGTTGCGCAATCTGCCGGGGACCTGTTTACTGGGGTTGGTTCAGGTGTGTTAGCCCGTATTCCCATTGGGAGCAACGGGCAGGCGCTTACGGTGATGTCCGGCACCCCGGCATGGGCGCCCGCGCCGGAACCGGACCGAACTGAGGACCTCGCCCTGCCGACATGGTGGGCACCCACGGAGGGTTACCGATGAGCTGGCAGACTCCGAAGACCAACTGGCAGATAGGCGACATCGTTGGTGATGACGACCTCAACCGCATCGAGGGCAACCTCGCCGAGACAGGCCCGGCGAAGGTCGCGGCCGCCGGGGACTTGGTTGTCGCCGCCGGACCAAACGCCCTCCAGCGGTTGCCCGTCGGGACGAGCGGGCAGGTGCTGGTGGTGTCCGGCGGCATGCCCGCATGGAGTGACATCGTGCCCGACGAGCACCTCGCGATGTGGGGGATGGTCTGATGCCGAGAGAGATCTACACCGGCGGGCCGCCCATCAGCGGCCTCGGGACGTCGATGACCGACATCATCGGCACCGTGCCGCCCGGCGAGGTGGTGCAGGTTCGGGTGGCCGTGACCAACCGCTCGACGTCGATGACCACGCTCCGGGTAAGCATCACCGACGCCAGCAACACCGAGCTGGCCCGGCGCATCCATGACGTGGCCATCGACCCGGGGGCGGTGCTTGAGTTTGACGTCCGGCTCGTCGGCGGCCAGAAGCTCCGCGGGCAGGCCGGGGCAGCCAACGCGCTC
>Ga0272446_1001920_pt1 | contig 29381 bp, 26 predicted proteins | sample YNPCB0061_FD_194587 | JGI IMG/M metagenome (GOLD analysis project Ga0272446, IMG submission 194587) | Hot spring microbial mat communities from Yellowstone National Park, WY, United States - YNP-CB-006-1 | ecosystem: Environmental > Aquatic > Thermal springs > Hot (42-90C) > Sediment | place...
GAATAAATACCATACTTCAAAGCCGCCGCTATGGAATGTCCCTACATCTACTATGTGCCCATCTACCCCGATGATGACTGCAGTGAAACCCTCATGCACCTGTTTAGTGGTCAGCCCGGGTTAGATAAGGAAATTTTGGCACTCCTCGAAGAACTCGATCGGAGGGAACAACAGGGAGAGGGGGTAGATTACCTCCAGGAGTTAGAAGAAAAGTTAGGCTTGAAGCGGGTTTCCGTCCACCAGCTAAGTAGGGACCGGAAGTTTGCCCCGATCAACACCTAGAAATTTTATTTTGCAGAATTTTCTAAGAATTACTAAAACTTTCCTACTGGGACTTGACCGGCTTGGTTCTATACCACCAGCCTAAAATCTGGAGCCAGTTCCAGCCTCGATTAGCCATCTGGTTGCTCATTTCTTGGTCTAAGTGCTGTCCATCAGCGATCGGCATATAGCCGTTACCCCAGCTTACCCAGTCCCGTTTGAGGCGGGCACGATAATAGCCCTTAAATTCGGGGCTGAGCATATAGCCTTCGGTGGCAGCTACGGCTTGGTCACTGCGGTTGTGAATTACCGGTTTGGTCTGACCTGATTGGGGATCAAACCGATAGAACCCTTTGTAAACTTGATCCCTGGTATCGCTTACTAGATCGTAGGGGGCGCTTCCCCATTTTCTTTGTTTTTGGGTGTTGATGGCATAGCTGCGGGCTGCGACTGCCTGTGCCATCAGGGCATCGAGGTGCCAGCTAGCGGGCATTTCACTGGGTACCACACTCCGCAAATATTCCTCGATCGGGAGGATGTTAACGGCAATCGCTTGATTGCGCCATTGGCTAATTTCGATTTCCCCTGGATAGAGAGTATCCCGTACCTGAATTAACCCATTGTTTGTCGTAGTAATGCGGGCGGTAGGGAAAGAGGGAATGGTATACCACTGCCCTGGGCTGAGGGGAGTAACTTTACCCGATACTTCCAGGCGGGCGGGCTGGGTAACAGCGACTTGAATCCCGTCTTCCGGTTCTTCGTTGACTAAAATTCTGAGAATAACAGCAGCGGCAGATTGGGAAATGCCAGCGATCGTGGCAAATACCAGAGCTAAAACCACCGATCGGAACGCTTTATTTAGTTTAACCATTGCACTCACACCAGATAAGTCGAACAAAAATTTGCTGTTTTGGGTATGGGAAATTTCCCAAGTTTTACCCCGAAGGGTAGGGAATGTCAATAATTCTTACTAATTCCTGTAGAAGCATAGTCCGATCGGAGGGGGATTGTCTAGCTTTTGGCGGAAATGCCCCTAATTTTCTGATCTTTTCCCTAAAATATAAGCCATCGGGAGTGGGGGAGGCGATTGCAGAATTTAACTTCTGAGGAAAGTCCGGGCTTCCCTGAGACCAGTCTGCTGGGTAATGCCCAGTGCGGGTGACCGTGAGGATAGTGCCACAGAAACATACCGCCGATGGGAAGTAATTCCACAGGTAAGGGTGCAAGGGTGCGGTAAGAGCGCACCAGCAATGTTGTGAAGCATTGGCTAGGTAAACCCCAGATGGAAGCAAGGCGAGAGGGAATTAGCTGGGGTCTTCTTGGGCTAGTTCCCGTTACCACTTGGTGGTGTGTGCCGCTAGAGGGGGTTGGTAACAACCCTCCCAGATAGATAATTGCCGCATCATAAAAGCTATGATGTAACAGAACCCGGCTTATGACCCACTCCTGATTTTTTATTTATTATGGGAAAATTGCCTAAATATCTGCTTGGCTGGCTTTGGTGCGATTCCTGTTTCTGGGTGCGCCGCAGCTTGACTGGTCTGACCTTTGTGGGGCTTGGTGTAATCTTGAGCGCCCGCTTTTATTGGGAGCCTACCCTCAAGGTGGGCACGATCGTTTCTCAGGATATTCGCGTGCCCAAGGACATCACGATCGAGGACCCAGAGGCGACCTATGCTGCCAAACAAAAGGCGCAACAGGAAGTATTACCGGTCTACAAGACCGATGAGGATGCTAGTCTCCGCTCCCGCCAGCAACTAGAGCAACTCTTTCTCAAAGGGGACAAAATTAGGCAAACTGTAGGGGTAATGCCCTACCTACCGATCGGGGTTTTTAACTTAGAACAGCAAGCCCTCCTCCGGCGGATGGGTGAACAGGAGTGGCAGTTAATTAAAAAGGAAGCCCAGGGTTCCTCTAGCCCGACCCAGCCCCTGGCAAAGCTATTAAGAAAACTCTCACCTCCAGAACGTCTCACCAGCATCAACCAAATCGATCGGGTAAGACAGCGTTATCGGACTGTCCAACCAGAGCTGACTGGTGAGATTTATACCCCCCAATGGCTCGATATTGCCGACCTAGAGTGGGAATTAGACAAATATGCGGCTAGGGAGTCCTTAGAGCAACTATTGTTAGAGGGGATTGTCCCTGGTCTGCCGACGGAATTAAGGGAGCGGCGCTGGCAATCCTTACCCCTCTTACCCCAAGCAAGGGAGCGGCGCAGAGTAGTGATTAGTTTGTTGAGGCAGGTAGCGAACCCCAATTTAGTGCCCGACTATGAATCTATGGCGTTGAAGGCAAGCCAAGCCGCCGATGCGGTCGAACCCCAGTTAGTTAACCTAAAGGAAGGACAGATTCTCATCTTAGCGGGGCAAAAAATTACTGCAAAGGACTTTATCTTTTTAGACAAGTTGGGCTTAGCCCGCCGCCGTCCTAATTTGGGGCGTATTTTGGTCGTTCTGGCAATGGTGGGACTGAGCTTGGTCATTTTTGCTAGATTTTTCTACCTACCCCGATCGAAGAGTATTAAAAATCGTGACCTAGTGGTAATTTCTATCACTACGATTGGGCTGGCATTAACTACGGTTTTAATTCCTAGCTCCCATGTGATGCTGGTTCCCTTTGCTAGTTTGGGTTTTATTGTGGGGAGTTTTTATGGCTCAAGGCTGGCTACGGGGACGACTGTCCTGCTGATTCTGCCCCTCTTGGTCAGCCTGCCTGGTAGTTTCCTGAGTTATTTGCCCCTATTGGTAGGAGGGGTTGCCGCTGGCATGATTACCGATCGTCCCCTTACCCGTTCCCATCTTGCCCGCATGGGCTTGGTGGTGGGGGCAATTCAGGGCATTACCTATGGTTTAATCGCCCTTTCTGCCGGTGGTATGCTTCCGATCGGGCTGTTGTTAACTTCCCTCCAGTTTGGGGCGGGGGGGATTATCAGTTCGATGATTGCTTTGGGGGCAATTCCCTACCTAGAGCAAATTGCCTATACCCTCACCCCTATTCGTTTAGCGGAACTGGCAAACCTCGATCGTCCCTTGCTGCGCCGTCTTGTAAATGAAGCGCCGGGCACTTTCCAACATACCCTGTTTGTCGCAAATTTGGCGGAAGCGGGGGCTAGGGCATTGGGGGCAGATACCAACCTCGTCCGCACCGGCACCCTCTATCACGATGTGGGTAAGACCATCCATCCCGAATTTTTCATCGAGAACCAGATGGGCGGAGCCAACCCCCACGATCGGTTGGATGACCCCTGGCGGAGCGCCCAGATCATTAAAGAACACGTCACTGGGGGCATTAAACTAGCCCAGAAACACCACCTGCCGGAGATTTTGCAGGCTTTTATTCCAGAGCACCAAGGCACGATCGTAATTTCCTACTTTTATCACAAAGCCAAAAGCCTGAAGGAGGAAATAGATGAAAGGGACTTTCGCTACGATGGACCATCCCCCCAGAGCAGAGAGACGGGGATCGTGATGTTGGCTGATGCTTGTGAAGCTGCCCTACGCTCCCTCGGCACTGACACTACCCTAGAAAAAGCAGAGGCAATGGTGATGCGAATTTTCCAGGCGAGGTGGGAAGACGGACAACTGAAAAACTCCGACCTAACTTGGGCAGAGATAGAAACCCTTGCCCCAGTTTTCATCGCTGTATGGCAACAGCGGAATCACGGTCGGATTAAATACCCAGACCTAGCCAAAAAACTAGACCCCACCGGCTCTGCTATCCCAGAAACTAAATTTCCCTTAGCCACGATCGAAAAGTGATTAAGTTTTAGTAACTTTTTTCGGTATCATAAACCTTAAGATCAAATTAACATTTCAAATACAAGGGTATAAGCAGTGATTAAGGTAGCAATTAACGGTTTTGGGCGCATCGGTCGCAACTTCCTCAGATGCTGGGCGGGACGGAAGGAAACGGGTTTAGAACTGGTAGCCATCAACGACACCTCCGATCCCCATACTAACGCTCACCTGCTGAAGTACGACTCTATGTTGGGTAGATTCAATGCCGAGATCAGCGCTGACGATGAGTCGATTACTGTTAATGGACAACGGATCAAGACTTTTTCCGATCGGAACCCTGAGAACTTACCCTGGGGTCTGCTGGGCATTGATTTAATTATCGAGTCTACGGGGGTATTTACCGACCGGGCTGGGGCAGAAAAGCATATCCAGGCGGGGGCAAAGAAGGTTTTAATCACCGCTCCTGGCAAAAATGACGACGGTACCTTTGTGGTAGGGGTAAATGCGGATAAATACAACCACCAAGAGCATCACATCATTAGCAATGCTAGTTGCACGACCAACTGCCTAGCGCCGGTAGCAAAAGTGCTGCACGAAAACTTTGGCATTGTGAAGGGCTTTATGAGCACAATCCATAGCTACACTGGCGATCAAAGGTTGTTAGATTCTAGCCACCGTGACCCCCGCCGTGCCCGTGCGGCTGCCTTGAGCATTGTACCCACCACTACGGGGGCTGCTAAAGCTGTAGCCTTAGTCCTGCCGGAACTAAAGGGCAAACTGAATGGTAACGCCTTCCGTGTACCGACCCCCAATGTCTCGGTGGTAGATTTTGTGGCAGAAGTAGAAAAACCCACCATCCCTGAACAAGTCAACGAAGCCCTCAAAATGGCAGCCGAAGGTCCCTTAAAAGGGGTTTTAGAATTTAGTGACCTGCCCTTAGTCTCGATCGATTACAAGGGCACAGATGCTTCCTCGATCGTGGATGGGGCATTAACAATGGTGTTAGATGGCAACATGATCAAGGTTGTTTCTTGGTATGACAATGAGTGGGGTTATAGCCAAAGGGTTGTAGACCTAGCTGAAGTTGTAGCCGCAAAGTGGCAAAACTCTTAATTTAAGAACAAAGTAATTTTTTGTGCCCCCTTGATTAGGGGGTAAATTTATTTTTGGGTAGGGAGAAACTTAGCATGGAAACTTGGTTAGTTACGGGCGGGGCGGGATTTATCGGCGCTAATTTTGTTTTATTAGCCAGACAAAAACAATGGGCAAATATTGTTAATCTGGATAAGCTCACCTATGCTGGTAATTTAGAAACCCTCAAGTCTTTACAATCCGATCGGGGGCATAATTTCATTCAAGGGGATATTGGCAATCGGGAATTAGTTAGATATATACTCGATCGGTTTTCTGTTACTAAAATAGTTAACTTTGCGGCTGAAAGCCATGTCGATCGGTCGATCGCTGCACCCGATAGTTTTATCCAGACTAATATTGTTGGTACTTTTAATTTGTTAGAGGTTGCCAAAAATTATTGGCAGAGTTTGTCGGGGGCAGAAAATTTCCGTTTTCTCCATATTTCTACCGATGAAGTTTACGGCACTTTAAGTTTTACCGATCCCGCTTTTACCGAAGAAACTCCCTATGCTCCTAACAGTCCCTATAGTGCTTCTAAGGCATCTGCCGATCATTTAGTGCGGTCATTTCACCATACTTACAAGTTACCAACCCTAACGACTAATTGTTCCAATAACTATGGACCCTATCAATTTCCTGAAAAGCTAATTCCCCTTACAATTCTAAATGCCTATGAAAACAAACCAATTCCCATTTATGGCAAGGGGGAAAACATCCGAGACTGGCTCTATGTAAGGGATCACTGTGAAGCAATCTATCAGGTTTTAACTAAAGGTAGCCCTGGCGAAACTTACAATATAGGGGGAGAGAGTGAAAAACAGAATTTAGAAGTAGTCGAAACAATTTGTACTATTTTAGATGAAATTGACCCCCAAAATACCGATCGGAAATCGCTGATTACCTTCGTTAAAGACCGACCAGGGCATGACCTCCGCTACGCCATTAACTGTCATAAAATCAAAGAAAATTTAGGCTGGCAACCCCAAGAGACTTTCCCTAGTGGTATCCGCAAAACGATCGAGTGGTATCTTAACAATCAAGACTGGGTTAATTCAGTCCGATCGGGTTCTTACCGTCAATGGCTTAGTCAGAATTATGACCAACGCTAGTCCAGATATTTCAACGCCATGTGAAAGGCGGTAATACTTTTGCTGTCTACTAAAGTTGTCGAAGGAGAATGAATGAGGTCTTCAACTGCCGATCGGTCATATATTTCTACCTTAATATCTTCATCTTCATCGCCCGGTGGTTTTTCAGATAATTGTTCTAGGTCTTTTGCCAGATAAACATGAATGACTTCATCGGAATAACCAGGACAAAGAAAGAAAGACCCAATCTTCTGCCAAAAATTTGCCCGATAACCAGTCTCTTCTTCTATCTCTCTTTTAATCGTATCATCAGGGTCTTCATTTGGTTCTAAAGTACCGGCAGGAAACTCTAAAAGATAATGTTGGACAGCAAAACGATATTGTTTAATCATCATTAGTCTGCCGTTGGCGGTGACAGGTACAACCATTGCTGCGCCTGGATGAATGATGTATTCGTATTCTCCTTCTTTGCCGTTGGGCAGTTCTAACCGATCGATGCGAATCTTATACTTTCTGCCTTGATAGGTAAGACGATTCTGTTTTAGTAAAAATGGCACTTTAGTCATAATCAGAAAAAGGCAAAGACTTTGTTAGTCTAGCATCATTTACATTCTATTCTGAAATTAAAGGATACAAAAAGACTTGATTGATGCTCTATCTTAAACCTGATAACAGGCGCATCTTGCCTGTTTAACAGGTTGTATCATGCCGTAATTCAAAAAAGGCGGCACCCAGATTCGAACTGGGGGATAAAGGTTTTGCAGACCTCTGCCTTACCACTTGGCTATGCCGCCGCAATAAATAAATTTACCACAAATTTACTCTTTTTACCAAATTCAAAAAAGCAGAGTAAAGACCTTACTTCATCAAAAAGTGACTACTCCTTTCCCACTAAAGAAATAGCTATAAATAAATGAGGCGAAGGGGTTCCCACTAACCAAGTGCCTATCGGGAAAGGAGTAAAGAGAAATGACATTACCAATCCCAGAAATTCTATATCTAGTTTTTACTGGCTGGGGAAATAGGTTTCTAGGAATAGATCAGGGGTAAATTATTTTGAGATTTTTGACCCATTCCCTCAAAACCACAAATTTCTGTGTTGTTATGCTTGGAGAAGGGACTAGCTTGGATAGAAGTTCAAAGGAAAAATTCGATCGATCGTGACCTCTACTGCCCTACCATGAGAATATAACAAGGAACTCCAGGAAATTTTATGGCAGTGGCAACTCAATCTTTAGAACAACTTTGTATCAATTCCATCCGGTTCCTAGCGATCGATGCGGTGGAAAAAGCTAAGTCTGGGCATCCAGGACTCCCAATGGGTGCGGCTCCTATGGCGTTTGTGTTATGGGATCGTTTCCTTAAATTTAATCCTAAAAATCCCAAGTGGGTCGATCGGGACCGCTTTGTCCTCTCGGCGGGGCATGGCTGTATGTTGCAATACGCCCTCCTGCACCTCACGGGCTACGACAGCGTTACTTTAGAGGAGATCAAAAACTTCCGTCAATGGGGCAGCAAGACTCCAGGGCACCCCGAAAATTTTGAAACGGAAGGGGTAGAAGTTACGACAGGTCCTTTGGGTCAGGGTGTGGGTAATGCAGTGGGCTTAGCGATTGCTGAAGCACATTTGGCAGCCCGCTTCAATAAGCCTGGTCATACCATCGTTGACCATTACACCTATGTCATTTTAGGGGATGGTTGCAACATGGAAGGGATTGCCTCGGAAGCGGCTTCCTTGGCGGGGCACCTCAAGTTGGGCAAGCTGATCATGCTCTACGACAGCAATAGTATTTCCATTGATGGCAGCACAGAACTCGCCTTCACTGAAGATGTAGGCAAACGCTACGAAGCCTACGGCTGGCACGTTTTACACGTCCAAGATGGTAACAATGACCTTGAGTCTATCGCCAAAGCGATCGAAGCCGCTAAAGGGGTCACTGATAAGCCCAGTTTTATTGTTGTGACTACCACGATCGGTTATGGTTCTCCCAAGAAGGCTGGTACGGCGGGGGTTCATGGTGCGGCTCTAGGCACAGAAGAAGTGGCTGCCACCCGTCAAAATTTAGGTTGGGAATACGAACCCTTTGTCATTCCCGAAGATGCCCAAAACCGCTTCCGCCAAGCGATCGAGAAGGGAGCAAAAGCCGAAGCTGAGTGGAATGCCCGTTTTGCGGAGTACGAAAAAGCCTATCCCGCCGAAGCCGCTGAATTCAAGCGCATTATGGCTGGGGAGTTGCCCGGAGGTTGGGAAAAGGCATTAGAACCCGTCACCCAGATGGAAAAATCTACCCGCCTGCTCTCTGAGGCTTGCTTAAACGCTCTGGCTGGTGTCTTACCAGAATTTCTCGGAGGCTCTGCCGACCTCGCCCACTCCAACATGACCTACCTTAAGGGTATCCCCGACTTCCAGGCTGGTTCCTACGAAGGTCGTAACTTTAGATTCGGCGTGAGAGAACATGGCATGGGGGCAATTTTGAATGGGATGGCGCTCCATGGTGGCTTAATTCCTTACGGTGCAACCTTCCTGGTCTTTGCCGATTACATGAAGGCAGCTATTCGCCTGTCAGCATTGTCCCAAGTGCGGGTGATCTATGTAATGACCCACGACTCCATCATGCTCGGTGAAGATGGTCCTACCCACCAACCGATCGAGACCCTCGCTTCCCTGCGGGCTACCCCTGGTTTGTTAGTCTATCGCCCGGCAGATGCCAATGAGACTGTAGCATCCTACATCGTAGCGATCGAGGAGCGCAAACGCCCCACTCTATTAGCTTTTACCCGTCAAGGGGTCAAAAATTTAGCCGGCACCTCGATCGAGGGGGCAAAGAAGGGCGGTTACATCGTTGAAGATGCAGCAAATCCTGACCTAATCATGATTGCGACTGGTTCTGAGCTTGGTTTAGCCGTCAAGGTGGCTGCTACTCTCCGATCGGAAGGTAAAGCGGTAAGAGTAGTTTCCCTGCCCTGTTGGGAGAAGTTTGAAGAACAATCCCCAGAGTACAAGGAAAGCGTATTGCCTGCTAGTTGCACCAAACGGGTTGTAGTAGAAGCAGGTAGCTCCTTTGGTTGGCACAAGTATGCCGGCAACGAAGGCAAGATCGTATCGATCGATACTTTTGGTGCTTCTGCCCCTGGTCCTGTCTGTTACGAAAAATTTGGCTTCAGTGAAGAAAATATCCTCAATGTTTGCCGCCAAGTTTTAGGACAGTAAATTTGATTTAGGCAAGGGGAGTCTATAGTAAGGCTCCCTTTTTTTTAGAAATTGATAGGTATTGCCTACAAGAAATGCCATTACTAAAAGGCTAAGACTATCTCTCAGAACTTTATTCTTTATTGGAATTTAGTGATAGACATTATTGCACAATTCACATAAAAAAGCGACAATCGGTCTTATTCAGTGACGATTATGAATTAAATAACGTTCCTGAATCCCTCCCAATAACATTTGCTATTCTTGAATCAAGTCTTGTTATTTTTGCCTTTTTGATTTGAATTAGACAAAAGTTGATTTTCTAATCTATTATCAATAGAGATACAAAAAGGAATAGTTTTGTTTTATGAAATTGAATAATTGAATCACTTAGAACTTGGGCGAAAAACAACAGAAATTGATTGCATAACTTTAATTCCGACTATCTTAGGAAAGAGTAACCCCGCAAATATTTGCGCTATACTAATTGACAACGTAACCGATCGTTAAGAAATGTTAGCCCAAATTAACACAATCGATAAGTCCTACTGGCAATGGCAAGGACACAACATAGCCTTCACTGTCCAGGGAGAAGGAATACCGATCGTTTTGTTACATGGTTTTGGGGCATCGATCGGGCATTGGCGCAAGAATATTCCTGTTTTAGCGGGGCATAATTACCGAGTTTATGCCCTAGATTTACTGGGTTTTGGTAGTTCGGCGAAACCAGACCTGCCCTACTCCATGGAAATGTGGCATCAGCTTGTCCAAGATTTTTGGGCTGAGCATATCCAGACCCCGGCTCTGTGGATAGGCAACTCGATCGGGGCATTACTAGCATTGATGGTAATTACCCAAACCCCCAGACTTGCCAGGGGGGGCGTACTCCTCAATGCGGCTGGGGGCTTAAATCATCGTCCCGAAGAACTGGGCTTTCCCCTAAAACAAATCATGGGCTTTTTTACCAACTTAGTTGCTTCCCCTACCACGGGCGAGCTTGTCTTCCGTTGGGTCAGGCAGAAAGAAAGAATTCGCGCTACCCTCAGGGAAGTTTATTGTGACAAAACCGCTATCAGTGATGAATTAGTTGATCTCCTCCATAAACCAAGCCTAGAGCCAGGGGCAAGAGCGGTATTTAGTCGTATATTGACAGCGCCGCCTGGTCCCCGTCCCGAGGAATTGTTACAAGATTTGGAACTGCCCCTCCTGGTATTGTGGGGGGAAGCCGATCCCTGGACTCCGATTAAGGGGGCAAAAATCTATCAAGACCTCACATCGACAAAGGATGTAACCGTTATTTCCCTGCCCCATACCGGTCATTGTCCCCACGACGAGCGCCCGGAGGTTGTGAACCAAGCAATTCTCGCCTGGTTACAAAAGTTTGCTTCCCATTAAACAATCCCTGTTGTATCCTAATGATTGATTGCGGTTGGGGTATGCCTTGGCACAGGCTAAAATTTACCAAGATGTTGAGTTTGGTCAGGTGCTTATCACCGATCGGGATGGTGTCATTAAAGACATTTCCCTCAGTTTTGGTGGCTTTCAGGACTTGATTGATACCCCAATCGATCGGGTTATTGCCGTCGAAAATCTTAAGACCCTAATTCAGAACGCCCTTGACACCAACCAGCCAGTTTTCACTCGTTACCGCAAGGATCAAAGGTGGTTTGAAGCTAAAATTACGCCTCTCCAGAGTCTACAGTTACTTTGGCAGATTAGAGAAGTAGCAGAAATTGATATAAAAGAACAATCAAATGAGGAATCTACAGTAGAGCTTCAAGCCCTATTTCATACCATAACTGATTTAATTGTAATTGTTAACAATCGGGGAGACTACCTTAAAATTGCTCCCACTTTGTGTAGTAAAGAATTTCAATATTTAATTGGTAGAAACATCCGTGATATTTTTCCAACTAAGGACGGACAAAATCTGATGAAAGCGATCGATCGGGCATTAGCACACCAGTCTACTGTAACGATCGAATATCAAGACCCTGTCACTAAGAATTGGTGCAATAGCTATTTTTCTCCCCTAAACCAACAGCAGCTAGTTTGGATAAGCCAGGATATAACTAATGCCAAGGCAACGGAAGCAGAACTAAGACGGGCAAAGGAAGAGGCGGAGATGGCAAACCAGTCCAAGAGCCGCTTTGTCTCTAATATGAGCCATGAGTTACGTACCCCCCTCAATGCAATTATTGGTTACAGCGAAATTTTAGAAGAAGAAGCAGAAGAATGGGGTTACACTGAATTTAAGGCAGATTTAGCCAAAATTAAAAAATCTGGTAAACACTTACTGACAATTATTAATGATATTTTAGACCTATCCCGCATTGAGACTAACCAGGTGGGCATATATTGGGAAAATGTCAACATTCCTGAACTAATTAAGGAAGTTATTGCAGTTAATAAACCTATACTAGAAACAAATCGCAATGACTTTATTTTATATTGTCCCCCCGAAATAAAAACAGTCCGATCGGATTTTCATAAGTTGCGTCAGATTTTGATCAACCTCCTCAATAATGCTGGTAAGTTTACCCACAAGGGAATTGTTAGATTTACAGTACGCCAGGAGAATAATTTTCCCTTAGAAACAAGAAATAGACCAGTCCTTCTATTTTCAATTTCTGATACAGGGGTAGGGCTATCCCAAGAGCAAATTAAACAAGTATTTCATCCCTTCAAAATGATTGATGAATCCACTACCCGTAAGTTTGGCGGCACTGGGTTAGGTTTAGCAATTGCCCACCGCTTTAGTGAAATGTTAGATGGTAAAATATTGGTAGAAAGCGAACTAGGTAAGGGTTCTATCTTTACTTTGTTATTACCTATTCCTATTTCTAAATAATGCCCACCATTGAAGAATTGTTAGCTTCCTATGCCCATTTTGGTATTGATCTAAGCCTCGATCGGGTATTTTTTTTTTTAGAAAAACTTGGTAACCCCCAAAACCAAATACCCATAATTCATGTGGCGGGTACTAATGGGAAAGGTTCAGTTTGTGCTTTTTTGAGTTCAATTTTACAGGCGGCTAATTATCGCGTCGGGCGCTATACTTCTCCCCACCTAGTTGATTGGCGGGAACGAATTTGTATCAATCAGAATTGGATTGAAACAGACCATCTAGCGGAGGCTCTCCAGAGAGTAATAGAAGTAATTAACGATCGGTATGTACCAACTCAATTTGAGTTACTTACTTGCGCCATGTGGTGGTATTTTGCCCAGATCAAAGTAGACATCGCCGTAATTGAAACGGGCTTAGGGGGCAGGTTAGATGCTACTAATGTGTGCGACCGTCCCCTAATATCCATCATTACATCCATTAGTCGTGACCATTGGCAGCGTTTAGGGGATAGTTTGTCCCTAATTGCCGGAGAAAAGGCTGGCATTATCAAACCTAAATGTCCCCTTGTAATCGGGAAATTGCCCCCAGAGGCAAGGTCGGTCATTTTAGAACGTGCCCGCTTGCTCCAATCTCCGGTCATAGAAGTATTAGAAGGAGTGAGCCAGACCCTCCCTCTTTTAGGTGAACATCAAAAACTGAATTGTGCCATTGCAACCAGGGCGATCGGGCTTATGCAGGGTTGGCATATCTCCCAAGCCCAGATCGATCGGGGCATTGCTCAAACCCAATGGGAAGGCAGACTAGAATGGTCTCACTACAAAGGCGCTAAAATTTTACTGGATGGTGCCCATAACCTAGCCGGTGCGGAGGTACTAAGGCAGTATGTAGACCAAATTTTCCCAAATACTACCCTAGCCTGGATGATCGGCATTCTTGAGACCAAGGATTATGTTGGAATGGTTAACACCCTCCTCCGATCGGGGGATTGGCTATTTCCGGTAGCAATCAGAGGGCATCAATCCGTCAGCCCCCAGACCTTGATTAACTCGACTAAAGTGCCAATTCAGACCCAAATTTGTGGCAGTTTAACCGAAAGCCTCGATCGGGCGGTCGCCCTTGAAATACCAGTCCTGTTATGTGGCTCCCTCTATTTAATCGGAGAATTTAAGCGTGAAATCCATCGCCATTTTAGGGACAGCCTCTAACGTAGGCAAAAGTTGGCTAGTAACCGCTCTAGGAGCCTGGTTGAGGCGGCAAGGGTTAGTAGTTGCCCCCTTCAAAGCCCAGAATATGTCCAATAACTCCTACGTCACCCTAGAAGGTGGAGAAATTGGCAGAGCGCAAGCCGCTCAGGCAGAGGCTTGTGGACTTAGACCGATCGTGGAAATGAACCCCATCCTATTAAAACCAACGGGAGGGAGTTCTCAATTAGTAGTATTAGGCGAAGTGAAAGAACAAATTAAAGCTCAGAATTATTACCAAAAAATCGAAAGCCTCTGGGAAATAGTCAGCCAATGCTTAGAATTTTGGCAAGATCGATGTGATGTTTTGCTATTAGAAGGAGCAGGCAGCCCCGTAGAATTAAACCTCATGGATCGAGATATAGTCAATTTAAGACCGATCGCCTACTTGAAAGGCAAATGGATTTTAGTAGGAGATATTGAAAAAGGGGGAGTATTTGCCCAACTAATTGGCACCTATAGTTTATTACCAACAGAAGTTAAGCACAATAGCATCGGTTTTATCGTAAACAAATTTAGAGGGGATTTAAGTTTGTTTGCTAATGCCCGTCATTATTTTAATCAATATATACCCGATTTAACCTATCTAGGAGTTTTACCCTTTGCTCCTAATTTACAGCCCGAAAGTGAAGATAGTTTATGTCAGGCAAGCGAAGAATTTGGCATGGGTGCTGAAATAGCCTGGATTAGATTTCCCCACCTTTCAAACTCCCAAGATACTTTACCCTGGAAAAATGACCAGGGCATAAAAATAACTTGGGCAAAAAGCCCCCGAGAACTTGCCAAAGCTAGAGTAATTGTTTTACCAGGCACAAAGGACACGATCGGTGATTTGCAATGGCTAACAGCAAACAAACTAGATGAAGCTATTATTAAAGCAGCAAAGCAAGGTACTCTAATTATCGGTATTTGTGGGGGGTATCAAATATTAGGTCAAAGCCTTAATGATCCAATGGGAATAGCAGGTACCCCTGGCAACTATGAAGGCTTAGGCTTATTACCAATTCATACAGAGTTTAGTAAAAATAAAACCGTAAAACAAGTAGAAATCAACTACCAATCCGATCGGTGGCATGGCTATGAAATTCATATGGGACAAACTCAAATTCTGGATAAAGAAAATATGCAAATTCTAGATCATTGCGATCAAGCAGTCTATATCAGTAAAAACAAGATTATTGGCACATATATTCATGGAATATTTGAATCTCCCAAAATTAGATCAACTATCATTAAATTAGCCAATATAGATAACTATCAAGCAGGGGATATAACTTGGCAACAATATCGTAACGAAATATACGATCGGATGGCAGATTTTATCGAAACAAACCTAGATTTGAAACCCGTTTTAGAGTATTTGAGACTATAGAAAATTAAGTCTTGAAGGAGGAAAAACATCAAAAAATTTTACAGAAAATTTAGCCAATTCCTTGTATCAGGCATGGTTAATGGGTAGAATATAAAATATCCAGAGTTGAGAGCAGACTTGTCATGGCTAACCTACCAAACGAAGAAGGGTTAAATCCACAGAGCGATGTAACATTGCCTCTCATTGAAGACCTCCCCTTCGATAGCGACATCAATTTTGAGGAAGCTGATCTCAAATTCCTGGAGAATTATGGCGACCTATTTGACTCGGTAGAAGTGGAAGACATGGGTTTGCAAACTTTAATCCAGGTTGCTGATGGAAAAGATTTTAATGTTAACAACCAAACTAATTCTCTACTAGAACCTGAACCTTTACTTGCTCAAACTAATGAATCAGAAGTCGAAGATAATAACCTGGTTTGGTTAGAAGAAGATGAAAATAAGCAAGAAGTTGATGACTACCTGGATTGGCAAGCTCAAACTCAAGATGATGTAGATTCTACTCTTGATCTTTCTTGGGAAGAAGAACCGATCGTTAATGAAGTTGTAGAAGAAATTGAAGAAGAATCGATCTTTGGCGAAGTTACAGAAGAACCGATCGTTGACGATGTCACAGAAGAACTGATCTTCTCTGGATTTGAAGAAGAATCAAAAGTTACAGAAGAACCGATCGTTGATCAAACATCAGTACAAGTTGAAGAAGAATTGATCTTTGATGAAGTTGCAGAGGAACCGATCGTTGATGAAGAAATTCAACAAGAGCAAAATGTAAATTCTTTGATGGATGAGTTAGAAACATTATTACAAGCAGAAGAAGAGCCAGAGCAACAAGAACCGATCGAGTCACCCACCATAGATGAATTAGAAACATTGTTGCAGTACGATCAAGCAGAAGAGCCAGAGCAACAAGAACCGATCGAGTCACCCACCATAGATGAATTAGAAACATTGTTGCAGTACGATCAAGCAGAAGAGTCAGAGCAACAAGAACCGATCGAGTCACCCACCATAGATGAATTAGAAACATTGTTGCAGTACGATCAAGCAGAAGAGCCAGAGCAACAAGAACCGATCGAGTCACCCACCATAGATGAATTAGAAACATTGTTGCAGTACGATCAAGCAGAAGAGCCAGAGCAACAAGAACCGATCGAGTCACCCACCATAGATGAATTAGAAACATTGTTACAGAATGACCAAGAACAAGAAGAGGATCAACCTGAGTTTGATAATCAGCTTGATCAACTCGAAACCCTTTTCCAAGTTGATGAAGATCACAAAGAAGAAGAAACTAATTTGCCAGAAGACCCTCCAGTACAACAAGAATTAGGAACTATTCAGCAAGAAGAAGAAAATTATTCATCTGATCCTGCTGTAGATGAACTAATCACTCTCCTACAAGACGAAGATAGCCCTGTAGAAAGTGTTGAACCAGAACAAGCAATGATTGACTGGGAAGCTGAAGAAGAACAACCCTATTCCTCTGAATTAGCGAGTATGTGGGATACTCCAGAAGAAGAAGGTGTTGATGGTCTTTTGGAAGGGATAGAAGAAAGAACGATCGGGTTAGAAAGTCAATATGAATGGGAAGTCGCCGAACAAGTCGAAGATGAAGAAGTTCCTGCCGAAGAAGAATATGAATACTACAATGACCAGTCAGAAGAACAGTATGAGAGCGATCCAAATTATGAAGAAGATGAAGACTCCTCCATTGACCAAATTGTGACAGCCTTTCAAAAAAATGATGAGGGTGTGGAAGATGAGATTTATGAAGAGAGCGAGAATGAATATGAATATCAAGATGAATATGAACAAAATTACGAAGCCGCAACAGAAGAGGAAGAGGTTAGTATGGTGAACAATAATTTTGAGCAACAAGCTGATTGGGATGCTTCCTACAATGAATATCAAGAATCTGAAGAAGATGACTATGATGAGTGGCAACAGGGTTTAAGTAGTAATGAATTTGAAGTAGAGATAGATGATGAAGAGTCTGCTATAGATGAGATTATCACTACTTTCCAATTTGGGCATGATAATCCTTCTACTCAGGTTGTTCTTGACGAAGAAGCAGATGCTATGGTGACCAAGTGGCAACAAACTGAGAAAGAAAAAGAAGAAGATTACTCTTTGTCTGATAGTGGAATGATTGATTGGGAGAAGGTTGCTTCTGGTGGTTCATCTTCTTTAGATATTCCCCAGCCTGACTTTGAAAGTTTTACGATCGGGCATGACCCAATGGAAACAGCAATTAGGGCAAAGAATGTTTTAGAAAAAAGTAAATCTAGTCTTAAAGAGAGTATTAACTTTAAGATGGAAGATGAAGATATGTCCTTACCTCCTCTTCCTCCAATCAGACAGACAAAGACGGAAGTTAAACCTTCTCCTTCTATCGGGTTACCCAACTTTGCTGATGAATTTTATGAAGAAGAACGGTATCAGCCCCGCTCAACACCGCCACAGACTTCTAGCAAACAAAAAGATGGTATCTTTTTAGAAGATGATAGCGATCTGTCTTATCGTTCTCAGCTACAAAGCAAGGGCAAAAAGAACTTTAATGATGTAGATGATGATGATTGGGAAGACCTTTTAGAAGACATTCCTCCTGTGCCAGAAGAACTGTTTGGTGTTTCTGAACAGACTGCGGCTCGCTATGCTAACTCTGGCGCACCTTCCCAATTCACTGATAGTTTTCAATCGGGAGATACACAACCGGCTAACTTACATACAGCCAATTCTTTCCCTTCCCAGAGTGTTTCCCAGACTGCTCCTACTTTTCCTGAAACTCCTCCTACTTCAGTTAGGGTGCAACAGTTTTTTGAGAATAACGGTAGGGCAATTTTACAAATCGCTAAGGGCATTGGATTAGTTGTTATCCCGATCGGTTTGTTGTGGGCTATTTTTTCAATTCCCCCTGTAAACAGGGCAACAACATTAACTGGATTACGTTTAGGTATTTGGAAAGATATGAGGGGTAAAAACCTCCGATCGGTTGATTTGAAAGGTAAAAATTTGAGCGGTGTTAATTTCACTGGTGCAGATTTATCAGGTGCGGATTTAGGGGGAGTAAATCTGAGGGGAGCAAAATTAAATGGAGCGAAGTTAGAAAAGACAAATCTAAAAGGAGCTAAACTGAATCTTGCTAATTTCTCAGATGCTAATCTCAAGGGGGCAAACTTAACTGATAGTGATCTAAGCAGAACGATTTTTAGAGGGGCAAACCTTTCTGGAGTTAAGTTAGCAAATCGAAAATGGGCACGGGGTAATCCTCCTATTACTGATAAGGAAACAAAATGCCCGAATGGTAGAACAGGTCCCTGCCGTCTCTAACATTCTATGAGATTGAAACGCTGGGAGTCGCCCAGAGCAATGGGTAGAAACGATCGGGGTAAGGGAGGGACTGCCCGTTTAAGGCAAAGAAAAAAGCAATATCGTCGTCTAATTAACAGATTAAAAGATGATAGGAACTCCTGACATCTTGAAACTTCAAGAAGCCTTACAGGTAGAGGTTAATCATGGTTTTACAAATTTACGGGGTAAGAATTATTATTTTGCCGATTTCTTATATTCTAATTTAATCGGAGAATTTGATTCTCTCTCCGATCGGGAAGAAGCTCACAAATTAGCCCGAAACTATCAGAAATATCAGTCTTTTTCCCTGACTGAAAGACAACATTTAGTGGCAGAAACTAGGCGATTTTTGTATGAATTGCGCCGCAGAGAATTGACAGAACCACCAAAAGAAAAACAAGCGAAAACAACACCGATCGTTAAAAGTAAAATCAATCTTTCTCTTCATACTCAACTAAAGGATTGGTTGGGACAGAGGGCAAGTAAGTTTCAAAAGTTGGGTTTAAACACCCCAAGTGATGTGCTTCATTTTTATCCGAAAGATCATGTAGATTATGCCAAACAAATCCCGATCGGAGAGTTAATTGAAAATGAAACAGTAACGGTGATTGCTGAAGTAAAGCGATTTTCTTGTTTTACCAGTCCGAAAAACCCCAACTTGACCATAATGGAAGTTTTGTTGAAAGACCACACCGGTCAGATTAAACTGCAACGCTTTTGGACTGGCAAACGTTATAGTAGTCCCGCCTGGCAAAATCAACAACGGCAACTTTATCCCGTTGGTGCTACTTTAGCTGCTTCCGGTGTTGTAAAAAGAGGGAAGTTTGGTCTTACCTTAGAAGACTTTGATGTAGAAATACTAGACCATCGACAAGACCGGATCGAATCCGATCGGATTGGTCGTTTAGTGCCTGTTTATCCTCTAACGGAAGGTATTAGTCCCGAACAAATCCGTAAGTTAGTGATCGAATGTCTTGCTTGTCTTCATCAGGTTACCGACCCTCTGCCAGAAAAGTTAAGAGAAAAATATCAACTTCTGCCATTGAAAGAAGCGATCGGTTTTATTCATTATCCACCCGATCGGGATAAGTTAGACCAAGCCATCTATCGTCTTTGTTTTGATAAGTATTTCTTCCGTCGTTTAGTCACTCTTTATCGTCAAGAACAACAACGGTCTCCTTCTTTTATTAAACAGGGAGAATTGATCGAACAGTTTGATCGCATCTTGCCCTTTAAGTTGACAGGTGCTCAACAAAGAGTAATTCAAGAAATTCAGCAAGACTTGCAAAAAAATAAACCGATGAACCGGCTTGTGCAGGGGGATGTAGGTTCCGGTAAAACGATCGTGGCAGTTTATGCCATCTTAGCCGCTATAGAAAACGGTTTTCAAACAGCTTTGATGACACCGACAGAAGTGTTGAGTGAGCAACATTACCGCAAGATTGTCCATTGGTTTAATCAATTAGCTTTACCTGTTGAACTTTTGACTGGTTCGACGAAAACAACAAAACGAAGAGAGATTTTAAGACAACTAAATACAGGAGAGTTACCTTTAGTGATTGGTACCCATGCTCTGATCCAGGAGGGGGTTGAATTTCAGCGTTTAGGTTTAGTAGTGATTGATGAACAACATCGTTTTGGTACCGACCAACGATCGAGGTTATTACAAAAAGGGAAAGACCCCCATGTTTTAATTATGACTGCCACACCCATCCCCCGCACCCTTTATCTGACTAACTCTGAAATAGATGTAAGTGTGATTGATGAACTACCACCAGGCAGAAAGCCAATTCAAACTAGCCTTATTCCTCCCAGCCAACGCCGTCATGCCTATGAACTCATTCGCCGGGAGATTGCCCAAGGCAGACAATGTTATGTTGTTTTACCTCTGGTAGAAGAGTCGGAAAAACTGGAAGACATCAAAGCCGCAACGCAAGAATGGGAAAGACTGAAAACCGATATTTTCCCTCATTTCTCGATCGGTCTTTTACATGGTCAAATGACTGCTGCAGAGAAAGATAAAGCTATCAGTGATTTTCGGGATCACAAGACTGATATTTTAGTTGCGACAACAGTTGTAGAAGTGGGAGTTGATGTGCCAAATGCTTCAGTCATGTTGATCGAACATAGCGACCGGTTTGGCTTAGCCCAGTTACACCAGTTGCGGGGCAGGGTGGGCAGGGGAGCAGACCAGTCCTACTGTTTGCTTTGTAGCGATTCTAAATCTGAAACAGCGGTTGAAAGACTAGAAGTTTTAGTTAATTCCCAAGATGGTTTTTATATTGCTGAAAGAGACTATGAAATGAGGGGAAAAGGCAGAGATGAAGGAAAAGAACAATCTGGTCATTCTGGTTTTACCATCGACGATCGAATTAAAGACCATGAACTCCGTCAAAGAATTTACACAATGAGCAGAGAAGCAGCCCAGCTCGTGATCGATCGGGATAGCAGTCTCAAATCCTTTCCCCTCCTCAAACAAGCCTTTGACTACCACTTCCAGCGCCTGCAGGGGGGGGCGATTTTCACCTAACCTACTTCTTGGAGTTGTTCTTTATGGAGCCAGATGGGGGGTGTAGGCACCTGACCGAAACTAACTTGGCAGTAGTCTCCTCTTAGTTCGACAATTTCTCCGTCGGTGTCAAAAATATAACCAGCGAAACGGGGGTCGTTCGCCTGTGCCTCCAGACTGTTGATTAGTTTTTCGCGGATTGCTCTTACCTTTGTGCCTTTTTTTATCGCCATATGTCATCAATTCCAAATCTATATTCATTGTATCGGTTCATCAGGCTACAATGCCCTCAGTTTTTGGCTATGCTCCTATGCGCTTATTATCGTTGTTACTATTTATCGTTTTAGTTTTAGGAATAGTATCTTGTAGCGAAACTAAAGTTTCCCAATGTAATCGCATGAATCAGGTAGTCAACAAAATTAGTGCCCTTCCTGCCCCCAAAGACAGCCAGGGTTGGTTGCAACTTTCTAGTCAGACGGCAGCGATCGGAGCAGAGTTACAGGGATTGACCCTCAAAGACCCAGTCCTGGTCAGTTTCCAAGCTAAGCTAGTTGATTTAACTAAAGAAGCATCGAATTCTGCTTTACAATTAAGTAAAGCATTGCAAAATCAGAATAACAACGATCGGAATCAGGCAATTACTAAAATAGAACAGTTGCTAAAAAAAGAAGCTCCTATTATCAATGAAATTAACCAATATTGCAGTAACTAAACGGGCAGCCCAGACCCAGGAGTCCCAAATTAGGGAGGCTTCCCGCTATTGTGACGAATTTGATGCGATCAATTTAGCCCAGGGTTTACCGGATTTTGCCGCACCGGATGTCCTAAAACAAGCCGCCGTGGAGGCAATTTTAACCGATCGGAATCAATATTGTGACCCTTGGGGACTAAAGGAATTGCGGGAATTGATTGCCCAAAAAATGGAGCGGGAACAAAATATAAACATCGACCCCGATCGGGAAGTAACGGTTTGTTGCGGTGCTACAGAAGGATTAAATCTGGCACTATTAAGTTTAGTTGATCCAGGGGACAGGGTATTAGTTTTTGAGCCATTTTATGAGAATTATTTACCAAATTTAATTACTTGTGGCGGGGTACCAGAATTTATTTTGTTAGAGCCGCCCCATTGGCATATTGATGAAACCGTTCTTAGGAGGGCATTTGCTAAGGGCATTAAAGCCGTCATTCTCAACAGCCCGGCTAATCCAACCGGCAAAGTGTGGAATTATGAAGAATTGAATTTATTAGCCCAGTTGTGCTTAGAATATAATTCCTATGTCATTACCGATGAAATTTATGAGTATATTATCTATAACGGTAAGCATATTTCTATGATGAGCTTGCCCGATATGAAAGATAGAACGATCGTGGTGAATGGTTTTTCTAAGACTTTTTGTATTACGGGTTGGCGCTTGGGTTACACGATCGCAGCGCCAGTTTTGACTAAAGCCATGCGTAAAATTCACGATTTTCTTACTATTTGTGCTCCTACCCCCCTCCAGGTTGCTGCCCTAAAAGCTATGACTTTTGCCCCAGAATATTTCCAGAATTTAGGTAGGGACTATCAACAAAAGCGGGATTTACTTTTTCCCCACCTCGAAACGATCGGGTTAAAGCCTGTATTACCCCAAGGGGCATACTACATTTGGGCAGATGGCAGTGGGATTGATGCCGATGGAGCAGTGACCGCCCGCCGTCTAGCGGAATTTGCCCATGTTGCCGCTGTGCCTGGTCGTTGTTTCTGCCGTCCCGATCGGGATTTGGTGAGCGGCTTACGTTTTTGTTTTGCCAAAAAAGATAGTACCTTGCAAAAGGCAGTAGATAATTTAATGAAGGCGAAAGACCGTTTAATTTAATTTTGGGGCGAATTAACTACCAGAAACTTTGTCCGCCCTGATTTGCCAGATTTTATTTCTACAGCAGACTTAGGACAGGAAAAATGTTTTGCCACCAAAGCAAGAAGTTCAGCATTGGCTTTGCCATCGATCGGTGGGGATTTTAGTCTGGCAAGCCAGTTGCCATCGGGCATTTGCTCCAACCGGGAGACGGAAGAATTGGGCTTTACTTTAACTTGCAGGAGAATTTCCATAGCAAACATATTTTTAGAAGATTGACAGATTGTCATTCTAAAATTTATTTTCTTTTTTCTGCTAAAGCTAGTTCTGCATCTAAAATCGTTTGTCCCGTGGTGGCTAAAAAAACATCATCTAAACTGGGACGGGATTGGGCATAGCTAAATAAGGGGATGGCATGGCTCTCAAGGACTGCCTGAATTTGGCTCTGGGCATTGGGTTCGGGGTTGATGACCAGGTTGATGGCGTTGCCCTGGGCTGGATTTATTAAACTGCTCCGCACAAAGGGCAGGGTCTGCAATAATGCCCGCCCCCGCTCCGCACTCTCTAGGTCGGTGAATTCTTTGATTTTGATGGTGACCCGATCGCCTCCTAAATTCTCTTTCAACTCCCTTGGCGTACCTTCCGCAATTAGTTTGCCCCGATCGATGATTGCGACCCGATCGGCAAGGGCATCAATTTCCTCCAAATAGTGGCTGGTCAATAGGATGGTGATGCCACTGGCGCGCAGTTTCTGCAAAAATTCCCAGATGCCCAAGCGGGACTGAATATCTAAACCTACGGTGGGTTCATCTAAAACTAATACTTGGGGTTGATGGAGCAAGCCCGCTGCTAGGTCTAACCGCTTGCGGATGCCCCCCGAATAGCTACCCGATCGGTTGTCGGCATACTCTTTTAGCTGGACTAAGTCTAAAACCCGATCGATGGCTTGAGGAATTTCCCTAGCAGGCACATGATAGAGGGCAGCCTGGAGTTCCAAAAGCTCCCGCCCCGTCAGCACCTTATCGATGGCAACCTCTTGGGCGACATAGCCCAGCTTCTGCCGAATTGCCTTGGGTTCCGTTGCCCCAGCCACCCTAATTGTGCCCCGATCGGGTTTAAGTAAGGTACAAATACACCGAATCGTCGTAGTTTTGCCCGCCCCATTGGGACCCAGAAGCCCATAGATGATACCAGGGGGAACCTCCAGGGAAAGATTGTCCACTGCTACCGTATCTTTGTAGGACTTGAGCAGATTTTGAACCTCGATCGTGGGCATAGCTAATTCTCCTTGGGACGGGACTGGCGCGATTCGAACGCGCGACCTAGCGCTTAGGAGGCGCTTGCTCTATCCATCTGAGCCACAGCCCCATGTCGTAGTCATTATAGCTTGTTGTTAAGCTAGGGCAATGGATAGCATCTTCTAAAAGTGCCTGCTCTGCCCCCTTTAATTGGGAAGCCGTCTGGGGCATCCAAAAATGTCCATGCTCCACCTGGGGCGGCGGCAAAATATCAGTAATCGAAGACTCTAGGAAGTAGGTATTACCTAGTCTTACCCCCCAAACTTCCCCTTCTAAACCATGATCAAGGCGGTAGGCATAGAGACTCTCTCCACAACCATGGTCCTCCTGCTCAGCACAAAACCGATCGGTGTCGTAGGGATAGACATCTAAAACCGTAGCCAAACCCTGGAAGGCTAAGCCAGGGAAAGTAGCCGGGCTAAAGCCATAAACCGCCAAAAAATCGAGGCAAAGGGCTTGCAACTGGGGATGGTCAGGGAAGGCAAGGGCATGGACTAAAACCCGTCCCCGATAATTACGGATAAATTCTGGAGGGTCGAACACAACCACAGTGGCATAAAGCCTGGCAAGGAAGCCGATCGCTTCTTCAGGAGACAGGGAAAGGACGGGATAAGCCATAAGTAGGAGCTATCTAGGCGGACTTCTAATTCCATATTAAAGGTTTATGGCACTTTTGTTGACCTGAGCATTAGAAGTCTGTTAAGATTCGTTCCCCCAAAAAAGCCCGCCCCTCAGGACAGGCAATATTATAGATGGATTTGGGATTATTGGACGATGATTTTGCCGACCATGCCCGCCCCACGGTGGGGAGTGCAGTAGTAGCTATATTCCCCAGCAGCGGTGAAAGTGGTTTCTACGACTTGCTTGGGTTTGAGGAGCAGTTTGGGATGGGACAAAGTGGAATCTTCAAACACTACGTTGTGGGGGTAGGCTTTGTTGTTGATCCAACGTACCGTATCCCCAGCTTTGACGGTCAGCACCTTGGGTTCAAAGGCTAACTGTCCCTTGTCGCTACCCATTTTCACCTCGAAGGTGTCGGCGAGGGCAGGGGCGCTAAATAGGTTGACTAAGACCAGGACTAGGGCGAGGCAACCCATCACGATCGATTTGAGAAATTCCATAGTTGTAGTTCCGAAATTAAAGAATGTTTTAATAATAAATTTTACCACCGCCCCAGCTTACTCCCTTGAGCTGAGCGGAATAAAGTATGTAGCCGCCGATCTCTTTGAGGTTTTGCTCAGTCAAGCCCCGCATGAGGGGAAAAATGTCTGTACTGCGGAGGCTGGGATGGACTTCATAAATTTCTTCTTCCCCATCAAAGGTGGTGGGATTTTTCATGTAGTCGATCATGGCAAGGAGATTGTCTCGGGGAGGGGTTGCTAGTTTGAGGCTCTCAATATCTAAACCAACGTTGGGGTTAGTATAGGTAGCTCCTCCAGCATGACAGGTAGCACAGGCGACATTGAACAATTTTTTGCCATTCTTCAATTCTTTGGGGGTCAAGACAATGGTGGAATCACTATCAAATTTAACTGTGCGGGTAGCTTCGTCTAATTCCTTGGCAAGGACTGGGTTGGCAATTAAATGCCAAAAGAGGCTAATGAGGGCGAAAAACATTAAAATTGGTTTTAACATGGCTGTTCACTAACAATATGGGCATAATATTAAAATACTATGTCGATTGTAGTAGAAGAACTCCCAATTCTTGTCTATGGATTTAACCCACCTCGATCGGTCAGGACAAATAAGTATGGTGGATGTTTCGGACAAGGCTAAGACATGGCGGCAGGGGGTAGCTATGGGGGAAGTAGTGATGCGCCCCGAAACCCTAGCCGCAATCCGATCGGGGAATGCTCCCAAGGGGGATGTGGTTACTACCGCTCGACTAGCAGGCATTATGGCAGCCAAGCAGACTGCCCAGTTGATTCCACTATGTCACCCCTTACCGTTAACGGGCATTGATGTTGAAATTACGCCCGATGAGGACTTGCCGGGCTATCGAATTAGGGCGACTGTTTCCACTAAGGCAGAAACAGGGGTAGAAATGGAAGCTCTAACAGCGGTCACGATCGCTGCTTTAACTTTGTACGACATGGGCAAAGGGATCGAGAAGACCATGACCATCAACAATATCCATCTCGTGAGTAAAATAGGGGGAAAATCTGGGGAATTTAAGCAATGAATTTGATCCGATCGGACTTGCTAGCATTAAATGCTTATAGTAGTGACCATTACAGTTCGATCGAGGACAAACTAGATGCCAATGAAGTTGCGATTGATCTGCCCTTTTTCTTAAAACAAAAATTAGGGGATGAATTAACTAATTATTTAGCTGCTAATCGTTATCCTGATGGTCTTTACTTGAACTTAAGACAGAAGATCGCTACCTATGTTGGTGTTAGTCAGGATTGGATTTCGATCGGTAATGGTTCCGATGAGTTAATCCGCTCAGTTTTAATTGCTAGTTGTTTGGGCAGGGGGGATATTTTAGTAGCTAATCCTACTTTTTCCATGTATCAAATTTTAGCTAAGACCCTCGGTATTGTAGTTCATTCAATCGATCGGCGTGAAGAAGATTTCTCGATCGATTTAGCCCAAGCCCAACAAACGATCGATCGGGAAAGCATTAAAGCCCTATTTGTTGTCCATCCCAATTCACCTACCGGTAATCTATTAGCTACCTTAGAAATTGAGTGGTTGAAGTCTTTGTCAAGGGATATTTTAGTTGTAATTGATGAGGCTTACTATGAATTTGCTGAGCATTCTTTAGTATCAGAATTACCTAATCATCCCAACTGGTTAATTTTTAGGACGTTTTCTAAGGCTTGGCGTTTAGCTGCTTTTCGATTGGGCTATGCTATTGCTTCTCCCGAATTAGTTAATGTATTAGAAAAAATACGTCTGCCCTACAATTTGCCTACAATTACCGCAATGGCAGGCGAATTAGTATTAGAACACCGATCGGATATTTTAAGTATTATTCCTGAAATTCAAACCGAAAGAGAAAAACTCTGGCATTTTCTACAAAGTTTACCCCAAATTAAAGTCTGGAAAAGTGACGCTAATTTTATCTATTTCCGTAGTCCAAACGATCGTTTGTTGCAACAGGATTTAGCTAAACAAGGTACTTTAATTCGCCTTACCGGTGGGGGGCTGAGGGTCACGATCGGTACACCTGAACAAAATCAACGCACGATCGATCGGATAAAAAAGCAACTTGTTCTGTAAACTTCAATTATCTCTAATCGTAAAAGCTGGTCCAGAAATTTCTAGTAAGTTTGAATTACCAATATCTCCTTCGCAGACAAGTTGAAAATTCCCGCCATTAGAAAACTGAAAACTAATAGTTTTGGTTTCCCCATTTTTAATCATTTTGTCCGGTTGATATCTAACACTATAGCCGCCACCTCCAACTAGCTCAAAATCAAGGTCACAGGGCTTACTTGCTTGATTTTGTACTGTCATCTTAAAAGAAGTTTTTAACGCTGAATTTGATAAAATCATCCCATCGTTTGTTATCACAAGGTTGGCAGTATCTACAGGTGTGCCCGTACTGCCCGGCGCAACTTGTTCCGCTACTTTGGAAGAATTACTGGTAAGAGCGTAACCCATGCCAATTAAAATCACGATCGATAATACTACTAATAATCGTAAAGGCTTTGGAGCAGTAATATTTTGAGCACCGCTACTTTGAGCGATCGAAGTTACTCCTCCCGCCACAATTAAGCCTGTGAGCCATGCCAAAAATTCAATCCACAAAATGACAAAACCAAAGCCAAAGAAAATAATATAAACGACAATTAGAACTGTAGCAGAGATACCCCTCAACGCTTGATTACCTAAAATTGTACCAATGCCAGAAGCAATGCCAGCAAAGGCAGCTATCCAACCCAAGGGACCAACAGCAGAGGCAGTTCCCCACAGAAACCAACCAATTAATCCTATTAGTAATCCGCCGCCAATCATAAATAAAAGCTCATCGGGGGTAAATCTTTGAGAACCCCTCACTTCAACATTAGAACGACTAGAGACAGATGATGCCCTCGATCGTTTTGTAGAACTATTTGTTGCTGCTACTGGAGGAGGACTTGGCTCTAATTTTTGCTGTTTAGCTTTTTCTAATTCCTCTAAAGAAGCAAACAAAGCATTCACTTCTCCCATAGTTTTTTCTGGATCGAAACAATAGCGACTAAGCCAGACAGATTGGGACTTAAATTCAATGTCTTTAAGTTTTTTTAAGTCTTCAAACCAACTTCTTAATTCATTAGGCACAGAAATTAGAGAAGTTTTATCAGGACTCTTAAAAAAGTCTTCCATGATGGGTGCTAAATCTAGCTTTGTTCTTTCGCTTAATTCATGGAAGAACTTAACATTTTGCGCTACTTTGAGGGCTGGCGCAGGCAAATCAGTTTTAATCAGTGCCTTATTGCGAGTAAAACAAAAGTCAGATAGTTTAGGGGGATTAGTTTCGATTATCGGCGGTTCTTCAGGTACAACTAAATCTCTTTGAACACCTTGTTCAGGCGATTGAGAAGGTTCATTTACTTTTGCTTCTGAAGTTACATCTTCTGCCGATCGAGGTAAGGATTCATTAGACTCTGTTGTTGATTTTTCATTCTTTAGCTTTATTTTGATAGTCTTGTCCCAATCGGTTTCTTCTTCCCCTAAAACTCTGGAATAAAAAGTAATTTGACCAGGAGGGGGAACCTCTAAAGAACGAAGAATTTGAACAGTCTTTTTTGTTAAATTGTTGTAATCTAAATGCTCAGTGCCTGGTCGATTGAAAACTACTACTAAATCATTTTCTAGCCCCTGGACTTGGACTTGTAATCCAGGAATACCAAACCTTTCTTCTAAGCTATTGGCGATTTCTAGTTCGTTCATAGGATTAGTTGGTTTAGAGTTAGTAGTTGTTAAATCTCTACATATCAAATCAAAGCCTGACTTAATCTAACCCTAGCTGTTTTGCTTTCACTTCAAAAATTGCATTCTGTATTCGTTCTACTAGGTGACCATCGTCAGCGCCCAAATAAATCTCTAGTTCTGAAACTTCTCCTGTTTTTACTACTACACCTTTCTCAGTAGTAGTAACTTCTATGTCATCAGGTGCACAGATAATTTGCATATTGTTTTTTCGATCGAATTTTTCTTACATAAGACCTAACACACCCAAATATTAAAGTCAAGTACTAATTTTGCTATTCTTTAGGCTATTAAAACGATCGGGTTTTATCGATGGAATAGATTGTTTACCGTAGTTTAATGTGATGCAAATCACTAGAATTAAATTTTGGATGTCTGCAATTCTTGTTAGCCCTTACTAACAATTTCCTTTAATTCAGTTAGGGAAGAGGGAGAAGCTAGGACATTATTTGGTATTTGGCGCGATTCTAAGTGATAATAAACCCGATCGTGACTGGGATGGCTGGTGCTGTTATCTAAAGGGTTTGAAGTAGAACTTTACACGGGGAGTCCCCAAGGAGATGTGGCTGGCTTTTCCAGCTTAATTGTGCAA
>Ga0272446_1001921_pt1 | contig 29378 bp, 16 predicted proteins | sample YNPCB0061_FD_194587 | JGI IMG/M metagenome (GOLD analysis project Ga0272446, IMG submission 194587) | Hot spring microbial mat communities from Yellowstone National Park, WY, United States - YNP-CB-006-1 | ecosystem: Environmental > Aquatic > Thermal springs > Hot (42-90C) > Sediment | place...
AAAACCCCCCCCCGGAGAACCCTGTTATCCCCTTGCGGATGCGGGCCGGAGGCCCGCGCACCCGGGCCCCGACCTACGGGAGGGTCTGGGAGGGCTGCGCCCTCCCAGGAACAACCGTATGTTCATCGCGGCGTTGTGCGACGCAGCCGCATGGACGACTAACGTGAACAGAGGCTCTCGAAGAGGGATGTGGGGAAACCGGGTTTCCCCACGCCCCCGCCCCGCAGGGACATGGGGAAACCGGGTTTCCCCAATGCCCCCACCCGCGGGAGGGTTTGGGAGGGCGCAACCCTCCCAGGAATAACCTTCTTTTCATTGCGGCGTTGTGCGGCGGAGCCGCATGGACGGCTGAGGTGACCATAGGCCGGGAGCGCGGGCAGCTTGCCCGCTCAGAATCCGGCGGGCGGGCGGCCCGCGCTCCCAGGTTCACCCAACGGCTATTCGCGCTAACAAACTTCTCTGTCACCCAGCAGGATGTGGCGGCGCCGCCTGGTCTTCATCGAGGATGGCCAGGATGCGCTCCACCAGGGCGCGATCCAGGTCGTCCAGGTCCTCGCTGAGCCGGTCCAGGCGCCGTTCGCCGGCCCAGATCCGTTCGGCGGCCCGGCGGAGGCGCCAGCCTTTGCGCTCGATGTCGCGCAGCGCCAGTTCCACCTCGGCCCGTTCGCCGGCGTCGCCGCGGGCCACCGCGGCAATGCCCTGCAACAGCGGCTCGAACTGCCGCAACGCCTCCTCACGACCGTCGGCGTCTTCGCCATCCAGGGGGGCAATCACGCCGGCTGCGGCCAGTCGCTCAAGCACCAGGTTGCGCTCGGCCAGCGGCAGGGCGTCGAGGGCGAACTGCAGGCCCGCGCCGTCGCCCCGTTCCAGCGCTCCGCGCACCGCGGGCGGAAGGCTGGCCAGTAATTCCTCGGTGACCCCGGGGTTGACGTCTTCGGCGGCGAAACGGTGGCGCTCGGCGAAGTCTTTCAGACCGAGTTGCTCGAACAGGGCGGCGGCCTGCTCCAGGTAGGGGCGCGCCAGGTCCGGACGGCCTTTGCGCCGCAGGGCCCACCCGTAGTTGCCGATCTGCGCCGCGGCGGCGTACTGTTCACCCGCGGCCCAGTAGAGGCGCACCGCCTGGTTCAACAGGTCGGTGGCCCGGGCCAGGTCCCCCTGCTCCAACAACGCGCGCCCCTGGGCGATCAGGGCATCGGCTCGCTCTTTGGGTGTCAGGTTCATACGCTGGTCCTGTTCTGGTTATACCAGCCGTCCGTGCGGCTGCGCCGCCGACCGACGGGATGCAAGCGGTATTCTACCCCGCGGGGGTGGGAGTGCGGCTCCTCCCCCCAGCGGGGGGAGGTTGGGAGGGGGGCTGAAGCGCCGCATTCGATTCTCGCAGCGGTTTGTCTCACCGCAGCGCCTCCACCATGGCCAGTTTCACCCCCAGACGCCGTCCGTCAGGGCTGGCCCGGTCAAACTCCCGGGGCGTGAACGTCGGCGCGCGGAGTTCCAACACCACCTCATCGCCGGTCCAGATCCCCACCGGGAGGGTGAAGGTGTGCTCGGACCACGCCGGGCCGATCGCGGCCCGGCCCACCAGGGCCGGGCCGGCCCATAGGGTCACCGTCACCGGCGCGGCGTCCGCGGGCCGGCCCGAGGCCAGACGCAGGCGCACCTCCCGCGCGCCCTCTGCGCGGCTCAACCGCACCCGCGCCGCGCCGGTGGTCCAGCGAAACCCTTCTTCGCCGGGACGAGGCCCGTGGAACCCGGCGATGAAGCCGAGGTCAAGCCCATCGCCGGGGAGCAGCCGCGCCGGGGGCGGGGTGACGCCCCGTTCCCAGAGCCAGCGCTGGAGATCCTGGAGCGAGGCGGTTTCGTAGGCCAGATCGGCGCGCGCGCCGACCGTGTCGCCGAGCGCCCGACGCACGTCGCCCCGCAGCACGCGCGCCTGGGGATGGTCGGGCAGCGCCGCCACCGCCGCGTCGAGGCGCGCCAGCGCGGCGGTCAGATCGCCGCTCAGCAGGTCGGCGCGCGCCAGAGCGATGCGCGCCAGGGCCGAGCCTTCGTCGCGTGCCAGGGCCGCCTCGGCGGCGCGCCGCGCCGCCGCCGCGTCGCCACGCTCCAGGGCCGCCTCGGCGCGCGCCAGATGCCAGTGCTTCGCCCCCAGTTGCCAGCCCAGGGCCACGTAGTTCGCGTGGAGGAGCGTCAGGGTCAGCACGGCCAGGGGCGCCAGCAGGGCCACATACCCGCGCGCGGACCGGCGCGCGCCCTTCCGGCCGGCGCCCGTCTGGACGGGCGCGCTGGTTGCCCCCGGCGTGGCGCCGGGGGCCTGGCGCCCGGCAGGGCGGGGGGCATTGGGATGTTGGGCTTGCCGGGCCGTGAATGGCGCGCGCCGGGGCGCCAGCGTTATCCCGGCGAAGGGCAACAGGGCCGGGTACAGGGGCAGACGGTAGCGTAGTTCCACGTGAAACACCAGCGTGGTCAGAATAACATACAGCGCCCACGGCGCAAGCAGCCACGCCGGGGAACGTGGCGCGGCGCGCCACCCCTCTTCCGCCCCCGATGGCGGCGGCAACCCCCGCGCCAGACCGTAGCCGCCGGCCAGCGCCAGCAGCAGCCATAGCCCATCGCCGAGAATCAGGCGCAGCCACACATCTGCCGGACGCACCCAGATCTGCGGGCGGGCGCGCATATCATCGGCGTGTTCCAGGGCGAAGAACCGCAGCAATTCGCCCCATGCCCTGGCCGCGAACCGCGCCGGATCGTCCCGGATCGCTGCCCAGCCCGCCCGCGCGGCGAGTTGCTGTCGCGCCAGCCGGTCCTCCCCCAGGGCGCACAATTGCGCCTTGACCGCCTCCCGTCCGGCCGGATCGTTATCCAGCCACAGGTTCTCCGCGCCGGTGGTGTCAATCAGGATCAGGCCGCCGTAGACCAGGTAGTTGCGGAAGGTCCAGGGCAGAATGGCCAGACAGCCCGCCAGCGTGAACGTGGCTGCCAGGCGCCACGCCGCCCCGCCGCGCCCCATGAACAGCCAGAGGCCCCCCAGGGGCAGCAGCGGCAGGGCCATCGAGCGCACCAGACTGGCCAGGCCCACCGCCATCCCCGCCACGCCGGCGCGCCACGCCGCGCCATGGCGGCCCGCCCGTACCAGCAACCAGAAGCTCGTGGTCAGAGCGAAAAGAAACAGCGTCTCGGCGAGCAGTTCCGTAGCATTGGCCGCCAGGGTGTAACTCAACGCTGTCAGCAGCGCCGCCACCAGGCCCGCCCGCCACGCTCGGATGATTGGCAGGTCGAGGGTCAGGGCCACTTCTCGGGTCAAGAGATGGACCATCGGAATGGTCGCGGCGCTCACCAGCGCCTGCACCAGCCGCAGGTTCTGCACCAGCGAGTCCATCAGCACGATGCTCGCGGCCAGGAACAGGGGGTAGCCGGGCGGGCGCATGAACAGCAGTTCCTGGTAGCGCCATTCGCGCAACAGGATCAGCGCCGCGTTGAAATACTCCTGCTCGTCGCCCCCGAGGGGCTGAAACTCGCGCCAGCGCCACACCAGCAGGCGCAGCCCCAGCCCCGCCAGGGTGATCAGCGCCAGTGGCAGCAACGCATATGGGTAACGGTTCACATCTGGGGTCACACGCGAGCCTGGGAGCGAGGGCGTCCCGCCCTCGTCGCGGCTACGCGGGCACACTGCCCTCGCTCCCAGGAGCAGTGTGAATACGCGCGCAGACAGCGGACGCGGGGCCTGGTTCATGCGTTCCCTGCAAGGTATGGTTCAAGCCTGCTGACCAGCGTGGCCTTCACCTCCACATCGCTCCAGTTGCAAGCTCGCGGGGAGCTTGCACGTTCCAGCCTGCTGACCAACGTGGCCTTCACCGCATCTTTACCTCACCTCGGCCCAGTCGAGCTGGTAGGCCAGCAGGCGCAACTGGCCCTCCTGCGGCCCCTGCTGGGCGATCAGGTCGAGCGCGCCGGGCACGAACGTGGGGGCGCGGATCTCCACCACGTAAGTCGCCCCGGGCGGGCGCGCCGGTAGCTCCAGACAGACCACCCGCAATTCACGGGTAAGGGCAATAGCGCCCAGGGCCGCCCCGTCCAGATAGGCCTCGACTGTCGGCAAGGGCAGATCCGCGGGCCAGGCGCCCCCCAGGCGCAGGCAGAGTTGCCGGGGCGCGCCAACACCCGCCTGGGGGAAGCGCAGCGCTGACGCGCCGCCGGCCCAGCGCACGGTTGCGTCCAGCGAAGGTTCATATCCCCCCAGGTAAAAGCCCCGCAGGTAGCCCAGGTCATTGTCGTCGGCCACCGCGATGCGGTCATCCGCCGGTCGCGGCGGGTACAACCACCTCCAGGCCCACAGCACGGGGTTCTGGCTGTCCACCAGTTCGGGGCCGAACTCGCGCCGGGCGGCCTCGATCTCCCCCATCTGGCGGAACAACTCCCCCGCGACTACCGCTGTCTGCCACGGCTCAAGCGGCCGTACCGGGCTCCGGGCCAGCCGCTCCAACCCCTCCGCGGGGCGCCCCTCCAACCCATCGAGCAGCGGCGCGCCCACCGCCGCGCTGTAGGCCGGCAAACGCGGGTCGCTCAGGGCGGCGCGGGCCGCCGGGGCGTCGCCCGCGCCCAGGGCCGCGGCCAGCCGCTGCTCGGCGACGTAACCCGGGCGCGCCTGGAGCGCGATCCGGCTGCTGGCCAGGCTCGAGGGGTAGGGGCCGAGGTAGGAGGCCCAGGTCGAGGCGGCGCCGGGCGCCCGCGGCTCCAGATAGGCATAGGGCGCCGCTCCCACGATCAGCAACAGCCCGCCCAGCGTGGCGCAGGCCGCGCCGTAGCGGCCGCGGAGCGCCGCCCGTAGCCCCGGCCCGGCGGCCAGCGCCGCCGCGGCCAACAATATGACAAACGGCATTAACGGCGCCCGAAAGCGGTTGATCGCGAAGAGCAGCGGCGCGGTGGCCAGATTGTACACCAGCCAGAGGCCGATTACTCCGGTAAGCGCGACCTCCCCCCCTGTTGGGTTTCCTGTCTCGATGGTTCGGGTTCGCAGCGCCGCCCATCCCAGCGCGGCCAGCGGCAGCGCCAGGACGTAGAGCGTATCCTCCAGCAGCAGCAGGCTCAGGGTATACCAGGGGGGCAAACGGCCCAGGGCGAAGCCGCGGGTCAGGCGTTCGTCGCCGGTGTAGTTGATGCGGAAGAGATCGATGAATTCGAGCAGGCTCTTCCGCGCGAAGGCCAGGGGCCGGGCGCGCAGCAGGCAGCCGGCCTCGGCGCTCATCAGGCCCTGCCGCTCGGCCTGGGTGAGGTGTTCCGGCGGGCGCTCCAGGGCCGCCATCAGGCGCGCATCACCGGCGGCGTACAGGCAGGAGCCGGCCCGTTGCACGCTGCCATCGGCGGCGCGGCGTGGCTCCAGCAGCGCCAGCCGCTCCGCCTGGCTGCGCCCGGGGATGGGCAGGAGCGCCAGGACGAAGTTGCGCGTCGGCGTGGAGTCGCGCCCGCCGTCGAAGGCGGTGCGCGCGCCCAGGAGCAGGTTGTAGGCCCCCGTGGTGTCAACCAGGATCGGGCCGCCGTAGGCCCGGCTGGCGTAGAGGCTCCAGGGCAGCGTCACCGCGAGCCACGCCAGCCCCAGCGCCGCGGCGTACCCCGCCGCCCGCCACCCGCGCCCTCCCGCCAGGAACATCCAGCCCGCCACCAGGGGCGCAAAGCCCACCGTTATGCCCCGGGTCAGTGTGGCCAGGCCGAGCATGACCCCCGCCGTCCCCGCCCAGACCACCGTGGACCAGGAGTGCGGCGCGTCGGCGCGCCCGCCTCTGGTCCAGCCCCCCAGGGCCAAAAGCGCTGCCAGGAGCAGGCTGATGAACAGCGTCTCGGTCAGCAGAAGGTGGGCGAAGGTGGCGAAGGGCAGGTAGAGTGCCATCCCCAGGGCGGCGAGGCCCGCCGCTCGCCGCGCGCCGCTGATCCGCAGCCCCAGAGCATAGATCAGTCCAACGTTGAGCAGGCTGAGGAGCGTCTGGGTCGCGACGATCGGCCCTGGTTCGCGCCCGAAGGCGACGATGTGCGCGGCGAGAAAAAGCGGGTACAGCGGGGCGCGCGTCCACAAGAACTGGGTGTGCCAGGCAAACCCGCGCCCCAGCGCCAGCCAGTCGGCCGCGGCCAGGTACTCCGCCTCGTCGCTGATGAAGCCCGCGCGGGGCAGGCGGCCCCACAGCGCCAGCCGCAGCGCCAGCCCCGCCCCCAGGGCGAGCAGCAATGGCCAGTGGGTTCGCAGCGTCGCCCCGATCCGCGCGCTCATGGCCGCGCCGCGCCCTTCGCCGCGGGCGCGTCGGGAGGCACGATCTCCACCGTGCCCAGCACCAGCCGCCCGGCCCCCAGGTTCGGCTCGCCCGCCACCGCGAGCCGCCCGGCGGGCGTGGCATCATCGGGGCGGAAGACGCCCAGCAGCAGGGTGTAGCGCCCTGGCGCCAGATCCGCGGGCAGGTGGATGGCCCGGTCGTCACGGGCGGGCTTGCCGGGCAGCCAGACGCTGGTGGGCAAGTAGCCCTCCAGCGGCGGCCCGTCGTCGCTGGCGAGGGGGGGAATCTCGCAATCGCGGCACAGGTGGAGGAAAAAGCTGTAATCGGCGCTCGGAGCTGCCGCCACGTCCCAGAAGAGGCTGATCGGCAGGTTCCCCCCGGCCCGGTACACCCCCGCCCCCAGGGGCGTGGTCGCCTTGAGGGTGTAGCCCAGCAGCCGCAGATTGCCGCCGAAGACGGCGTCGGCAGGGGTGGCGGGTTGGAGCCTCTCGCCGGTGAAGTACGGCTCGGGGGCCTCCTGGCAGAGCACATGCACGCCGTTGAAGCGCCAGATCCCGCAGGGCCAGGTGCGCTGCTCGCGGCTGTAGGCCCAGAACAGGCCCACCATCCCGTACTCGTCGCCCGGCAGCGGCACGTCCACGGTGCGGGCGTGGTCGGGGGCAATCAGCAAGAAACTGCGCGCGTAGCCGGTCAGCCGCTCGCGGCGCTCCATTTCCCACTCGCGCTGGCCGTAGGTCGTCGGCCCGCGCCAGAAGTTGCCGAAGGTCAACGGCTCGGGCGGCGGATCGGCCAGGAACCGGCCCATGTAGTAGTCGTAGAGCGGGCGCAGGTAGCCGGGATGCACCACCACCGCGTCGTCGGGGTGGACGCGCGTGGCCAGTGCGTTGATCGCCTCACGGTACTGCTCCTTCACCGGGTCGCCGGAGAACAGCCCCCGCACCGGCTGGAACAGGGCCAGGCCACCCGTGCCCACGGCCAGCGTCAGGAGCGCCAGCAGCGCCCCGCGCGTCACGCTCCGCGCGCCGGGGGAAGCGAGCGGGTAGGTCAGCAGCAATGTCCAGGCCGGAAAGATGATGATCAGGTAGCGGGCCTCGTAGATCCGCGTAAAGATCAGTTGTGTCATGAACAGAGCCAGCGGAACGCCAGAGAGCGTCAGCAGCGCCGCGGCCCCCTGGCGGCGCGGCCCGCGCAGATCGCCCGCGGCCCGCGCGAGGCCCCAGCCCGCCAGCGCCAGCCAGGGCAGCAGCCACCACCACGGCGCATCGCCCGGCCAGCGATCCACGGCGAAACGCACGAAGGTGAGCCAGAGGGCCTCAAGCGGCCCCGCCGGGATGTAGGCCCCCGTCGCGGCGGTCTCGCTGCCCAACCCCAGGGCCATGGCCGCCACCAGACCGGCGGCGGTCAGCCCCGGCCCCGCCCAGGCCAGGGGCCGCCACCGCGGCGCCGGAGGGCGCGCCAGCAGCGCGACCACGCCGACCGCCAGCGCCAGCAACACCGCCAGCCGGTGTACAAACAGCGCGCCGAGGGCCATGGCCCCGAGCGCCGTCCAGTCGCGCCGCGCTCCGGTGCGAACGGCCCGCAGCGTCAGCCAGGTCATTGCCGCCGCCCAACAGAGCAGCAGGGCGTAGACCTTGGCCTCCTGCGCGTACCAGATCGCGTAGGGCGCCGTCAGGCCAATGGTCGCCGCCGCCAGCCCGTGGAGCGTGAAGCGGCTGCCGGCTCCGTGAAGGCGCGCGCATTCCAGAGCCGCCAGGTAGATCAGCGGCACGGCCAGCGCCCCCGCCAGCGCCGACGGCATGCGCAGGGCCGCCTCGGAGTCGCCGAACAGCGCCGTCCACCCCTTGAGCATCAGGTGGTAGAGCGGATAGGCCGCGGTCGGATTCAGCAGTTCCCCGAGCAGGTGATCCCAGCCGGCGCGGCTCAACGCCCAGCTACTGCCCTCGTCGAGCCACAGGCTCTGCGCCTCAAGCCGATACAGCCGCGCCAGCAACGCGACGACGAAGAGGGTCGGGATCACCACGGTGAGCCGCCAGAACACCGCCCGTCTCAACGCTCCAACCCTTTGCCCCTGTAGCGCCACGCTCCCTTCGAGGTCCCGAACCATACCGTGCCATCCGCTTCAGTGGCAATGGCGTTTATTCCCACAGATTGACCGAAATAGCGAGCGGGAAGTGTAAACTCTCTCCACTGTTCGCCGTCATACCGCAGCGCCTCACTGCTTGAGAATACCCAGATCGCCCCGTCCTGGTCAAAATGGAAGCCCCAGATCCAGCCGCCGGGGTAGGGCACGGATTGTTCTTGCCAGCGCCCCTCCCGGCCCAACACGAACAGCCTGTCCTCGACGGCCAACCATACCGTGCCGTCGGGCGCCGAAGCAAAGTGCCCCCCTTCGATCCCCTCGGGCAATCCGTCAGAAGCCGTCAGCACCTGCCATTGCCCATCCGGTCGCAGGCGACCCAGACGGGAACCCGTGCCGATCCATGCTACGCCATCAGCTCCGATGGCGATCGTGGCATCGCCTCGCGCCTCGATAGAAAAGTTAACCGCATCTCCGACCGAGCGCCACTGCTCATCGGGGCCGAACCAACCGATCTTGCTTCCCGAAGTCCAGACTTTCCCATCCGGTCCGAAGGCGATCCTGTTCACTCCTCCGACCCCGTAGGCGCGCCACTGTCCATCGGAACTGAACCGACCCACTCCGGTACTGGTTGCAATCCACACCGCGCCATCTGGCCCGACAGCAATGTCATAGCAATAATAGCGACCGTAATCCTCCAGACCAGGCAGGGCTGTAGAGACCTGACGACCATCGGGCAGCAGGCGACTCACCCCGGCATCGGTGCAAAACCAGACTGCGCCGTCTGGTCCGACGGCCACGTCCCTCACGTCATTGGATGGCACAACATCTTGCGTGACGTAGGTTCGCCACCGGCCATTCGGTTCCAACCGGCTGATACCCCGGCTCGTGCCGAACCAGACGCTCCCATCGTCCCCGATTTTGATCGCGCGCACATCATTGTCAACCAGACTGTCCAACCCGTCGAGCGCAGTGTATGTTGACCATTGTCGCTCAGGGCCTGCCCGGCTTACTCCTTGCGCCGTGCCGGCCCACACCGTTCCATCGTCGGTGACGGCAAGCGCCAGAATCCTGTCGCCTGCCAGGCCGTTCTCCATGGTGTACCTCTGCTGGCTTCCGTCGCTTCCCTGGCGAATCAACCCATTCATAGTCCCGAACCACACCGCCCCATCTGGCTCAAAGGCGATCGCCGTCACGTGGTCTCTTAAGGGGTATCCCTGCTGATCCTGATCGTTTACGAATCGGCTGACGAACCGCGTGGCGCCGCCCGATCCGCCAACCCAGACCGCACCGTCCGGGGCGACGGCGATGGCGTCGGTGGTCAGATTGGTCAAGGTTGCTTCTCCCAGCGAGGTTCCCCGATCAGCCTGAGGAATAAATTCTTCCCAGATTGTCACGGAGTTAGTATTCATACCCTCGAAGGTCAGACGCGCAACTCCATACCCCCTTGGGAACCACATCCTGCGATTACGCGGTTCGGCTACAATCACGGCGCCGCTCTCCGACCGCCGCCGATCAGGTCGCTCCCGCGGGCTGCTGCGCATGATCCATGGTCTGCCCACCACTTGCCATTGCCCGTCGGAGGCCAGGCGTAGCACGGTCCCGGCGTCCACCCAGAGGGCGCCATCAACCCCGATCGCAATGGCGCTATGACTGTCGCTGTACAGACCGTTCTCCTGGGTCAGTTTCACATACGCTCCGCTGCGGGCGTCCCAACGCACCAGGCCGCCGTCCACGGTCGTCGCCCATACCACATCGCCGTCCAGCGCCAGATCAGTGACATCGTTACTATTGACGAAGCGATCCCACTCTGCATCAAGGCGTTGGCGCGCCAGCCGCTCCACCAGTTGCTGGCGATCTTCAGACTTTAGCGGAAGCCCGGGGTCGTACAATCGAACGATCCCTGATCGTATATCCGGTAACGGATTCCTGTCGCGGTTTTGCCACACCAGTGCCACTCCTGCTGTGAGCGCTGCCGTCAGCAGACATGCGATCCAGCACCGCATCTCCCTCTCCTTCGCCCGAGTTCCTATCAGCCGTCTATGCGGCTCCGCCGCACACGAATAGGATGAAGATAGGTCGTTCCTGGGAGGGCTGCGCCCTCCCAAACCCTCCTGAGGGCGGGGGCGTGGGGAAACCTGGTTTCCCCATACCCCGCTTGAGGACTGCGCCCTCCCAAACCCTCCTGCGGGCGGGGGTGTGGGGGAACCGGGTTCCCCCATGGTCACGTGAGACGGTCATGCGCATGGCGCACCACGCCCGATGCAAACAGCCCGGGAGCGCGGGCGGAACGCGCGCGCCACGGCTCCGCGGGCACGGTGACGGCCCCCTCCCTGACCCTCCCCCGCCGCGGGCGGGAACCCGGCGCCTCCCCCCAGCGGGGGGCGGGAACCCGGCGCCTCCCCCCAGCGGGGGGAGGCTGGGAGGGGGGCTGAACGCGGCGAACGATGGTCACCTCAGCCGTGCATGCGGTTACGCCGCACATGAATTAGGATAGCATGGGTTGTTCCTGGGAGGGCGCAGCCTTCCCAAACCCTCCCACCGGGCGGGGTGTGGGGAAACCCGGTTTCCCCACACCCCGCTCCGAGAGCTTCTGTTCACGTTAGACCCTTCTCAACCAATCAGCAAGCGTTCTGCGCCTGCTGCGACGCGAAACACCGCCTCAAACCGCTCGGCGGTCCGTTCCCAGGTCAACTCGCGCTCGACGCGGGCCCGCGCCGCGGCGCCCAGCCGGCGCGCCAGTTCCGGGTCGGCCAGCAGTCGCGCGATTGCCGCGGCCAGGGCCGCCGGGTCGCGCTCCGGCACCACCAGCCCGTGGACGCCGTCTTCGACTACATCGGGGACGCCGGCGATCCGCGAGGCGACGACCGCCCGGCCGGCGCCCATGGCCTCCAGCAACACATTCGGCAACCCGTCCGCGCCCTCGCGCACGATGGGCAGCGCAACCACGTCGGCGGCGGCGACATAGGCCGCGGCGCGCTCCCGTTCCAGCCGCCCGATGAACCGCGCGCTGCTCCCCAGGCCCAGGGTCGCGGCTTGCCGTTCCAGGCGCTCGCGCTGATCGCCGTAGCCGGCGATCACCAGCGTGGCCCTGGGCACGGCGCGCAGGACGGCCGGCCAGGCGTCGAGCAGCACGTTGAAGCCTTTCTTCGCCACCAGGCGCCCCAGGCCGAGCACCAGGGGCGCCTCCGGCCCCAGGCCGAGTTCGGTCCGCGCGGCGGCCCGCAGCGCCGGGTCGGGGCGAAACTGCCGCGTATTGACACCGTAGGGGATCACGTGGCTGCGGCCCGGCGCCGCGCCGAGGCGCACGCCGCGGGCGCGCAGGTCGCCGCTGCAGGCCGTGACCGCCGCGGCGGCGCGGAAGGCCCCCGCAGCCGCGAGGGAGAGCGACCAGTGGCGCTCGGCCAGGTAGATGTCGCTGCCATGCAGGCTCACCACCAGCGGCGTTCCCAGACTGGCCAGGGCCGCTGGCGGGCCGTTGGGTAGCACCCAGTGGGCCTGGACCAGATCGTAGGGCCGGCCCGCCGCCCGCGCCGCTCGCAGTTCGCCCAGCACGGCCCCCAGCGAGGCGCTCACCGCGAACGGCGCCGCGAGGAGCGTGCGGCGCTTGATCTGCGTGTCGCTGAGCAGCGACTGGGCGTAGCCCCAGATATTCAGCGCCGGATGCGGCGCGTAGTGGAAGCAGCGCAGACGCACCCCGCGCACCTCGGCGCCGCGGCGCAGCTCAGGATGGTGCGGCAACAGCAGGGTCACCCCGTGCCCGCGCGCCGCGACCCCCGCGGCGATTTCCTCGATAAAGGGCGCCGTCGTCTCACCGGGCCACTTGGGAAACGACGAAGCCAGCATCAAAATGCGCATACCTCAGACGACCCGCAGCGCGCCTACTGCTCCGGGATGCGGTAAATAAAGGCGCGAAAATCCGGCGTTGGGCTGGCGTACACCAACTCAAAGCCTTCGACCACATCGCCCACCTGATTGTCGTGATCCATCAACGGGGCCAGCAACCGCCCGGCGTCGCCCTTGACCCGCTGCTGGTTCTCCAGCACCAGGTACTTCGCCCCGTAGTACCGGGCGATCCAGAGCAACACCTCTCGGTCAGCCGTGTTGGGAATCATCACCGCCGGGCGGCGGGTGTGCCAGTTCAACTGCCAGGGCACGCGGGTCATCACCGCCGTTCCCTCCGGGGTGCGCGCCTCCAGCCAGGCATAGGCCGCCAGATCCGGCGCCCAGACCTGCGGCTCGTGGCGCACTTTGTTGGCGATGTCGGGCCGCGAAAAGCCCACCACCCCGCTCACGATCGCTGCCACCAGGATCAGGCCCAGCGGCGCCCAGCGCCGGTCGCCGAGCGAAGCCAGTTTGTCGTACCCGGCCCACAGCGCCCAGGCCCCGAACAGGGCCATCCACGGGATGAGCATCACCCAGTAGCGGTGCTCATCGGTGCGCCAGTAGGTGAGCAGAAACACCGTGTATGGCGTGAAGGCGCTCACCAGCAGGCCCAGCAACCGCGGACGGAACCGCAGCGCCCCGATCGCGCCGATCAACGCCAGCCAGGCCCCCAGGTCCGAGGCCAGGTTCTTGCGCTCGTTGTCGCTGAACAGCCAGCCCGCGCCAGCGGGAAGACCATGCCACACCGGCATGACATAATCGCGTAATTCCTCGACCTGTGTCGCCAGTTTGGCCAGGGTTTTGTCGAAGCCCCAGCGCAGGATCCAGCTCCGATCGGGCAGTCCTGGCCCCCCGAGTTCCGGAGTGAACACCCGGTAGATCTCCTCCCACGCATCGCCGCTCGAGCCCAGGTAGCCCAGGACCCAGGCATCGTAGCGTTCCGTCGAATACACCGGCTGGCCAAACAGGCGCATGTTGCGCGCCAGATACGGCGAGAGCACCAGGAGCGCCAGCGCGCTCCAGAGGACCACCGGCCCCAGCAGGCGCGCCGCGCCCGCCGGGTGCCACGCCTGCCGCAGCGCCGCCCGCTTCCCTGGCCAGCGTTGCCCCAGGAACCACAGCCCCATCCCCAGGGCGATCATCGCCCCCGAGGGCTTCTGGAGCATCATCAGCCCCGTCAGGATTCCCGAGAGCGCCAGCCAGCGCCACCTCCCCCGCGCTGCTGCCTGTGGACCCGAGCCCCCCTGGCCGGGCGGTCGGGCCGGGCGCGCGGTCGAGAAGTCTTCAGGTGGGGACCCCGCGCCCGGCGAAGGCGTCTGGCTGCGGTACAGGGCGTATAGCGCCCCCAGGCTGAACACGACAAAGGCCAGGTCGCTGGTGGCGTAAATGGTCAGGCGGAAGAACAGGTAATTGGTCAGCACGAACACCGCCGCCACCAGCCCGACCCGCCGGTCCCAGAACCAGGCGCCGATGTGGTAGACCAGCGCCAGCAAGATAGCGTCGAAGACCAGGTTGGGGATCTTCGCCGCCCAACTGCTCGGCCCGAAGACGAGAAAGAAGGGCGCGATCCAGAGCGGCTGCAGCAGCGGCCAGGTCTCCTGCGGGCGCGTCAGGCCATCGTTGAGCCGGTAGAACTGCGTCACGTAGTCTACCACCCAGCCCCGCCCGGCGACCAGGTTGCGAGCCACCACGGCGTTATCGGAGTAGTCGGCGTGGCCGACATAGGGCATCCGGCTCACTACCAGTGCGGCATAGCCGATCCAGATCGTCCCGAACAGGCTCAGCAGCAGCAGCGCCCCCCGCCGCGAGCCGATGACCCCCACCAGGCGCTCGGCGAGGCGCGGCAGCCCCTCGCGCCCCAGCACGATCACCAGCAGCAGCAGGCCGCTGCCCAGCAGGGCGTACAGCAGCGAGTCGGGAAAGATCTGCCAGAAGAGCGGGCGCCCGAAGGCGCCCATCCAGGCGAAGAGTTGAGCCAGGGTGTGTACGAGCAGCGCCAGGGCCGCGGCGACCAGGCCGTACCCCAGGGCGCGTCCGTGGGCGTAGCGGCGCACCAGCGCGCGGGCGTGGGCCAGGATCGGCCCCTGCCAGGCTACCAGCAACATGGCCGTCAGCGCAACCAGGGCCACGCTCAGGGCCGCGCCCATCCAGATCCGCGCGTAGGCCAGACCCACCCCGGCCAGGCCGATCCCCAGAATCGTCAGCGTATAGATCGCCGCCGGCCTGGCCAGCAGGCGCGTCAGGATCAGGTAGAGCAACCCGCCCCCGGCGGCCAGCAAGGCGACGGCGCGCCAGGCCGGCGGGTACACCGCGGTCAGATGCTCGGCGGCCCGCACCCGCACCTCGGCCAGCCGCACCCCCTTTGGGCGGGGATCGACGCCGTAGCGCACCGTATCGGTGAAGGTGTGCGAACTCGCCAGCGTCACGCTCAGATCGCTGCCCCGCCGCGCCGTGGCCGGAACCCGGAAGCGATAGATCTCCCACGTCGGCGTTGGCTCGAAGCGGCCAATGGCTATCCCATCGGCGCTCACGGTGACTACGGGCTGCGTCACTGGCGCGCCGACAACATCCGCGGGCCAGCCCTGCACGGTAAGGGCCAGTTCCAGATCGGCGCCCGCGCCGATATTGGGCAGCGTGATCCGGGCGTACTGGCGCGTCCAGCGGCTACGCAGCGTAGGCGAGTCAGGCGTCAGATCATCGGCGAAAAACTCGCCCCGTGCCGAGGCGCCCGCATCAAGGCCCGAGGTAGCATCGAGGAACAGACGATCGCCGATCCAGCCGATCTGCACCTGACCTGCGGGCGGCGCCTGGTAGGCCATCGCTCCCACCGCGATGCTCAGCGCCAGCACCAGCGCCAGGGTCAGGCCCCATCCCCCCAGCCAGCGCGCAAGCGGGGTCGGCGCGGCCCTGCCTGGCAATGCCTCCGGTTGTAGATCGGCGAGACCCATGCGCGCCTTCCAGAATCACGGACAGCCTCAACCGCTCGCGCCGGGGAACCAGGCGCACCTGAGGCATTATACAGCCAATCCCTCACCTCGCTAATGAGCCGGGTGTGATGGGAGGATGGCGCCCGTTCTCGATCCGGGGCGTGGGAAAACCGGCTTTCCCCACCATACGACAGACCATCGGCTATCCTCGGGTCGGGGCGTGGGGAAACCCGGTGTGGCCATAGTTCATCGCCGAGCCATGCTACAATGCCTGCCATGATCTGGACTATCTCCGATCTCCATCTCGCGCATGCCCTGCCGAAGCCGATGGATATCTTCGGCGCGCACTGGAAGGACCACCCGGCGCGCATCGCCGCGAACTGGCGCGCCCGTGTCGCCCCCGAGGATCACGTGCTGGTCGCCGGTGACATTTCCTGGGCCATGAAGTTCCCCGATGCCCTGGCCGATCTGCGCTGGCTTGACGCGCTGCCCGGGCGCAAGGTCCTCATTCGCGGCAACCACGACTACTGGTGCCCGCGTAACGTCAAATCCCTCCGCCCCCGCCTGCCCCCCAGCCTGACCCTCCTGGGCGCCGATGCTTGCGATCTCGGCGAGGCGGTGGTTTGCGGCACCCGCGGCTGGATCACGCCCGAAACCCCCGGCTACGCCCCCGCCACCGATGACCGGATCTACCAGCGCGAGCTGGGCATGCTGGAGCGCGCCCTGGCCCACGCCACTACCCTTGCTGCCCAGACCAGACCGATCATCGTGATGATCCACTATCCGCCCTTTGTGAACCGGCAGCCTACCGCCTTTGCCCAACGCATCAATGCCACCGTCGGCGTGCGCGCCTGCGTCTATGGGCACCTCCACCGCCGCCAGGATCACGAAAACGCCGTCAACGGTCGCGTTGACGGCGTCTACTACCAGCTCACCTCCGCCGACTTCCTCGATTTTGGCCCCGTCGCCGTGCGCGGGCTGGACTAGCGCCCTCCCGGCTCCTCCCGCCGGGCGGCGCGCCCGGAAGGGCGCGCCCCTCCCGCGTCACGGTAGCGCGCTGCCGGCGCGCCCGGGCCTACGGCACAGTGAACCGCACGATCTCCTGCTCCTCGCCCACCCGACTGATCGAGTTGCTGTAACTGCGCACCGAGCCGCGGAACAGGAAGCGCACCGAATAACTCGTCGCTGCCCCGCTGTAGAGCTTCACCGTCAGCCGGTAGTCCCCTCTTGGGATGGGCGAGCCAACGCTGTAGATATTTTCGGTGGCATTGCCCAGCTCGTGCAACCAGTCGCGATCCAGTTGGAAGTTGCCCTGCGGCCCTCTGTTGGCGTAGTAAATATGCAGGTTGTTAGGTCCGTACAGGTGCAGGTCCAGGTCCGTGGTGCGCGAACTGATATTGACCCAGGAGAGGGTCGCCTGCAACTCGCCGGTGCCCACCGGGCGCGTCGGCGCCGGCCTCGGACAGGTCGCCGACTCCTGCCACGTCCCGCCGGGATCCAGCACGATCGGGCGGGTGCCGATCCACGGCGCTGTGTAAGATGGTATGTTCCGGTACATCGGCCGATCGACGGTGGCCCGCGCCGGCAAGGAGTAGGTCCATCGCCGCAACGGTAGTGCGCTGGGAATGACCATTGGCGTTTCCCAGGCCTCGACACAGAACTGGTAATTCCCCCGCGGCAGCGGGAAGACGCAGTAATCGCTGCTGGATGAGTAGAATGGCGGGTCACTATCATCACGATCAACCCTATGGTAGCAGCGCGAGCCGGTGCCGGTCGCGGTTGATCCGGTTGCCATCACAATGCACCGTAAGGCCCCGCCTGCCTGGGTGCAACTCGAGTTGAAGATAACCGGCGAAGTGCCCGTGGCAGTGGATTGGATGATCGTGAAGTTGTAACGGCATTCGCCAGAGCCGGACGGACAACTGGTTCGGTTCCACCGGACGCCGCCTGAGATCCACGCCAATGGCACAGATTGGGCCGGGGTCACCACCGCCAGGTTATCCGCGTCCGCGCCGGTATCCTTCAGCGGGTCGCCATCGTCTGGCGCCGGGACGCCCGCGTCCTTCTCGGCATCCTTCACTGCTTCGCCATCCGCCGCCCCCGGGTCGCTCTCACTGCTCGATGGCGCAGACTCGGCAGGCGCGTCAATCACCGGAGACTCCGGGATCGCTGCGCTATCGCTCACCGCAGCGTCATCCGCGGCGCCGGACGTGGCGGGTGGGGCCAGGACAACCACCGCGAACCCCAGGTCATACGCGGCAAAGCTCACCGCATTGTCCTGAAGGATCAGCGGGTGCTGGACCCATGCGCCTGTGTCTGGCGCATAGCGCAGCAGCCTGAGGCGCGTCAGGTCAACCCCCGCCGGAACCTGAATAGGAATGGTGAGGTGGATGGGACTGGCGAAGGTAAACCCCTCAGGCCCAAATTTGACCACGGGGCTTACCGGCTGCGCCCCTGCCGGCAGGGGCGCCGGTGGCGCGATCCCTGTTTCGATTGAGAAGGTCGTCACGCTATCGGCGTTATTCTGCTGCCGCGGCACGCTGCCTTGCGGCACCAGAATCCCTGCTCCCGACGGCGTGCTGATAAGGTTGCTCTGCGAAGAGGTGGTCGTTCCGGTCTGCGCCTCCGCTTCCCGCGTGATGAGTGGTAGGAATACCCTCCTTTGCTGCTGGCTTAACTCCTGCCCGTAGACAACCTTTGCGACGTCTCTGGTCGCGCCGAATGGCGCCGAGGGAAGGGCGCTCATCCCCAGAGCCGCAACCACAAGAATCGCTGTCCACACCAACAACCTGTGCCTGGGTCCGTTCCGCCGATGCATGGTAGCCTCCTTTTTACGAGCCAGTTTCAAGGTGTCCGACGTCGGTTGGATCTTGGACGAGTCGCGCGCAAGGATGTGGCTTCAGGAGGATTGGTGCTGTGTGCTGTGAATGGCTTCGCTACTTCCAGGTCGGAGTGCTTCTGGGCGCCTCAGGAGGACATCTCCCGTGAACATGGGTCGTTCACGGAAGGGTTTGGAAGGGCGCTGCCCTTCCAGGAAGAACCTTTCCTGGAGCAGGGGGATGGGGAAACCTGGTTTCCCCATCCCTCACCCGGTGGGAGGGTTTGGGAGGGCTTTGCCCTCCCAAAAACAACCCTTTTTTCACCTTCTTGGTATGCGGCGCAGCCGCACGGACGGCTAACGTGAAAATAGACTGCTGGAGCAGGGGTGTGGGGAAACCCGGTTTCCCCACGCCCCTGCCTGCGGGAGGGCCTGGTCCTCAAGCAGGGGTAGGGGGAAACCCGGTTTCCCCACGCCCCCGCCCGCGGGAGGGCGTGGAAGGGCGCAGCCCTTCCAGAAAAGATCCTTTTGCATCCAGTTGGTGGACGTCTGAAGGGGGTAGATGAACGGGGACCCTCTCCGCGTCTCCCTGGAGAAGGAAAACGGAGACGTCGTGAGAAGGGTTTCGTCTGTGCCACCCTCTCGTATCCGAAGGGAGAAGGCGCTCTGCTCCTCATCCTCCGCCCAGGCCCAGTTGTTATAGTTGTAGTAGGGCAATGTCATTCAGGCTCGGCGAGAGAGTGACCCTCCACACTTGTGCCGGAAATCATCGTAGTATTTGCTTGCCCTGGAATCAAGTTCAGAAAAGACAACCCAAATCTGAGTTATTGAAATAGTTTAAAAATCGTTCATTTTCTGTAAAAGTCAGGTTTCCGGCAACCTTAGCGCCGGGCAGGTTGGGCCGGTACGTGTTCACCTTTCTCCTGGGAGCGCGGGCATCTTGCCCGCGCAGACGCGACGAGGGCGGGCGGCCGTGGCCTGCTGTCGCCCATAGCGAGCGGCGTCTTGCCCGCGCAGACGCGACGAGGGCGTCCCGCCCTCGCTCCCAGGCAGGTGTGTTACCCCAGGTGTGAACAGGTACCTGGGCCGGCTCATTCGACAAACGCCCCCGGATCGGGTACAATACAAGATGGCATTTACAGCATTCCAACGCGCTGGAGAACTACATGGAGATCGGAATCGTCCGGCCCGTCAACATCACCACCGAGATGCGCACGGCCTACCTGAGCTACGCGATGAGCGTCATCATCTCGCGCGCCCTCCCCGACGCCCGCGATGGCCTCAAGCCGGTGCAGCGGCGCATCCTCTACGGGATGTGGGATATGGGCTTTCGCAGCAATGACGCGTACAAGAAGTGCGCGCGCATTGTCGGCGACGTGCTGGGCAAGATGCATCCCCACGGCGACAGCGCCGTCTATGATGCCCTGGCGCGCCTGGCGCAGCCATGGAGCATGCGCTATCCCCTCGTGGATGGGCAGGGCAATTTCGGCAGCATTGACGGCGACCCACCCGCCGCCATGCGCTATACCGAGGCGCGCCTGGCGGCCATCGCCGAGGAGTTGCTGGTTGATATTGATAGAAATACGGTTGATTTTCGCGACAATTTCGATGGCTCGTATCGAGAGCCAACCGTCCTCCCCGCCCGGCTGCCCAATCTGCTGCTCAATGGCGCTTCGGGCATCGCGGTGGGCATGGCGACCAATATCCCGCCCCATAATCTCGGCGAACTGTGCGACGCCATCAGCTATGTGATTGACAATCCTGAGGCCACGGTCGAGGATCTGATCAAGATCATCCCCGGCCCCGACTTTCCCACCGCCGCCAGCATCCTCGGCGCCGAGGGCATCCTCGCCGCCTACAGCACCGGGCGCGGCCAGATCACTCTGCGCGCCAGGGCCCACGTCGAAGAGGCTTCCCGGGGCGCGTTCAATATCGTCGTCACTGAACTGCCCTACCAGGTGAACAAGGCCCGCCTGCAGGAACGCATCGCCGAACTGGCCAAAGAGCGCAAGATCGAGGGCATTCGCGATGTCCGCGATGAGTCCGATCGCAGCGGCATGCGCCTGGTGATTGTGCTCAAGCAGGACGCGCAGCCGAAAAAGGTGCTCAACGCCCTCTATAAGCATACCCAGATGCAGACCACGTTTGGCATCAATATGCTGGCCCTTGTCGAGGGTGGCCGTCAGCCCAGAGTGCTTACCCTCAAGCGCTTGCTGCAGGAGTACATCACCCATCGCCAGGAGGTCATCCGCCGGCGCACCGAGTTTGACCTGGCGAAGGCCCGTGACCGGGCCCATATCCTCGAGGGCCTGAAGATTGCCCTCGACAATCTCGATGCGGTCATTCGCACCATTCGCGAATCGCGCAGCGCCGAGAGCGCCAGAAATAACCTGATGCGCGTTTTCAACCTCAGCGAGCGCCAGGCCCAGGCCATTCTGGATATGCAACTCCGCCGCCTGGCGGCCCTGGAGCGTAAGAAGATCGAAGATGAGTACCAGGAGGTCATCAAGCTTATCGCCGAACTCGAAGATATCCTCGCCAATCCGAAGAAGGTGCTCCACCTTATCAAGGAGGATATGCGCTACCTCAAGGAGAAATACGGCGATGAGCGCCGCACCCGCATTGTGCCCGATGTCACCGGCGAGGTCAGCGATGAGGATCTCATTCCCGATGTGCGCGTGCTGATCACTATTACCGATCGCGGCTATATCAAGCGCCAGGCCGCCGATGGGTATCGCACCCAGCGCCGTGGCGGGCGCGGCGTCAAGGGCATGGTGACCCGCGAGCAGGACATTGTCCGCCACCTGCTCATCTGTAGCTCGCTGGATAATCTGCTGTTCTTTACCGATAAGGGGAAGGTCTATCAACTCAAGGCCCACGAGGTGCCCGACAGTTCGCGCACCGCCAAAGGCCTGCCCCTGGTGAACCTGATTGCGTTGGAGCCTGGGGAACAGGTCACCAGTATGCTCGCCGTCCCCGATTTCAATGGCGAGTATCTGGTCATGGCCACCCGGCGGGGCAAGATCAAACGCACCCACCTCCGTGAGTATAGCCAGGTCCGCTCCAATGGCCTGATCGCCATCGGTCTGGAAGAAGGCGATACCCTCGGCTGGGTCCAGGTGAGCCACGGCGATGAGGATGTCTTGCTGACCACTGCGCAAGGGCAGACTGCGCGCTTCCGCCAGAGCGAAGTGCGCCCGATGGGGCGCCCCGCTACCGGCGTGAACGGGATCAGCCTTGCCGACAATGACCAGGTGATCAGCATGCAGCTCGCGAAGGGCGACCACGATTTGCTTGTGGTGACCGCCCGCGGCATAGGGAAACGGACCAGCCTCGATGAGTACCCGACAAAGGGCCGCGCCACCGGCGGCGTGATCACCATGCGCCTTCGGCAAGGTGATGAAATCGCCGGCGCCGCTATCGTCACCGATCGCTCGTTGCTCACCTTCGTCACCGCTGGCGGCGTGGTGATGCGCACGACGACCGAAGATGTCCCGCGGCTTGGCCGCGCCACCCAGGGCGTGATCGTGGTCAATCTCGCCCCCGGCGACCGCCTGACCGCCCTTTCGGTCGAGGAGGCCGATGAACAGGAGACCGAACCGCCGACGATTGTCAGCCCCAACGGGGCCTGAGTGACGCGTTCGGTGCGTTCTTGAACGCGAGGGCAATGGCAGGGGGCCGCCTTGTCCGATCCTCCGGCGCCCGCCCTGGGAGCAGGGGTATGGGGAAACCAGGTTTCCCCGTGTTTTATGTACAGGGGGTACGCAGTCGCCTCATGACGGGGAGGGGTGGCCGCAGGCCCTCCACGAACCTTGCGTTCCCCGCCCGCGGCGGGGGCGCACCCTGGCGCAGAAAGCAGGAGTCTGCTGGCACCTGTTCACCCCTGGGGGCATCCACGAGCCTGGGAGCGAGGGCGTCCCGCCCTCGTCGCATCTACGCGGGCAAGATGCCGGCGCTCCCACGAGAACGGTGAACACGTACGTTCGCGGCCGCGGGCGGAACGGGCAGAGGCGCAGCCTCCTCGCGCCCCGCCAACCCGACGTAGAGCGTTTCTCGTAAAGTTCGATGCTAATGAGTTTTAAGAATTAAAACGGGTATAGGCCGCGCAGGCGGCCTTCGCCTCGCATAGCCGAGGGCTTCAGCCCCACGGCCGGTTCGGTATACCGGATTAATTTCTTAAAAACCATCAGCATTTACCAGATACATTGACCATCGTTCGCGTCTGCCGTACTGCTCCACCCTCCCGCAGGCTCGCAGCCTGCGGGAGGGTCATTTTGCAACCTTGCCCGAAAGGTTCAACCTTTCTGCGAACTGCTATAGGGATGAACCGTGGCTTACCGCGCCGTTCCCACCGCCTCTTGCGCCAATGATGATACCGGCAACTGTCGCACCAGGCCCTCGACCCGCAGGCGCGCGCCTTCGCGCCGGTAGATCTCGACAAAACGCTCAACCAGATGCGGGTCCCAGGCGCTGCCGCGCCCGCGCAACAACACCTCCAGCGCCTGTTCGGGTTCCATCGCCGACCGGTAGGCCCGGTCGGCGGTCATGGCCTCAAAGGCGTCGGCGATGGCCAGAATGCGCGCCTCGAGCGGAATGTCCTCCCCGGCCAGGCCTTGAGGATACCCGCTGCCATCGTAGCGCTCGTGGTGGCTCTCGATGATCGGCAGCACCGCGCGCAGCCCGCTCACCCGCTCGATGATCCGCACCCCGATGCGTGGATGCTGCTGCATTACCGCGAACTCCTCATCGTCAAGCCGCCCCGGCTTCAGCAAAATCTGGTCGCGAATCCCGATCTTGCCCACGTCGTGGAGCAGGCCGGCGTAGGTCAGCACCTCCAGGCGATCGGCGGCCAGGCCCACTTCCTCCGCCAGCCGCACCGCGTAGCGCGTCACCTGGCGCGAGTGGCCGAAGGTATGCGCGTCGCGGGCCTCGATGGCCTCGGCCAGGGCCGCGATGGTCTGCCAGTTTTGATCCCTGAGTGCCTGGTACAGCCGCGCGTTGTCCAGTGAAGCCGCCACCTGCCCGGCGAAGATGCCTAACAAGCGGCGCTCAGCGGCGTCGAAGGGCGGTTGCTCGGGGCGCCGGGTCAGGTGTAGGAACCCCACCGGGCGATCATGGCTCCGCAAGGCTACCCCTGCGAAACGTTCGTCAACCTCGCTCCCGCGATACCCGCTCAACTCCAGGTGGGCCGCCTGTAGCGCCGCCGCATCGCAGTCGGCGTCAAGGGTCAGTGCTCGCTCCCGCGCTTCCGCGACCACACTCGAACGGGCCGCCAGCAGGCGCAGGGTTTGCCGGTCAGGGTAGAGCAGCGAGAGGGCCAGTGATTCGGGCAGGAAGCGCTGCCCGAGAAACTCCACGATCTGGGTCGCCTGGGTCTCGACATCCAGCGAGGTGGCGATCAACTGGCTGAACTGGTACATAAAGACCAGATCGGAGAGACGTTCCTTTTCCTGCCGCACGCGCCGCAGTTCCAGCGCCGAACGCACCGTGCGCTCCAGGTTCTCCGCCTCAACCGGTTTCGAGAGATAGTCGAGCGCCCCGAGTTTCAAGGCCTGGCGCGCCGATTCGACACTGGCATAGGCAGTAAACACCACCACGTCGGTCTCGGCATGGCGCCGGCGGATGTGCTCCAGCAGGGCGATGCCGTCCATGACCGGCATCTCGAGGTCCACCAGCGCCAGGTCGTAGGGCTGGCGCTGGAGCAACTCGACCGCCTGGCCGCCGTGCTCGGCGGTTTCAACGCGATAGGCGTTGTGAAGCAACCGCTGGCAGAAGGTGCGAATGTAGGCATCGTCTTCGACCACCAGCAGGCGCGGCTGCGCGACAGCGGCGCCCGGCCCGCGGAAAACATCGGCCATAAAGCAACTCTCCTTAACCAGGTCGCCAGGGCGGCGACAGGTGCGCGCAACCATCAATGGCGCGACCATGCGTGGCCCGCGCGGTCCACTAACGTGAAAATAGGCTGCTGGAGCAGGGGTGTGGGGAAACCTGGTTTCCCCACGCCCTGCCCGCGGGAGGGCCTGGTCCTCACGCAGGGGGATGGGGAAACCGGGTTTCCCCATACCTCCGCCCGCGGGAGGGTTTGGGAGGGCACAGCCCTCCCAGGCGAACCCTTTTATCCCATTGTGGATGCGGGCCAAAGGCCTGCGCACCCGGGCCCCGCCCGCAGGAGGGTCTGGGAGGGCACAGCCCTCCCAGGAACAGCCTTTGTGTATCTCGCACCGTAGCTGTAAACCCATTTTTAACACACAGCATAGTAGGCGTAGGTGTCGTTTCGACTACACGGAGGGCGCAGATGATGACAGTTCTGTCATCGTTCCGCAGGCCGTGCCGCACTGGACAGTGTCGTTTTAGGGCCAATACGTTTCAAATAACAGGAGGTACGCGGTCGCCTCCCGGCGGGGAGGGGTCCACCAACGGTTGTTTCCCGCCCGCGGCGGGAGGGCCGTGGGGGTTGCGCCAGGCCGCCTGGCCGCCGCGGGCGGGAACAGGGGTATGCGGGGAGGCGAAGCCTCCCCGCACCCCTCCACCGCGTGCGTCCTGTCAAATAAGATGACTATCCCCTCCCCCGCCGGGGGCGTGAGTGCGGCTCCTCCCCCCAGCGGGGGGAGCTTGGAAGGGGGCTGAAGCGCCGCATGCGCTTATTTGATAAGGTATTGATTTTAGGGCAAGCCCTACAGACGTTGCAATAGCCCTGCCAGCCGCCACTCCCGCTGCCCACAACGCCCCCAGGTGTGGTAAGCTGTAACCACGTTCGCGGCTGCGGCATCGAACTGGTAGTGGAGCCCCCACAAGCTAACCGAGAAGGATTGCGAGTATGAGTCTCTTACAGGACAAGGACCGGGCCGCGGTGCAGGAGGCCTTCGAGGGACTGGTGCAGCCGGTGCATCTGGTGCTGGTGACCTCGGAGGAGAGCGGCGAGTATAGCGAGGTGGCGCGCGAACTGCTCGATGAGGTCTCCGCGCTGAACGATCAGATCAGTCTCGAGGTGCTCGACATCGAGGCCGACGCGGAGCGGGCTGCGGCCCTGGGCGTGGACAAGGCCCCGACGGTGGTGTTTTTCGCCGGCGCCGACCGAATCGATCACGGGGTGCGGTTCGCCGGCCTGCCCAGCGGCTACGAGTTCGCCACCTTGATCGAGACCATCCGTATGATGGGCGGCGCGGCGGACACCGCCCTGATGCCCGCGACCACGGCGTTTCTGGAGGGCCTCACCGCTCCCCTGCGCCTCCAGGTCTTTGTGACGCCGACCTGCCCCTATTGCCCCCGCGCGGTGGTGCTGGCCTACCGCCTCGCCATTGCCAGCCCTCACGTCAGCGCCGAGGGCATCGAGGTCAGCGAGTTCCCCGAACTGGGTGACCGCTACGCCGTGATGGGCGTGCCCAAGACCGTGATCGGTGAGATTGTTCACATCGAAGGCGCCGCTCCCGAGTCGATGATGCTCCAGAAGCTGCGCGAGGCTGTCGCGGCGTAGAATGGGCGTTCAACCTACGAACGTGAGCATAGCTCGTCGGAGAGGGGCTGGGGAAACCTGGTTTCCCCAGCCCCCGGCCCGCGGGAGGGTTTGGGAGGGCACGGTCCTGCCCTTTCACCGAAGGATCACAGTTGCAGCACTCCACAGGCGGCATGTTATACTGAACCCACAACGCCTGTGGAGGGATAACGCATGCCCGGACCGACGATCGATCTTTCCCTTTACGCCGATGAAGCCGCCTTGCTGGCTGCCCTTCGCCGCCACGATCCCGACGCCTGCACCTGCCTGGTCAAGCGCTTCGCGCCCCTGGTCTACGCTCGCGCCCTGCGCCTCACCGGCGACCCTGACGAGGCCGAGAGTGTGTTGCAATCCACGTTCATCAAAGTCTGCGACGCGCTGCCGGGCTTCGACGGCGCCAGTAGCCTGGGCACCTGGATCTACCGCATCGCTACCAACGAGGGGCTGATGGTGCTGCGCCGGCGCAAGCCGCAGATCGCCCTCGATGATGTGGCCGACAACCTGCATCCCGAGGAGGTGCCCCACCAGTTTCAGGCATGGTCGCCCGACCCGCAGCGCCTGGCGCTCGACGGCGAACTGCGCGCGCAGATCGAGCGAGCCATCGCCGCCCTGCCCGAGCAGTTGCGGGTGGTTGTGCTGTTGCGCGATGTTGAGGGGTTGAGCACCGAGGAAACTGCAGCGCAGCTCGGCATTAGCCCGGGCGCGGTCAAGGTGCGTCTCCACCGGGCTCGCCTGCGCCTGCGCGAGGCGCTCGCCGATTACCTCGCCGCCCGATCGGAGGATCACGCATGAGCCACGCGGCCCATTCGCACGATCTGCAACGCTGTCGCGAACTGGTGGCGCAGTTGAACGATTACCTCGACGGTGAACTCCCCGCCGATCTCTGCGCCGAGCTGGAGCATCACCTGGCCGATTGCCCCGATTGCCAGGTGGTGCTCGATACCCTTGGCCAGACGGTGCGCATCCTCCACCATCTGGACGAAGCTCCCCCGCCGGCGCTGCCCGCCGACCTGGAGGCGCGCCTCCTTGCCCGTCTGCGGGCGGGGTAGGTCCCCCATCGGGCAATCATGGTCTTTGAATAATACTCCGCTCTCGCCCGCGCAGGCGGGCTTCGCATTCCGTAGCCGAGGGCTTATGGTCTTTGAATACATAATCCGGTAGAGGCCGCGCAGGCGGCCTTCGCATTCCGTAGCCGAGGGCTTATGGTCTTTGAATACATAATCCGGTAGAGGCCGCGCAGGCGGCCTTCGTATCCCCTAGCCGAGGGCTTCAGCCCCACGGCTAGCCCGGCATAGCGGATGAATTTTTCAAAGACCATTAGCCCCACGGCCAGCCCGATATACCGAATGAATTTTTCAAAGACCATCAGCCCCACGGCCAGCCCGGCATACCGGATGAATTGCTCAATACCCATCAGCCATCTATGCGGCTCGCGCCGCACACCGACGGGGTGAAAATAATTCTTGGGAGGGCGTCGCCCTCCCAAACCCTCCCACCGGGCGGGGGTATGGGGAAATCAGGTTTCTCCACCCCCCTCGCCGAGGGCGTATGTTCACGTTTAGATGTCCATGCGGCTCCGCCGCACAACGCTCAACATACGGTTGTTCCTGGGAGCGCTGTGCCCGCCCACACCCTCCCCCGGGTGAGGGCGTGGGGAAACCCGGTTTCCCTAGACCCCGCTCTAAAGGACAATGTTTAGCGGAGCAATTGCTCAATACCGATCATCCCGACGGAACAAGGCGCCGTGCAAGATGTTGCGTCACCTCCCATCGGCTGGAAACAACACTCCTGCGCCAACAGGATCATGGCCTCACACGCACCCCAGGCGCCGCATCGCCTCGTGGGTCGTCAGGTGAATGCGCCCGGGGCCGATCTTCTCCACAAAATGGGCCTGCTTCAGCCCGTCCATCACCGGCCCCTTGATCTCGGCCAGGTGCAGTTCTACCCCCGCGTCGCGCAACTCCTGGATGAGCGACTCCAGCGTGTGCAGCGCGCTCGAGTCGATGAAGTTGATCGCCGAGCCGATCAGCACCAGATGCTTCACCTCGGGCCGCTCGGCTACGATCCGCAACAGGGCGTTCTCCAGGTAGCGCGTGTTGGCGAAGTACAGGCTCTCGTCCACCCGCACCGCCACCACGTGGGGCCAGGTCCGCACGTCGTAGCGCAGAATGTTGCGGTACACTTCGCTCTCCCCCAGGCGGCCCACCACCGCGATGTGCGGCCGGCTGGTGCGCCAGAGGTAGAGCAGCAACGAGGCGCCGACCCCGACGAAGATACCTGTTTCGATGCCCAGCAGCAATACTGCCGCGAAGGTGACGCCCCAGGTGAGCGCGTCGCTCCGGTTGGCCTGCCAGATGTGCCGGGGTTCCTTCAGATCTACCAGGCCAGACACGGCCACGATCACCGTCGCCGCCAGCACCGCCTGGGGCAGGTAGTAGAACAGCGGCGTGAAAAAGAGCAGGATCAGCGCAATGCCTCCCGCGGTCACTAGCGAGGCCAGGCCGGTGACCGCGCCAGCCTGAAAGTTGACCACCGAGCGGGCGAACCCGCCGGTCACCGGGTAGCCGCTGAACAACCCGGCCCCGATGTTGGCCGCGCCGAGGGCGATCAGTTCCTGGTCGGGGTCAATCGCCTGGCGGCGCTTGCTCGCCAGGGCCCTGGCCACGGCAATCGATTCGACCACGCTGACCAGCACGATCGCCGCCGCCGCAGGCAGGAGCGCCTGCACGTCGCCGACGCTCGGCGCGGGCCAACTGAATGGCGAGAGACCGGGCGGAATGGCCCCGACGACCGTCACCCCGGCGCGCTGGTCGAGACGCAATAGCCAGGCGATCAGCGTGCCGAGCAGCACCGTCACCAGCGGCGCCCCGCTCACGATCAGCGTCACCGCCAGCGGGCGCAGGCCCATCCGTTGCAATATGGGCCGCAGGCCCTTGCGGAAAAAGAGCAGCAGCGCGATGCTGCCAACGCCAATGCTCACCGTGATCAGGTTGGTCTGCCCCAGACCCTGCACGGCGTGGTAGAGCATCTCGTAGAAGCGGTCGCCGGCGATCTTGTACCCCAGGATGTACTTGAGTTGCCCGGCGGCGATGATCAGCGCCGAGGCCGAGGTAAAGGCGGCCAGCACCGGGTGCGAAATGAAGTTGAGGATCACTCCCAGCCGGAACACCCCCAGCAGGAGTTTGATCGCCCCGACGATGAGGGCCAGGATCAGCACCAGTTGCAGGTAGCGCGCGCTCCCCGGTTCAGCCAGGACGCTCACCCCGCTGAAGACCAGCAAGGAGGTGATCGCCACCGGCCCCACCGAGAGTTGCCCGGAGGTGCCCAGCAGCGCGTAGATGATCAGTGGCACCACCGAGGCGTACAGGCCCACCTGTGGGGGCAATCCCGCCAGTTGCGCATAGGCCATGCTCTGGGGGATAAGCATAATCGCTGTGACCACGCCGGCCACCAGGTCGCTCGGCAGGTCGGCCCGGCGGTAGTGCAGCAGCCAGCGGGTAAACGGCAGGTAGCGACCCAGAGCGCCGGTCCGCGCCACGCCCCCGGCGCGTGTCGGGGAAGGTATGGGTTGAGAGGTTGCCATCGGGATGTCCTTGCGCCAATTGCACCTCAGCCGTCCATGCGGCTGCGCCGCACACTGACGGGATGAAAAAAAGTTCTTCTTGGGAGGGCATAGCCCTCCCAAACCCTCCCGCGGGCGGGGGGATGGGGGAACCTGGTTCCCCCATGCTCACATCAGCCGTCCATGCGGCTCCGCCGCACACTGACGGGATGAAAAAAAGTTCTTCTTGGGAGGGCATAGCCCTCCCAAACCCTCCCACGGGCGGGGGGATGGGGGAACCTGGTTCCCCCATGTTCACCTCAGCCGTCCATGCGGCTGCGCCGCACACTGACGGGATGAAAAAAGTTCTTCTTGGGAGGG
>Ga0272446_1001922_pt1 | contig 29373 bp, 23 predicted proteins | sample YNPCB0061_FD_194587 | JGI IMG/M metagenome (GOLD analysis project Ga0272446, IMG submission 194587) | Hot spring microbial mat communities from Yellowstone National Park, WY, United States - YNP-CB-006-1 | ecosystem: Environmental > Aquatic > Thermal springs > Hot (42-90C) > Sediment | place...
CCCTGGCTTTCCCGGCCCTGGCTTTCCCGGCCCTGGCTTTCCCGGCCCTGGTTGCCCCGGCTCTCTGTGCCGGGGGTCTCGCTGTCCAGACGGTTTTTGTTGTGGCTGCCCAGGGCAGCGGAAGCTGCCGGGCCGAGGCCGGCAGCGCGGTCCGGCGGCAGCGGCAGCGTATCGGCGGTCGGGGTGGCCGGGATTGCAGACGGAGCAGCCCCGGCCGGCGTCGAAACCGGCGCCGGAACGGATGCCGCCGGTACGGTGACAGCGGCTGCCCGGCTGTCGGTGGCCGGACGCGCCGGCGCTGTCGCCGGGGACGCCCCCCAGGCCCCGACCGGGGCTGACGCCGCAACGGCCTGCGCCAACGCCCGCCGCATCGCCGTGGCTGTGGCAAAACGGCGCGCCGGGTCCTTGCACAGCGCCGTCGCCAGAAATGACCGCACAGCAGGCGGAAAGTCCGCCGGAAGCGGCGCCGGCTCGCGGGTGAGGATGGCCGCCATCAGGGAAGTGAGGTCGGGTTGTGGAAAGGGCAACCCACCGGTGATGAGCTGCTGGAAAACCACGCCGGCGGCCCACAGATCGCCCTGCTCGGTACGTACGCCGTCGAAGGCCTCCGGCGGCATGTAAGCCGGTGTGCCGGCAATGTGTCCCGTGTGGGAGGTGGCACGCACCACCCGCGCAATGCCAAAGTCCGCCAGCCGGGGCGTTTCCCCTTGCAGCAGCACATTGGCCGGCTTCAGGTCGCGGTGAACGATCTGGCGCGCATGCAGGTGCTCCAGCCCGGCGAGAATCCCATCCACCATTTTGGCGGCTTCCGGCAGGCTCACCACGCCACCTTTCCGCGCCAGCCAGTCCACCAGCGAACCGTCCGGGGCGTACTCGCTGACGATGACCACCTGGCCGTCGTAAATGTCGGCCTCAATGATGGGCAGCACGTTGGGATGGCCGCTGGCCTGGGCCCAGATGGACGCCTCCTTGCGGATGGCATCGAGGTCCACATCGTCCGCCAGTGGGATTTTGAGGGCCACGCGCGTCACGGCCAGCGCCGTACGCCGTTCCGCCAGCCAGACCTGCCCGAAAGCGCCACGTCCGAGCAGGCGGACAAGAGTGTATGGCCCCAGCGTGTCACCCGGCGGCATGCTGCCCCCCCAAACCTTGTGAACCAACCGTCCGTGAAAGCAACCGTCCAGGCATCATGTGTTTTTTCAGCGGGATGAGTCTGGCAGAGCGTGTTTTTGCCGTTGAAATTCCGCCGGCGTTGGCATGAGAATGCCGCTACCGTTGATGTTCGTCAAATATCGGCAACCTTTTGGTTTCCACGAGGACAGACCTGATGAAAACGCTGCGCATGGGCGTTGCGGGCTGGTGGCTGCTGTGGCTGGTCATCCAGATTGGGATGCCGGTCAGGGCAACGGAAACGGTCACTGTCCCGGCCGAAGTCCGCGCCATCGTGGCCCGGATTCAACCGGCCACCTTACGCGCCCACACCGAACTGCTTTCCGATGACCTGTTTGAAGGCCGCGCCCCCGGCACGCGCGGCGGACTTCTCACCGCGAAATACATTGCCGCCCAGTTCCAGACCTCCGGGCTGGAGCCGCTTGGCGGCTCGTATTTCCAGAACGTGCCCATTGTCAACCTGCGCGCCATCCCAACCACGATGACCTTTCGCGCCGCGTCCGGGGCAACCGTCGAACTGACGTATGGGACGGAGTTCACGGCGCAATCCGGCGAGTGCCTGCCCGAAGTCCGGTTCGATGATGTTCCGGTTGTCTTTGCCGGCTATGGCATCGTCGCGCCGGAATATGACTGGAACGACTACAAGGACGTGGACGTGCGCGGCAAGATCGTCATGCTGCTGGTCAACGATCCGGGACTGCACAACCCGTCCATTTTTCAGGGGCGGACGCTGACCTATTACGGGCGCTGGACGTACAAGTACGAGGAAGCCGCCCGCCAGGGTGCGCGTGGCGTGCTGCTCATTCACACGACTGAGAGCGCCACCTACCCGTGGCAGGTGGTCCAAAGCTCCAACACCGGCACGCGGTCGGAACTCGTCCGGGATGCCAACTCCCCGCCGGTCGTGGCCCTGAAGTCGTGGATTACCGATGACGCGGCTGTACGGATTGCCCGGCTCGGCGGCAAGCGGCTGGCCACACTCATCGAGCAGGCCGAACGGCGGGACTTCCGCCCGGTGCCGCTCGACACGACCCTTTCGCTGCACCTGAAAAGTGAAGTGTCCACACTTGAGTCACCGAATGTCGTCGGGTGGCTGCCGGGGCGTGACGAGAAGTTGCGCGATGAATGTGTTGTCGTCACGGCGCACTACGACCACTTTGGCGTCAAGGAAGACCCGGCTTCCGGGCAACGGCTGATTTACCGTGGCGCGCTGGACAATGCTTCGGGCGTGGCGGCCCTGCTGGCAATGGCCGAGGCGTTGGGAAAATCGGACTGGCGTCCGCGCCGGTCGGTGCTGTTTCTGTCGGTCACGGCCGAAGAACAAGGTTTGCTGGGGGCGCAGTATTACTGCGAACATCCCCTCATTCCTCTCGAAAAAACGGCGGCCAACATCAACCTCGACGAAGTCAATGTCTTTGGGCGCACCCGCGATTTCGTCCCGCTGGGGGCGGAGCGTTCGACGCTTGGCAAAACCATTGACGCGCTGGCCAAACTGGAAGGGCTGGTGATGAAGCCGGACCCGTTCCCCCAAAACGGCTCGTTTTTCCGCTCGGATCACTTCTGCTTTGCCAAGGCCGGTGTGCCGTGTCTGTCGCTCAACTTTGGGGTCGAAGTCGAAGGCAAACCGGAAGGCTGGGGCAAACAGCGGTTTGACACCTACGTGCGCCGCGACTACCACCAACCCACGGACACCATTCAGGAAGACTGGGACTTTCGGGGGGCGGCCCAGCATGCGCAGTTCGCCCTGCTCATCGTGGCCACCGTTGCCGATGACCCGGCCATGCCCGACTGGCTTCCCGGTGAGGCCTTCCAACGCAAGAAGACCTGAAACATCCGCCCAAACTGGAGCCAAACTCACCCATGTCCACCCAAGTTGAGTCACCGGCGGCGACGCACTTCCAGCCCTTTGTGGACAGCGAAACTGTCCTGCCGGAATTTACCCTGCGCAGCGTCCTCGTCGGCGTCATTCTGGGGATCGTCTTCGGGGCGTCTTCCGTTTATCTGGCGCTCAAGGTCGGTCTGACGGTATCGGCCTCGATTCCGATTGCCGTCCTTTCCATCACGATTTTCCGGGCGCTGGGCAAAAGTTCCATTCTCGAAAACAACATGACGCAGACGATTGGCTCGGCCGGCGAGTCGGTCGCGGCGGGCGTCGTCTTTACTGTGCCGGCGCTGTTGCTGATGGGCTATGCGCTCGATCTGTCGCGCACGACCCTGACGGCGCTGACTGGCGGCTGGCTGGGCGTCCTGCTGATGATTCCCCTCCGGCGGGCGCTCATCGTCAGGGAACACGGCAAGCTGACCTATCCCGAAGGCACGGCCTGCGCCGAAGTGCTCATCGTCGGCGAAAAGGGCGGCAGCCAGGCCAAGCTTGTCTTTGGGGGCTTCGGGCTGGCGCTGCTGTACAAATTTCTGATGTCCGGGCTGCACCTGTGGAAAGAGTACCCTGAAAAAGCCCTTGGCAAGGCGCTGCCCGGCGCGACGCTCAGCGCCGAAGTGTCGCCGGAGCTGATGGGTGTCGGCTACATCATCGGGCCGCGTGTGGCCGGGATTATGCTGGCCGGCGGCGCGTTGTCGTATCTGGTGCTCATCCCGACGATTGTCTTTTTCGGCAGCGGCCTCAGTGAACCGCTGTTCCCGGCGGCAAAGCTCATCCGGGATATGTCGCCCAGCGATGTGCGTACCAACTTCGTGCTCTACATTGGCGCCGGCGCGGTCGCTACGGGTGGCATCATCAGCCTGGTACGCTCCCTGCCGATGATCCTGTCCGCCTTTCGCGCTGGGGTGGGGGGCTTCAAGGCGGCGGCGGCGACAGCCGTGGCACGAACCGAAAACGACCTGCCGATGAACCTCGTCCTGGGCGGCGCCGGGCTGCTGTGGATTATTCTCAGCGCCGTCATTTACTTCACGGCGGCCGAGCTTGGGTTCAGCCTGCTGGCAGCAGCGATGATCATTGCCTTTGGCTTCTTCTTCGTCACCGTGTCGTCCCGGATTACGGGCGAAATCGGCTCTTCCTCCAATCCGATTTCCGGCATGACCGTCGCCACCATCCTGCTGACCTGCCTCATTTTTCTGGCGATTGGGAAAGTCGGGATTGAAGCGCGGGTGGTCGCGCTCTCGGTCGGCGCGGTGGTGTGCATTGCGGCGGCTATCGGCGGTGCGACCTCGCAGGATTTGAAAACGGGCTTTCTGGTCGGGGCCACGCCACGGCAGCAGCAAATCGGACTGGTCATCGGTGTGACCACCTCAGCGCTGGCCATCGGCTGGGTGCTTTCGTTTCTGAACGACTCGAACACGATTTACTTCCCCAAGGAAGCGCCGGGCTACACGGCTGCGGCCACGGAAAACCGTACGGTAACGCTTGCCGGAAAAACCTACCGCATTCACAACGTGACCGAACCGGCGGCGGGACTGCTTCCCGGACGCTACCTCATCAACGACGCCGGACAGATTCGGTTCGTCATTGATCCGGGCGTGGGCGGGATTGAAACCAGACAGCTCATTGAAACGACCGGGCCCATACAGGGCACAGACACCGGCCGGACCCTGCGCGGCCTCGATGACCAGACCTACCGTGTCGTGCAGGTGGCCACATCGCCGGAAGTCACCGTGGAATATCTCGTGGACGATCAGGGGCAGGCCCACTACCGGCTCGACCGGCGCGACCTGCCCTACTCAGCCCCCAAAGCCAGCCTCATGAAGCTCATCATTGACGGCATCCTGACCCAGAAACTTCCGTGGGGGCTGGTGCTGCTGGGCATGTTCATCTCCATCACCATGGAGTTGTGCGGTGTGGCGGCATTGCCGTTTGCGGTCGGGCTGTACCTGCCGTTTTCGACCTCGGCGGCAATTTTCGTCGGCGGCTTCATCCGCTGGCTGGTTGACCGTCAGACGGGCGGCGCGGCTTCCGAGGCCGAAGCCGAAGCCGGGAGTGGCGTCCTGCTGAGTTCGGGACTGATTGCCGGTGGTTCGATTGGGGGTCTGCTGCTGGCCGCCCTGACGGTTGTCGCCAGCGGATTTCTGACCACGCTCAACGTAGCGGAACACTTCCCGGCGCTTGAACACGGTGCCTTCGCCGATGCCTGGGCCATCACCGTGTTCCTGCTGCTGGGCATTGGTCTTTACCGGATTGCGCGTTCGTCTCCGGTTGGAACGAAATCATGAACACTCGTTTGCCTATTTGGCGGGCTGTAGCCGGTGTCGCCATCGGGTTGGGATGCCTCTGGCTTGGGGCCAGCATCGCTTCCGGGCCCGTAGCGGCGGCCGGCATCGTGACCCGCGACAACGCACCGTTCAATTATGCGGAAGACCGGCTGCTCATCTACTACGATGCGGCCGCCAAGCGCGAAACGGTCGTGTTCGAGCCGGCGATCCGCTTTCGCGGAGAAGCCTTTGCCTGGGCAATGCCATTTCCGGGTGAGGTTCAGTTGGCGGCGGCCGGGCCACAGATTTTTCTCCGCCTGAGTGAATATCTGGCCCCGACCGTCATCGAGACGCGCCGGCGCTGGAAGCTGGCGTTCTGGCTGTGGGAGTGGTTCAAACCCAAACCTGTCATCAAGCCCGGTGAGCTGCCCAAACCACAGCCGGGACAGGTCGTGGTGGCGCGGCGCGTCGTTGAAGCCGGGATTGAGACCCTGCCCCGCGCCACGAAAGAGGAGCTGACCCAGGCCCTCCAAAAGGCTGTGGCACGCAACCCCGAGGAACTTCCCTTCGATCCGACCAAACCGCCTACGCCGGAAAAACCGCTTCCGCTGTCGGAGACCTTTCTGAACTGGGCCAGGCCGCACCTCGACCAGAAAGCCACGTGGGTCGTCGTTACGGCCCGGACGGATGTCCCGGACATCTCCCTTGGATATGACGAGCAGGCCTCGATTCAACCCTTCGTCGTGTCCTTTACGACCGAGCAGCCGGTTGTCCCGCTCATCTGCCCGCCGCCCTTGCCGGCGCTCGAAGGTGCCCCGAAATATCGCAATTTCAAGGTGTTCATCGTGACCAGAGAGCGGACGGAAGTCCGCGCCGACGGTACGCTGCTGTTTGAGCCGGCGGCCGTCCCCTTTGCCGACCGCGTTCCGGCAGCCGACTGGGCCAAGCGGGTTCTTGCGCCGACCCAACCGGAATTTCAGCCGGCTGAAGACACTTTCCTGACGACGTATTTTCACACCGAGCGCGACCAGCGGGTGTTTCAGACCAACCCGGTCATCGTTCCGGCCACGACGCAAGCTACGATTCGCCCGCCGGCCAATGTCATCGTTCAGGAGCAGCCGGTCATCATCCCCGGCGAGGCGCTGCTGCTCATCCTTGGCGGCGGTATCGTGTACTGGCGGCAGCGGCACCGGGAGCAGCGATAAGGGCCGAACAGTTCAGACCTGTCCGGCTGAGGGACAAAGATCGGCCAGGATACAGGACTGACACTGCGGGCTGCGTGCGCGGCAGACGGCGCGTCCGTGAAAGATGAACCAGTGCGGCAGCATGACGTAGTGCTGGCGCGGCACAATGGCCATCAGATCGCGCTCAATTTTTTCCGGGGTCGGTGCGGTGGAAAACCCCAGGCGCTTTGCCAGGCGGGTGACATGCGTATCCACCACCACGCCCGGCGCCTGCCCGAAGGCATTGCCCAAAACGACATTCGCCGTCTTGCGGGCCACACCGGGCAGCGTCAGCAGGTCTTCCATGGTACGCGGCACTTCCCCGCCGAAGTGCGCGACGAGCCGCTGCCCCATGCCCTGCAATGCCTTGGCTTTGTTACGGTAAAAGCCGGTTGAGCGAATGTCTTCCTGCAGGGTTTCCAGGTCGGCCCGGGCATAGTCAGCCGCCGTACGGTATTTCTGGAACAGTTCCCTGGTCACGAGGTTGACCCGCTCATCGGTGCACTGCGCAGAAAGAATCGTGGCAACGAGCAGTTCCAGCGGCGTGCGGTAGTTGAGCGAGCAGTGGGCATCGGGATAGGCGCGGCGCAAACGCCGGATGACCGTCTGCATCCGGCGGCGCTGGGCCGCCAGATCATGATTGTCCGCGTTGGCAGATGAAGAGTTTGACTGTGGTGGTTTCATACGGCGCAGCGATTTACTGAAAACGGCTTGACGATGGGCAGGCTTTGCAGCCAGCATAACGCTCTCCAACAACGCCTGAGAATCATTCACGACCTCAACACTCACGCCCAAGCTCGCAGCGTATGCCGAAAGTTCTGGTTCCCCTCGCGGTAGGCTTTGAGGAAATGGAAGCGGTCATCGTCGTGGATGTCCTGCGCCGGGCCGGGATCACCGTGGTGACGGCTTCCCTGACTGACCATCCGACCGTCACCGGCTCGCATGACATCCCCCTGGTGGCCGAGACGACCTTGGACGCCATAGCAGAAGACCACTTCGACGCTGTCGTGCTTCCCGGCGGATTGCCGGGCGCGACCAACCTGCGGGATGATGCGCGGGTGGCGCGGCTTGTCCAGCGCACGGCGGAGCAGGATGGCTGGGTAGCGGCCATTTGTGCGGCACCGCTGGCATTGGCGGCCTTTGGTGTCCTGCGCGGCAAGCGTTTCACGTCGCATCCCAGCGTACGCGAACCGTTGCAGGCGGCCGGTGGCGAGTACGTTGAGCAGCGGGTCGTCGTGGACGGCCGGACGGTGACGAGTCGCAGTCCCGGCACGGCCTTTGAGTTTGCCCTTGAACTGGTGGCGCACCTGGTGGATGCAGCCACGGCGCAGCGGCTTTCCCAAGCGATGCTTGTGTCGCCGTCCACATCTGGAGTTTGATTCCGGCGTCTGCGTTTTTCCGTCTCAAATCGGTTATGCGTGACTTGCCTAAACGTCTGGCCGTTGGTGCTTTGCTTGGCAGCCTCGCGCTTGCTGCCGGAGTATCGGTCTGGCTCGTGTCGCGGTCGCACACAAGGTTTCCACAGGCACCACACCTGACACCTGACACCGTTGCCGCCAAGGAAGCCGTCACTGACCCGCTGCTCAGTGAACTCTTGGCGGACGACTACGCGGATGCGGAAGAGCTGGAATACTACGACCGGGCGGCGGTTCGGCAGGCGCTTCTGGCGGAACAGCAGCGCGCCACCGGCAAGCGGGCGGTAGCCGTTGCCTATCTGCTGGCAGCGCTGGAGGAAAACTACGCTCACAATCGCGGAATTGTGTTGCAGGCGTTTGAGGCGCGGCTGGCCGATCCGACCGAAGATGACGACGCGATCGAGTATGTCATTTCGCTCTGCCGTCGCGGCGACACAACCCTGCGGCAGCCCCTGCTGGCAGCCGTGCGGCGGTGCGTTGGCGAATCGGCAGAGCTGCTGGGAACGTTCTACGCCGACCTCATCACCTCTGACCTCGATGGCTTTCTGGAGTGCCTCAGCCATGTTCCTTCCGAAGACCAGCGGCGCATTGCCGACCTGATGGCGGCGAGCCTGTCGGAGGCTTCGGAGGACCAGGTTTCGGATGACCAGCTTGACGCGCTGTACGATGGGCTTACGCACCGCGCCACCCAGGGCAAATCCCAGCACCGGGCGGCCGCCCGCCAGTGCCTCGAAGCCCTCGACCGCGAGCTGTCTGACAGCGACACGACCACCCCAATCGCCATGCTCGCGCGCCAGCGGACGTAGGCCCGTCCTTCTTTCACTGTCTGCTATTACAAGCCAATCTGCCTTCTCTGCATAAGACTTGCGGCGCACTCCGTGGTTCAGCCTGTGGCCCCTGGGATTCCCCTGCCCACGGTTAGTTGGCACTGCCGCTCCGCTTTCACAATCGCTACAAGCGGATTTCACATCGCAGTAACGCGCCCTCCGTATCGCCTGTCAAGAAGTCAAATCGCTGTGCCTGTGCGTGCGAGTTGCAGAGAGGGGAAGATATGAGCAAGTGGCTGGTCAAAATTCAGGGATATGAATACGAAACAAACATTGATGAGCTGAAGCAGTGGGTTATTGAAGGTAGGGTCTTACCCGAAGACATGATTTTCCGTCAGGGACTGGGCTGGAGAATAGCCAGAGAAGTACCAATGCTCCGGGAGGCTTTTGAAGAACAAAGAAAAAAGCCTCCATCGCAACAGGAGACATCTCTATCTCCATCCTTTCACCAACCTTATGCCTACCAACAAGCAAATCAGTACACCCTTCCTACACTTTTCCAGAGAGGAATGGGATTCTTTTTAGATAATCTTTCTTACAGCCTTTTTGCCGCACCGGGCCTTTTGCTGCTGTATTTACAGGAAAGCGCAGCAACCCTTGAGGGCATTGCACCAGAGGAAGCTGTCACAGCAACCCCCTACATCCTCATGACTCTCGGCACAATCGTCAACTTTGGATTGAATGTTTATTTGACGAGTGCTTACGGTGGCACAGTCGGCAAGCGCCTGGTAGGGACCGTTGTTCTCGACAGGGAAAGCAAAGCTTTTCTGAGCTATGGAAAGTCTGCACTTCGTGAGGGCCTGCGATTTTTCCTTTGCAACGCAGGTATTCTAAAAAGAGTTTGCTGCCTTCTTGGACTGGCGTCCGTCTGGTTACGTTTTGATTCAGAACGAAGACAGGTGTATGACATAATTCTAGGGTCAAATGTCTACGAAAAAGCGTCTTAATCTACCTAAGTTTCACTACCGGAGAAAACAGTTATGTATCACGGAAATCCTCAACTCAATAGAGAAGAAAGATTCTGGAAGACTTACTTTATAACCCTCGCCTGTGTTCTGGCAACAGGGCTGGTTCCTTCCCTGGTATTGGTAAACAAACACGGATACAGGATATTTCTTCCGGGTCATCTTCGGGAAGAGTCAATATCCGACGTTCTTGCCGAAGAATGGATTCTTTGTCCCAACTGCATGACAACGATTACTGGTACAGAAAAAGGCGAGACTTTTCTCGAGCTTGCAACGTCTGACAGCCCTAAAGAAGCAGTTCTTTATTACAAGGAGCAATTCGACCAGAGAGGATACTCCTATAGCATTGAAAAGGACAATCTCGGCACAGTCATAACAGCCGAGAAAGGGAAGGTATCGTGCAAGGTCCGGGTTTCCAGTGACGAATACTCCAGAACCCGGGTTGAGATTATTTTGTCAAGACCCAAACCATAGCCCTGCCATTCAACCCGTCCCAGGCAGAAGCCTGGCATCTCTCTGACACGAGTCCCTGATTGAGGGCAAAGGCGTTATGGAGGACACCACCCACGGGTCAGTTTCAGGACCAGGGACGGGAGGCCATTCAGTGCGCCGTCAGGTGGCTGTGTCCCCGATCACCACTCGGCAGGACGTTCATCGAAAAGCGATTGAAGTCTATTGCCCGGTGCCGCCCGACGAGACGCTCGCGGCTGTAGGCATCAAAGCCCAGACCGTCGAGATACAGCGCCAGATCGAAGTCCGAGGCCAGGTAAAGGGACGGCGGTGTGTCGCCGCAGTGGTACAGAATGAGCAGGCGTTCCACCACCTCAACCGGCGAAAAGCGTTTCTGTGGGTCTTGAAAGCAGGCCATCGTTGCCACCTCGCAGGGGTGGCATCCCGCACGGGGATACCTTCTAGGGTGCGCCGCACCATCAGAAGGGACGAAAATACAATGGCACAGCGTGACAGGCAGCGCCCCGACACCTTGCCCCAACCTGCCGTGGCGATGCAAGTCAGACCTGTGCGGTCGCCCTTGTCTCCGGCTGCCAGTCCGGGGTCCGGGGTTGGGGTGGGTTCATCGCCGGCGCGCCCCAGACACACTGCCATTTCTCACGCCAGGTTGGGCGGGCACGCATCGCATCAAACATTTCCTTCCATGCGTGAAGGTTGGCCCACAGCGGGTTGTAGCTGCGCAGGGGCTTGATGATGCCATAGCGTACCGGCTCGGTTTCCTCGGCAAAAGTGCCAAAGAGCCGGTCCCAGATGATGAGAATCCCACCGTAGTTCCTGTCCAGGTAAGGCTCGTTGACGCCGTGATGAACGCGATGGTGCGTCGGACAGTTGAAAATCCATTCGAGCCAGCCCAGACGCCCGACGAATTGCGTGTGAATCCAATACTGGTACAGCAGGTTGATGGCATGCGCCGTCAGCACCATCTCCGGCGGAAAGCCGAGCAAGGCGATGGGTACGTAAAAAACCCACGCCACCAAGCCACCAAACCAGCTCTGGCGGACGGCCACACTCAGGTTGTAGTGATCGCTCGAATGGTGGACAACGTGCATGTTCCAGAAGAACCGGCTCTCGTGGCTGATCCGGTGAAACCAGTAGTAGAAGAAGTCATCGAGCAGCAGCACCACGGCCCACGACCACCAGGCGGGTTCGATTCTGAACGGTGAAATGTACCAGCAGAACCAGTAAATTGCCGCGGTGGGAATGAATTTTCCCAGCAGGCTTCCAGTGCCAATTGCGATGTTGGTCAGGCTGTCTTTCCAGGTGACGAAGCCCGTTCCCTTGATTTTGTCCCAGACAGCTTCCAGGATGATGGTCAGCAGAAAGAACGGGATAGCCGAAAGAATAAGATTGTTCATGGCAGGTCAGGTGGCGCAGCGCACACGGCCCGGACGCGGTTCTGCACCGGCATCCACAGGGTTGGCGTATCATCAGCAGCATACACGCCCGGAACCCAGGAAACGACCTCTGCCCGCCGTGCCTCCAAAAGGCGCAGCGCGTCGTCGCTATGGCGTGACATCAGTCCCGCCGCCCCAGGCTGGTGTCGGCAGGCGTTTGCCGGTGTCAACCGCTTTTGATGATAAGGACTCTGAAAGGATACAGACATGACAGCCCACCGTGTTCATCGGACGCTTTCCAAACCATGCACGACACTTCTGGCAGGTGCCCTGCTTGGGTGGGGCAGTTTGGGGATTGTCACAACCCCGGCACAAAGCGGTGGACGCCCGCGCACCGTGACCCAACCGCCAACCGGTTCGGCGGAGCAGGAGTTCCCCTCCCCCAATGCCGGTCGCAGCACGCCTCCCAACGTACGCCGGGGCAGCCCCCTCGACATCGCCCAGGTCATCGAACGCTTCACCGAAAACGAATCCCTGCTGCTGCGGGAGTTCGCCAACTACATTTATCGCCAGGAAGTGCGCATGCAAACCCTTGGGTTTGACGACCGCCCAACGGGCGAGTTTTACCGGCTTTCCGAAGTTTCCTTCACCGAGAGCGGACAGCGCCGCGAAGAGGTCAAACGCTTTCCACCTTCGACCCTGCAGGGACTGCAAATCACCCCGGCTGACCTGGAAGACTTCGGAACAACGAAGCCCTTTGCAATCACCAGGGAAAATGCCCCGCTCTATCACATCGAGTACGTGACACGTGAACGGCTGGACGAACTCGACACCTATGTTTTTGACGTACGCCCCAAGCGCGTTCCCAAATTCGAGCAGGGCGGGAAGCGGTTTTTCACCGGCCGCGTCTGGGTGGACACCCAGGACCTCATGGTGGTCAAAACAGCCGGGCGGACGCTGCCCGAAGACCGAAACAACAAGTTCCCCCGCTTCGAGAGCTACCGCGAAAACATCGATGGCAGGTTCTGGTTTCCAACCTACGTCTATGCCGACGACACGCTGGAGTTTCCAAACCAGTCCATCCATATCCGGCTGGAGATTCGTTACACCAACTACCGGCGCTTCCAGACCGATGTGAAAGTGCTCGACTAACCTGCCGCTTTCCAGACACACAGCCGGGAAACCATCAAGGGCTGCCGGGAGAGAGTCTCCCGGCAGCCCTTTGACACGGACGAGGCGAAAGTCTGGCTGGCGTCAGGCCGCCTGAGCCAGATTGGCAGCAGCAAAATCCCAGTTGATCAGGTAATCCAGATACGCCTGGAGGAAATCCGGGCGGCGGTTCTGAAAGTCGAGATAGTAGGCATGTTCCCAGACATCGCAGGTCAGCAGCGCCGTCTGCCCGTGGACGAGCGGCAGGTCGGCGTTAGCGGTTTTGATGATTTTCAGGTCGCCATGGTCAAGAACGAGCCAGGCCCAGCCACTGCCAAACTGCGTCACACCGGCCTGCTTGAAGGCGTCCTTGAACTGATCGAGGCCCCCGAAAGCATGGTTGATGCGGTCGGCCAGCTCGCCCGTCGGCGCGCCGCCGCCGTTTGGCTTCATCGAATTCCAGAAAAAGGTGTGGTTCCAGACCTGGGCGGCATTGTTGAACAAGGCCGCGTTGCCGTCCGTATGGGCAGCCTGGATGATCTCTTCCAGTGATTTGTCGGCATGGGGTGTGCCTTCAATGAGTTTGTTCATATTGTCCACATAGGCCTTGTGGTGTTTGCCGTGGTGGAACTCGAACGTCGTCGCCGAAATATGCGGTGCAAGGGCATCCTTGGCGTAGGGTAGTTCTGGCAGGTCGAAAGGCATAGACTGCATGACTCCTGAGTAGGGTAGTGGCGCATTCGGTGGATATACCGGCAATGCCAGCACAGAGGTTTTTTTGACGCCACAGACTTTATCGAAGCCACCTGGCAGGTGGCTATCCCTTCCGGCAGGTTCCTGCCGGAAAACCGGTTGCAGCATCAGGGCTGGCCAGGCTCGGCCGGCTCGTCAATGAAGCCCCGGAGGCGGCCCTTGAGCAGCTCGATTTCGGCATTGACCTGCACGAGTTCGGCGCGCTTTTCGTTGAAACGGGTCTCCAGACTCGTCAGGCGCGTCTGAAAGGCGGCATCCCGACTGGCCACATCGGCCCGCACCCGCGCTTCGGCATCCGCCTGGGACACATAGGCCATGCGCGACACTTCCGCCGCCAGGTCCTGCAGCCGGGCGAGGTTGGCCGCCCGCTCCGTGCGTAGCCGGTCGTATTCGGACTGGATGGCTTCGATCTGGCCTTCGAGCGTGGTCTGGCGTTTGAGCAGGGTATCCAACAGGACATTGGCGGCCTGAACCCTGGTTTGCGCCCTGAGCGCCACGACTGCCTTGACCAGGGCCTGGAGTTCTCGCACGATGGGATCGGGTGGCTCGGTGTCTGAGGCGCCCGACACCCCGGCCGACGGCTCGGCTGGCATCCGGTCAGGAAGGGTGGCCGTCGCAGGAACCGGGGACGGCGGCAGGGCACGGCGACGCGGAGTTTGTCCCTCCGCTGTGGTGAACCAAAGGCCAAGCAGCACGAGTACGTATAACATCCGCATGGGTATCCATCTCCAATCAGGTTGGTCCGTCAGCAGCCAGGGTGGGGCTGACTTACAACGTTACACGGTCAGCATCGAGTTTACGCGGCAGGCGGCGCAAGTGCTGCAACCGTGGGATGCCGGCTACCACCCAACCGGCGGTGATGACGTGCAGGCGGCGGTGCTGGTTCCATTGTTTTTCAAGCAGGGCATCCCCCACCTGCTGTTGACCAAGCGGGCCTCCCACCTGCGCCGCCACCGTGGGGAAGTGGCTTTTCCGGGCGGACGGCGCGACCCCCAGGACACCTCCCCGGTGATGACGGCGCTGCGCGAGGCCCAGGAAGAAATCGGTCTGCCGGCAGAACAGGTGTTGGTTATTGGACTGCTTGAAACCTTTGCCACCCACACCGGCTTTCGGATTACTCCGGTGGTGGGCGTCATTCCCTATCCCATCGAGTTCCACCTCGATGACCGCGAAACCGAATCCCTCATCGAAGTTCCACTGCCCGTCATTGCGCGGACGGAAGCCCGTGAAGTGCGGCAGTTCATCGTCAATCATCGCCTCCGAAACGTGTATTTTTTCCACCATGCCGACCGTGACCCAATCTGGGGCGCCTCCGGCTATATCGTCCAGCAGTTTCTGGAGGTCGTCTATCCCCTGGTCATTGCCGATCTGGCCGGAGAAGCCGTGTTCTGAAGGGTGCCTCTCCAGACCCGCCCGCGTCACCGGCGCGGCAGCGCACATCGGCCCTGGCACGTATGAAGGAAGTCGTACCACCCGCCCAACACATCGTCATTGCCATTGATGGTCCGGCCGGCGCCGGCAAAAGCACCATCGGGAAGCTTCTGGCGGCGCAGCTTGGCGCGCTCTACATTGACACCGGTGCCATGTACCGCACCGTTGCCCTCAAGGGCTTCCGGCTGGGGGTGATTCATCCCGGCGACCCACCCGAACCCCTGAACCCCGAACAGGAAGACCGGTTGTCCGAAATTGCCCGCACCACGGCGATTACGCTGGCCGGCGATCCGTTTCACCTGCAGGTTTTTGCCGACAACGAGGATGTCTCGGAGGACATCCGGCTGCCCGTCGTCAGCCGCTATGCCTCGATTGTGTCGGCCATCGCCGGCGTCCGGTCGGCGCTTGTTGCCCAGCAGCGGCGCATGGGAGCTGAAGGGACGGTCGTCATGGACGGACGTGACATCGGCACCCACGTGTTTCCCGATGCCGACGTGAAATTTTTTCTCGATGCCAGCGTGGAAACGCGCACCGAACGGCGCTACGCCGAGCAGCGCGCACGCGGCGTGGACTGCACCCGCGAACAGACCCGTCTGGATGTGCTCGAACGTGACCGCCGGGACTACAACCGGGCGATTGCCCCGCTGCGCCGCGCCGACGATGCCATCTGGCTCGATACATCGTCGCTTTCGCCGGAGGAAGTGCTCCAGAAGATGCTGGCGTTCATTCAGGAACGGCTCAGCACCCGGCCGACGGCGACTTCCCAAAGCGCAGACGCTTCCACATCCCCGGAGTAACCTGCATCGCCGGCCGTATCGTTTTCAGGATTCCGTCAGCAGAAAGAGCCCGGCCTGGAGAATCCCCACCCCCAGTCCGACCAGCGCCCCAAAGCGGACAATCATCCGTAACTCCCGGCCGGCCGCGCGGTAGATGAGTTCCTCGATCATCTGGTCAGTCAGGCGTTCGAGTTGGGTCCGCAACAGGGTTTCGATGTCGAGTCGGCGGCCGAGCGACTGCACAAACTCAGTGATTGGCGTGACTTCGGAAGCCGTCACGCGCAGGTTGGCCGCCTCCGATGCAAACAGATGGCCGCCCACGGTGGTGATGGTTTCCACCATGGTTGTCCGCGCCGGCTCGTTCTGACTCAGCAGCACCGCGATGTCTTCGAGCGCCAGGGTGAGGATGCGCTTGAGCATCCCCAGTTCGACGAGCCGGTGGGCAATCAGACGCCCGACCAGGCCATACGTGTGGCCGACTTCCTCGATGACGACGTTGGCAAAACCATCCGTCAGGCGGCGTCCGATGCCGGCGGCATTGCGTTCATCGGCCAGCAACTCAACGATGCGCTGGGCCAGATGACGCAGGAAGTCCTCGCTGGAAGTCTGTTCCGCATAGTGCCGGAGGGATGCCGCGCCGACTTCCCCCTCGACCCCCAGCGCCACGATTTCATCGGCAATGGTTTCGACCGTCAGCACGCGCTCGGCAATGACACTGGCAAAGCGTTTGAGGAAGGCCGCGCGTTCCGCCGGGATCATGCCGGGCGTGAACGGTATCCGCCAGCCAAACAGCCGCCAGGCCCGGCGGGGACGAAACACCATCCGTACGGCCAGCCACGCCCCAAGAAAGCCATGACCGGTGGCAATCAGCAGATGCAACAGCGCCGTTCCCCAAACGGAAGTCACCATGGTGCACCCGTCGCTTCAGCCGGAAGGGAGCATCACCGGCGTCCGGCCGGCACCCCGGCAACAGGTTCGCCCATGACGCGCGTCAGCGCCACAACTGCCCCCGCAGCATCATCCCCACCATTTTGTAGTCGCCAAGCAGGGAGTACCACGGATTGGTCCATGTCGCCGGCCGGTTTCGCTCAAAGACGAAATGCGAAAACCAGGCCAGACCATAGGACACCACCGGAATGGCCAGCAGCCCCCACCACCAGCCGGTCAGGGCACAGGCCAACAGGATAGGCACCTGCAACACCGTCCCGATGAAGTGGAACATGCGCGTCATGGGATGGCTGTGCATGGCGAGATAGTGTGGGAAAAACGCCTCGAAGGTTCGAGGCGACGCCTCGGCAAGCGCCTTGGAAGCCGCATCCATGGCGAAATTTCCTCCAGCCCGGAAATGGTTCAGGCCAAAACCTTAACCGAGCGGCAGCCCATGACGCAACCGGCGGCCAACACCACAGTGCGCGCCGCCGGAAGACCGTTTTCCTTCGGGACAGGGGCCGGTGGACGTGTCACATCAGCGTTCGAGCATGTCCAACATCGAGCCGGGACGCCCCCCGGAGGCCGGCGAGGGCTTGGGGGACTCGCTGGGCATGCGGTGGCCGCCGGTGGTCGGCGGCATGGCATCCTGCGGCGACTGACGCCCCATGTCGCTCAACTGCAACATGAGGTTGCCCGGATTGGTGGCGTAGGCCAGACCGTCCTCTTTGGTGATGACATTCTGGCGGATGAGCTTTTCGAGGACGCCGTCGAAGTGCTGCATGCCTTCGATTTCCCCATCGCGCATGGCATCCACGAGGGTCTTCCCGGCGGTTTCGCCTTTTTCGATGTATTCGCGCGTCCGCATCGTCGAACGCAGAATCTCGATGGCGGCCACCCTTCCCCGCTGGTCGGCACGTGGGATGAGCCGCTGCGAAATGATGTAGCGAAACGACTGCGCCAGGCGCGTCCGCACGACGTGTTCTTCACTTTTCGGAAAGACGCCGATGATGCGGTCCACCGTCTTGGCGGCGTCAATAGTGTGCAGCGTCGAGAACACCAGGTGCCCCGTTTCAGAGGCTTCCATCGCAATTTCGATGGTTTCACGGTCACGCATTTCACCGACGAGAATGACCTTGGGCGCCTGCCGCAGGGCGGCCCGCAGCGCCAGGGCAAAATCCGGGGTGTCGCTGTGCAGCTCACGCTGGTGAATCGTGGAGTTTTTGTGCGGGTGAATGAACTCGATGGGGTCCTCGATGGTGACGATGTGGTAGTACTTCGTCTCGTTGATCAGGTTGATGATGGCTGCCAGCGTGGAGGATTTGCCGCTTCCGGTCGGCCCTGTCACCAGCACGATGCCGTTTTTGAGGTCCGCAATCTGGCGCAGTTGGGGCGGCAACCCCAAATCCTCAAGCGTTGGAATCCGGTTGGGAATCACCCGCATGACGATGGCTTCCGTACCCCGCTGCTTGAAGATATTGACACGAAAACGTGAGTGCCCCGGCACACTGTAGGACAAATCCACCGAGCCGAACTTCTCCAGCTTTTCCAGGTTGGCCGGATTGTTGGCGAGCAACACCTGCGCGAAAGCATGCGTGTGCTGCGGCGTGAGCTGTTCCAGCCCCTGAATCTTGACGGCGCGGAGCTGCCCGACGAGTTCCACCTGCGGCGGCCGCCCCGGTGAAAAGATGAGATCGCTCACCTTGTCGGAGACCGACAACATCATCTGCAATACCTGATTGAAACTTTGCTGAACATGGCTCAGTTGGTTTGGCGCAGACATACGGACAAGTTCCTCCCTGAACCCAACGGTACGGCCTCCGCAACGCGCGGACTGACGGGAAACGGATACGGGTTGGCAACAAACTCAGAAGGCAAGCGGTTTGTGACACAGATGCTAGGCGATACCGGAAATAGAGGCAACCAGCCGCGCACGCACGCTCACCGGGGGCGCTGCCTGGGATCGAGCCACTCCCGCAACCCGTCCCCCAGCAGGTTGAAGCCGAGCACCGTCAGGGTGATCATGGCAGCCGGAAAGACAGTCAGGTGCCACCCCGAAGCGAAGTGCGTCCGGGCATCACTCAGCATGGCACCCCAGCTTGGCGTCGGCGGCGGAATCCCCAACCCCAGAAAACTCAGGCTGGCCTCCGCCAAAATGGCTCCGGCCATCCCCAGACTCGCCTGGACAATCAGCGGCTGAACGGCATTCGGCAGAATGTGCCGGAACAGAATCCGCAGATCGCTGGCACCAAGCGCCCGGGCCGCCGTCACGAAGTCGTACTCCCGGACTTTGAGCACCTGCGCCCGGATGAGCCGGGCATAGCCCACCCAACCAATCACACACAGCGCCAAAATGAGGTTGGCCAGGCTGGCGCCAAGAAAGGCCACGGTGGCAATGGCCAGCAGAATGCCCGGAAAGGCCAGAAACACGTTGAACCAGAAACCGGACATGAAACGGTCCACCCAGCCCCCGGCATAGCCGGACAGCAACCCCAGAAGCAGACCGATTACCGCTGAAATGGCCACCACGATCACCCCGACGGCGAGTGAAATCCGCGCGCCATAGACAATTCGCGCCAGGATGTCGCGGCCGTTCTCGTCCAGCCCCATCGGATGTTGCCACGAGGGCGGGTCAAAGCTGCGTTCCAGGTCCTGAAACGTCACCCGTTCCAGAGGAATGAAGAACGGCCCCGCCAACGCCACCAGCAACAGCCCGACAACAATGACCAAGCCGATTTTTCCCGTCAGGTTCATGGACAGAGTCAAAACGAAAGCATGCGGGATGGCAGAAACAAGGCCGTCACACATCGCCGCCGACGGCAAACTTCGCTACTATGACCGGGAACTTACCCTGGTTCACCAACCATTCATCGCCGGCCACCCTCCAGTCGGCACAAGGCAGGCGGCATGAGAAATGCACACGATACCACACTGGAAATCATCCCCCTGGGCGGACTCGGCGAGTTCGGCATGAACTGCATGGTGCTGCGCTACGGCACAGACATCATCGTGATTGACGCCGGTTTGATGTTTTCCGAAGTCGGGCACTTTGGCGTGGACTCGATGACCCCGGACTTTACCTTTCTCGAACGTCACCGGGAACAGGTGCGGGCCGTCCTGCTCACCCACAGCCACGAAGACCATATTGGCTCACTGCCGTTCCTGCTCAAAAAAGTCAATGTGCCGGTGTACGGCACGCCCTACACCCTCAGCATCGTCGAGCCGCGCCTTGAAGAACATCACCTGCTGGCCACGACCCAACTGCATCCGGTGCGCGCCGGCGAGACCGTTGAGGTCGGCGCGTTTTCCGTTGAATACATCCGGGTTTCCCATTCCACGGTGGATTGCTGCGCGCTGGCGATCACCACGCCGATTGGCACGGTGGTGCACTCCGGGGACTTCAAGTTCGACGCCACACCCGTCTGCGGCGACGCCATTGATGTCGAACGCCTGCGCGCCGTCGGACGCCGTGGTGTGCTGGCGCTGCTGTCCGACTCGACCAACATCGAGCGTCCGGGGCAGATGCCCTCCGAAAGGGTCGTCATCCCGGCGCTGGAGGAAATTTTCGACCGCGCCACCGGACGTATTTTCGTCAGTTGCTTTGCGTCGAGCATTCACCGCATCCAGATCATGTTCGACCTCGCCCAAGAGTTCGGACGGCAGGTGGTCGCGGTCGGCCGGGCCATGGAGCGCAACATCGAGATTGCCGAACGGACCGGCTTTCTCGATACGGCCGATATTCTGGTCAGCGCCAAGGACTTCAAGCACTATGAGCCGGGCGAGACCGTGGTGCTGGCTTCGGGCTGCCAGGGTGAACCGATGGGGGCGATGTGGCGGATCGCCGACCGCAGCCACCGGCAGGCCTGGATGGAGGCCGGCGACACAGTCGTGCTTTCGGCCCGCCAGATTCCGGGCAATGAAAAGTCCATCTCACGGCTCATCAACCGCTGCTACCGCAATGAGGTGCAGGTCATTGACGCCACCCAGGCGCGCATCCACGTGTCGGGACACGGGGCCCAGGAAGACCTGCGCCTGATGCTCGAAGCCGTGCGCCCGAAGTATTTCATCCCCATTCACGGCGAATACCGGCAACTGTACCGGCACAAGCTCTTTGCCTGTCAGACGCTGGGCTACAGCCCCGACCGCGTCCTGCTCATCGAAAGCGGCGATGTCGTGGTGCTCAACGGCGAAACGGCCCGGCTGGGCGACAAGATTACAATCAACCGGGTGTATATTGACGACACCTGCTCGCTCGAACTTGATGAAACCCTGCTCCGCGACCGGAAGCGTCTGGCCTACGAAGGCGTCGTCATTGCCGGCGTCGCCGTGGAGGAATCCAGCGGGATGCTGCTCGGGCCGCCGGAAATCACCACACGCGGTTATCTGGGCGTGGATGGCGACGAGGAAGAAATTGCCGAACTGCGCGATGTGGTGCTGGCTGCCGTCGAAGCCCTGCCTCCAGCCGAGCGCATCAACGGCGGCAAGGAACACTTCCAGGAACACCTGCGCCTGGCGCTCAAACGCCATATCATGCGCGTCACAGGACAAAAACCGACCATTGTCCCACTGGTTGTCGTCGTGTAGGCGCCCTTGCCTCCCAGACTGTTCCCCGCCGCGCCCCTGAGCTGCCGGGGAGTGCCTGCGTGCCATGCCGGAAACGTTCCCTGCTCCCCCTGAACTCTACGCCGAAGTGGCAGTACCGGCGTCCGTGACCCAAACCTACACCTACCGCATCCCGGCGGCGTACCACGCCATGGCCGGGCCGGGCTGCCGGGTTGTCGTTCCCTTTGGACGCCAGACCCTGATCGGGTATGTCGTCGCCATCCACGAGCAACTCCCGGCGGCGCTGGCGGCCAAACCGGCGGGGCAGCCCTCCGCCGTCAAGGACATTGCCGACTGGATTGACGAAACACCGGTCATCAACGATGAGATTCTGAAGCTCACCCAGTGGGTCGCCGACTACTACTACGCGCCGTGGGGCGAGACCCTCAAGGTGGCCCTGCCGCCCGGTCTCGATGTCCGCCTCGAAGACTGGATTGACCTCACCGAAGACGGACGCCAGGCCGTGCAGACCGGTTCGGTTTCGCCCCGCACCCGGAACGGACGCCTGCTGGCGTGGCTGGCGGAAGTCGGTGGCGCGGTTCGGCTCGATGATCTGCCTCCTGACCGCTTCGGGAAAAACCCACGGCAGGTTGCGCGTGAACTGGAACACATGGGACTGGTCAGCCTCACGACCCGCACCACCGAAGCGCCGGCCAGATTCAGACAGCGGTTGGTTGTCCGACGCACCGACTGCTCCGCCGACCAACCGGAACGCCCGCTGTCGCCGGCACAGGTGCGCGTTCTGGCGTATCTGGATGAGACACCGACGGCGCTGGCGTCCGAGCTGGTCGCTGAGGCCGAGGTCAGCCCGGCGGTGCTCCGTCAGATGGCCAAAAAAGGGCTGGTGGAAATCGCGCCGGAGGCCATTCGGCGCAACCCGCTGGCCCATCTGGCGCACCTGCCGGCGGAACCGGCCCCCGAACTCACGCCGGAACAGCGCCAGGCCTGTGACGCGGTTCTGGACGCCCACGACAGCGGACACTTCCGCACCTTCCTGCTCCATGGCGTCACAGGTTCCGGCAAAACCGAGGTCTATCTGGCGGCTATCAGCGCCGTCCTGCAACGTGGCGGCTCGGCGCTGATGCTCGTGCCGGAAATTGGGCTGACCCCACTGCTGGCGCGCCGGCTCATCCAGCGTTTCGGCTCACTGGTGGCGCTGCTCCATTCCTCGCTGTCGCCGGGTGAACGGGTGGACGAGTGGGAACGCATCCGGTCAGGTGACGCCCGGGTGGTCATCGGCACCCGCTCGGCCGTCTTTGCGCCGCTGGTCAACCTGCGCCTCATCGTCGTGGACGAAGAACACGACACGTCCTACAAGCAATCCGAGAGCGTGCCGCACTACCACGGACGCGACATCGCCATCCTGCGCGCCAGCCGGCTCAACTGCCCGGTCATTCTGGGCAGCGCCACGCCGGCCATCGAGACGTTCCAGCATACCGTGGTCGGGAAGTACACCCGGCTGGAACTGCCGCAGCGCATCGGCAACCGTAGCCTGCCGGAAGTGACCCTGGTGGACATGCGGGAAGTCTTCAAGCGCCACCGCGAGCCGCGCTTCATCTCGGACGAACTCCAGACGGCCATTGCCGAAACCTGTAGCCAGGGCGAACAGGTCATGGTGCTGCTGAACCGGCGCGGTTTCGCCAGTTCCTGGCTGTGCCGGGCGTGTGGCTTCGTCATCACCTGCCCCCACTGCTCGGTCACACTGACCTACCACCGCACCGACCATTACCTGGCCTGCCACTACTGTGGCTATACGACGCCACCGCCCGGCCGCTGCCCGGAGTGCCAGGGCGAAGGCATTGCTTACGTCGGCGAAGGAACGGAGCAGCTCGAAGCCCGCCTGCGCGAGCTGTTTCCCACGCTCGCCATTGCGCGCCTTGACCGCGATACGACGCGGCGACGCGGCGCTTTCGAGCGTATCTTCCACGACTTCGCCTCCGGCAGCCTCAACATTCTCGTTGGGACACAGATGATTGCCAAAGGGCATGATTTCCCCAACGTCACGCTGGTCGGCGTCGTCTCAGTGGATGCCGGACTGATGATGCCGGACTTCCGCGCCCCGGAACGCACCTTTCAACTCATCGCCCAGGTTGCCGGCCGCGCCGGGCGCGGCGACCGCCCCGGCCGGGTCATCGTCCAGACCTATCGCCCCGAACACTACGCCCTGGTGGCCGGCTGCCAGCAGGACTACCAGGCGTTTTTTGAGCAGGAACTCATCCAGCGTCAGGCGGCGTACTACCCGCCCTTCTGTGTTCTGGCTACGGTCATCATCCGTCACGAGCGGGAACTCGAAGGTCAGGCGCTGGGGGAAAAAGTGGCAGAGTTGTTGCGCGCAGCCATCCCACAGGCGGCCCCGGCCGATGCCCCGCTGCGCGTTCTGGGGCCGGCTCCGGCGCCCCTCGCCCGGCTGCGTGGCGAGTACCGGTTTCAAATCCTGCTCAAGGGCCGCCAGCGCATGCAGATACGTCACGCGCTGGGGCACATGCTGCCGGCGCTGACCGATACGGAGCGCCGCCACGTTTTCATCGAAATTGACCCGATTGACCTGATGTGAAGCCGGACGCCGGCGCTCACCTCACCCACGGATAGCCAGAACCTATGTCCAAGATTCGCATTCTGCCGGATGTCGTCGCCAACCGGATTGCTGCCGGGGAAGTCGTCGAGCGTCCGGCTTCAATTGTCAAGGAGTGCCTCGAAAATGCCCTTGATGCCCAGGCCCGCCAGATTGACCTCGCCGTTGAACGCGGCGGCAAGGAAAGCCTTCGGATTCGGGATGACGGCGAAGGGATGACGCAGGATGACGCCATCCTGGCTTTTGAACGTCACGCCACGAGCAAAATCCGTACGGCTGAAGAACTCATGGTGATTCAAACCTTCGGTTTCCGGGGTGAAGCCCTGGCGGCCATCGCCTCGGTGGCGCGCATCACACTCACGACCAGACTGCACGGCGCCACTTCCGGCACGGAAGTCTGTCTCGAAGGCGGAAAGCTGCGGCATGTCCGCGAAGTCGCCGCCCCCGGCGGCACGGAAATCCTCGTGCGCGACCTGTTTTTCAATCTGCCGGCCCGGCGCAAGTTTCTCAAAACCGAAGCAACGGAAGCCTTCCACATCACGAATCTCGTCACTCACTATGCGCTGGCGCATCCGCAGTGTGGCTTCACCCTGCAACACAACGGACGGCAGGTGCTGGCCGTGACGGCCACCACCGATCTGCGCGCCCGTGCCTACCAGCTTTTCGGCGCGAACCTGCTTGACAGTCTGGCGCCCGTCGAATTTTCCCAGGGCGGGATTGTCGTCGGAGGCTTTGTTTCGCGTCCCCACGTCCAGCGGACGAGCCGGGACGGACAGTACCTTTTCGTCAACCGCCGTTTCGTACGGGACAAGCTCATCGGTCGGGCGCTGTCGGATGCCTACCGGAACATCCTGCCGCCGGGCGTGTTTCCGGCCGCGATGCTGTTTGTGGAAGTGCCGCCCGACATGGTGGATGTCAACGTCCACCCCCAAAAGACCGAAGTGCGCTTCCGCACGCCGCAACATGTGCTGGAGAGCATCGTCACGGCCGTACAGCAGGCGCTTGGACGGTCGCCCCAGTTCGCGCCTTTCCCCACGACGGCAGCGACGCCCCCGGCACACCCGCCCATCCCACCTGCCGCCACCTCACCCTCCACGGAGACACGCAGGCCGTCGGCGCCGGCGGTTCAGGCGGCGCTTCAGGCCTTGGCGCCACCGCCACCTGTGACCGTTCCGGCAAGTCCGGGCCGGAATGAGCGCCAACCGCCGCCCTTTTTCACGGCGACACCCCATCCCGGCGCAGGTTTCGCTTCTGCGACGCCATCCGCGCCCACACTGCCGACGCCGGAGCCACCGGATGAAGCCGCCACCCGCCTGCACAGCATTCTGGGCGGCCGTCCCCGGACGCGCTGCGCTGGCACAGCCCGGCAGGCGCACCCGACCCGGCCCGCTTCTGAACTGCATCCACCGGACGGACGGCGGACGGATATACGCATCCTGGGGCAGATTCACGACAGCTACATCGTGGCGGCCGATGCCGATGGACTGCTGCTCATTGACCAGCACGTAGCCCACGAGCGGATTTTGTTCGAGCAGCGGGTACGCGCCCTGCTGGCGCGCGACGTACTGGTGCAAATGCTGCTGACGCCACTGGTTGTGGATTTGTCACCGGCCCAGGCGACGGTGTTTGACGCGCTGGAAAGTGAGCTGGAAGCCGCCGGATTTCGGACCACCCGCCTGGCCGGGCGCACGGTGGCGGTGCAGGGCGTACCGGCCGACCTGAGTGCAGAGGACGCCAAAACCCTGCTGACCGAGTTGCTGGACGCTCTGGCGTCCGAGCAGCAGACCGTTTCCCGCGAGCATTTCCTGCGCGAACTGGCAGCCAGCCTGGCCTGCCGGGCGGCCATCAAGGTCAACATGAACCTGACGCCGGAAAAGATGACCTGGCTTGTGGATGAACTGTTCCGGTGCGAGCAGCCGACCAACTGCCCGCATGGCCGGCCGGTCATTCTGCGGTTCGATATGTCGCTGATTGAACGTGGTTTCAGGCGGACTTAGGGCGCCCACTCGGGCCAACCGGCACAGCTTCAGTGGAGCGAAAAAACGCTTCGCACGGGCAGGTGGAATCCTGCCCGGCGCTACTCCGCCGCGACCATGCCCGGACGTTTCAGGGTTTCGATGTACCGCTTGATGCCGTCACACAGCGACTCGGCAATGTTCTGCCGGAACTCGATGGTCCGCAGCGCCTCACCGTCCCGGGGATGGCTCAGGAAGGAAACTTCCGTCAATACACTCGGCATGTTGGCCCCCAGCAGCACGACGAACGGCGCCTTTTTGACGCCGCGATTGAAGCCAGCCGTCGGGCTGACGCGGCCCAGTCCAGACACCAGACTGGTCTGAATGCTCTGCGCAAAGGTGCGCGACTCCGCCACCCGCGTGTCCGTGACGATGCGTTGAAGCAGCCCCTGCAACTCACCGGCGCTGCGTGAGGTCGTCGCATTTTCGCGGGTGGCGACATCGAGCTCTTCCTTCGTGGCATCCAGACTCAGGAAGTAGGTCTCCACACCGCTGGCCAACGGCGTCGGGCTGGAGTTGAGATGAATCGAAATGAACAGGTCGGCCTGCCGGGCATTGGCCATCGCCGTCCGTTCTTCCAGCGGCACGAACCGGTCGGTGTCGCGCGTCAACAGGACTTCGACATCCTTGAGTTCCCGCTGAATGGCCGCACGCAGGCGCAGGGCAATGTCAAGGGCGACATCCTTTTCGTAGATACCGTCCCGGCCAATCGCGCCGGTGTCCGAGCCGCCGTGGCCCGGATCGATGATGATGCGTTTGACCTTGAGGCCCAGGGCGCGGACGAGTGACCCCGGCACGGCCCCCGACGAAGGGATGGGCGACTCCGCCAGCAGCGTTGGTTCCTCGGCAATCGGTTGCGCGCCGCGCACATCGGCCACGAGCCGGGCCGGGTTGTCGAGGGCAAAAATGGCAAAGTCACGCAGGCGCGTGCACTCGATGCGCACTTCGATGCCACCCTCCCGGCTGGAGAGCCGAACCTGCCGCAGCATCCCGCTGGCCGGAGCCAGGCTTTGTACCGGCGTCACCAGCGGCGACAGCCGGGCCGACGGCAGCCGAATCACCAGCGATGTCCCTTCAACCCGCCGCTCGTAAGCCGTGCCAATGCTCAGGTCGAGGATGACCCGCGCGTAGTCGGGCCCCGAAAAATGACGCACCTGGCTGATGGTCGTCACTCCGGCGGCATCGTCTTCAGAATAGGCTTCGGCGACATCGCGGGGCCTCCGCTGTCCGGCCGTGGACTGAAGTCGCGCCACACAGGCCAGAGCTTCGCGGGCGCTGACCGACTGTGGAAAGCGGTGGATGATTTCGCGGTAGGCCTGCATTGCCGATTCGGGCGTTTTCAGATCGCGCTCGTGAATCCGCGCCACGCCAACCAGGGCGCGGACGAGGAACGGCCCATCGGGATAGCGGCGCAGCACGGTGTCATAGCTGTCCAGGGCGGCATAAAGATAACGCGGCTTGTTGAACAACTGCGCCATTTCGCGGAACAGTTCCGCCCGGGCCACGAGCGCCGCATCCCCGGTCGCCGCATTGGCATCCAGCGCAATGGCGCGGGTGTACACATCCACCAGGGCCAGATATTCACTTTCCTCACGCGCCGCCGGAGGGCGCCCATACAACGTCTGGGCCAGCAGCGACGCCCGGTGCACCAGTTCATCCGCAGCCGAAATGGTCGGCATCCCCTGGGGATGGGCCTGATGTTCACGCAGTGGGGCCAGCAGGATGAGCAGGGCACTGAGAATGAGCGAGTAACATAGCCTGAGCGAACGTTTCACGGTTCATTCCCTCGGTGACAATGATGACCGGAAAACCACACGTCATCGGATGTTTCCCTGGAAACAGGAGAGAGGTGAGTGGTGCAACCGTGGCCAAAGGCAAGCATAGCACAGGTCGCAACCCGGCCAATGACGCCTGTACAGCACGCCACAGCCTTTGGGCTGGAGAAACGTCACGGCTGCCTGAGCAACCTAACGGGATAGCACCTCCTGGAGCGGCCGCCCTACCGTGCCATTTGGCGGCGTAATCCCCAGCAGGGCCGCCAGGGTGGGGGCAATGTCCGAAGGACTGGCCTCCGCCCAATACGTGCCGGGGCGAAGACCGCGCCCCATGAGCATGACCGGCACGTGCGTGTCGTAAGCATAAGGTGTGCCGTGGGTTGTCGCCGTGGTGTATTCCTCGCTGCCGAAAAAACAAAACGGTTCAGGCACGAGAAAGACATCCCCGCTGCGTTGTGGGTGAAAGGCCATCTGGACGCGCTCGGCCAGAGTCGTGCGCGGCAGGCCGCCGGATAGAAGTTGAGTGCGGGTAAAGGCGGCGGCAATGCCCTCGACGGTCAGGGCCGCTTCGGCCGCCACCCGCTCCACCTCGGCACGTTCGAGCTTTTTCTCCGCAATGGCCGCCAGATCGAAGTACACCGACTCGGCAGAAAAACCGGCAAACCACTGCCCGGCGCCGAATTTTGCGTCCAAAGCGCGTTTCATCGCCACTGCCACCTGCTCGAAGGGAATCCGGCGGCTGTGCAGACGTTGCTGCTGGGCATATTCCGGCACCGGCGACACACCGTGGTCAGCCGTCAGGAACACCAGCGTCCGGTCGAGGCCCACCTTGGCGTCAATCACATCGAGCAGCCGGGCAAGGGTCTGGTCAGTCCGTACCGTGATGTCGAGCACCTCGTGGCTGTTCGGCCCAAAGGCATGCCCAACAAAGTCATTGGCCGAAAAGCTGATGGTCAGGACATCGGGGATGTCGTCGGCGCCAAGCCGTTCGTTTTCAATGGCCGCGGTGGCAAACTCCACCAGAAAGTCGTTGGCCCAGGGCGTCATGGTGAAGTCGCCATAGAACCGGGCATTGGGTTTGTCGCCGCGGCCGACCTGGTGCGGGAAAGCCGGCCCGCCACCGGCAAAGCGCCCTTCGTAAGGCACATCATCCGCCGTACAGCGGGCATAGGCCGCTTCCGGCAGCAGCTTCTCCCAGGTTTTGCCAAACCACTGATCGGGAATCCGCCGGGCATTGAAGGCCGCCACCCACGCCGGAAGTTCTTTCATGTAGTAGGTGCTGGTCTGCATCTGTCCGCGCTTGTCGTCAAACCAGTAGGCAGCGTCGGCGGTACGTCCGACCGGGAGAATCGCACCCCGGTTTTTGAGCGATATACCGATAGACTTGGCCTGCCCACCCGTTGCCGCTTTGAGCTCGTCGCCCAGGGTGGAAACCAGCAACTGCCGGGGTGAGGCCCCTTTGCCTTCGGGGACACCGGTTGTTGTCTCATCCGTGATGCTTTCGATGACCTTGCCGCTTTGGCGGTCATACCACTTGTTGCCGATGATGCCGGTGACGGCCGCGGTTGAACCGGTCAGGATCACGGCGTGACCCGACCCGGTGTAGGTACAGGCATGCCGGTAGTGTGCATTGGCAAAGTACGCGCCTTTGGTCTTGAGCCGTCTGAAACCCTTTTCACCAAACAGATCGTCGAAACGCTCCAGATAATCCGCCCGCAACTGATCGACGACAATCCCCACGACGAGCCGGTAGCCGGGGGCATTCGCGCGGTTCTGGGCAGCCGTA
>Ga0272446_1001923_pt1 | contig 29373 bp, 27 predicted proteins | sample YNPCB0061_FD_194587 | JGI IMG/M metagenome (GOLD analysis project Ga0272446, IMG submission 194587) | Hot spring microbial mat communities from Yellowstone National Park, WY, United States - YNP-CB-006-1 | ecosystem: Environmental > Aquatic > Thermal springs > Hot (42-90C) > Sediment | place...
GGCCGGGCACATGAGTTCGTTTTCGGTTGCGCAAAACAGGCCAAGATCCCCTGGACGCCGTGACGGTTTCATGTCTCGGGGGTGGCGACAACCATGCCCCATCCGCCCGATACCGCCACGGCATTTTCATGGACGGGGGCGGCTCTCATCATCAGGGTTTCATCAAAGGACTTTGACGGGGTCCTGTGATGGAGCTGGGAGAAACGACCAGTATGGAAAGCGAAATGGAAATCAACCGCTGTTCTTTTGAACTTCTGACTTCTGAATTCTGAATTCTATCTCCTGACTTTCGTTTTCAAGACAAAGGCAACCAATGACCCTGCCCACAACGTCCTCCTTCGGAAAATCCCCCGTATTGGGTTATGGTCTCATCATCACGGCCGCGCTCCTGTGGAGTCTGATCGGCCCTTTGTCCAAGCTGGCCTTTCGAGAGGGGCTTTCCCCCCTCGAGGTCGCCTTCTGGCGGGCCGTCTTTTCCTGGTGTCTTTTTGCCGCCCATGCATGGCTGAAAGGCCAGACGCGATTCGAAAGAAGTGATGTACCCGTTCTGATCGTGTTCGGCCTCAGCGGTGTTTCCTTGTTCTATGTATCCTATCAATTGGCGGTGCAGAAAGGTGGGGCCGCACTGGCTTCCGTACTGCTGTATACGGCTCCGGCGTGGGTCACGATTCTGGCACGGTTGGTTTTTGGAGAGCTCATCACACGAATCAAGCTGATTGCGCTGGTGCTGACCATCGGTGGGGTAACGGCCATCTCCTTCGGCGGCCCAAGCCTTCCCGGCAGTGCGCTGACAGGTTGGGCCGTATTCTGGGGGTTAGTGGCGGGTTTCTGCTATTCGCTCTATTACGTTTTCGGGAAACGCTTTTCCGTTGGCTACAGCTCGGCCAATCTGTTTTTGTATCTGCTTCCGATCGGCATCGTCGGCCTCTTTCCTTTTGTTTCGTTCGCAGCCAAGACGCCTACCGCCTGGATCGCCCTTCTTCTTCTGGCACTCATTTGCACTTACGGGGCCAACAGCTGCTATTATGCCAGCCTCAAGCACCTCGAGGCCGGTCGTGCCAGCATTGCAGCCGCCTTCGAACCCGTTTTCACGGCTGTCATTGCCTATGTTTGGTGGCAGGAACGGTTGGGCCTCTGGGCAGCCGCAGGCAGTATTGCGGTTCTGGCAGCCGTATTTCTCGTCGTACTGGAACATACGGAACACAAACGCCCATGATCGACATTCTCGGCACCATCGCCCCGATCTTCATCATCATCCTGTTGGGATGGACGGCGCGGCAACTGGGCTTCGTCCCTGCAGAATTTCTTGCTCCGGCAAACCGGCTCGTTTTCTACATCGCCATTCCCGCCATCATTTTTAGATCCGTCTCGAAAGCCTCCCTGCATCAGGAATTCGATATCGCCGTCCTTGCAGTATCCATTGCGGCCATCTTCGTTGTGTTCCTGATCTCCTGGGCTGCAGCCTATCTCATGGGTGTTGCGGATGGGGGAAACGCCTCCGGCAGGGGAACGTTCATTCAGGCAGCCTGTCATGGAAACTTGGGATACATCGGTCTTGCGGTGGCTTATTACGCGCTCGGGCAGGCAGGATTGACCAAGGCCAGCATCTATGCGGGTTTCATCATGATCCTTCAGAACGTCCTGGCGGTGTTCATTCTGCAGTTCTTTTCCCATCGGCCCGAAATCCGGGGAAGCCGCAGGGTCATGTTTCAGCGGATTGCGGGCAATCCTGTGATTTTTTCTTCGATAGCAGGGATGATCGTCTCATTTTACGGAATCCCCATCCCCAAAATCCTTGATCAATCGCTTCAAATCCTGGCCGGCATGTCTCTTCCGCTGGCCTTGTTGATCATCGGCGCCTCTCTGAGCTTCGATCTGGTGCGTCACAAGCTCGCTGCAACACTCGGATCGGGTTCTCTCAAGCTTCTGGTCATGCCTGCAGTCGGATTTGCCGGATTTCATCTCTTGGGAAAAGACCCCCAGCACTATCTTCCCGCCCTGATTTTGTTGGCTGCGCCGACAGCCACCCTGGCCTATGTGATGGCCCGAGAAATCGACGGGGATACGGAACTTGCCGTTGCCGCCATATCCGTCAACACCCTGTTGTCGGCGGTCGCCTTCGTTTTCTGGCTTCAGGTCGCCGGATAACCCAAGAGGTTACACATTTACAGCCGCTTGACGTGCAGCATGTTCGTCAATCCGGACACCCATACCGGATAGCCCGCCGTAAACACCATCAAATCCCCCGTTTTTCCCAAACCGGCATCGAGAATGACCCGGGCGGCCTTCTGGACCGGTTCGTCTTCGGCCCTCGCGTCCGGCACCCAGACGGGCACACATCCCCAGACCAGACAGAGCTTGCGGACATTTTCCAGAACCGGAGAAAGCGCCAAGATCGGCTGTTTGGGTCTGTAGCGAGCCACCTGCATGGCCGTAAGCCCCGATCGGGTCGGTGTGACGATGGCCACCGCACCCAAATGCGCGGCAATGGTACAGGATGCATGGGCGACGGATTCGGAAATTTCTCGTTCCGGTTCGCTGTCGAGAATTCCATGAAACGGATAATGCCTTTCCGCGTTTGAAACGATCTTCACCATATACCGGACGGCTTCGACAGGATAGTTCCCGCTTGCCGTCTCCTCCGAGAGCATGACCGCGTCGGTTCCGTCCAGAACGGCATTGGCGACATCGGAAGCCTCCGCACGTGTCGGCCTCGGACTGTCCACCATGGAGCGGAGCATCTGGGTGGCGATGATCACGGGTTTGCCTGCACAACGGGCCTTTTTGACGAGCTCCTTTTGAATATGGGGAACGGCTTCCAACGGAATTTCCACACCCAGATCTCCACGGGCCACCATGATTCCGTCTGAAACATCAATGATCGAATCGATCACGGAAAGCGCCTCGTGCTTCTCGATCTTGGCAATGACAGGCGTGGATTTTCCAGCCTGTCGAATCCGATCTTTCGCATCGCGGATATCCTGTGGGCTGCGCACGAACGACAGGGCAACGAAATCCACCCCATGGGCAAGTCCGAACGCCAAGTCGTCCTTGTCTTTTTCAGTCAGAGAGGGGGCATGGAGGGACCCTGTGACAAGATTGATTCCCTTATGAGAGGTCAGCCATCCGCCGGTAATCACCCGACAATGCACATCCGGCGCTTCGACGCGCTCCACCTGAATTTCCATCGTGCCATCCGCAAGCAGAATGCGATCCATCGATTGGACGTCTTCGGCAAGAGACGGATAGGAAACAGGAATGCGATCCCCCGAAGCTTCAACATCCCCCTTGTCGGGTGTCAGGACGATGGATTGCCCGGAGATCAGTTGGATGCCGCTTTCGGGAAGCCGCCCTACCCGAATCTTGGGGCCGCAGAGATCCTGAAGAACGGCAACCGGGCGCCGGAGGCGATCGGAGACGGATCGAATCTGCTGCAAGGTTTCCAAATGTTCGGCATGGGTCCCATGCGAAAAATTGAGCCGGGCCACCTGCATGCCTTCCCGAATCAGGCTCTCGATGATCCGGGGGTCCCGGCTTGCCGGACCGATCGTGCAGACGATTTTGGTCTTGCGGGTCATCTCGCCCTCCCTTCCTTTGGGTGTTTCGTTTCAACATCCTCGGTACCCATCGCGATGACAACATATTCCAGAACGGCTTTGGCATCCAAGGGGCCTGATTTGAGACGATCATCGGCTTCCCCCAGAAGACGCATCCATTGGATCAAGCGCTCCATCGAAACCCCCTGAACCCGTCTGAACAGCAGAAAAACGGGATAGGGGTTCTGTCCTTTTTTCATCAAACGGATTTCTGCATCCTTGATTCGATCGCCTCCGGACGCCTTCCCGACAGAATCTTTCCGGGTGCGGCCCTCCGGCGGTTCCATCCGCCCTTGCCATTCCCGATAGGTTCGGTTCAATGCATCTTCATAAGAAATCAGCTGGGGCACCGTTTGATTCCGAAATGTATCGAAATCCATTCGTGCCGCATCGATGCCGGTTTGATCCAAAAAATTTCGGGCAAGGATCATTTTCCGAAGCTGGTTGTGGAAGGCCGCAAGAATCTGGGGGGGAACCAGTCCGCTTTCGAGAAGGGAGGCCATCGTGGTGAGCGCCTGTGCGGTTTTTCGCTCCATGACGGCATTGGTCAATTCGAAGATGGGGTCTTTCTTCGTTTTGGTGACGACGGAAGCGACATCCTCCACCGTAATTTCCGTCCGTTTTGCGGCATATTGAACCAACTTTGCCAGTTCCGATGTGACCATTCTCAGATCATAACCGGTTTTCTCCAGGAGAGCCGCCCGAGCCGCTCCGGAAAGGCGCTTTCCGGAACCCTCCAGAATCCGTTGCATTTCACCGATGAGAAGCGTCTCCATCGCCTGCCGAGAAGCCTTTGTCGAGAGTTCTTTCGGCACCGAGCAATCGACGACAACCCCGTATTCGACCAAAAACTTGTAGAACGATTTTCTGCGGTCGACGGCCTCGGCGGTGAGGATGAGATGGTGCCCTTGCGGTACACCGCGTCGGATTTCGGCTTCGAGCAACTGGATCCCTTCCACAGGCGGATCTTGCTGTGACGGCCGTCTGACTTCCACCAAGGTTTCCGATAGACGCTGACGATCGGCATCGCGCATGCCAAGATCGCTCAAGGCATCAAAGATGGCCGTTTCCGAGGCATCCATCTCGATGGATCGGATTTCCAGAAGTTTCCGAAAATAGCTTGCGGCATTCCGACTTTCCCGACGGGAGCAGGCCTCCTGCCATTTGCTGAAAAGCTTGGACGCGTCGAGCTTTTCTGTAAAAATGGCCGTATCGAGAAATCCGACGACCTTGATCCCTGGAAAAAAGGAAAATGTCTGCAGCGATTCGATGGCTTTGGGGAGGTTTTCCGGAAGACCTTCGAAGGCTTCATAATGGGTGATTCTGTCTTCCACAGGAACGAGCACGTCGAGAAGATCGTTGAGTGCCGTCTTACAGAGCAGCTCGTCCCCTTGCAACAGGTATACGGGCGCTGGAGCGGACTTGCCCTCTTTGAGGGAATTCAGATAGGATGCAAATTGACGGTATGGCAGTTCGGGCATGATCGAAAACAGACGTCAGAAGTCAGGAGTCAGAAGCAAGGTGGTCGCCTACAAATCCCCCGTGCGGTACCGGATACCTGCCGTAAGATACGGCCTCGTCCGATTTCACCCCGATGTTGCACCTGTGCAAGGGATTCGCGGCACAAAACCCACAGCTGAAAGGACAGGACCGCCTCGTCAGTACCATGTCCATCGAACTGTCCCAAATCTCGAATAGCGTGTCAAATGGAAAAAGGTTGAACCGATATGGAAAACCTATCGTTCTATGAATCGCTGGCATGGTTGTATCTGCTGATCCGATGGGCCGTCGCCATCCTGCTTCTGACCGTAGCCCTGACGCTACTATTCCTGACCTGGCGACTTCGGGGTGTTTTTCATTGGAGGCAATCCATTCGCAGGGAGATGGATACCCTTCAGGAGATGGCTTCCGGTCGGGACGATGCGTTTCGGGCCGCCGTCGATGTCGTCTACCAACGCTGCAACCGGCAATGGAAAGCGGCATCCATCGATCTGTCGCATGAATTGGATGGGATGGCATTCATTCGATCGATCGCCGCATGCTTCCATCCGGATATCGAACGCCCTGAGCTGTCGGTCAAGATCGGCAACCTGTTTCAATTCGCGGAGAACCTCTCCCGCCACCTTCAGCAAATCCTGTCCAGACCGGTCTTCTCACGACTTCGGCATGTTCGGATTCTTCATTTGCACCATGCCATCGATCGGTACCGGGCACTTCAAAACAACCCCGTTATCCGGTTTTCGGTCCGCAACCGCCTCTGGCTGCAGCGGCTCAACCATCTTCGGCTCATTGTCCTGCCGGACCCGGTTTCCTGGCTCATCCGCCTCCTGAACCAGTGGATCGTTCTTCGATTGCTGCGGTTTTTTCTCGTCGACATCACCCTATTCATCGGTCGTCAGGCCGTCTTGGCCTATGGCGAAGACCGGAATCTTTCGGAAAGACAGCCCAGCATCCAGGATATTGAACGTGCTCTGGAAGACATGAAACGGGAGGAGGAACCCATCGATCCGCTTTCGGACGGATCGACAAGAGACATCCGATCTCGTCTGCTGGCAGGCCGATACTATCTACGCCCTCCTACCTGGAGACAATGGCAAACGGCCATCCGGGAGCTCGTGGAACAGAAGGCTCGGCTGTATTTCCCCGACAGTGTCAGCCCCACCGAAGAAGCCTTGCTCATCATCCTGTTGAAAGAAACCGAGGCATTGCTCGAAACTATTTCCAGAAGCCGCCGGATCGCCGTGTTGAACAAGCTGCATGGTATCCGTCTCGCCTCCTTGCTACGGATCGGAAAGGCAATCGATACACCGGTGAGCCGCCTGTCCGGGAACCTGCTGCTGCGCTCGTGGGATACCTACCAATGGGCCAGTATCCCGCTAAAGGTCTTCCGCATGATCCAGCGTGCCAGTCCGGCTGGGATTGCCTGGCAAACCGGCTGGTTCCTTCTTCAGAGAAGCCTCTGGTACTACATCGGAAAAACGACCTTCGATGCCATGGCCATACGGATCGATCGGGTCTATCGCCTTTCTGTCCAAAGCGAAAAGCCATGAGACCCCTCTGCATCGAAATCATGCCCGCCCCTCGGCTCAGGTCCGTCAAAAACGAGGGTTCCCTTCAGGCTGGTAACGGAGGCTCACTTTTTTCGGGGTTGACATCGCAACCGGTGATAGGCTAAAGAAAGTTTCCATTCGATCGGCTCGTTTCAGAAACGGGAAGGGGTTACCGTTTTGTTCATAGCCTTCGAGCGAAAATTGCTATAACGACTTGTTATTGAAGGAGAAATATTCGCCGGACAGGAAGCGCCCCCCGCCGAATCTTCCGCTGGCGCCCGACAGCATTCGATGATTCGAATGTGTTGATTCGAACAATCGAAGGGGAAAAACCTGCATGACGACTCATCAGAAACGTTTTGGATGGTTGGTGTTTGGGATGTTGCTGTATGCCGTCTTCGCCTTTCATCCCTCCGGTACCTGTGCCATGGAAGACAACGGCTTCTCGATCCTCGATGCCTATGGCCTGAGCGATGAAGCCTTCGAAAACCAAGTCCAAAAATATATCGGCATTCCCTACCGCCGAAACGGCACCAGCCACAAGGGGATGGACTGTTCCGGTTTCGTCAGCCAATTCTACAGAAACCTCTTCGACATCCATCTCCCCCACAACTCGCTCGCCCAGTATCGTTTTTCGATGCTTCATTCGGTGGATGAAGACGAAATGCAGCCTGGGGACCTGGTCTTTTTTAAGCACCCCAAAAGCAACCGAATCAACCACGTCGGTGTCTACCTTTCAGACGGTCAATTCGTGCATGCCAGCAGTTCAGATGGTGTCACCGTATCCAGTTTGGATGAAAGCTACTGGAAAAAGCGTTTTGTCGGTTCCAAGCGATTTCTGGCGTTCGAAAAGAAGGGACAGGCAGAAACCGTCACCTGGGAATCCCAAATGGAAATGCCTTTCGGCCCTCGAAGTTCTCTGACCCTGAACACTCGGAACGACTTCGATGATGTTCCCGAAACCCCGTCTTTGCTGCCTCCGATGCTAAGCTTGCCGCAAGGAATACCTGCTGCCGATTCCCAGCATACGTTTCGCGTTGGGGTGGATTATGGCATTCATCTCATCGATGATACCTGCAGCGTTCATGTCGGTGCCATCCAGGAAACCCTCCATCCACACCATGCGTGGCTGAATCCATCGGATTTCCAAATCAGCGGCATCGACTTTAGGCCGGATCTACCTCCGAAATTCCGTTATGATCCCATGGTGGTTCTTCCAAGAACGGGATACAAACTGTCGAGCGATTTTCAGGCCAGTCCCTGGTTGACGATCACCCCAGGGCTTCTCATCTACGATTATCCCCAGGACCGTTGGCAGGGCTATGAAGTTCCCAAGCGGGTTTTTAGCCTGAATACCCAGTTCAATCCGGAAGGTAATCGCTATTTCTTGAAAATGGGAATTCAATACGCCGATCAGGATGATGCGACTCGCCTGAGTCTTTCCGAAAGCCTCAACTCTCTCGATATGGCCATTCGGCTGGGAATCCATCTAACCGACAGGCTACAGTTCAATGTCATCAGTCAACAGGATTTCCGATCCGGATCGTTTGACTGGAACGATTCGACTCTTCCCGCACAGCACGACGTCTATATGGGGTTCGACTTCCATTATTGATCGACCTCGTCGGGGGTGATCCGGTCGGATGCACCCCCCAAACAGAATCATCTCCTCCTGAAATCCCTATCGAGGGCTGCTGCAGATTCCGCTTTCCGTTTTCTGCAACCCGTCGGTGAGGTCTTTCTTTTCATGAAACCATTCATGATGAGGTTCATCCATGAGCAAAACGGTTCAACTGATCTATGAGGGAAACACCTTCGAGCTTCCGCTCGTAGAAGGCACTGAAGGGGAAAAAGCCATCGATATCAGTGCATTGCGCCAGAAGACAGGGCTAATCACCCTTGACCCCGGTTATGCCAATACTGGAAGCTGTCTGAGCGCCATCACCTTCATGGACGGCGAGCGGGGTATTCTGCGCTACCGCGGCTATCCCATCGAAGTGCTGGCCGAGCACTCCATTTTCACCGAAACGGCCTATCTCCTCATTCATGGCGTGCTGCCGACCCGCAAGGAATTGAACCGTTTTTCGGTGATGCTCAACGACAACTCCCTCATCCATGAAGACATGCAGGCCTTCTTCCAAAACTTCCCCAGGGCCTCCCATCCAATGGGTATCCTGGCCTCGATGGTGACGGCACTCAGAAGTTTCTACCCCGAATACAGCATCACCAACGAAGAGGAACTCAATCTGATCGTCGCCCGCCTCCTTTCCAAGGTAAGGACGATGGCCGCCATGTCCTACAAGATTTCCCGGGGGCACAAGGTCATCTATCCGAGACCGGATCTGACCTACTGCGCCAATTTTCTCAACATGATGTTCGACAACCCTGTCAAACCGTATCGGATTGACGAGACCTTGGTGCAGGCACTGAACGTGTTCTGGATTCTCCATGCCGATCACGAGCAGAATTGTTCGACATCCACCGTTCGGATGGTCGGAAGCGGAAAGGTGAACGTCTATGCAGCCATTTCCGCAGGGATCTCCGCCCTGTGGGGGCCTCTGCATGGAGGCGCCAATCAATCCGTGATCGAAATGCTTTCGGAGATTGAGAAGAACGGGGGGGATGTCCGGAAGGCGATCGAAAAGGCCAAAGACAAGAACGATCCTTTCCGGTTGATGGGATTCGGTCACCGGGTATACAAGACCTACGATCCCAGGGCCAAGATCATGAAGGCGATGTGCGACAAGGTCCTGGGGAAACTGAAGCTGTCGGATCCATTACTGGATATCGCCCTGAAACTTGAGGAAATCGCGCTGAAGGATGCCTACTTTATCGATCACCACCTCTATCCGAACGTCGATTTCTACAGCGGCATCGTGCTCCGGGCCATGGGCATTCCCACCAACATGTTCACCGTCATGTTCGCCATCGGCCGTCTTCCGGGATGGATCGCCCAATGGAAGGAAAGCCTCGATGACCCGAGATGGCGCCTGAGCCGACCGAGACAGATCTATATTGGAAACACCATTCAGGAATACGTACCCATCGACGATCGGGAACAAGCAGCGTGATGGCGGCTCGGTGCATTTTGCCTTCTTGCGGCATGTTCCGATATTACGCTCTTGTCTTTTCCGCCAAAACGATTCGAGCTTGCTGACGTTCGATGCGCCGGTTTTCGACCACCGAAAAACCGGCGCCTTCCACTAGAGGCAACAGTCCCCCCTGTTTCAGAAAATGCCGGAAATGGCGGTAGTGATCTCTGCCTGCAATCCGCTCGATCACATGGGTCCCCCATGAAGGGGCATTTCTCCAGCCTTTCTCTCGAAAGCTCTCCACATCGTAGTCCACGGCCAGCAACCTTCCCGTTTTGGCCAATATCCTTGCCGCCTCCCTCAGAATGCGGATTCGGTCCGACGGTTCCATTTCATGCAAGGCATAGATCACGGTGATGATCGCGAAGGTTTCGGATGGAAAGGGGGTCTTTCCCCCATGGCCCAAGATCCACAGAATAGGTGCATTGGAGCGTTTCCGAACTGCTTTTTCCAGCATGCTCCGGGACCGATCGATGCCATACAAGCGATGACGGGGGTATCGACAAGCGATATCGGTCAGCAACAAACCGGTTCCACAGGCAATATCCAGAACGGGTGTTCCTACAGATGGCGGGATGAAATCGAGGCAGTTGTTTCGAATACGACGGAGGGCGGGCCCGACAAAGAAGTCGTATACCTTGGACAGGAAACGATACGGATCCTCAGCCATTTTCATGGGAATGAGCCATCCGCCTGCTCCGATAGGTCAGCGCGTTTCGAATGAGCGATGGGGCCCACTCCGGAGTGCCCAAGGCATGGATGTGGGTGTAGGTGGCTATTGTGTTGTACATACAGAATCCGTCCCGATCCCCGATGAGGCCGCTGCCGCGTTTCATGGCAAACACCGTTTTCCCCTCCGGGCATTCGATAGCCTTCGAATAATGAAACTCGTGCCCCTTCAACAGGGTTCCCTCCGCAAAGAAGGGGTTGGATCGATCGACAACCATTTCCGTATAGCCATGTCCTTGAGGCCGTTTGAACAGCTCGAAAACGACCGGGAGAACTCCAGCCATCGGATAGCGGACTTTTCGGATCAACAGCGATTCGCCAAGATACATGAGCCCTCCGCATTCGGCATAGATAGGAAGGCCTTCTTCGGCGCGTTTTCGGAGGGACGATCGGAAAGTGACGTTTGCTGCAAGGCGTTCGGCATGGGTTTCCGGAAATCCGCCACCAATGTAAAGCGCATCCACATCCGGCAGAGCAGCCTCATCGAGGGCGCTCAGAAAGACGAGGGTAGCGCCGCAGCGTTCCAGCGCCTCGAGGTTTTCGGGATAATAGAACTGAAAGGCGCTGTCCTGAAGAACGCCGATCTGCACAGACGAACGAGGCGAATGGGGGGAGGGGATGTTCGAATCGTTCTTCTGTGGCGTTGCTCCACATTCGGGCAGGAGAGGAGCCACGGACAATTTCGGGGCGGCTTCGGCCAACTCGTGGATCCACCTGAGATCGAGATAGGTGGTTGCAAGCCTCGTTGCCTCCTCGATGGCCTGTCTGGCCCACGGATGTTCGGCTGTAGGAACAAGCCCCATATGTCGTTCTGGAAACCGCTGCTCGTCAAGCCTCGGCAAAGCACCCAGCACCGGTATGCCGCAATGGTATTCGATGCTTTTTTGCACCATCCGCTCGTGTCGTTTTCCGGATGTCCGATTCAGAACCACCCCCTGAATGGGCGTATCCGGATCGAACATCTGGCAGCCCAGAACGGCTGCAGCGACCGTACGGGTGGTTTTGGTACAATCAAGGCATAAAATGACAGGAGCCTTGAGGAGTTTGGCGAGTTCGGCCGTGCTGGTCGATCCTTCCATGTCGATGCCGTCGTAGAGACCTCGGTTGCCTTCGATGACGGCAATTCCTTTCGGAAGGGCATGCGCCTGAAATGACGAAAGAATCGTTTCCTTGGAAAGGAGGTAGGAGTCCAAATTGTAGCATGGCCGGCCTGCCGCGAGGGCAAGCCAGCCCGCATCGATATAATCCGGCCCTTTTTTGAAGGGAGTGACGGACCGTCCCAGAGATGTTAACGCCCCGATGATCCCGATACTCAGGGTCGTCTTCCCGGCTCCGCCCCGAAGGGCAGACAGAATCAACCTCGGAAAATCCGCGTAGGTGGAAGGTTGCATGAAAAGGGTGAGTCGGCGTTACGCCTCGTCCTCTGCCGCAGCCTGTTTTCCGGTTCCTTTGAGCCCGATCAGGGTGGTGCTTCCACTTGACCAGTATTCCAGAATCCCATCTTTCACCATCTCGTTAACGAGGTTTTTGACTTCCCGGTTCTTTTCGTCTGGGAGAACGGCATAGAAATCTTTGAGATAAAATTTGGACTTCGATTTTGCCTTGCTTTGCAAAAATTCGACGATGGCTTTTTTGGCCGCTTCTTTATCCATGATCATGCCCTTTTCTGATGGTAAGGTTGTCCGCCCGGATGGGGACCGGGCGGACAGAAAGATTAGAACTTGAACTGCGTGGTATGTCTCCAGGTGTAGTAAGCCGGATCACGGAAATCATCGATGAGATGATGGGTGAAGGGCAGTTCGCATTTTTCGAAGAACCGTTCCCAACCGATTCTCTCGGCCCATTCTCCCAGTCGTTCGTACTTGTTGGCATTGGCCGCGTACACCTCGACGATCTTCTTGATCGTGGCCGTGGTGGTGGGCCATCTGGGCGGTTCATTGGGGATGAAAGCGACGACGACCTTGGAGAAGGTCGGACGGCTGATCCGGTTGGAGACCTTTCCGCCGACCATCAGGACGATGCCGTCTCCATCGCTGTCTGCAAGCGGCATGGCGGGACACATCGTGTAGCAGTTGCCGCAGAACATGCAGCGATCCTGCTTGACGGCGACGCTGTTGTAGGTCTTGCCTTCATATTCCACTTTGGAAGGACGAATGGCAGCCGTCGGGCATGCCGCAACGGCCAGCGGGATTTCGCACATCTTATCGAGATATTCATGGTCCTGCATCGGCGGCTTGCGGTGATAGCCCAAGATGGCGATGTCGGAGCAATGCACGGCGCCGCACATGTTGAGGCAGCAAGCCAAAGAAACCCGCAGGTGAGCCGGAAGTCTCATGTTCTTGAAATCGTCGAACAGAACGTCCATGGTGGCTTTCACCGGACCGGACGCGTCTGTTGCCGGCGTGTGGCAGTGAATCCATCCCTGGGTGTGGACGATATTGGTAATGCCTGCACCGGTTCCACCGACCGGGAACTTGAAGCTTCCGCCCGCAAATTTGCGGCTATCCAAGTCTGCCTTCAAGGCATAGGCTTTTTCCTTGGAAGTAGTCATGAACTCGACATTATTTCGGGTGGTGAAACGCAGATAGCCGTCACAGTATTTATCCGCGATTTCACAAATTTCCCGAAGATGGGTGACGCTCATCAATCGGGCGCCGCCTACACGCACGGTATAGACTTCATCACCGGTTTCGGAGACATGCACCAATACACCGGGTTCCAGAATTTCATGATACAGCCATTTGCCCTTGTTGGCCTTGATCACCGGCGGATAAAATTCTTCAAAATGACGCGGACCGATATCGGTGATCCGGTTTTCCATCGGTTTTTCGGGATCGTATCCAGATGAAATGAATGCCATTGTCGTCACCCCCTATCGCTGATGATATTTGCGGAATTCTTTGATGTCTCGCTGCCACCCGCCCGGAACTTCCTCTTCCTTCCAGAAGATATACGGATTGTGACGCGGTTCCTGGACATGCTGCGGCATTGGATCGATGCCGGTGACTTCGAGCATCTTCTGGAATCCCTGACGTTTGATCAGTTCGCCCAAACGCTCTCTGTTCTTGCCTTCTTCCATCCACCAATCCCAAATATTCTCGATGACTTCTTTGATTTCATCGTAGGGATCTTCCACCTTGACAAACGGGACCAGCAAAGAACCCATCTGCGCGCCGTCGAGAATGGGGGCTTTCGCGCCGACCAGAATGGCAAGTCCTCGATCGTCACCGATTCTCAAAGCTCTGGGCATGACGTTGATGCAGTGCATGCAGTGGTTGCATTCCTTGTCGTCGATGACGAGCTTTCCACCTTCCATCCACATGCATTTGGTGGGACACAGATCCAACACTTCCTTCTGGATGTCGAACTTGCCCCAGTCACGACCGGCATGGGCGCCTGCGTTGGGTTTCAGTTCACCGCCGATGTAGGCCTGTACGGCCTTCTGATCGATTTTGATGGCATCCCGCCAAATGCCGATGAAAGACATGTCGGATCGGGCGATGGAGGCAACACAGCAGTTGGGGCATCCGTCGAATTTGAATTTGAACTTATAGGGGAAGGCCGGGCGGTGCAATTCGTCCTGATATTCCATGGTCAGGGCATAGCAGAGCGCTTGCGTATCGTAGCAGGCATATTCGCAACGGGCTTCACCGACGCAATCGGAGGGGGTTCTGAGGTTGGAGCCGGATCCGCCGAGGTCTTGATTGAGGTTGTGGGTGAGTTCGTAGAAAATTTCTTCGAGTTGGGGGGTTGTGGTACCGATGAAAACGATGTCGCCGGTTGAACCATGCATGTTGGTCAGGCCGCTGCCGCGGAATTCCCACAGGTCACAAAGGCTTCGCAGATATTCCGTAGTATAGAACTTTCCGCCAGGCTGGTTGACACGAATGGTATGGAAATGCGCCACACCCGGAAACATTTCCGGCTGATCGCAGTACCGACCGATAACGCCGCCGCCGTATCCGAAAACGCCTACGATGCCGCCGTGTTTCCAGTGGGTTCTTTTGTGTACATAGGAAAGTTCCATCAAGCCAAGAACATCGTCAACAACATCAACAGGAACCTGAAATTCGACGCCTTTTGGGTTCTTTGCTCTGTTTTCTGCTTCCTGCTTGAGATCGGACACCCAACTCGGCCACGGCCCGCTTTCAAGCTGGTCCAACAAAGGGGTAGCATGTTTTGCCATCGTTTTACCTCCATTCGAAATTAATATTGATCCGTATCCATCCGTTCAGGGTTCAAGGGTTGATCGATCCGGTCTCCAGAATTCACCTCCTCTCGATGGATTAAGGGTGTGTCAAAGGGCAGGCAAATGCCATGAGCATTCTAAATGAATCAGAGGTCAGATATAATTGGGACGGTTCGGTTTGTCAATCAAAAATGATGTTGAACCGAATCCCGAACGAGCGGAAAGAGAAGGCGATTTCTTTTTCGTGGAATTATGGTATATAAGGCGTAACAAGATACCCGATCCCCCGAAACGATTTTCGATAAGGAGGTTCACATGCGCGCAAATCCTAAACGGTTCATGGCGATGATCGTTCTGGCGCTTCTCGGCACCCTCTTTTGGCTGGCAGACGACACCTTTGCCCGTGTCGGCTCTGGAGGACGCTCTTTTGGCGGTGGGTCCGGAGGCAGATCATTTTCCTCCCCCTCCTCTCCTTCCCGCTCGGTACCTCCTCCCCCCCCAGGGGGCGGTTTTACGCGAAGCATGCCCGATTCTGGGGGAAGCAGCTTCTGGCGTGGGGTAGGCGGCGGGTTGTTGGGCGGCATGATCGGCGGCATGCTCTTCGGCAGACCCAGTTACGGATACGGCGGCGGATTTGGAGGCAGCGGCATCGGCCTTATCGAACTGCTGTTGTTGGGGGGCTTGGGCTATTTCCTCTATAAACGGTTCATCAAGAATTCGACATCAGGCAGCCAAACGCCTTTTTCGAACCTGTTCGGTACAGGGGCAGCCCCACCGCCGCCCGTTCCAGGCTCCGGGTACGACACCGTCGTTTCCCAAGTCGATCCGATTTCCGAAACCTTTCGGACCATCCGACAGACGGAGCCGGATTTCGATCCGGAGCGCTTCAAGGAAATTGCCCAGGATGTATTCTTCCGGTTGCAGGCTGCATGGATGCGTCGGGATCTCACACCCGTTCTCGGGCTTCTTGGGGATCAGCTCAAACGCGAATATCTGGCGACCATGGAAGACCTGAAAAACCGAAGGCTCATCAACAAACTCGAAAACATCGCCGTTCGGAAAATCGAAATCGTCGATGCCGGTATCGAAGGCAACGAAGTATACATCACCCTGCTGTTCCAAGCGAATCTCCTCGATTATACCGTCCACGAGACGACCGGTGAAATCGTCTCCGGAAGCAACACCGAACCGGTGAAGTTCGAAGAGCGTTGGACGTTTGCCAGACCCCTCAGCAGCACCGCCTGGAAGCTGGAAGGGGTGCAGGCATGAGGGACCATAGGCGATAGGGCCTGGGCGAGGAGACAAGTGCCTGAACGAAACCCTTGGTTCGCAGGGAAGGTCATTTGGCGATGAAACGGGAGACAGGCGATAACGAAGAGGGCTCATGATCCGATATATCGCACGCCGACTGGTGTTGATCCTTCCGACGTTCATCGGCATCACCCTCGTGGTGTTCGCCATCACCCGTTTCGTGCCCGGTGGGCCGATCGAGCGAATGTTGCTCGAAGCCCAGCGCATGAAAACGGGCGAGGCCGGCGTTCGCTCCGGATCGATCTCCCACCCCGGCAATCAGCCTCTATCCGCCGATCAGATCGCTCAGCTCAAGGCCTACTACGGCTTCGATAAGCCCGTTTGGGAAAGCTATCTTCTATGGATGGGAAAGGTGCTCCAGGGAGACTTGGGAACCTCTACCCGCTATTACGAGCCGGTCTGGAACATGATTCGGGAGCGGATTCCCATCTCCCTCTATTTCGGTCTGTTGACCCTTTTTCTCACCTATGGCATCTGTATTCCGCTGGGCATCGCCAAGGCGATCCGGCACAAGAGCGGTTTCGACAACATCACGTCCATCGTGGTGTTTGTCGGACATGCCGTCCCGGGATGGGTGATCGGCGTCCTCCTGTTGCTACTCTTCGCTTCAACCTGGGAACTTTTTCCCTTGGGGGGGTTGACCAGCGACGAATTTGAAGACTTCACCCTGATCCGGAAAACCGTGGATATTCTTTGGCACACGGCCCTGCCGCTCGTCGCCTATGTCGCAGGTTCCTTTTCGGTGTTGACCTTTCTCATGAAGAACAGCCTCATGGACCATTTGGCGGCAGATTATATGCGAACAGCCATGGCCAAGGGCCTCTCCTTCAAACAGGCCGTCTTTCGTCATGCCTTTCGGAACAGCCTCGTTCCGATCGCCACCAGCTTCGGCAACAACATATCGATCGTTCTTTCGGGATCGTTCCTCATCGAGAAGGTATTCAACATCAACGGCATGGGCCTTCTCGGCTATGAAGCCGTCATGGATCGGGACTATCCGGTGGTGTTAGGCATTCTCGTCATTTCCTCCCTGCTGTTCATGATCGGCAACATCCTCTCCGATATCTGTGTGGCAGTCGTCGATCCGAGGGTATCCTTCGAATGAAGATCACTGTCTCCGCCCAGACCCGTCTCATCTGGCGCCGATTCGTTTCCATCCGGCGAGGCTACTGGTCGCTGATCTTCATGCTCCTTCTCATCGGCTTTTCCCTCGTTGCCGAGCTCTTTGTAAACAACCGGGCGCTTGTCGTACGCTATCAAGGTCGATGGTTTTTCCCCACTTACGGCGACATGATCCCCGGATCGACCTTCGGACTGGGATACGATTACGAAACCGATTACCGGGAGCTCAAACGGCTGTTCAATCGTCGGCATGGGGACGATTTCGTTCTGCTGCCGCCAGTTCCCTATAACCCCTACGAAAACGACCTAAAGCCCGACAGCTATCCGCCGTTTGCCCCTTCCGTTGAAGAGCACCATTTCCTGGGAACCGACATCACCGGCAGGGATGTTCTGGCACGACTCATCTACGGTTTCCGAACGGCCATTCTCTTTTCGCTTTTGCTGACAGCAGCCAACTACGGGATCGGTATCGCCATCGGTTGCGCCATGGGCTATGCCGGCGGATGGTTCGATCTGGTGTTCCAGCGCTTGATTGAAATCTGGTCGAACGTTCCCGTCCTGTACATCATCATCATTCTGGCTTCCCTGACGGTACCGAGTGTTTCGATGCTGATTCTCATCATGGTCGTTTTCGGATGGGTCGGCATCACCTGGGTGATGCGAACGGCCACCTATAAGGAGAAGGCCAGGGAATACGTCTTGGCCGCTCGGGCCTTGGGCGCATCCCATCTTCGAATCGTCTTTCGGCACATTCTCCCCAACACCTTGTCGGTCATCGTTACCTTCGTTCCCTTTTCCATTTCCGGTGGAATCGTCGCCCTGACAGCCCTCGATTACCTCGGATTCGGCCTTCCGGCGCCGACCCCGTCTTGGGGAGAATTGTTGCAGCAGGGGTGGGAAAATCTCGACTCTTGGTGGATCGTCGGTTCCGTCATCACCGCCATGATCGTCACCCTGACGGCCGTAACCTTCATCGGGGAAGCCGTCCGCGAAGCCTTCGATCCGAAGCGGCATACGCTGTATGAAGGTTGAGGAACCCGCCGACACTCGTCCGAACATCGGCCATGGGTTCCCTTTGTTGACACGCTATCCTGCTTGAGAAAGGAAGGGCCTGTTGCTCAGCATCCGCAAGATCGGCATGATCGGCAGAACCTACCGTCATCTCAACCGGTACAGCCAGATTTTGGGGGTTCTGTTCGCCTATGGATTCGGGGAATTGGTCGATGTGCTGCGCATCGATCAGCTGATCGATCTCGTTCTGCGTTCTGCAGACCAAAGGAAACGAGACAAGATCGACAAGCTCACCCGGCCCGAACGCGTCCGAATGGCGCTGGAAGAACTGGGGCCGACGTATGTCAAGCTCGGGCAGCTGCTCTCCACCCGTCCGGACCTATTGCCTGCAGACTACATTCGGGAACTGGAGAAATTGCAGGACAAGGCAAGCCCGTTTCCCTTCGAAGAAGCCATCGCTATCCTGAAAACCGCTCTCCCCTTCGATGCCGTTTTCGAGTTCATTTCTCCCGAACCCATCGCAGCCGCATCCATCGCACAGGTGTACGATGTCGTTCTCAAGGGTGGAGAACGCGTTGCCGTCAAGATTCAGCGTCCCGGCATCCGCCACATCGTCGAAATCGATCTTGAAATCATGCTGCATCTGGCCACCTTGATGGAGCGCCACATCGAAGAAGTGGCCTTTTTTCAACCGGTGAAACTCGTCGAGGAATTTGCCCGTGTTCTGGAAAAGGAAATCGATTTTACCGTCGAAGCAACCAACATGGAGCGGGTCTCCCGAAATTTTCTCGGTGATCCCACCGTTTATGTACCCGCCGTTTTTCGGGAATTTTCCACCCCATCGATCCTCGTCATGGAGCGGATCGACGGCATCAAGATCAGCGACATCGAGACCATCGAAAAGGCCGGACTCGACAAGAAACTGCTGACCGTTCGCGGGGCCGATGTCTGTTTGAAGCAGATTTTCGAACACGGCTTCTTCCATGCCGATCCCCATCCGGGAAACCTCTTGGTTCTTCCGGACAACGTCATCTGCTTGCTCGATTTGGGTATGGTGGGCGCTCTCGATCAGAAGACTCGGGAGGATTTCATTGAACTGGTGGACAGTGTCGTGCTGCGGCAGGAAGGGCGGGCCGCCCGGGCCGTTCTGAAGTTGACGGACTGGGACCGCGAGCCGGAAATGCGCTCCTTTGAACGGGATGTGGCCGATTTCATGTCCAACCACCTCTATCGGCCCCTGAAGGAAATCCGTATCGCCAAATTGTTCCAGGATGTCTTGGACTTGGCCTTCCGGCACAGGCTGCGCGTACCGGCGGATATCTTCCTGATGCTCAAGGCACTCGCCACGGTGGAGGGGGTGGCCCAGAACCTAGACCCCGATTTTGATATGGTCTCCCATGCCGCCCCCTACATTCGAAAGATTCGATTCCGGAAGATGGCTCCAAGCCGTATGGCCGCAGAAGTCCTCTATGTCCTGGAACAAGGGGTGGAATTCGTTCGGCAGTTCCCGCAGGACATGCTCGAAATCAGCAAGCTGATCCGCCAGCAACGATTGACGGTGAATCTTCGGGTAGAGCATCTCGAGCGAATTCTATCGGCGAACGACCGCACCAGCAACCGCATCGCCTTCAGCATTCTCATTGCCGGTCTTGTGATCGGCTCCGCCCTCATCGTCATTTCCGAAACCCCACCCCTTGTGTTCGGCATTTCCCTCATCGGCTTCATCGGTTTTTCGGCTGCTGTCGTTTTAGGCATCTGGCTTCTGGCGGCCATCATTCGCAAAGGACGTTTGTAGAGGGTCGGACGGTAACGATCGCTCCGGCTGAGATCTGCAAGACCCGGGATGCACTCCCGCAGTTGACTGCAATTTCAAGGCACTCTCTGCTGCCGATCAGTGCCATCACGGTACCGCTCGGCACTTCTCCGTAGGTCCTCTGAAGCCCTGAAATCTCGCTTTCCCCGACACGAACGACCAACGCCTTTTCTCCCGTTCGCTCCCGCAGCCGGTTCAGTTCCTTTCGGGAAATGTTCGTAACGAGATTGCCGAAGCAATCGACATGAACGACCCTACCGGTGATGGTTCCGTCTTCCGAAAGAGAGGCTCGAAGGTCGGAAAGGCGGATGCAGGAAGCCGGATCGATGGGCGGACCGATCTTGTAGAACGGCTCTCCTGCGGCCAGATGGGCTGCGACGGGTGCGAAGATGTCCCGACCGTGAAAGGTGGCACCGACCTCGCGTAAAAACCACGCTGGTTGAGCGATCTCCCGAACATCCAAAATCCGCTCCGTTTCCAGAAACAGCGTCAGCACCCCGTTGTCCGGAGCCAAAAACGTGTGACCCTCCGCTTGAAGGGCGATAAGCCGCCTTTGCGTTCCGACACCCGGATCCACGACCAGCACATGAATCGTCCCTTCGGGAAAGAACCGGTAGGAGGCCTCGATCATGGCCGAAGCAGCCGAGACATTCTGGGGAGGGATGCTATGGGAGATATCCACAACAAGGGCATGAGGACAGATCGAGAATACCACCCCCTTCATCACCCCGACATACTCATCTTCGATGCCGAAATCGGTGAGCAGCGTAATGACAGGAGGGGATCGATCCATGGAATACCGGGGTTATGAGTCTGTGGTTCCGAAGGCATCCCGCAAATGATCGGCAGCCAGCGCCGTGGTTCTGCGGCCGGAAGAAGTCCGCAGCAGCATACCCGCCTTGAGCAGAAACGGTTCGACCACATCGACAAGGGTATCGGTTTCTTCCTGCAGGGTGGCCGCAATGGCTTCGATGCCGACGGGTCCGCCGCCGTAAAACTCCAGGATGGTACGGAGGTAACGGCGGTCCAGCGGTGTCAGCCCCTGTTCGTCGATGCCTTCAAGCTGCAAGGCGGCCTGAACCACAGACCGGGTGATCACCCCTTTGGCTCGGACCAAGGCGTAGTCCCGTACCCGCTTGAGGAGGCGGTTGACGATTCGAGGGGTTCCCCTCGACCTTCTGGCAAGCTCGAAGGCCGCATCGGCTTCGATGCGTGAGGAAAGTAGGGCGGCCGATCGGGTGGCGATCCGCACGAGATCGGCTTCTTCATAAAAATCGAGCGATCGAAAAATCCCGAACCGATCCCGCAGAGGTGCAGACAAGAGACCGACGCGGGTCGTGGCACCGACGAGGCAGAAGCGTTCGAGCCGAAGCCGATGGCTTCGGGCATGAGGTCCCTTGTCGAAAACAAAATCCACGGCGAAATCCTCCATGGCCGGATAGAGAAACTCCTCGACGGTCTTGGGAATTCGGTGGATTTCATCCACAAACAGTACGTCCCCTTTCGACAGATGCGTCAGAATGCCGATGAGATCGCCGCCTTTTTCGAGGGCAGGACCGGATGTCACCGTGAGGCTTCCCCCCATTTCGTTGGCGATGATGTGGGCAAGCGTCGTCTTGCCGAGACCCGGCGGACCATGAAAGAGCACATGATCGAGAGGCTCTCGCCTCAGCCGGGCTGCCTGAATGGCGATGGTGAGGGTTTCCACCGTTTCGGTTTGACCGATGTATTCGGAAAGGCGGTGGGGCCGAAGCGAAATGAGTTCCGGACGTTCATCCTCTGGGAGACATTGGGGCTGGACGGAATCGGGGTAGAGGGTAGAAAAGCGCGTATCGTCCATCATCACGCAGCGGCCTTTCCGCGAACGATTTCCTCGAGCAGGGCTTCAGGTGTCCGGATATCGGTGTTTCGCTTCAGGGCCTCGGCAATCATCCGTTTGGCGTCTGCAGGCTTATGCCCCAACTGTTCAACCAGCACCATCATCACCGGTACGGTCATTTCATCCACATCATCGACGGAAGCGACGGGTTGGGAACGGTCTTCGACGAAATGCACCACCTTGCCCTTGAGGGATGCAACGATTTTCTGGGCCGTTCGGGGGCCGATCCCCTTGAGGGTCTGAAGTTTTCGCACATCGTTTTGCTCGATGGCCGCAGCAATTTCGGCAACCGGCAGGGTCATCGCCTTCATCCCCTTGGTCGGCCCGATATCTTCTACGGAAATGAACTCCTGAAAAAACGCCTTTTCGGTAGGGTCCAGAAAACCGATCAACAGGGGTTTCGGCTGGCGTTCGCTCTGTTGGTAGGAAATATAGAGCTGCACCTCTTCCCCGCACACCTTGTCGGACAAGGCCTTCATGACAATGGCCGGAAGATAGACCTCGTAGCCGACATGGTTGACCAGCACGAGCACCCGCTCTTCGTCCTTCTGGAGAATTTTTCCTTCCAAATATCCGATCATTGCGGGTTTCGAGAAAAGGGAAATGGAAAAAGAGTGCGTCGTACGAACGGTCGAACGGTGGAGAACCGAGCAATACCCCTTTGGTATGTCGAAGTCATCATCCGCCTGGGGGAGTTTCCCCCTGCCGCCGCAAGGGATTGTCGAAGCGAAGCAGACCGATCAAGGCAAGGCCGAGGGCATCGGAGGCGTGATCCGGTTTCACGGGCCGGGTCAATCCGAGAATGGACCGAACGGCGCGTTCCAGCTGATCCTTGGAGGCTTTTCCGTTTCCGGTCAGCACCTGCTTGGCCTCCCGAACGGAAATACGATCAACGCTCACTTGGGATTGGGCTGCAGCCAGCAACAGAACACCGATCACTGTCGAAATGGAAAAAGCCGATTTCGGCGTCGCATCGAGGAGGAAAACATCCTCCACGACTACAAGGTCCGGTCGGGATCGTTGAAACAGATCAAATGCCGCTCGATAGATGATTTCAAGCCGCTCTCCCTGCGAAGCGGTAGGACTGGTGTGCACCACTTCCCAGTGATGGGAAACCACCTGAAATCCTCTGCCCTGAACCACCGCCATTCCGGTGGCTGCAATTCCGGGATCGATGCCGACAACCGTTGCCGAATGCCTCGCGCCTTCCGCGGCAGGCATCAAGCCCCTTCCAATTTCTGTTTGGCGATCTTGGCCTCGTTCGAGTTCGGGAATTTCTTGATCAGCTCTTTCAGTACAAGTGTCCCGTTGGCTTTGTCCCCTAAATTGAAAAAGGAAAACCCTTGCTTGAGAAGGGCCGCCTGAATTTTATTGCCTTTGGGATAGCCTTCAATGACCTTTTGGTATTCGAGAATCGCCTTTTCATACCATTTCTGACGATAGTAGACTTCTGCAATCCAGAACTGCGCGGCATCTGCAGAAGTCGATTTCGGGAAGCGCTTCAGAAATTGCTGGAATTCCAACCGGGCTCCTTCGAGATCCCCGTTGTCGAACATCTGCTTGGCCTTCGCATACTGCTCACTTTCGGACAGGGCATGATCGGAAGCCGCCTCCGGCTTGGCCTTGGTCTGAGCCTGATGCTCGGGGTCCGCTGCCGGCGAGGTGGATTTCTTGGCGTTGTTCAGGTTCAGATATTCCTCCAGGCGAACGATCCGTTCCTTGACAGCGAGCAAGTCTTTTTCGATCTCAATCATCCGATCGGACAACGCCCCCCCCGCAGGCTGCTCGTTCAGATTGCGTTCTCGAATTTCCAGCCGTCCGTTCAGCTTCTGAATGTCTTCTCGCATCCGGTCAATGGCAGCATACAGTTCCGCAGTCTGCGTCCTGACCTGTTGCATCTGATCGGCCTGACTCTTGCGGAAATCCTCCATGCGCAGCTGGTATTGATCCCGGTTTCTTTCAGAATCATTGTACCGGCGTTCGAGATAGGAAAGGCGGTTTTCCATACCGGACATGTCCGACGTGGTTGCACATCCAGACAGGCCGGCAACCAAAGCCATCACCGCTACAAGAAGCCATCCGTTTCGTGGGATCATGGGTATCTTTCCGTTCAAAACACCAGAGGCAGGCAGCGTTGAATCACTGCCTGCCTCTCGTTTAACCATCCTTGAACCAGCAAGGCCTAAGAGACGCCGAAGGCCCGCTTCGGACATTCAGGACCTTCGGCTTCAGATGCCGCCTGGGCGCCATCTACGGTTTGCATTACTTGATCACGAAATGGGCGCGACGGTTTTTCGCCCATGCCTGTTCGTTGTGTCCCGGATCGACCGGTCGTTCTTTCCCATAAGAAACCGTAGTCATGCTGGCAGCCGGAATGCCCATGTTGACGAGGAAATTCTTGCAGGCGACTGCACGACGTTCACCGAGTGCAAGGTTGTATGCCACCGTGCCTCTTTCGTCACAATGACCTTCGATGATGACGGCTTCCTTCGGATTGGCTTTCATCCATGCGGCTTTGTCTTTCAGGACGTTCTGGGCCGTGGCATCGAGAGCCGAGCTGTCAAAGGCAAAATACACGTTTTCGTTCATGAACTTGTTGCGGGCTGCCATGGCTTCGCGCTTGGCCGCTTCTTCCTTCAGGCGGGCTTCTTCGAGGGCCTTCTGCCGGGCAAGTTCTTCCTCACGGGCTTTTTCTGCCGCAGCTTTCTTGGCAGCGTCATCCGACGGGGCGGCGACCGCTGCATCGCTCTTTACGGCCTTCTTGGCACAGGAAGCCGTAAACAGCAACCCCGGGATGACGAACATCAGGGCCAGTACCACAAACATTCTTTTCTTCATTTCCTTTTTCCTCCTTCTCCTTTGTGTTGAATACATTAATTTGCCGAAGACGGCGACCATTTAGGCTCTGACTGCTGACCAGCAAGGTCGACGATTCTGCGTTGATCCGTACCGTAGGCAGTCATCACATAAATTTTGGATGGACCTTCTCGCGTGCTGCTGAAAACGATCATCGAACCATCGGGCGACCAGGACGGCGACTCGTTGTCTCCGTCATAGGTCAGCTGAGCCAATCCCTTCCCATCCACCCCGATGACCATGATCTGGAACAGCCCCTTGGCCAGAGAGGTATAGGCAATCTTATCCCCCTTGGGCGACCAATCGGGCTGTGTGTTGTTGTTTCCTTCGAAGGTCAGGCGGTCAACCCTTCCGGAGCCCAAATCCTGGATGTAGACTTGTGGACTACCCGCTCGTTTGGAAACGAACGCCATCTTTTTTCCATCGGGCGAAAAAGATGGCGAGATATCGATTCCAGGATTATCGACTATTTTATTAATAATTTTTCCATTGATAGTCAACAAATATATATCGGGATCGCCCGAAAAAGACAAGGAGGCTGCAAGCTCGTTTCTTCCCGGTACCCAGCTCGGGGAAATACCGATCCCCTTTTGATCGACAAGAACGGCTTTCTGCGATGCGATATGTTGGATATAGAGGTCGGGTTTTCCGGCGGCATAGGACGTATAGGCCACATGTTGCCCGTCCGGAGAAAGCGCAGGAGAAAGGTTCACACTTCCGTTATGGGTAATCTGTTTCGGGGAGGAACCATCGAAATCGGAGAGGAAGATTTCTTTCTTCCCAGGACCTGCCGATGAAACAAAAACGATCTGACTTTCGAAAAGACCGGCATTCCCGAAGAGCAGCTTCATGATCTCGGAGCAGAACCGCTTGACCATTCTCCTTCGGTCATCGATATGACCGCTGTATTTCTTTCCGAGCAATAGACGCTCCTTATAGGTGTCAAAGAAACGAAGCTCTAAATCTAGATTCGTATCATTGACCATGACGGCGCCAGTGACAAGAAAATCGGCACCCGTCGTCGTCCATGCCTTGAACTGGGGCATCGCCGGATCGGCCTGGCGGGGATCCACCAAAAACGAGCCCTTATCCAGGGAGCGGAAATACCCTGTAAATTCGAGAGCATCAGAAATCTCCCGGGCCCCGAGCCCCGAAATGGTTCCTTCCATGGAATTTCCGGTCAGCGGCTTGAATTCCGGGACAGCCACAGGAATCTTCTTCATCTGCGGGTTGCTGATATCGATGTAATCATATTTTCCAGCAGCCTGAGACAACGTGAAGAAGGAGCAGGTAATGACACAATAGCATGCCACCGTCAGTTGCAGGGTCCGAAGTACGTGCAAGATCATAAGTCGATCGGTCTTTCGCTTCCATGAGGTTAATGAATCACAATCGCCCAAGCCTGAATTATCCCTTGTTCAATCCCGCCGGTGTGAACACGAGGCCCACTTCATAGTAAGGGCGGGTGTATTCCTTCGGCAGAGGCGGCAACGGATTCGACTTCTTGACCGCCTTGAATGCAGCATCGTCGAAATTCGCATTTCCCGATTTCTTTTCATACCAGATATCGACAATCTGTCCGTTCGGCAAAATCTTGATCACCAGAACCGTCACGAGGTCCTTGCGACCGCCTGCCAAGTTCTCACTGAAAAACCAGTTCTTTTCGATCGTCATGCCGATCAGCGATCGATAGAAATCGATGGCCTGCATGGCCTGAAGCCCCAGCCCAGGCATGCCGGTGGTGGAATCTCCTCCCTGCCCGCCCTGACTGGATGCAGCCCCACTGCCTCCCGCAGTGCCGTTACCGACACCAACGCTTGTCTTCGGCACGCTGGTTTCTTCTTTTCCTACCGTGGCTCGAAGCTTGTCGAGCGTGGATTTCAGAGGGTCCTGCGGCGTCTGAGCGACCTTTTTCTCGAGCTTGGCCAGGGTTTCCTTGAGGGACTGAGCCGGAGGCGGCTGTGGTTTTGGGGCCTCTTGCGGTTTCTGGTGCTCCGGCTTTGGAGCCAAAGAGACAGCCTCCGGCGCAGGCTTGACCGGCTGTTTCGGCGGTTCGGGTTTCGGTTGTGGTTCCGGAATCTTTTCCGGAGCTGGTTTGGGTGGCTCCGGTTTGGGAGGTTCGGGTTTCGGCGGTTCGGGTTTCGGCTTCGGCGGTTCGGCAATGGTTGCCTGACCGTCTTTTTTCCCTCCGGAATCCGGAGCAATGGGTCCGGCCTTTGGACCGGAGCCGGGCGTCGCCAGGCTGACCATCGTTACGCTCAAAACGGATGGAACGGGAGGCCTCCTACGAAACGAAAGGTCCGGCAGCAGCGTCAAGAGGACAAACACGAGTATGTGCATGGCCAGCGAAATCACCAATGCCACAACCACCGGGCCCCGATGGATCGCATACGCATCGGAAAACCCATTTCTGCCGGTCATCCGCTCATTCATACCTTACTTCTTTTTGCCGCTGTCCGGCTTCTTGTCTTCAGGAACGGTAACCATACCCAGTTTGTCCACACCGGCCGCCTTGATCTCCGCCATCACCTGAACGACGATCCCATAGGGCAGATTCTTGTCCGCCCGCAAATAGACTTCTTTATTGGGTTGATTCTCCAACAACCGCGCCAGTTTATCCCGGAACAAATCCATCGGCACCTGAAATTCGTTGATATGGATCTGTTGGTTGGCGTCGATCGTAATGACGAAATGCTCCTTCTGAGTGGAAAGCGGTGGAGCGGTCGTCGTTTGCGGAAGGGCGACATCGACGCCCTGCATCATCATCGGTGCCGTCACCATGAAAATGATCAGAAGCACCAGCATGACATCGACGAGCGGCGTGACGTTGATGTCCGCCATCATACCGTTTCCTGATCCTGTGGACATGCTCATGATGCGCTTCCTTTGACGGAAATGAGGTCGCGTTCGATGATGTTGAGAAAATCGGCTGAAAACCCGATCAGCTCGGTTTCGATAATTTTGATTTTCTGGTTGAAGTAATTGTAGGCGATAACCGCCGGAATGGCTGCTGCAAGGCCGGCTGCCGTCGCAACCAGGGCCTCCGAAATGCCGGGTGCAACAACGGCCAGCGTGGCCGATCCTCGAAGACCGATGCCGTGAAACGAATTCATGATGCCCCACACCGTGCCGAAAAGTCCGATGAACGGCGCCGTATTTCCGGTAGTCGCCAAAAAGGGGATCATTTGGGTCATCCGGGTCAACTCCGTGTTGATGGCCCTCCGCAAGGCGCGCTTGACATTGTCAAGACCTGCAGGCATCACACCTTCCGGACCCGGGGTTCGGGTCATGACGCCCGACTGACTGACTTTCTTCAACTCGATATATCCGATCCGAAACACCTGAGCGATCGGGCTTCCCTGAAGCTGCTTGGCCCGAGCATAGGCTTCGGCCAGGTCACGACTTTTCCAGAAAAAGTCCGTAAATAAGGCGCTTTCCCGAAAAGCCTTTCGGATATAGCGGTATTTGACGATGATGATCGTCCAACACGCAATGGAAAAACCCAGCAGCAAGAACAGGACGGCGTTGACCACGGGTCCCGAGTTGCTGATCATGTGGATGAGATCCAGTTCACCGGAAAACATTCGTATTCCCCTGTACCAATGCAAGAATGCCCATTGAGCCGTGCTTGTTCAACGTCTGCCGAAAGATGAGGCGAAACGCAGCACAACAGGACAATGGGCGATTTGGATGACTCCTATAGAAAAAACACGAATCAGACGTCCATATCCGATCAAGACTGTTTAAAATACTCCAATTTCAACGTCGATGCAAATACTTGTTCAGGGTTTCCGAGAAAAGGGAAAATGGCGTGGAAATTCGGAAGACCATCCGGTTCACGACAAAGATCGTGCAATGGCCATCAGCCGATACACCACCATCCCCGCCATCCAAGCGATATCCTCTGGTGACAAAATGGATCCGATGCTCTGATCGAAGAGAATGCCGGCTTCGGCCGGAAATTCCTCATCTCCCCCATACAACACCCATTGCATGGGGACCTTCGGAAAAACCAGGTATTGAAACCCCGCATCGCCAGCTTCGATGCGTTCTGCCCCCAATCGTTCGGATGCACGAATGAGCAGATGGACATCGGAACCGAACGTATGTTTCAGGGGATCGACCGCACGCTTCAAAAAAGCGCTGAAATAGAAGGTCGCACCGGGAATTTCCCGATAGGCCACCCAATTGCCCGATACGGACAAGGGCGGCTTTCCCATCAAATAGTGCAGGATAAGCACTTCTTCCTGGATGGGAACCGGCTGGGGATTAGACTTGTCGAGGAATTGAAAATCCGGATACCTGACTTCATAGCTGCGCGTCAGAAAGGGAACCAGAAGCACATTGGGTGCAATACATGCAAATCCGGAGGTTTCGGCCAGTTGGTCGACGGTACGATCCTTCAACGCTTCTACAGCCAATCGTTTGGCGGCAATATAATCATCGATACGCGGCATACGTTCCTCTTTCAAATGCGGTGAGGGCGATCTTTTAGTGGGCAGTCGGCAGTAAACATCAGGCCCATTTTCATTCCCGGGGGCGGCAACCCTCGCCATGAGCATTTATCGTGAAAATGCAGCCGCCCCCGCCTGAGAACCCCCGTTGGCGGTGAGGGCGTATGGCTCCAGTGCCAGCCACCCCGGCGAGGTGTTCGTCGCTGGCGGGGAAGGTGCGCCGGGTCTTTTGGCGAATGCCGGAAACGCTTGTTTGAATGTGCCGGGCCTC
>Ga0272446_1001924_pt1 | contig 29365 bp, 17 predicted proteins | sample YNPCB0061_FD_194587 | JGI IMG/M metagenome (GOLD analysis project Ga0272446, IMG submission 194587) | Hot spring microbial mat communities from Yellowstone National Park, WY, United States - YNP-CB-006-1 | ecosystem: Environmental > Aquatic > Thermal springs > Hot (42-90C) > Sediment | place...
ACCAGATGCGCCTGCTGCTGGCCGACGACCCCACCGACCAGTCCCTTCATCACCGCGTCTTCACCACCATCCGCTATCTGCTGCGGCAGCGGCTGGCCCTCGGCCGGCCGGTCACCTATGTCGACGCCACCCATTTGAGCGTCGCCGAACGCAGGCCGTATTTCCGGATCGCGGCGGCCTACGGCTGCGACGTCGAAGCCCTTTTCTTCGATGTGCCGCTTGAAGTGTGCCGTGAACGCAACCGGCGCCGCGCGCGGGTTGTTCCCGACGAGGCGCTGGAACGCATGGCCGCCAAGCTGGCTCCTCCCTGCCTGCGGGAAGGCTTCGCCAGGATCACGGTAATCCGCCAGAATACTTAAAAAGCTCCGAGTAAATCTTGACTGTGACCGCCGGTCATAGTATTTTCGATATTTCCGTAATAAAATCCCGGAGGCGCAGGGGTCCTCCGGGAGAGCATCGGGCAGGCGTGAAACCCGAAACGGAAGAAAGCGTCAGGGGAGAACCATGTCGATTCGACCAAAACTCTATCTGTGTTTGCTTATAGCGGGGGTTGCCTTTGCGCAGAGCGACCGCGGCAACATCACCGGGTTGGTTACCGACCCGTCGGGAGCCGTGGTGCCGGCCGCCAAGGTCACCGCCATTCAAGTCACAACCAACGTCGCCCGGAGCACCGTGGCCTCCAGTTCGGGCGAGTTTACCATCACCAACCTGCCGGTGGGCGCCTACCGAGTCGATTTCGAGGCTGCCGGTTTCAAGACCCTCAGCCGCAGCAATATCGTTCTGAGCGCCGGCAGCACGGTCCGCGTGGACGCCACCCTCACCGTCGGACAGATCAGCGAGTCTGTCTCGGTTACGGCGGAGGCCGCGCTCATCCAGACCGACTCGGCCAGGGTGACCACGGCGGTATCGCCGAAGTTCGTGGAAGACCTGCCGCTGGTCGTGGGCGGCCAGTTGCGCTCCCCTCTGGACCTTGTCCTGGTGGCGCCCGAGACTAAGGCCAACTACAACATTTCGGTAGGCGGCGGGCAGGAGGGCGGCTGGGACATGACCGTAGACGGGATTTCGGTCACGCCGGCCGCGCCCTTCGAGCAGCGTCTCTGGTCCATGTACAACACCCCGTCGGTGGACGCCATTCAGGAGTTCGCGGTCGACACCAACGGTTTCAAGGCCGAGTACGGCCGCGCGGGCGGCGGCCAGTTCAATTTCGTCTCCAAGTCCGGCACCAACGAACTGCACGGCACCGCCTACGAGTTCCTTCGCAACCAGGCGATGGACGCCAACTATTTCTTCAACAACGCCAACCGGCTGCCCAAGACGATCCAGAAGCAGCACGACCTGGGCGGCACCATCGGCGGCCCGGTCTACCTGCCGAAGATCTACAACGGGAAGAACAAGACCTTCTTCTTCTTCTCCTATGAAGGGTTCCGGCAGCGCCAGGGTGCGCCGACCAACTACCGCACCATTCCGCTGCCTGAGATGTACCAGGGCGACTTCACCAACTGGAAGGACAAGACCGGGAACCTGATTCCGATTTACGATCCCTCCACCACGCGGTCGGACGGCAAAGGCGGTTTCGTCCGCGACCCGTTCGCCGGCAACATGATCCCGCAGGGGCGGTTCAGCACAGTGGCCAAGAATGTGATTCCCCTGGCCACCATGCGGCCCAACACGCCGGATCCCACGGGCATTCTGAACCCCAACCCGCGCAACAACTTCATCACCGTGACCGGCGCCTCCACCCAGCCCTGGAACAAGTTCAGCATCAAGGGCGACCACCTCATCACCGACCGGCAGCGCCTGGCGTTCATGTTCCAGCGCAACGAGCACCTGCAACTGGTTGTGGGGAGCCCTCCGGGACTGCCCGTGCCGCTGAACAACGATTTCCAGTACGGCAACTCGCACACCAAGGTGTACCGTCTGACCTATGACTACACCATTACGCCAACCATCCTGAATCACCTGAGCGCCGGCATCAACGACGAAGGCCAGTATCGGGGCGCCACTATGGAGCAGGTAAACAAGGGCTGGGCGCCCAAGCTGGGCATCAAGAACGTCTCGGTCCCCGACCTGCTGTTCCCGCAGTTTGCGTTTGACGGCTACAGCACCTGGGGCCGCGCCGAATACGGTGGCTCCTACAACAAGACCTGGGCGGCAACCGACGACCTTTCCATCAGCCGGGGCAAGCACGCCATCAAGCTGGGCTTCACCTTCCAGGAAGACCACTACAACGGCTATGGCAACCACACCGCCAGCGGCAGTTTCAGTTTTAGCCGCATGGCCACCAGCAGGCCGCTCGATCAGTCCGACGCAACCGGCAATGGCTTCGCTTCGTTCCTGCTGGGCCAGGTCGCCTCGGCAAACATGCAGACCCCCCGCTTTGTCTCCGACCAGTGGAGATACTATGCCTGGTACGTGCAGGATGACTGGCGCGCCACCCGCAAGCTGACGATCAGCTATGGGCTGCGATGGGAGTATACGCCGCCGACGGTGGAAGGCCGCTTCCCGGATGGGTACTCGAACTTCAACCCGAACCTGCCGAATCCGGGCGCGGGCGGCCGGCTGGGCGCCATCGAGTTCGCCGGCTTCGGCGAAGGCCGGGTGGGCAGGCGAACCCTGTACGACGGCTGGCCCTGGGGCTTCGGCCCGCGGCTCGGCATGGCCTACAGCCTGAACGACAAGACCGTCATCCGGCTCAGCGCGGCGCGCTCTTTCGGCAGCGTGAAGAACACGGGCGGAAGCTCCCACTTCGACGGCTACATCGGCGACTATAACTGGACCACCACGGATAGCAGTATCACGCCCGCATTCCTGCTCGACGACGGCTATCCGTTCTGGCCGAAACCGCCCTTTCTGAAGCCCGACTTTCTGAACGGCAAGAGCGCAAAATTCTGGCAGAGCTACGACGCCGGCCGTTTGCCCGAGTTCTACAACTGGAATCTCAATATCCAGCGGCAGCTACCCGGGAACATGGCTCTGGAGGTCGGCTATAGCGCGACGTTGGGCCACCACCTGACGACGAACCTGGTGAACATGAACCAGGTGAATCCGGCCGTGTTCTATGGCTACGTCAGCCGGCTCGGCTTCGACAGTGCTTATTCGCTGATGAGCAAGAGCGTGACCTCGGCGGAGGCGGTCGCCGCCGGTGTGCCCATTCCCTACGCCGGCTTCACCGGTTCGGTCCGGCAGGCGCTCAAGCCCTTCCCGCAGTACACCAGCATCAATACCGCGGGCGATGGCGGCGACCGGAGCGGCAATTCGACCTACCACGCCCTGGTGATCAAGTGGGAGAAGCGCTACTCCTCGGGACTGACCTTCCTGAACTCCTACGTGCTCTCGAAGTTCTTTACCGACGCCGAAAGGGCCAACGCCAGTTCCATCGGGGCCATGGACCACTACAACCGGCGCCTGGAGAAGACGCTTTCGGAAAACGACCAGACCCACAGCGTCAAGTCCGGTTTCAGCTATGAACTGCCTTTTGGGAAGGGTAAGAAGTGGGCGAACAGCGGGGTCGTCAATCACCTGGCCGGAGGCTGGCGGCTGGCGGGCCTGCTGACCTACTGGTCGGGCGCGCCCATCAGCGTCTCTCCGGGCTACGGGCTGCCGCTCGATGCCGGCGCGGGCAACCGTATCTCGGTGGTCGATTACGAAGGCTGGCGGGCCGCCACCGGTACCGGCCACTTCGACCCGAACAAAGACCGTTGGTGGGACGGGCAGAAATTCAGCTCGGTCCCCGGCCTGTCCGCTCCCAGCGGCGTGAAGGGCTGGGTGTTGAAAACCGGCTTCGGCAGCGCTACGGTCCGCAATCCCAAAACCCGGGCGCCCTGGAATCTGAACGAAAGCGTCTCGCTTGCCCGGACCTTCCGCATTTCCGAGCAGTTCCGGCTGGAGTTCCGCGGTGAATCCTTCAACCTGTTCAACCGGGTGCGCTGGGGAAGCCCCGACTCGACCGTCACCAGCAACAACTTCGGCCGCGTCACCTCCCAGGCGAACACCCCTCGCCAGATGCAGTTGGGTTTGAAACTCTATTTCTGAGTGTTGTCTTCGAGGGGCCGGGCATTGGCGCCCGCCCCTCGAACCCCTCCCTTGTTGACCTGAGCCGCCGCGCCTAGTACAGTGCCATGTCATGCGCGCCCTTGTCTTCCTCATCGCGGCAGGCTCGATGGCGGCCGGCGCCGAAGCTCCCCAATGGCTGGCGGCGAAATTCCTCGGCCAACCGGACACACGGCCCCTCCCGGCTCACATCCTGGTATACAACCGTACAGGTTCCATCCATAAGAACTCCATCCGTGGCACCAGGTTCCGCATCGCGGGCCGGCAGTTTGACCGCGGCATCAACATGCCGTATCCGGGCGAGATTGCAGTGCATCTGCCGGCGCCGGGCGCCGGTTTCGAGGCCGTGGTCGGCGTGGATAGCAATGATCTCGGGTACTATTCAAACGCCGGACGCGGCAGCGTAGTCGCATCGGTCGAGGCGGGCGGCAAAGAGCTGTTTCGCTCGCCGGTGATGCGCGAAGGCATGGAGGGCGTGCCGGTCACGGCCGCCCTGAACGGAGCCCGGGAGTTCACGCTCAAGCTCGAGGCTGAGGGAAAGAAGGGGCTGACCCACCAGGCCGAGTGGGACCAGGCGGACTGGGGCGATGCCCGCATCCGCCTCGCTGACGGCCGGGTGCTCTGGCTGGCCGACCTTCCCGTGGGACCGCTTGCCGGCCCCTACACCACCGAGCTTCCATTTTCCTTCCGGTACGGCGGGCAGCCCTCCGCGGAGCTGCTGAAAACCTGGGTCTTCAGGCGCCAGTCGCAGGGCGCTGCACACACTCTCACCTGGACGGACCCGCGCACTGGCCTCGAGGTCCGGGCCCGCGTCGTCACGTACCCGGATTTCCCGGTGGTTGAATGGACGCTGTATTTCAGGAACACCAGTTCCTCCAGCACACCCATCCTCGAAGATATTCAGGCCCTCGACACGCGCTTCGAGCGCAACGCCGAGGGCGAATTCCTCCTCCATCACGGCAAAGGCAGCCCCAATTCCGCTACCGACTACCAGCCGCTCGAAACGCCTTTGCCCCGCAAGGCCGAAAAACGCATCGCCACCACCGGCGGCCGCCCCACCGATAGCGACCTCTGCTATTTCAACCTCGAGTGGCCTGGAGAGGGGGTCATCCTCGCTCTGGGATGGCCCGGCCAGTGGGCGGCCCGGTTCATGCGCGACGAAGGGACCCGCCTCGCCGTCCGCGCCGGCCAGGAACTTACCTACTTCAGGCTTCTGCCGGGTGAAGAGGTGCGTTCGCCGCTGGTGGCCGTCCTGTTTTGGAAGGGCGACTGGCTCACCGGACAGAACCTCTGGCGCCGCTGGATGATCGCTCACAACCTGCCGCGCCCCGGCGGAAAGCTGCCGCCGCCCCAGATTGCCGCCGGCAGCAACCGCTACACCATCGAGATGCAGGAAGCCAACGAAGCCAACCAGAAGCAGTACCTGGAAAGTTATCTCAAGCAGGGCATGCCCATCGATTACTGGTGGATGGACGCCGGCTGGTATCCTTTCAAGACCGGCTGGTGGAACACCGGTACGTGGTTTCCCGATCCTGCGCGCTTCCCCAACGGCCTCCGCCCCATTGCGGACCTGGCCCACTCGAAAGGCGTGAGGACCGTGGTGTGGTTCGAGCCGGAACGCGTGCAGCCCGGCTCCTGGCTCGCCGAAAACCACCCCGAGTGGCTGCTCGGGAAGAGTGGGGATAACAGGCTCCTCTACCTGGGCAATCCCGATGCCTGGCGGTGGCTTACCGATCACGTCAGCGAGCAGATCGCCAAACAGGGCATCGACACCTACCGCCAGGACTTCAATTTCGCGCCTCTCGAGATCTGGCGCGCCAATGACGCCCCGGACCGGCAGGGGATTACCGAAATCAAGCATGTCACCGGTTATCTGGCCTACTGGGACGAGTTGCGCCGCCGCTTCCCGAACCTGCTGATTGATACCTGCGCATCGGGCGGCCGCCGCAACGACCTGGAGACCCTGCGCCGCGCCGTTCCCCTCTGGCGAAGCGACCACGCTTACGAGCCCGCCGCAATGCAGCAGCTCACCTACGGAATGGCCCTGTGGATTCCCTATTTCGGCACCGCGATCAATTCAAGCGACCCCTATATTTTCCGCAGCCAGATGACCCCCGCCGTGGCGCTGGGAGCCGAGCCGCAACGGCGCGATATCGACGGCGCTGCTCTGCTGCGCTACCTGAAACAATGGCGCGAGGTTTCCGAGTTCTACTACGGCGACTACTTTCCCCTGACGCCCTACTCGACCCGCTCGACCGGCTGGATGGCCTGGCAGTTGGGGCGGCCGGACGGCACGGCGGGTGTGATCCAGGCCTTCCGCCGTCCTGACAGTCCCTTCGAGTCGGCTCGCTTCCGCCTGCGGGGGATCGATCCGGCGGGTCGCTACGCGGTAACGGACCTGGATGAAGGCGCGCTCCGCACGCTCGCCGGCCGCGAGTTGATGGAGCAGGGGCTTCCGGTGACCCTGCGCGCGCGGCCCGGCGCCGCCTTGATCACCTATCGGAAACTGGCGCGGTAAGGCTTATTAGGGCAGCGCGTGGGGGGCCTGTCCCACGGCGCCGCGGTAGGCCTCGGAGATCTGGATGTGGTTGACCTGGAGGGTCCGCCCGAGGGCGCGGTCCAGAGCGGCGCGCGCTTTCGCGTAGTTGCCCAGGGCGACTACTTCCGTGGTCTCGGCCTGAGTCAGGTCGCGCTGATACTGGATCACGAAGAAACTCGTTGACGCGCCCACCGCGTACTTTTCCTGCTCGGCGGCCAGCGCTTCCTGCTGCAACTGGCGCGTCTCGCGGGCGGCTTCATAGGCCGAACGGGCGCGCGCCATGGCCAGCAGGGCGCTTTCCACCTCCAGCCGCACCTGGTTTTCCAGTTGATGCAGGCGCACCCGCCCCTGCCGCACCTGAAGCTCGTCCCGGATCATGTCGGCCTGCGCCACGCGGTTCCGGATGGGAATTCGCAACTGCATGCCCACGGTATAGTTCGGGAAATTGCGGCCGAAGATCTGGGAAAGCAGAGCACCCCCACCGCCGATGAAAAACGGGTCCGCGCTGCGGGTGAAGTTGGTCGCCGTCGGCGCCAGGGGGTTTACCTGCCCGGCCAGGGCGTTGTTCTGAAGCGAGCCCACCAGGTCCAACTCCGGCAGCAAGGCATCCTTCGACCCTTCCAGGCTGATTTCGGAGTTACCGATCTGCATGCGCGCCTCGAGCACATCCGGCCGGGCAGCGTAAGCCTCGGCGACCAGGTCCTGCACCGGGCGAATCTCCTCCCGGGCCGGGATCTCGATGCGGTCCAACGGCACGATGCGGGCCGCGGCCACCAATGGGTCACGGCTGCCGTTGCGCGTCAGCACGTTCTTGATCACCAGCTCCTGCTGAAGCAGCAGGTTCTCGGCGTTGATCTCATCCTGCCGGCTCCGCGCCACCTCGGCCAGGGCCCGCTTCACTTCGATGGGCGCCAGGGTTCCCACTTCCACCTGGGCGCGGTTGTTCTCCAGCAGCGTCTTCGCTACTTCGGTGGCATGGCGCTTCACCCGCAGGTCCTGGTTCAGACTCACCAGGTCCCAATAAAGCCGGATCACTGACGAGACCGTGGCAATTACCTGCTGGCGGAAAACGGCATCGGAGATCCGCTCGTTGTTCCGGGCAATGCGGATGTAGCGGCGATTCACGGCCATGCGGAAACCCTGCAACAGCGGCTGAGTCACGGTGAGCCCCAGGCTTGCGGTCGTGTACGGGTTGTAATCGGCGCGGGTCCAGTTGCCGCTCTGGCGTAAGCTCGTATACCCAAGGTTGAAGGACGTTCCGGTGGCGAACCCCTGCGCCAGTCCGAAGTTGCCGCCCAGGTTTCGGGCGTGCAGAGCGGTTGTCCCGGTCACCACCGAATTGCTCTGGGGCGTGGACTGCTGGTTCCAGTTGAGACCGCCGGCAAGAAACGGGTCGAAGGCCGGCACCGGCGACCCGGAAGAAAAGGTGCTCGTGCCGAACAGGGAGAGATTCGTCTCGGTCTGGGTCAAACCGCCCAACTCGCCGATGGCTGGCGACACGGCGCCGGGAGGATTGTACCCCCCGATGGTGGTGAGCAAGGGTCCGCCCGGACCACCCACACCGGCGGGCAACTCGCGGACAGTCAAGGGGACTCCCCGCAGCGCCCCGCCGCCTCTGGCCCGCAGCAGGTCGGATTCCGCGATCGCCGGACCGACACGCTGGAATTCGATGTCCAGGTTGTTTTCAAGCGCCAGCGCGATCGCATCCTGAAGTGACAGATAGATCTGCCCGGCCCGGATCAGCGCGTAGATACGCGGCGAATTACGGAACTCCGCCGGAGGCGCATACCTCGGCGCCTGACCCGGGGCACAGAGCACAACCAGCAAACCTGACAATAAGATACGTCTCATGAATTACCGCCGCCCGCCGCCCGGAGCGGGTTCCCCGGGTCCGCCTTCGGGTTCCACAACCACGGGTTTGACCTCAGCGCCTTCTCTGACCTCATCGGTTGGATTGGAAACTACGTACTCGCCGCCCCGCAAGCCCGAGCGCACCTCGACATAGGAGCCGAAATCGCGGCCCACCTCGATGAGTTGCATGTGAATCCGGTTTCCAGCCCCGACGGTTGCCACCTGCGTGCCGTCCGGCCGGATCAGGAGGGTATCTCCGGGAATCAAAACGGCCGGTGTAGTACTGACCCGAATCAGGCGCACCTGGGCATACATGTTGGGCAGGAGCAAGCCGTTCGGGTTGGAGACCTGCACCTCGGTGGGCAGCGTTCGGGAGCCTGCTTCCAGGGCGTCGGCGGTGCGGGTGACCCGCCCGGCGAATTTGCGGCCCGGGAACTCCTGAAGAGTGACTTCGGCCGCCTGTCCCACCTGAATGAAGGGCGCGCTCGACTGGGGCACATCCACGACGATGCGCAGCACTCCGGTCTGGGCCATGCGGAACATGGGCACACCGCCGGAGGCGGGAATCAGGGCGCCCACGTCGATGTTTCGGGCCGTGATGACGCCGGCAAACGGCGCCACCACCCGCTTGAAAGCCTGGAGTTCGAGAAGGCGCTGAGCGTTGGCTTCCGCGGACTGCACGCTGTCGCGGGCGGCGCGGACTCCCGCCTGGGCCGCCTCGACGGCGGCCTGGCGCACTTCAAAGTCCGCCTGCTTCTGGTCCGTCTCCTGGCGGGAAACCACGCCCTTCCGGGCCAGAATCCGCCACCGCTCGGCGGTCACCCGGGCCAGCGTCAGACTCGCCTCGGCCTGGCGAAGGGCGTGCTGCGCGCCGCTCAGCGCCGCCTGAGCCTGGGAGACGCCCGCCTGGGCCTGGCGGACCTGCTGGTCGAGTTCCGGCGCGTCGATCTCGGCCAGCAACTGCCCGGCCTTCACGCGGTCGCCGATGTCCACCAGGCGCCGCTTCACGTATCCGCTGGCGCGCGCATAGATCTGCGCTTCGGTGATCGGGGTGATGTTGCCGGGCAGCACCAGATCGCTGGCGGAAGGAGCGCGCCGCGCCTTCGCGACGGTGATCTCGGGCAGCGCAGCTTTCATCTCCGCGGCCGCCTCGAGCAGCCCGCGCTCCCGCCGCCACCGGGGCATAAATCCGGCAACCAGCAGCGCCCCCAGCACCAGCAGCAGCAGCAACCCCGCCATGGCCGGCCGCGCCGGGGAGGGTTTCCTCGTTTCGCTCACTTAGATATCACCCTCATGTTCTTCCGCCTCGATCTGCCGGTCCAGATCCAGGGGCGGGCGCTTTCGCAACATGCAATAGATGACCGGGACAAAAAACAGCGTGGCGAATGTGGCTACCAGCAGGCCGCCGATCACCGCCCGCCCGAGGGGCGCGTTCTGCTCGCCGCCCTCGCCGAGGCCCAGCGCCATCGGCAGCATTCCGATCATCATGGCCAGGGCGGTCATGATTACAGGGCGAATGCGCGCGTGCCCGGCTTCGAGCGCCGCCTGGAGCGCGTTCCGGCCCTCCAGCCTGAGATCGTTCGCAAAGGTCACCACCAGAATGCTGTTTGCCGTCGCCACGCCGATGCTCATGATGGCGCCCATCAGCGAGGGCACGTTCAGCGTGGTCTGGGTGACGAACAGCATCCACAGAATGCCGGCCAGGGCCCCCGGAATCGCCATCAGGATGATGAACGGATCGAGCCACGACTGGAAATTCACCACCATCAGCAGGTAGACCAGGACCACGGCGAAAATGAGCCCCGTGCCGAGCCTGGTAAAGGAGGTATTCATGGTCTCGACCTGGCCCCGTATGTCGATGAAGGTGCCTCGCGGCAATTTCGGCGTCACCTCAGCAACGATCCTCCGAACCTCGCCGGCGACCGACCCCAAATCGCGCCGGTCCACGTTGGCGTACACGTTGTAGAGAGGTTGCACGTTGTAGTGGTTCACAATGGCCGTCGAAACGCCGCGCTTGAGAGTAGCCAGGTTGCTGAGCAGTTGGGTCTTGCCCGCCCCCGGCGCGGCGATCGGAGTGCTGAACAGCGCGTCGAAGGAATTCACCCGGTACTGGGGCGTCTGCACGTTGATCTGGTAATTCACGCCGGTCACCGGGTTGAGCCACTGGTTGGGAGCCACCTGCCCGCTCGAGCTGAGCGAGATCAGCAGGCTGTTGGCCACGTCGCGCTGGGTCAGTCCCGCCTCGCCGGCCCGCACCCGGTCCACGTCCAGCCGCACCTCGGGATAGTCCACCTCCTGATGCACGTGTACGTCCACTGCTCCGGGGATCCTCCCGATGCGCCGCTCGAGCTCTTTGGCAATCCGGTAGTTGGCCGCGGCGTTGCGCCCCACCACCTGCACATCGATGGGCGCCGGGAGCCCGAAGTTGAGAATCTGGTTGGTAATGTTGGCCGGCTGGAAGAAAAAGGTCAGATCCGGGAATTTGTGCTTCAAGCTGCGGCGCAGCGCACGCATCAGTTCCTCGGTGGGACGGTGCTCGCGCTCGCGCAGGGAAATCAGAATCTCGCCGTCGCCCGGGCCGATGGTCGAACTGTCGCCGAATGCCAGGTTGATGCTGCCGTTCGGCAGCCCGATGTTGTCCAGAATGCTCACCAGCTCGGGCCGGGGGATCTCGCGACGGATCTCGTCTTCCACCTGGGCGAAAATGCGCTCGGTCTGCTCCAGGCGCGTGCCGGCCTTGGCGCGCACGTGCAGCCGCATCTGCCCCGAGTCGACGTAAGGAAAAAAATCCTCGCCGATGACGAAGACCAGCAGAAACGACGCTGCCACAAAGCCGCCGAAGAGAACGCCCACCATTCTGCGATGAGCCAGGCTCCAGGCGAGCGCGTTCCGGTAACCCTCCCGCATCTGCTCGAACCGGCGGTTGAACGCTCGGTGGATCCGCCATACCGGGCCGTGCAGGTGGGCATGCTCCTCGCCGAGCTGATAGACCTCGATTTCACTCCGCGACAGGTAGTGCACCATGGTGGGAACCAGGGTGCGGGACAGCAGGTACGAAGCCAGCATGGCGAACACCACCGCCATGGCCAGGGGCGTAAACAGGTAGCGGGCCGGGCCGGTCAGCAGCAGCACCGGCACGAACACGATGCAGATCGAGAGCGTGGAGACAAACGCCGGCACCGCGATCTGCTGGGCCCCGTCCAGAATCGCCCGGGTCAGCGGCTTCTTCTGCTCCAGGTTGCGGTGAATGTTCTCGATCGTCACCGTGGCGTCGTCCACCAGAATCCCCACCGCCAGCGCCAGGCCCCCCAGGGTCATCACGTTGATCGTCTGGCCGGCAAGACTGAGCACGATCAGCGACGTCAGGATGGAGAGGGGGATTGAGATACAGACGGTGAGCGTGCTGCGCCAGCTTCCGATGAACAGCAAGATCATCAGGCCGGTCAGGATCGCCGCCATCACCGCCTCCCGCACCACGCCGTTGATAGCCGCGCGCACGAACAGGGACTGATCGAGCAGGTAGCGGATGTTGAGCTCCCGGGGCAGCCCGGCCATGATGCGGGGCAGGACCTTCTTGACGCTGCCGACAATGTCCAGCGTCGAGGCCTTACCGTTCTTAATGATTGTCAGCAGCGCCGCCCGCGCGCCGTTGTCGCGCACGATGTTGGTCTGCACCGAGAAGCCGTCCCGCACCTGGCCGATGTCCTTGATGTACACCGTCGCGCCGTCCACCGTCTTCACCGGCAGATCGTTAATGGCCGCGACCAGCGTCGGGCTGCTGTTCAGCCGCACCATGTACTCGCGATCTCCGACCTTCGCGGTGCCCGCCGGCAGGATCAGGTTCTGGGCGTTCAGGGCCTGCGAGACGTCGCTTGCCGAGAGGTGCTTGCCGTACAGCGCCACCGGATCCAGGTCCACCATGATGTTTCGCATCCGTCCCCCGAACGGCAGCGGCACCGAGGCGCCCTGCACGGTGGCCAACTGGGTGCGGATGAAGTTGTTGCCGTAATCGTAAAGCCCTTGCTCCGGGATGGTCTTGCTATTAATGCTGAGTTGCAGAATGGGCACGCTGGATGCGCTGTACTTGATCACGCTCGGCGGAAAAGTTCCCGGAGGCATGATGCGCAGCAGGGTCTGGCTGATCGAGTTGATCTGGGCGATGCCCATCTCCACTTTCGCGTTGGGCTGGAAATAGATCCGGATCACAGTGGCCCCGGCGTAGGACTGGGACTCCATATGCTCGATGTCGTTGACCGTAGTGGTCATCGAGCGCTCGGCCACGGTGGCGATGCGGTTGGCCATCTCCTCCGGCGACACGCCGGTATAGCTGTAGATCACGCTCGCCACGGGAATGTCGATATCCGGAAAGATGTCGGTGGGCATGGAAATCACCGCCGCCACGCCCAGAATGGCGATCAGCACGGCCATAACCACAAAGGTATACGGCCGCCGTAAAGCGAGCTTGACGATCCACATGGGGCTGCTTTCGAGACAACGGCCCGGGCGCCAGAAGACGCCGGCGCGGACAGTAATAATTCAGTATAGGATAGGCGAGCCGTGCCAGCCGCCGGTTACCCTTCAACTAGTACTTCCGCCCGCCTGGTGTGAGACAGGACGGTGCGCGATTTGGACATTCTGTCCCTGCCGCGCCATCCTCTGGATTCGACATCACTTGTTCCTCACTCCCCGTGCGGGTCCTGTCCCGGATGGGACAGGCTGTCACCTGTGCCGCAGACCTCCAATCTGTTTAGAACCCTTTTTTCGTCAATTACTTAACCCGGCTACGGCGCCTTGGCAGCCCGGATGCAACCCGGCAGGGCATGAAATCGCTTCTGCCAGATGTGGAGAAACGCAGATCAAAGGTCCTTCTGATTTTTGCAGCTCTCTTCCTGGCGGCCGGGGTAGCTTTCGCCAGGCACCCCAAGGTCGCCAATGACCTCAACACCGCCGACCCCAAGGCCAACGTGAATGTGATCGTCCGGTTCAAGAAAGCGCCCACGACGGCGCTCGCCGACAAGATCCGCAGCAGAGACGGCAGAGAGAAATCCAGGTTGAATGCGGTAAAAGGCATCGCCTGCTCGATGCCGGCCGGCAAAGTGGAAGACTTGGCCAACGACCCGGATGTCGAATACATCGCACCGGACCGCAAAGTGCGGTCCACCATGCATTACGCTGTGCCCGCTGTGGGCGCCGATATCGCCAGGAGCTACGGCTGGGACGGCACGGGCGTCGGGGTCGCAATCATCGACAGCGGCATTGCCAGCAACCCGGACGTCGCCTCCCGGATCGTCTACACCGAGTGGTTTGGAGTGAACAGCGGCGACGACGCCTATGGCCATGGCACGCACATTGCAGGCATCGTGGCCGGCAATGGCGCCAGCTCTCGAGGCTACTACCGCGGGGTTGCGCCGAACGCGCAATTGATCAACCTGCGGGTTTTGGATGCCAACGGAACCGCCACAGACAGCGATGTGATCGCCGCCATCGAGCGGGCGATCGCGCTGAAGAACCAGTACAATGTGCGGGTCATCAATCTTTCGGTAGGTCGCCCGGTCTTTGAGAGTTACACGCTCGACCCTCTGTGCCAGGCCGTCGAGGCCGCGTGGAATGCCGGCATCGTGGTGGTGGTCGCGGCGGGAAACGAGGGGCGGAACAATTCCGCGGGCACTTACGGCTACGGCACCATCGCATCTCCGGGCAACGATCCGTACGTGATCACCGTGGGGTCGATGAACACCAATGGGACGGGCGTTCGCGGTGACGACGTAATGGCCAGCTACAGCTCGAAAGGTCCGACCGGTATCGATCACATCGTGAAGCCCGACATCGTCGCGCCCGGCAACCGGATTGTTTCTCTGGGTACGCCGTCGCCCAGCCAGCTCAGCATCCATTACCCAGCCAACGTGGTTGCCGGAGGCTACTTCCGGCTGAGCGGCACCAGCATGGCCACCGGCGTGGTCAGCGGGACGGTCGCCCTGATGCTGCAAAAAGACCCGAGTCTGAGCCCCGATACCGTGAAAGCCCGCCTGATGAAGACTGCCACCAAGGCCTTCCCGGCCACTTCGATCGTCGTCGACCCGGTGACTGGACAGACCTTTCAGATCAACTACGATCTGTTTACCATCGGCGCAGGATACCTGGATACTTTGGCGGCGCTCAATAACAACGATGTGGCCACGGCGCCCGCACTCTCTCCCACGGCCATTTACGATCCTGTCACCGGCACAGTCAGCCTGGATCTGGGTTCCGGCACAGTCTGGGGAAACAGCGTGGTCTGGGGCACGAGCGTAGTTTGGGGCACCAGCGTGGTCTGGGGCACGAGCGTGGTCTGGGGCACGAGCGTGGTCTGGGGCACGAGCGTGGTCTGGGGCACCAGCGTGGTTTGGGGCACCAGCGTGGTCTGGGGCACGAAGGAACTGACCGGCATCGGCGATCCCATCCTGCGCTGACCGGCCCGGCATCCGAAGGTAACTCCATAAGCCTGGCAACCACAGTGGGCGCGGCCGCTCCAGCCAGCGGCGCGCCCACTGGAAAGTTGAGCCGCAGGTCCCCACCTCCTCATTCCCCTCTCCGCCGTGGCCCCGCCGTAATCAGCGTAATCAAGCTAATCTTGACATAAAAGTACAGATTGGATACAGTGGTTCTAGCAAGATCTCAGGAGGGGCCTTGGGAACCACGACGAATCAGATTGAAGCCCTTGCCAATCAAGAGTATAAGTACGGCTTTGTCACTGAAATCGAGACCGACTCGGCGCCTCGCGGCCTGAATGAGGACATTATCCGTCTGATCTCGGCCAAGAAGCATGAGCCCGAGTTTATGCTCGAGTGGCGCCTGAAGGCGTACCGGCATTGGGTCACCATGGAAGAGCCGAAATGGGCTAACGTGCACTATCCACCCATCGACTACCAGGACATCGTTTACTACTCGGCGCCAAAGAGCATGAAGCAACGGCCGAAGAGCCTGGACGAGGTCGATCCCGAGCTGCTCAAGACCTACGAAAAGCTCGGCATTCCACTCAAAGAGCAGGAGATGCTCGCGGGCGTCGCCGTCGACGCGGTGTTCGATTCCGTGTCCGTCGCCACCACCTTCAAGGAGAAACTGGGGGAGCTGGGCATCATATTCTGCTCCTTCTCGGAAGCGGTCCAGAACCATCCCGACCTGGTGCGGAAGTACCTCGGGTCGGTGGTCCCGCCCACCGATAACTTCTTCGCCGCCCTGAATGCGGCCGTGTTCAGCGACGGCTCGTTCTGTTACGTCCCGAAGGGCGTGCGATGCCCGATGGAATTGTCTACCTACTTCCGGATCAACGCCAGCGACACCGGCCAGTTCGAGCGCACCCTGATCGTCGCCGATGAAGGCGCCTATGTCAGTTACCTGGAAGGGTGTACGGCGCCGGTACGGGACACCAACCAGTTGCACGCGGCCGTGGTTGAGCTGGTCGCTCTGGACAACGCCCAGATCAAGTACTCGACCGTGCAGAACTGGTACCCCGGCGACAAGGAAGGCAAGGGCGGCATTTACAACTTCGTCACCAAGCGCGGGAAGTGCCAGGGAGTCAACTCGAAGATCTCCTGGACGCAGCTCGAGACCGGCTCCGCCATCACCTGGAAATACCCAAGCTGCCTGCTGATGGGGGAGAACTCGGTGGGCGAGTTCTATTCCGTGGCCGTCACCAATAATTTCCAGCAGGCCGACACCGGCACCAAGATGATCCACATCGGGAAGAACACCCGCAGCACCATCGTCTCCAAGGGCATTTCGGCGGGGCGCGGGCAGAATTCGTACCGGGGCATGGTCAAGATTCTCAAGGGCGCCAGCGGAGCGCGCAATTACTCGCAGTGCGATTCGCTGCTGATCGGCGACAAGTGCGGGGCCCACACGTTTCCGTACCTGGAAGTGAACAACTCGACGGCCCAGGTCGAGCATGAGGCCACCACCTCAAAGATCGGCGAGGACCAGATCTTCTACTGCCGCCAGCGCGGGATCTCCACCGAGGATGCCGTGTCCATGATCGTCAACGGCTTCTGCAAGGAAGTCTTCCGCGAACTGCCCATGGAATTTGCCGTCGAGGCGCAAAAACTGCTCAATGTGAGTTTAGAGGGGAGTGTTGGATAAGCGAATGCTCGTAATCAGGAACCTGCACGCAAGAGTCGGGGAAAGAGAGATTCTGAAGGGGATCGACCTCGCGGTGAACGCCGGCGAGGTTCACGCCATCATGGGGCCGAACGGCTCGGGCAAGAGCACGCTGGCCGGTGTGCTGGCCGGCCGCGACGCCTACGAAGTCACCGCCGGCGAGGTGATCTACGACGGGAAGAATCTGCTGGAGATGGCGCCCGAGGACCGCGCCCGCGAGGGCGTCTTCCTCGCCTTCCAGTATCCGGTCGAGATTCCGGGCGTGTCGAATATGTATTTTCTGCGGGCGGCGGTGAACAGCATCCGTAAACACCGCGGCCTCGAGGAACTCGACGCCATGGACTTCATGGGCTTGGTCGAGGAGAAAACCCGCATTCTCGAAGTCGGCGAAAACCTGCTCACCCGCCCGGTGAACGTGGGCTTCTCGGGCGGCGAGAAGAAGCGCAACGAGATTTTTCAGATGGCCGTGCTGGAGCCGCGCCTGGCGATTCTCGACGAAACCGACTCCGGCCTCGATATCGACGCGCTGAAGGCGGTTGCCGCGGGCGTGAACGCCATGCGCAGTCCGGAACGCGCCATTCTGCTGGTTACCCATTACCAGCGGCTTCTCGACTACATCGTGCCCGACTTCGTGCACGTCATGTATGAAGGCCGGATCATCAAGTCCGGGGGCAAGGAGCTGGCTTTCGAACTCGAGCAAAGCGGCTACGCGGGGCTCGAGGAGGCGGTGGCGGCGCGATGACCCCGGTTCAGGATCTGCGCCGCGCCGCGCGCGAGCGTTTCGAGGAGCTGGGATTTCCCACCCGGAAAAACGAAGAGTGGAAATACACCAGCGTGGCCCGCATCGCCCGGACGCCGTTTGAGCCGGGCAGCGGACTCGCCGAGCCGCCCGCGGGCATCGATCCGCTGCCGGACCTCGCCTGCCACCGGCTGGTGTTCGTCAACGGCCGTTACCGCAAGGAGCTCTCCTCGCCCGATGGCATCGAAACCGGAGGCCTGGAAGCGGCGGCCGGCCATTTGGCCCGGTACGCGAACTACTCAAGCCATCCCTTCGTAGCCCTGAACACCGCCTCTCTGGAAGACGCGGCGTTTGTCCGGATTCCCGCCGGGAAGGTGCTCGAAAAGCCCGTCTATCTGCTGTTCATCGCCGTGGGCGAGCGCACCATGTCGAATCCCCGCGCTCTGATCCTGGCCGGAGCCGGGGCCCAGGCGCACATCATCGAAGCCTACGCGGGCCAGGGCGAGTATTTCACCAACGCCGTCACCGAACTCGCGCTGGGCGAAGGCGCCGTGGTGGACCACTACAAGTTGCAGCGCGAGTCCGCCGGCGCCTCCCACATCGCCACCTTACAGGTTCACCAGGAGCGGGCGAGCGTCTTCACATCCCACTCGGTCTCCCTCGGCGGCGCGCTGGTCCGCAACGACATTAACTCGGCCATGGCGGGGGAGGGCTGCGAGTGTACGCTCAATGGTCTCTACCTGGCTTCCGGTGAGCAGCACGTCGACAATCACACGGTGCTCGACCACGCCAAGCCGCACTGCGCCAGCCGGGAGTACTACCGCGGCATCCTGAGCGGGCATGCGACCGGCGTTTTCAACGGCAAGATCATCGTACGCCAGGACGCCCAGAAAACCGACGCCATCCAGAGCAACAAGAACCTGCTGCTGTCTCCGGATGCTTCCATCAACACCAAGCCGCAGCTTGAAATCTACGCCGACGACGTGCGCTGCACCCACGGCGCCACCGTCGGCCAACTGGACGCCGAGGCGCTGTTCTACCTGATGTCGCGCGGAATCGGACGCGACGAAGCCCGCCGCACCCTCACGGTCGCTTTCGCCTCCGACGTTCTCGACAGAATCAGACTGAAGCCGCTCCGGGCGCGCCTGGAGCAGTGCGTGAAAGAGCTGCTATGAGTTCCACCGGCGGATTGACGCTGGCGCCTTCCCTCGGGGCGTCGCGCGCGCCTTTCAACGTATGGAAAATCCGGGAAGACTTCCCCATTCTGCGCCGGACGGTGCACGGCAGGCCGCTGGTGTATCTCGACAACGCCGCCACCACGCAAAAGCCCGGCGCGGTAATCGATTCGCTGAGCCGCTTCTATTGCGACACCTGCGCGAACATCCACCGCGGTGTGCACGAACTGAGCGAGCGCTCGACCTGCCTGTACGAAGACGCGCGCTCGAGTGTGCAGCGGTTTCTGGGCGCCGCCGATGTCCGTGAGATCATCTTCGTCCGCGGGACCACCGAGGCCATCAACCTGGTGGCCCAAACCTACGGCCGCCGGAACGTCCGCGCCGGCGACGAAGTGCTGATTACGGCCATGGAGCATCACTCCAACATCGTGCCGTGGCAATTGCTCTGCGAAGAAAAAGGCGCCCGCTTGCGGGTGGCGCCCATTGACGACCGGGGAGAGCTGATTCTGGAGGAGTTCGAGCGCCTGCTCACGCCGCGGACCCGGATCGCCGCCGTGGCCCATGTTTCCAACGCCCTCGGCACCGTCAATCCAGTCCGGGAAATCGTCCGCCTGGCCCACGCGCGCGGCATCCCGGTTCTGGTGGATGGCGCGCAAGCTGCGCCTCACCTCGAGGTCAGCGTGGGCGATCTGGACTGCGACTTCTACGCTTTTTCCGGACACAAGGTCTATTCCCCGAGCGGCATCGGCGCGCTCTACGGCAAGCTGGCTTTGCTCGACGCCATGCCTCCCTACCAGGGCGGCGGAGACATGATCCGTTCGGTTACTTTCGAAAAAACCACTTACAACGACTTACCCTACAAGTTCGAAGCCGGCACGCCCAATATTTCCGGAACCATCGCCCTGGGCACGGCGATCGGCTATGTGACCAACATCGGTCTGAGAAACATCGCGGCGCACGAACACAGCCTGCTTGAGGCGGCCACGGAAGCGGTTTCGCAGATCCCGGGTGTGCGGATCATCGGTACGGCGCGGCATAAGGCCGCGGTCCTGTCCTTCACCATCGAAGGAGTGCACCCGCACGACGTGGGCACCATCCTCGACCGCCAGGGAATCGCCATCCGGGCCGGGCACCACTGCGCGCAGCCGGTCATGGAGCGCTTCGGCGTGCCCGCCACCTCGCGCGCCTCCTTCGCCATGTACAACACCCGCGAGGAGGTCGATGCGCTGGTGAACGGGATCCTCAAAGTGAAGGAGATTTTCGGCTGATGTCCGAACTTCAGGACCTCTACCAGCAGGTGATTGTCGATCACAGCCGGCATCCCCGGAATTTCCGCAAGCTGGAGGGGGCCGGGCAGCACGCCGACGGGTACAATCCGCTGTGCGGCGACAAGATCACGATTTACACCCGGGTCGAAAACGGGGTGATTCAGGAGGTCAGCTTTCAAGGTTCCGGATGCGCTATCTCCACCGCCTCAGCCTCTCTGCTTACCGAGGTCCTGAAAGGTAAGAGCGTCGAGCAGGCCGAGGCGTTGTTTCAGGCTTTTCACGACTTGGTAACTAAGGGCGGTAAGGCCGCCGCCGGTCTGGGCAAGCTCGCGGCGTTCTCCGGCGTCTCCGAATACCCGGGGCGGGTCAAGTGCGCCACTCTGGCCTGGCATACCCTGAAAGCCGCTTTGAAGAACAGCCCGGAAGTGGTCTCAACCCAATGACACTCGAACAGCAGATCGTGCAGACGCTCAAGACCATCCGCGATCCGGAGATTCCGGTCAGCATTTATGACCTTGGGCTCATCTACGGCATCGACGCGGACTCCGAGGGAAACGTCAAGATCACCATGACGCTCACCGCGCCGAACTGCCCGGTGGCCGGGGCTCTGCCGGAGCAGGTGCGGACCAAGGTGGCCGCCCTGCCGGGGGTTCGCAATGTCGAGGTGAAGCTCACCTTTGATCCGCCCTGGAACCAGGGCAAAGTGGACGAACTGATCAGAATTTCGCTGGGGTTATGAAGTTCAGCACTCAGGAAGAGTACGGGTTGCGCTGCCTGCTGCAAATCGCCCGGCGCCAGGCCGAAGGCGGCCTCACCATTCCCCAGGTGAGCGAGGCTGAGGGCATCAGCCCCACGCACGCCGCCAAGCTGCTGCGTATCCTGCGCACGGGCGGCTTCCTGAAAAGCGCGCGGGGACAGGTTGGCGGTTACACCCTCGCGCGGCCTGCCGACCGGATCTTCGTCTCCGACGTCCTTGCCGCGCTTGGGGGACGTCTGTTCGGCGCCGATTTCTGCGAGCGGCACTCCGGGGCGGAAAGCGCCTGCGCGCACTCGGGCGGCTGCTCGATCCGCTCCCTGTGGAGCACAGTCCAGACCGTGGTCGATGGCGTGTTGAGCCACACCACCCTGAAGGACCTTCTCGACACGGAGCGGCAGCCGGCGCCCTCCTCCGGGCTGGTACGGCTTCCCGAGGTCCGCGACATCCCGTAGAATGGACCCGTTATGGGTCGCCTCGCCGTCGTTCTGCTTGCGTTGCTCGCGCCCGCCGAAGGCGCCATCCGCCACATCGACCTCATCCACCTGTCGCATACCGATTTCGGTTTCACCGACCACCCTTCGGTAGTGCGCGAGATGCAGATCCGGTATCTGGATATCGCTCTGGATGCGCCCGACGGCCTTCGCTGGACCGCCGAGACCACTGACCCGGTGGCCGACTGGTGGGCCCGCGCACCGGCCGGCCGGCGGGAGGCGTTTCTGCGGGCCGTTCAGTCCGGCAAGATTGAAGTCGCCGCGCTGCCGCTGAACAACACGCCGTTTCTGAGCCGGGCGGAGTGGTTCCATATGCTCCACTGGCTGCCGGAAGACCTCTGGAACCAGGTGAAACCCAGGGCGGCCGTACAGAACGACGTCAACGGTTTTCCCCGCGCCGGCGCGCTGGCGCTGCTGGACCGGGGCATCCGCTATCTGTGGACCGGCATTAACAACGATAGCGGCGGCGCTCCCTTCGAACGGCCTTCGGGCTTCTGGTGGAAGATGCCCGACGGCCGCAGGCTGCTGGTGTGGCTGAGCCTGTCGTATCCCGCCGGCTACGATCTGTTCGAGGCGGCGGAATGGCGGCGCGGGCCGGTTCCGCCCGCGGCTGACACCCGCTACCGCCCGCCGCGCGAGGGCGACTTCCTCCGCGCCGGCGAGGCCAGCGTGCGCGCCGCCCACCGGCGCTGCCTCGAGCGTCTCCGGCGCTTTGAAGCCGCGGGGTATCCCTATGAGACCGTGGCCCTCTCGATTACCAACCAGTGGCGAATCGACAATGACCCTCCTCTGCCGCTGCTGGCCGATTTCGTAGCCGCGTGGAACCGGCTTGGCTTGCAGCCGTCTCTGCGGCTGACCACGGTATCGGTTGCCATGGAACGTCTCGAAAAAGAGATCGGCGGCCGCCTGCCCACCTACACGGGCGAGTGGACCGACTGGTGGGCCAACGGCACGGGCTCGGCGCCCCGCGAGGTCGCCGCCAGCCGGGCGGCGAAACGATTCCTCGCCGCGGCGCTTTCCAACGTGTGGGGCGAGCCTTCCGAAAGCGCGCTCCGTACGGCGGCCGGCCTTTACAAGCAGCTTTGCCTTTTTGACGAGCACACCTGGGGTTCGGCGAACAGCGTGGCGCTGCCCGACAGCCTCGACTCCCAGGGCCAGTTCAATGAGAAGGCGCGCCTGGCCTACCGGCCCATGGCGCTGGCTGAATGGCTGCTCTCCCAGCGCGTGCGCACGCGGCTGAGCAACGAGCCGGAGGGCCTTTACGTGGTCAACACCACCCGTTACCCTGTCAGCGACTGGATCGAATTCCCCATCACGGCCTTTCGGGAAAAATACCAGTCGGTGGAAGGCGCCGGGCCGATCGAGTTTCTGCGGGGCATGCAGCCATGGACGCGGCCCCGGGGTCCCGAGGACCTGACCCGCGAGAACCTTGCGGCCACCTTTCCGGACAACGTGCCGGACCAGGTGGCCCGCTTCTGGGTGGATCATCTGACCGGCATTCGCCGGTTGCGGCTCAGCGCCGCCGCTGCCGCCCAGCCGGCTACAGAAAACCGGGTCACGCTCCGCACCGGCCGGGACGCCTGGCCGGTCTCCGCGCAGTGGCAAGGCATGCCTTTGCCGTTGTTCCTGCCAGGCATGGGGGATCTGCTGTCGGTTCGGGTCTCCGGCTTTGCGCCGCGCTGGATCATCAAGGACATCTGGGGCGCCCGCAGCGCGGCCGAGCGCGACCGGTTGCGCATGGAAAAGCTGATTGAGACCCCGGCCGCGCCGGAAGGCAACGCGGAGGCGGTCGAGACACCCTACACCATGGTTTACACTCAGGCCCTCCGGCACCCGGCTTTGCGCTGGGCCACCCGGCGGTTGGAGGTCTGGAAAACCGAGCCGCGCGCGCGCCTCACTTTCCGCTTCGACCGGGCCTCCTCCGACAACCCGGAGATCTATTTCATCGCCTTTCCCCTGCCGGCCGAAGGCACGTTGCCACGCGCCAGCGCGGGCGGCCAGCCGTTCATCCCGTTCGAAGACCAGCTTCCCGGTACCTGCCGCGACTACTTCGCCATCGACGGCTGGGTGGACTACCCAACCCCCAACGGCCACTGGCTCTGGGTCAGCCGGGACGCGCCCCTGGTGACCTTTGGCGATCCCGCCGTGCTGGCCAGGCGCACCCAGGCTCCCCCCGGCGCGCACCGCATCATGGCCATGGTGTTCAACAACTTCTGGTACACCAACTTCGTGGGCAACAGCCATGGCGTCATGGAATACCAGTTCGACCTGATATGGCGCAAGGCGATCGAGGACGCCGGGGGCCTGGCGGAATCTCTGGTTACCCGCCCGGTAGTGCTGATCAACCCGGCGCTTCGAGAGAACCCTGTGATCTTGCGCGACCTGTTCCGGCCTTGAAGGCTACCTCTTCACGGCGAGAACGGAAGAACCCGGGTCCAGCAGGACTTTGAGCGGCGGCTGGCGCAGGCTGAGAGCAAACTCGGCGCCTCCGTCGCCCGTGCGTAACCACCGCGTGATGCTTTTTCCACGGGCGAACTGAATTTCGACCGGCGCCAGCACGCTGAAATCGTCGGGAACGTCGCTTTGTTTCACGGTCACGGTGACCTTCACGGCCGGCGCCTTTCCGCGCACCGACGCCTTCAGTTCCAGGGTCGGGATGCCGGTCGAATAGACCCACTGGTCGAAGAACGTCTCCAGCTTGGGATCCGGGAAGTTGGGCGGCAGGAACTCGGCGGCGAGCAGGCGGAACTGGTCGGTCGAGATTGGCTTGCGCTCGTAGCGCCGGAGCAGTTGGCCCAGCATGGCGTCGAACCGCTCGTCGCCCATGCGGCGGCGCAGCATGTGAATGATCCAGGAGCCCTTCTCGTAGGTGATGGTCCGCCAGGCGCGAGGCGTCTGGGAGCTTTCCAGCCGGCTGCCGAGAACGATGGGTCCCGCGGATTCCACCGTCATGCCGTTGTCGCCCTTGCGAAGCAGGTTGGTCCGGTACTCCTCAAGCACGGCTTCGAGCGAACGGGTTCCCCGGCGCTTCTCCAGATAGAGCAGCGCCGAATAGTTGGCCAGGGCCTCCAGAATCCAGTCGTCGTGGTAAGCGGCCGCCGTCACCACGTTGCCCCACCACTGGTGCGCCGTTTCGTGGGCCTGGAGGATATCGGAGAAGAACAGGCGCTGCAACTCGTCCAGGTGGGCGACCGTGCGGTCGTTCGCCGGCAGGTAGGCGAGGGCGGAGAGATAGACCAGACCGGGGAAGCCTTGGCCCCATGCGCCCGGGACCGGCGAAACCGTCAGGTGGCGCAAAGGAGGCGGGCCGAAACGCGCCGCCATGAACTCCAGCGCGCCGGCCACTTCCGAAGCCAGTTCCTGCAAACGGGCCGAGCTGTTGGGGGGCGGACTGGGGGCGGGCGGAAGCGTCACCATCTCGCCCGGGCGCGGCAAGCGTCCCCAGAGCTGCGGCGGGATGATGATGGGCGGCGCCGGTCGCGGCGGGGGATCCGCCTGCCGGTTCCCGCAAACCTCCACCGTGTTCCCGCCGCGCGCCGCGCGCACCCGCTGGTACACGCCGAGGTTGAAACCGGCGAAGCGAACCAGGCTCGGTATTTTGCGCCGGACCGTTGTCCACTCGCCCTCGGTCTTCTGCTCGACTACATCCCCGGCCGACACCAGGTCGAAGGTCTTGGGAAACCGGAACGTCAAATCGAAGGTGGTGAACTGCACTCCGCGCGCCGGGTACCAGTTCGAGCGCGAAGTTACCGCGTAAACCTGCTTGGCGGCCTCCACGATCACGGCGCCCTCGTGCCGGACCTCGACTTCGTAGTCCCGGCCGGGCGCCAGCGGTTGCGGTGGAATCAGCAGCAGCAGTTCGTTGGTGCTGTTGCGGATCAGGTTCGACCGCATGGACTCCCACTGGAAGACCTCCACGGGCTGGCCGTCGATGGTGGCGTCAGAGACGCGCATTTGCCGGGAGATCTCGAAAGGAATCACCCGCGATGCGCTCGCCGAGGGGCGCATCCTGACGCGAGTCACCGCCTTCAACTTCAGATCTGCTTCGATGCGCGCTTCGATGCGGTAATTGCTCAACTCCATCTCCGGACCGGGCGCCCGGCGTGCGCCGTTGCGGAACGAGCGGGTCTCAAAGCTTGTCCAGACGTCGAAGTAGCTGCGGCCGTCGCGGGTGGTCAACTGGCCCACGGTGAGCTGCTCGGAGCTGAGGGGATCGTAGAAGACGTCGAAATTGCCGAGCTGCTTGCCCTGCACGGTGGCGACAAACGCGCCATCGGCAGGGGGCCGGCCCGCAATCATATCCAGCACGAGCCGGCTTTCGTAGCTGGAGACCAGGTTACGCGCGACCGGCTCCCAGACCTGGGCCAGCAACGAACCGGCCTCCGGCGCTTTCTTGTTGAACTCCCCGGCGCGGATCTGGCGCAGCAGCACCTCGTCGCTGTCGTCGGTAAAGATGAGGACCGCGGCGCTGAAATGCTCGTCGAGATTCGGAGACTGGGTGTGGGTGGCCAGGGCTTTGCGCTCGCTGCGCTCCGGCGGCAGGACGATGACCTCAGCGTCGCCGCCGTCCACGTCCGCGCTGAAGACCGCGGCGAAGCGGCGGCCTCCCACCGGCGCCGCAAACAGCAAGTAGCCGTCGGTGAGAAAAAAACGGGCGTCTTCCTTAATGAGGGTCAGGTCCCGGACGCGGTAGCACTCCTCGGGGTTGAGGCTCAGCCCGCGAATGCCGCGGGCGAGCTCGGCGGCCCTGCCGTCCGCGGCCTGCCCAACACCGGCCAACAGCAACGCGAGAAGGAGGACCATACCTCCAGTGTACCCGCGCCCCGGGAGACTACGCGGACGCGGCCGTGGCGGCCGGGAGGCGCTGCACCTTGGCGAGCCCTGCGAGTTCAAGCAACCGGATGACCGGCCAGGCAGGGTCGATCTCCCAACGCCGGTAAGACAGGCGCGCCGATGCAGGGTACTGGTGATGATTATTGTGCAGCCCCTCTCCGCCCGTCACCAGCGCGACCGACCGCAGATTCGTAGCCGTATTGCGGAAATTGCGGTACCCAATCATGTGGCAGACGCTGTTGATGGTCGAGTTGAGCAGGATGTAGAGCACCACGTGCGCCAGCCAGGCCACGGCGCCCCACAGCCACCCGAACGCCAGCCCGAACAGGATCAGACCGCCGACAGGCCCGTAGACGCTGAACGGGATCCGGTCGATCCAATCCTTCTGCCAGTTGGGGGCGTATTTGGCCAGGGTGGCCGGGTCCGCAGCCTCCTTGCGGTACATAAAGTAGTTGCCGAACAGTACGGTCCACAGGCCGCGCAGGTAGGGGCTGTGCGGGTCGCCTTCCTGGTCGGTGAAATGGTGGTGCTTGCGGTGCACGGCTACCCACTCGCGCGGCACCACACCGGTGAAGAGGGTCAACTCCAGGTGCATCAAGAGGGCGACGGCGGGATGCAACTCCAATCCTTTGTGCGCCAGCGAGCGGTGCAAATAGATCGTGGTGAAAAATACGGAGGCTTGCAGAATTGCCAGCGTGATGATCGACATCCAAAGAAAACTCATCAATGCTCCCAGAAATAAAACTACCCGTGAAGAGATGATACCATCTCAAGGGCACGCTATGGCTATCCTTCTGGCTTCGCTGATGCAGGAGAGCAACACGTTTTCGCCGGTGAAGACGCGCTACGAGGATTTCAGCCCCGTCTTCGGGCGGGCGGCGGCGGAGAGACACGCGGGGCGCCTGACGGAAATGGGCGGATTCATTCGCGCGCTCGAGGAAGCGGGGCGCCCCTTCGAGGCGGTCTGCGCCGCGTGGGCGATCACCGCGGGGCGCGTTCGCCGGCCCGACTTTCTGCGCCTCGCCGGCGAACTGGCCGCGCGCCTGGCCGCCGCCAGACACCCGGAGGCTCTGCTGCTGGCCCTGCACGGGGCCCTGGCCGCTGAAGGCTGCGATGACGCCGACGGTTTCATTCTGAAACAGGCCCGGGCCGCGCTGGGTCCGGGCGTCCCCATCGTGGTTACGCTGGACCTGCACGCCAACGTGACGCGCGCCATGGTGGAATATGCGGACGCCATTCTCGGCTACCGCACCTATCCGCACGTTGACCTGTACGAGACCGGCCTGAGGGCCGCCGGGCTGGCGCTGCGCATCCTGGAAGGCGGGTTTCGCCCCGCGATGGGCTTTGCCAAGCTGCCCCTGATCGTACCTGCCGAGAACTCGCAGACGACCTCGGGGCCGATGCAGCGGCTGATGAGCCAGGCCCCCGAAGGAGCCTCGATCTTTCCGGTCCAGCCCTGGCTCGACATTGAAGAGATGGGGGCGAGCGTGGTGGTGGTGACCGATGGAGACGCTGAAGGCGCGCAGCGCGAGGCCCGGAGACTGGCAAGCGAGTTTTGGAACAGCCGGCGCGAATTCGACGTGAAGCTGGTGGCTCCCGAAACGGCGATCCGGAAGGCGATGGCGATCGACGGGGGGCCGGTGGTCCTTTCGGAATCCTCCGACAGCACCGGTTCGGGCTCGCCCGGAGACAGCACGGGCGTGTTGCGGCCGCTTCTCGAAGCCGGGTTGCGCGAGCCCGCGGCCATTTTCCTGGTGGACCCCGAGGCCGTAGCCCGCGCCATCGAAGCCGGGGTCGGCAATACGGTAACCATGCGCATCGGCGGGAAGTTTGACCGGCGCAACTCGCGCCCGGTGAAAGTGACCGGCCGGGTGCGGCTGATCTCGGACGGGCGCTGGACGCCGCAGGCCCGCGGCTACAACACCGGCATCGAGTGGTCCATGGGGCCGAGCGTGGTGCTCGAGGTGGGCCAGGTGCGAATCCTGATCGCCGGACGCCCGGCCATGACCGTCGATCCGGAACTGTACCGCAGCCATGGCATCGAGCCGCGGCGCATGAAAATCGTGGTGGTGAAATCGCCCAATGGCTTCCGCGCCGAATACGAACCCATTGCGAAAGCCATCTTTATTGTCGACACGCCCGGGGTGAGCACGGCGAATCTGCGCAGTTTGCCGTTTCGCCGGGTCCCCCGGCCCATCTGGCCGCTGGACCGGCGGACGCGTTATCGGGCCGTTGGCCTGCCCGAAAAGAGGAATCCGGAATGAACAGAAGAACCTTTCATCGCACCCTGATCGGCGGGGGCGTCTCCCAAATCGGGCGGGGTCTCCCCGCTCAAACCCCAGCCCGCTATGAGCCGGCCTGGGAGTCGCTCACCAGGCACACCGTGCCCGACTGGTTCCACAATGCGAAGCTTGGAATATTCATCCACTGGGGCCTGTACTCGGTGCCTGCCTGGGCGCCGCCCACCGGAGAACTCGGCAAGGTGGATCCCGCCCGGTGGTTCACCGAGAATCCCTATGCGGAGTGGTATTTGAATACCCTGCGCATTACGGGTTCGCCGACCTGGAAGCACCACGTCCAAACCTACGGCAAAGACTTCGACTACTACAGTTTCGCCCGCACCTTCAACCAGAGCGTGGCGAAATGGGATCCCCAGGTCTGGGCGAAGCTGTTCCGCCGCGCCAGCGCGCGCTACGTGGTGCTCACCACCAAGCACCACGACGGCTTCACCCTCTGGCCCAGCCGGGTGCGTAACCCGAAGCGCTCCGGCGCCCTTGCGGCCAGCCGCGACCTGGTGGGCGATCTGAGCGCGGCCGTGCGCGCCGCGGGCCTGAAGATGGGCCTGTATTACTCGGGCGGGCTGGACTGGACCTTTACCAGCGAGCCCATCCGAACCATGCCGGATCTTCGCCGCATGGTCCCCCAGTCGGAAGAGTACGCCCGCTACGCCGATGCGCACTGGCGGGAACTGATCGAGCGGTACCAGCCCTCGGTAATGTGGAACGACATCAGCTATCCCAAGGCCGGGCGGATCCCGGAGCTGTTCGCCCAATACTACAATACGGTCCCGGACGGTGTGATCAACAACCGGTTCGGCGTCGAGTTCGCCGACTTCACCACGCCGGAGTACGCCAAGTACGACAAGATCGTAGCCAAGAAATGGGAGTCCTGCCGCGGTTTGGGCTTCAGCTTCGGGTACAACCAGGTGGAGGGCCCCGAGCACGTCATCGCTCCCGGCAAGCTGATCAGCCTGCTGATCGACATCGTGAGCAAGAACGGCAACCTGCTGCTGAACATCGGGCCGAAAGCGGACGGGTCGATCTCCGACATCCAACTCGACCGGCTCCACAAGCTCGGCGACTGGCTGAGCGTCAACGGGGAGGGCATCTTCGATACGCGCCCCTGGATGAGCGCGCCGGCTCCCCCCGGTGGAGCGCCGGAGGTGCGCTTCACCCGCAAGGGCGAAGCCGTCTACGCGTTCTTCCTGGAGCGGCCGGGCGGGCGGCAGGCTGTCATCCCCGGCATTGCG
>Ga0272446_1001925_pt1 | contig 29361 bp, 31 predicted proteins | sample YNPCB0061_FD_194587 | JGI IMG/M metagenome (GOLD analysis project Ga0272446, IMG submission 194587) | Hot spring microbial mat communities from Yellowstone National Park, WY, United States - YNP-CB-006-1 | ecosystem: Environmental > Aquatic > Thermal springs > Hot (42-90C) > Sediment | place...
GCGCACGTTGCCGCTCGCGCCCAGCATGTGGGTCAGCGGGTAGCGGTGAAAGCTCTGCACGGACGAAGGCCGCACCAGAAAGCTCCAGTTTTTCAGCAGCCTAGGCGCCGGAACTCGAAAAGTCAATCTTCTTTTTAGAAGATTGAAAGTCGAATTGCAAGATCCGCAGTCAGGCCGCCCGCCGCCCCTTGCGCGCCGCCGCCTTGGGCCACCACGCCCGCAGCGCCTCGACCGTGGTGCCGAGCGCGCGCGCCTCGTCCTGCACGAAGTCCTCGAAGTACTCGCCCATCCGCACGTCGTGCTCGGGGTCGGGCGCGTTGTGCCACTGCTTCAGCCACGGCAGCCGTTCCAGCAGGCCGGCGAGCAGCAGCGCCAAGCGCCCGGCCGGCCAGCCGTGGTTGTCTTTCACATCGAGGCTGCGGTTGGCGAGCGCCGTGGCCTGCTGCAGGTGGTCCTAGCCCGCCTAGGCCACGACCAGGCTGCCGTCGGCGTCGAAGCTCGCGCCGGGGAGGCGACGAAGCGCTCCTTGGGAACATCCAGCGCGCCGCGCAGGCGCCAGAAGTCGTTCTTCTGGAAGTCCGCGGCCTTGCATTTCGCGGCACCGGGATCGCGCCGACTTGCGCCGCCTTGCGTGCGCGGGCTCTGGCGGCGAGTTCGGCCGCAAGCCGCGCCTCGACGAGGGCGCGCTGCGCGTCGTCCAGCGGCCGGCCGTGGACAACGCTTGTTCCGGATCGTGGCGTCCACCAAATTGGTACCGGTTCAGCGCAGGAACACGGTGGCCAGGATCCAGTGCGCCGCGGCCTGGGCGACCAGTTCCGCCTACCAGTCGAAGCGGGTGGCCGCGATGCGCTTCGCGTCCAGCGCGGCCTGCCACTCGGCGAGTTGCGCCAGCTTCTCCGGCTGGCCCTGCAGGCGTGCGGCGATGTCGGCTTCGAGCGCCTTCAGCGGCTTCTGCAGGTCGGCGAGGAGGAGCTTGCTGTCGATCATCGGTCGGCGCGGCGCCGGCGTGCCGATGCGCGCTACGGCGCGCGCCGCACGCGCAGCTCCACGCGCTGGCCGGTGCGGGACAGCAGGTTGACCAGCGCGTCCAGCGAAAACTGCTCCAGCCGGCCGCGTAGCAGGGCGTTCAGCCGCGGCTGCCGGATGCCCAGCAGACGCGCCGCCTCCGCCTGGGTGATGCCGGTGCGCTCAACGTACTGACGGACCCGCAGCGCCAGATCGGCGCGCAGCCGCAGATTCGCCGCCTCGGCGGCGCTGAACCCGAGATCGCGGAACACGTCGCCCGAGCCGCGCTCGATCGCGATGGGGCGCGTCGTCGTGCGTTTGCCTGCCATCTCAGCCCTGCCGCAGTGCTGCGCGCAGCAGCTTGAGCCGCTCGCGCGCCAGATCGATGTCCGCTTTCGGCGTGCGCTGCGATTTCTTGCCGAAGGCGTGCAGCACGTACACGGCCGCACCGAGCGACGCCACGTAGATGACCCGGTACTCGCCGCCGGCGTGGACCCGGATCTCACGCACGCCGGGGCCGATCACCGGCATCGGCTTCCAGTCGTTCGGGTCGCATCCCTGCTGCACGAAGTACGACTGCCAGCCCGCTGCCCGGCGAGCCTCGGGCGGAAACCGCTGCACCGCCTTGCGGCTGTCGCCCAGCCAGTACACGGGCTTCACTGGCGGATTATCCAAGTTTCGGGATAAGTGGGCAACGGGATGGCGGGCGAGGGGATGGAGACACTTCGTTCAGCCGGCGGCCGCACGGGCGCGGTGCAGTTTGGCGACCCAGGCTTCGGGAACGGCGGCCCGCTGCGCGGCCGTGACGACCGGGACGGTGACGCCGTCGATCATGGGCGGCCCCGGCGCTGATAGAGGGAATCAGAGGCGGGGTCGCGGGCACCTTCTGCGGCCGGTCCCTTTCGTTCTGCAGCGTCTGCGCCAGCGACATCAGCTCGTGTTGGCGAGCAGGCCGGGTTCGGTCAGCAGCACGGGCGAGCTGCGGTCGACCAGCGCCTGCGCGGAATGCTGTCTGCCATGACGCCGGAACGCTGTCCGCCATCGAATCGGAATCGTGTGCGCCATGGGCTGGAACGCGCAGATTCATCGCCATGGTCGCCGCCTCACGTTCTGCAACGGCGACCACGCTACGGTCAGCCAGGCTCACCAGATAAGCCTGGCTGACGTTCATTGCTAGTCAGGAAAACAAAAGGCCCTCCGAGGAAGGCCTTTCAGATCAGCAAGTTATCTTGGCTCCCCGACCTGGACTCGAACCAGGGACCTGCGGATTAACAGTCCGTCGCTCTACCGACTGAGCTATCGGGGAAAGAGCGCGCGATTATATCGAGCGCGCGCGCGCGTTCAAACCGTGATTCAGTCGCGCAGCACGGCTGCGATCGCGTCGCACACCGGTCCGATGTTTCTCGTGTTCAGCGCGGCAACGCAAATGCGCCCCGTCGACACCGCGTAGATGCCGAACTCGTTTCTGAGCCGTTCGACCTGCGCCGCCGTCAGTCCGGAGTAGGAGAACATGCCGCGCTGGCGCAGCATGAACGACATGTCGCGCGAAACGCCCCGGGCCTTCAGTCCTTCGACCAGTGCGCTGCGCATGCGCTTGATGCGGTCGCGCATCTCGCCGAGTTCCTGTTCCCACTGCGCGCGCAGTTGCGGATCGTTGAGTACGGCGGCGACGATGCTCGCGCCATGCGTGGGCGGCGTCGAGTAGTTGGCGCGGATCACGCGCTTGACCTGACTCAACACCCGCGCCGCCTCGTCCTTGCCCGAGGTGACGATCGTCAGCGCGCCGATGCGTTCGCCGTACAGCGAAAACGACTTCGAGAACGAACTGGCGATGAAAACGGGCAGGCCGGAGTCGGCGAACAGCCGGACCGCGGCAGCGTCCGCGTCGACGCCTTCGGCGAAACCCTGATAAGCCAGATCGAGAAACGGAACGAGCTGCCGCTCACGTGCGATCTCGACGACCCTGCGCCACTGTTCGGGCGACAGATCGACGCCGGTCGGGTTGTGGCAGCACGCGTGCAGCACGACGATCGTGTTCGCCGGCGCCGCGCGCAGCGCCGCGGACAGACCGTTGAAGTCGAGTCCCCGCGTTGCCGCGTCGTAGTACGGGTAGGCACCCACCCTGAAGCCGGCCGCCTCGAACAGCGCGCGGTGGTTCTCCCAGCTCGGGTCGCTGATCAAGACTTGTGCGTCCGGGTCGATGCGCTTCAGAAAGTCGGCGCCGATCTTGAGCGCGCCGGTCCCACCCAGCGCCTGCGCAGTGACCAAGCGGCCGGACGCGAGCACCGGCGAGTCAGCGCCGAAAAGCAGCCGCTGCACGGCCGCGTCGTACGCCGCGATCCCTTCGATCGGCAAGTAGCCGCGCGGCGCTGCGGATTTGACGAGCGACTCCTCCGCTGCGCGAACGGCGCGCAGCAGCGGGATCTTGCCTTCGTCGTTCGTGTACACGCCGACGCCCAAGTTGACCTTGGTCGGTCGCGGGTCGGCGTTGAACGCTTCGGACAAACCCAGGATCGGATCGCGCGGCGCAAGTTCGACGCCAGCCAGGAGGGATTGAGTCATCGGGGCGGAAGGGCGTTGGACGGAGTTATGACCGGTGGTCGTCGATGGGGCGGGCGGTGGGGGAGTCTACACGTGCACTGCAACGAACCCACCGCGGGCGCGTCGGGCGAGCCAGCGAATCCCAGGCTGGGGCCGGCGGCCCGGCCGCGTGGAAAGGGTGGGCTATCTCTGGGCGGCGGGTTCGGAATCGGCCGATGGACTTACATAAAGCATTGATTCATATAGGCTTGTAAGCGACGAGGCGGCGCGCATGGGGCTAGGATTTTTGCGGTGCGCCGACTAGAATGCCGCCTTTGCCGCCGCATCGTGCGCTGCAGGATACCGTGTTCCTGACCTTTCCGGATTCGCCATTCCAGCTCCATCAGCCGTTCGCGCCGGCGGGCGACCAGCCTGCGGCCATCGAACGGCTGATCGAGGGGTTGCGTGACGGGCTCGCGTTCCAGACGCTGCTCGGCGTGACCGGGTCGGGCAAGACCTTCACGATGGCCAACGTGATCGCGCGGATCGGCGCGCCCACGCTGGTGCTGGCGCCGAACAAGACGCTCGCCGCGCAGTTGTACTCGGAAATGCGCGAGTTCTTCCCGAACAACGCCGTCGAGTACTTCGTTTCCTACTACGACTACTACCAGCCGGAAGCCTACGTTCCGTCGCGCGACCTGTACATCGAAAAGGACAGCAGCATCAACGAGCACATCGAGCAGATGCGGCTGTCTGCGACGAAGTCGCTGCTGGAGCGGCGCGACACGGTGATCGTCGCGACCGTTTCGGCGATCTACGGCATCGGCAACCCGTCCGACTACCACGCGATGGTGCTGACGCTGCGCGTGAAGGACCGGATGAGCCAGCGCGACGTGATCGCGCGGCTGACCTCGATGCAGTACCGCCGCAACGAAACCGAGTTCGCGCGCGGGACGTTCCGCGTGCGAGGCGACACGATCGACGTTTTCCCGGCCGAGCACGCCGAACTGGCGGTGCGCGTCGAACTTTTCGACGACGAGATCGACAGCCTGCAGCTGTTCGATCCGCTGACCGGCAGGGTCCGGCAGAGGATTCCGCGCTTCACCGTCTATCCGTCGTCGCACTACGTGACGCCGCGCCAGACTGTGCTGCGGGCGATCGAGGACATCAAGGCCGAGCTGGCGGAACGCGTCGCCTGGTTCGTCGCACAAGGCAAGCTCGTCGAGGCGCAGCGGCTCGAGCAGCGAACGCGTTTCGACCTCGAGATGATGAACGAGCTCGGCTTCTGCAAGGGCATCGAGAACTACACGCGCCACCTGTCCGGCGCGGCACCGGGCGAACCGCCGCCGACGCTGATCGATTACCTGCCGGCCGACGCGCTGATGATCATCGACGAATCGCACGTGACGATTCCGCAGCTGGGCGGCATGTATCGCGGCGACCGTGCGCGCAAGGAGACGCTGGTCGAGTACGGCTTCCGGTTGCCGTCGGCACTGGACAACCGGCCGCTGCGCTTCGACGAATTCGAACGCAAGATGCGGCGCTGCATTTTCGTGTCGGCGACCCCGGGCGAGTTCGAAACCGGGCGTTCGTCGCAGATCGTCGAGCAGGTCGTCCGCCCGACCGGACTGGTCGATCCGCAATTGCAGGTGCGTCCCGCGCGCACGCAGGTCGACGATCTGCTGTCGGAGATCAAACTGAGGGTCGCGCGCAACGAGCGTGTGCTGGTCACCACGCTGACCAAGCGAATGGCCGAGGATCTGACCGCCTATCTGGCGGATCATGGCGTCAAAGTGCGTTACCTGCACTCGGACGTCGACACCGTCGAGCGGGTCGAGATCATCCGCGACCTGCGCTCGGGCACGTTCGACGTGCTGGTCGGTATCAACCTGTTGCGCGAGGGGCTCGATTTGCCAGAGGTGTCTCTGGTCGCGATCCTCGATGCGGACAAGGAGGGTTTCCTGCGTTCGACACGTTCGCTGATCCAGACGATCGGCCGCGCGGCGCGGCATCTGAACGGAACGGCGATCCTGTACGCGGACGAAGTCACCGAGTCGATGCGGGCCGCGATCGACGAGACGAACCGCCGTCGCGCCAAGCAGATGCGTTTCAACCAGGAGCGCGGCATCGTGCCGCGCGGCGTTCACAAACAGGTTCGTGAGTTGATCGACGGCGTCTACGACCCGGCGCCGGCGCGCGCCGCATTGAAGGCGGCGAGCGAAGCCGCGGATTACGTCGTGATGGATGAAAAGCAGGTCGCGCGCGAGATCAAGCGGCTCGAGAAGCTGATGTTCGAACACGCAAAGAACCTCGAATTCGAGAAAGCCGCCCGGGTGCGCGACCAGCTGGCCATTTTGAGGGAGCAGGTGTTCGGTGCCGGCCGGGTGGGCGAGGCCGTGCCCCCGGTCGCGGCCGAAAGGGCGGCGTAGACCGGTGTTTCGGGAAGCGGATTTCCGGCCGGGTGCGAAGGTGCGTGGCGGTGCTTGCGCTTTGAACTTCCGCCAGCATCTCGTGTCTTCCGGAGCGCGAGTTGGGACGTTGGTGACGGGTACAAAAGGGTGTCGTCGGGTCCGGGTGACCCGGCGGCGATGAGACGGGCAGGCACGACGCGAGCCCGAACAGAAAGGCGCGTTAGAGATGACAAAGGTACTTTTCGTTTGCATGGGCAATATCTGCCGTTCGCCGACGGCGGAAGGTGTGTTCCGGAAAATGGTGCGTGACGCGGGTCTGGAAGGCAGCGTGCACATCGAGTCCGCCGGCACGCACGCCTACCACGTTGGCGAGCCGCCCGACATCCGCGCCCAGCAGGCCGCCCGCAAGCGCGGCTACGAGTTGGGCGACCTTCGCGCACGCCAGGTCACCCAGGACGACTTTCGCGAGTTCGATCTGATCCTGGCGATGGACTGGGAGAACCTGGCTCTGCTGCAGCAGCAGTGCCCGCGGGCGTACAAGCACAAGCTGCATCTGCTGATGCGTTTCGCCGGCGAGCACGATGCCGCGACGGTGCCCGATCCGTACTACGGCGGGCCGGAGGGCTTCAACACGGTGCTCGACTACGTCGAGGACGCGTGTCAGGGGCTGCTCGAGGTCGTGCGCAAGCGCGCGACGATGTACGCGGCGGCGTAGCCGGCGCGCCCGCCCGGGCGTTGAGCGTCAGGTCAGCTTCAAACAGCGCCGCGGCCAGTCCGCGGCGCTTCGTGTTCGTACAGCGCGTCCAGCGTCGCCCGCGCCGACATCCCCGCGCGGGCGGCCCGCCGCTCCTGCGCGCGTGCCCACAGCCGTGACGCGGTGCCGGCCCACGTAGACCCGCTGAGCAGATACCGGCGCAGGGTTCGGCGGCGATTGGCCTCGACGACGCTGGCATGCGCGGACGGTTCCGGGGCGTCGCTGCCGGCGGCGTCTTCGCGCCGAAAAACGGCGGACAGGTTTGCCCTGGATGGCGCCGCATCGACGAGCAGCGGAACGAGTCCCGCGGTGCGGGCCAGCCGCGTCTGCGGACCGGGCGCGAAGTAGTACAGATGCGCGCAGTGGTACAGGTTTGACGGAGAACTGACCTCCGTCAGCGCGTTCGGCACCTCGACGTACAAATTCCCCCCGGGCTTGAGCCAGGACGCGAGCCTCGCGAGCCCCGCACCCGGATCCCGAAGGTGTTCGAGCACGTGGAAGAGGCTGATCAGGTCGAACGCCCCGGCGTCGAAGTCGTTGTCGTCGAGCGTGCCCGGACGGAGGTCGACGCCGTACTGGGCGCGCGCGAAGCCGCGGTAACCGTCGTTCGGCTCGATCCCCGTGACGCGATATCCCCGGCTCGCGAGCAGGTAGGCGAACTCGCCGCCGCCGGCGCCGCAGTCGAGCACGCGCGCCGGCGGCTGCGCCAGCAACGCGACCGTGCGGAACCGCTCGAGCGCGACACGGCCGGCGCGGAAAACGTGGCCGATCCTGGGTGCGTCTGCGGACTTGTACTCGCGTCGATACCGCTGCGCGTAGAAGCGCGCAAGTTCGGCGGCGCTCGGCAGCGGGTCGACGTAGGTCAGGCCGCACGCGCGGCAGCACGTGACGTTGAGCGGCGCACCGTTCCGGTCCTTGACCTCGACGAGCGTGCCGTCCCGTTCCCCGCACAGGTTGCACGGGCTGGCCGGGATGTAATCGGTAAATCGTCTTGGCAATGGCAACGCAGCCTCCGCGCAGAGCACGCGCAGCATATCGAAACGCCTCCAGCCGGCGACGAAAGCATTTGTTGACTGATTTAGTCGGCTTAGCTAATATCCCGACCGTCCCGATCGGGAATTGCGCCGCGGACTCATACCTGGGTCGTTCAGGCCGCCCCGATCGAGCCGGACAGCGGAGGTGAACGATGCGTTTGACGACCAAAGGACGTTTTGCCGTGACGGCGATGATCGACCTCGGTCTGCGGCAGCACAACGGCCCCGTGACGCTGGCAGGGATCAGCCAGCGGCAGAAGATCTCGCTGTCTTACCTGGAGCAGTTGTTCGGGAAGCTGCGCCGTCATGCGCTGGTCGAGAGCACGCGCGGCCCAGGCGGCGGGTACACCGTCGGCCGGCCGATGGCCGACATCTCGGTGGCGGACATCATCTTTGCCGTCGACGAACCTATTGACGCAACGCAATGCGGGGGCAAGGAAAATTGCGATAACGACCAGCGCTGCATGACCCATGACCTGTGGGCCAACCTGAATCGTCACATCGTGGACTTCCTGGACTCCGTGACCTTGCAGGACCTCGTCGACCAGCAAAGGGAGCGCCTCGCCCAGCAGGGAACGCTGGCGAGCGTGCTATACGACTCGCGCCCGACGCGGCGCGCGCATGCGGCGCCGAAACCGCAATCCATTGCCAGCTAGGGATGAGCGCATGAAGCTTCCGATCTATCTCGACTACTCGTCGACCACACCCGTCGATCCGCGCGTCGTCGACGCGATGATTCCGTGGTTGCACGAGCGTTTCGGCAACCCGGCTTCGCGCAGCCACGCCTTCGGTTGGGAGGCGGAGAAGGCGGTCGAAACCGCGCGCGAGCAGGTGGCTGCGCTGGTCAACGCCGATCCGCGCGAGATCATCTGGACGTCCGGGGCGACGGAGTCCGACAATCTGGCGCTCAAGGGTGCCGCGCATTTCTACAGGGACAAGGGCCGCCATCTGGTCACGGTGAAGACCGAGCACAAGGCCGTGCTCGACACGATGCGTGAGCTGGAGCGCGAAGGTTTCGAGGTGACCTACCTGGACGTCGAGAGCAACGGATTGCTCGATCTGGCCAAGCTCGAAGCCGCGTTGCGGCCGGACACCACGCTGGTGTCGGTGATGTACGTGAACAACGAGATCGGCGTCATCCAGGACATCCCCGCGATCGGCGAGATCTGTCGCAGCCGGGGCATCGTGTTTCATGTCGATGCCGCGCAGGCGACGGGCAAGGTCGAAATCGACCTGCAGAAGCTGAAGGTCGACCTGATGTCGTTGTCGGCGCACAAGACCTACGGGCCCAAGGGGATCGGCGCGCTGTATGTGCGCCGCAAACCACGCGTTCGGCTGGAGGCGCAGATGCACGGCGGCGGCCACGAGCGGGGGCTGCGCTCGGGAACCCTGCCGACGCACCAGATCGTCGGCATGGGCGAGGCGTATCGCATCGCAAAGGACGAGATGGCGACCGAGAACGAACGAATCCGCATGCTGCGCGATCGACTGTGGAACGGCCTGTCGCGGATCGAAGAGGTTTACGTCAACGGCGACATGGAGCGGCGTGTGCCGCACAACCTGAACGTCAGTTTCAATTTCGTCGAGGGCGAATCGCTGATCATGGCGATCAAGGACGTGGCGGTGTCTTCGGGGTCCGCCTGCACCTCGGCAAGCCTCGAGCCGTCGTACGTGCTGCGCGCGCTGGGCCGCAGCGACGAACTCGCGCACAGCTCGATCCGCTTCACGATCGGCCGCTTCACGACCCAGGAAGAGATCGACTACACGGTCGACCTGCTCAAGCGCAAGGTTGCAAAGCTGCGCGAGATGTCGCCGTTGTGGGAAATGCACCTGGACGGCATCGACTTGAACACCGTGCAGTGGGCTGCACACTGATCATCCGAACCGAACGCGACAGACGAGGTACTGCCATGGCATACAGCGAAAAGGTCATCGACCACTACGAGAACCCCCGCAACGTCGGCTCGTTCGACAAGAGCGACGAGGCGGTCGGCACCGGCATGGTCGGCGCGCCGGCCTGCGGCGACGTGATGAAACTGCAGATCAAGGTCAACGCACAGGGCATCATCGAGGACGCGCGCTTCAAGACCTACGGATGCGGTTCCGCGATTGCATCGTCGTCGCTCGTCACCGAATGGGTCAAGGGCAAGACGCTCGACGAGGCGATGCAGCTGAAGAACACGCAGATCGCCGAGGAACTGGCCTTGCCGCCGGTGAAGATCCACTGCTCGATCCTGGCCGAGGACGCGATCAAGGCGGCGATCAGGGACTACCGTCAGAAGCGCGGACTGACCGAGACGTCCGAGCAGAAGGCGGCGGCCTAGTGCGCGCAACGGAGAACACGATGGCGGTGACGTTGACGGAACGCGCGGCGCGGCATGTCGCGGACTTCATCAGCAAGCGGGGCAAGGGCATCGGGCTGCGCCTGGGCGTGCGCACGACGGGCTGCTCGGGCATGGCGTACAAGCTCGAGTTCGCCGATACGGTGAACCCGGACGATCAGCAGTTCGAAAGCCACGGCGTGCGCATCCTGGTCGACCCCAAGAGCCTGGCGTACATCGACGGAACCGAACTCGATTTCGTTCGCGAAGGTCTGAACGAGGGATTCCGATTCAACAATCCGAAAGAGAAGAACCGCTGCGGCTGCGGCGAGTCCTTCAACGTCTGAGCTTTCTGCGGCCGGCGCCGCCGGCCGGTTCGCCGCGGCCGCTGCCGCAGCGGCCGCTCATCCTGCAAAGAGTCCCGTGACCGCACGCGCTCCGGATCATTTCGCCCTGTTCGGCCTCGAGCCGCGTTTCGCGCTCGACGCCGAAGCGCTCGAGCAGGCCTATCGGCGCGTTCAGGAACAGGTTCATCCCGATCGCTTCGCAACGGGTTCCGCGGCCGAGAAGCGCGTCGCGATGCAGTGGGCGGCGCGCGCGAACGAGGCTTTCCAGACACTGCGCTCGCCGCTCGGTCGCGCGGCCTACCTGTGCGAGCGCCACGGCGCGCCGATCCATGCGGAGTCGAACACCGCGATGCCGGAGGAGTTTCTCGAGCGGCAACTGGCGCTGCGTGAAGCGCTCGACGAGGCCCGCGGTGAGCGCGACCCCGCGGCGCTCGCGCGGCTGCGCGACGAGATCCGCCGCTTGCGCGAGGACACGTTGTCGGCGCTTGCCGCCGCGCTGGACCGCGAAGGTGACTATCGGCGGGCCGCGGGCCTGGTGCGCCAGCTGATGTTCATCGAGAAGTTCGGCGCGGAACTCGCCGCGGCCGAAGCCGAGACGGCCTGACCGATGGCGCTGTTGCAAATCGCCGAACCGGGCATGTCGCCCGCGCCGCACGAGCGGCGTCTGGCGGTGGGGATCGACCTCGGGACGACCAACTCGCTGGTCGCCACGGTCCGCAACAGCGTTGCGGACGTGCTCGCGGACGAGCAGGGCAGGCCGTTGCTGCCTTCGGTGGTCCGCTATCGCGCCGACGGCAGCGTCGAGGTCGGCTTCGAGGCGCTTGCGCACCAGGCGACGGACCCGCGCAACACGATCGTGTCGGTCAAACGCTTCATGGGTCGCAGCGTCAAGGACGTCGAGCACGTCGAAAATCTGCCGTACGACTTCGTCGACACGCCGGGGATGCTGCAGATCCGCACCGTCGCGGGCGTCAAGAGTCCGGTCGAGGTGTCGGCCGAAATCCTCAGGGTGCTGCGCGAACGCGCCGAGTCCGCGCTCGGCGGCGACCTGGTCGGCGCCGTGATCACGGTGCCCGCATATTTCGACGACGCGCAGCGTCAGGCGACGCGCGATGCGGCGCGGCTGGCCGGATTGAACGTGCTTCGCCTGTTGAACGAGCCGACCGCCGCAGCGCTCGCCTACGGGCTCGACAACGCCGCCGAAGGCGTCTACGCGGTGTACGACCTGGGCGGCGGAACCTTCGACATCTCGATCCTGAAGCTGACCAAGGGCGTGTTCGAAGTGCTCGCCACCGGCGGCGACACGGCATTGGGCGGCGACGACTTCGATCACCGGCTGTACTGCTGGGCGCTCGAGCAGGCCGATCTTTCGCTGCTCCCCCCCGAGGACACGAGTCTGCTGACCGTCAAGGCGCGCGCGGCGAAAGAGGCGCTGTCGACGAAGGACAGCGCGACGATCCAGGCGCGTCTGAGCAAGGGGCGGTGGGTCAATCTGACGATCAAGCGCGACATCTTCGCCGGCATGACGCAGCATCTGGTGCAGAAAACGATCGATGCCGCACGTCGTGCGCTGCGCGACGCCGGACTGAAGCCGGCCGACGTCAAGGGTGTCGTGATGGTCGGCGGCGCCACGCGCATGCCGCACGTGCGCAAGGCGGTCGCGGATCTATTCGGCCAGGAGCCGTTGATCGACATCGATCCGGACAAGGTCGTCGCGCTCGGCGCAGCAAAGCAGGCGAACCTGCTCGCCGGCAACCATGCGCCCGGCGACGACGACTGGTTGCTGCTCGACGTGATCCCGCTGTCGCTCGGGCTCGAGACCATGGGCGGTCTGGTCGAGAGAATCATCCCCCGCAATTCGACGATCCCGATCGCGCGCGCGCAGGAATTCACGACGTTCCGCGACGGGCAGACGGCGATGGCGATCCACGTCGTGCAGGGCGAGCGCGAACTGGTGTCCGACTGCCGATCGCTGGCGCGTTTCGAGCTGCGCGGAATCCCGCCGATGGCGGCCGGTGCGGCCCGCATCCGCGTCACCTTCCAGGTCGATGCCGATGGCCTGCTGTCGGTGTCGGCACGCGAAACCACCAGCGGCGTCGAAGCGTCGATCGTCGTCAAACCCTCCTACGGTCTGACCGACGAGGAGATCGCCCGCATGTTGCAGGAATCGATCGGTGCGGCCGAAGCCGACGTCGCTGCGCGCGCGCTGCGCGAGCAGCAGGTCGAGGCGCAGCGTCTGGTCGAGGCAACGATCGCCGCGCTCGCTGCCGACGGTGATTTGCTCGACGACGACGAACGCGCCGAGGTCGAACGGCTGCTGCGCGAACTGATCGACATCGCGCGCGGCGACGACCATCTGGCGATCAAGACGGCGATCGACCGCCTTTCGCGGGGCACCGAAGAGTTCGCGGCGCGGCGAATGGATCGCACGATCCGGGCGGCGCTTGCCGGGCGACGCATCGACGAAGTCCTGCCCGAGTGAGCATGCCCCGGATCAAGGTCTTGCCGCACGACGAGCTGTGCCCTGCCGGCGCGACGATCGAAGCCGTGCCGGGCAAGAGCATCTGCGAAAACCTGCTCGCCAACGACGTCGAGATCGAACACGCGTGCGAGATGTCGTGCGCCTGCACGACCTGCCATGTCATCGTGCGCGAGGGTTTCGATTCGCTCGACCCGAGCGACGAAGACGAGGACGACCTGCTCGACAAGGCTTGGGGTCTGACGCCGACCTCGCGCCTGTCGTGCCAGGCGATCGTCAAGGACAAGGACCTCGTGATCGAGATCCCGAAATACACGATCAACCAGGTGAAGGAGGGCGGTCGATGAAATGGACCGATTCGCTCGAAATCGCCATGGCGCTGGCCGAGAAGCACCCTGACGTCGATCCGCGTACCGTCAACTTCGTCGATCTGTACCGCTGGGTGATCGAGCTGCCGGGCTTCGCGGACGATCCGAAGCGTTCCGGCGAGAAGATCCTCGAAGCGATCCAAATGGCGTGGATCGACGAGGCGACTTGAAGCGCGCCCTTGGCGCGATCAGAACTTCTGCGGCCGGAACACGCCGACGGCGGCGGTGAACAGCGTCAGCGCGTAGTTGGGCGCGTAGTTGGCGAGCACGTGCGCGGCGAGCCGTTCGGCCACCGCGTCGTCGCAGATCACCTTCATTTCGATCGAACGATCCGCCTCCCAGGCGGCTTCGCGCTCGCCGCGCTCGCCGCCGCCGCGCACATCGGTGATCGTGTAGCCGTGCGCACCGAACGCGCGCGCATCGCGTATCAAGGTCTTCTCGAGCGCCGCCTCGGCGACGATCACCAGCAGCGTCTTCGGGTGCGTCCGCATCGTCAGCCCCCCAGCCAGCGGGCGTATTGAAGATAGATCGGAATACCCACCGTGATGTTGAACGGAAAGGTTACCCCTAGCGCCACACCGATCGACAACGCCGGATTGGCTTCCGGTACCGCGATGCGCATCGCCGTCGGCGCGGCGATGTAGGAGGCGCTCGCAGCGAGCGTGGCCAGCAGCGCGGTGCCGCCGACGCTCAATCCGATCGCCCAGCCGACCGCGGCACCCAGCGCACCGAGCGCGAGCGGAGCGAAAATCCCGAAGGCGACGAGAAACGGGCCGGCGCGCTTCAGATCCCCGACGCGCGCGCCGGCGACGAGCCCCATTTCGAGCAGGAACAGCGCGAGCACGCCCTTGAACAGGTCGACGAACAGCGGTTCGACCGGTTCGAGTCCCCCCGGACCTGCAAGCGCGCCGATCGCAAGTCCGCCAAGCAGCAGCAGCACGCTCTTGCCGAAGACGACCTCGTGCGCGAGCGCGCCCCACGCGATGCGCCGAGCCGCGCCGATGCGCGCCAGCACGATGCCGGTGACGATGCCGGGCGCTTCCATCAGCGCCACGAGCAGCGGCATGTGCGGTTCCGCAGTCAGGTTCCGCTGAGCGAGCACGCTCAGGCCGACGGCGAACGTGACGACCGACACCGAGCCGTAGTGCGCGGCGATCGACGCTGCATCGGGGCGCGTCAGGCCGCCCCATCGCACGAGCAGCGGAAACAGCAGCAGCGGAATCGTCGCGCCGAGCGCGATCGCGGCCAGCGCCTGCGGCAGCACGGCCGCCAGCGGGTGCTGCGCGAGCTGCGTTCCGCCTTTCAGCCCGATCGCCAGCAGCAGGTAGATCGACAGCGCTTCGTACAGCGCCTCGGGCAGGCGCAAATCGCTCTTGGCGAGCCGTGCGAGCACGCCGAGCAGGAAAAAGAAGACGACCGGATCGATCATGCCCGGCGCAGCAGGCCGTCCAGCGTCACCAGCGCCGCCTCGAGCGTAAAGTCATCGTGGTCGATCGCCTCGAGCACGTCGGGAATCTCACGCAACTCGATGGCTGCGACTTCGCCGTCGCGATTGTGCGGCACGAGGCCGTGCGGCAGGTCCGCGTCGAACACCTGGACCGACTCGACCAGATAGCCCTCGGGCACCCGGCGCCGCTCCCGCACGAAGCCGCCGCGCGTGGGCGCGATCGCCGCCAGATCGAGGCCGGCCTCTTCGAGCGCTTCGCGCGCAAGCGCATCGAGCTCGGACTCGCCGGCGGCCACCATGCCGCCGACCAGGTTGTCCCATCGGCCGGGGTCGACCGGTTTGTGGTCGGCCCGCCGTGCGACGTACAGCCGGCCGTCCGTGCTGAACGCGTTCATGTGCACCGCGTGCGTGGCGATGCCGAGCGCCCGACAGGCTGCGCGCTCGATCCGCGCCAGCGGTTCGCCGCCGGCCAGCGGACGGACGTCGAGTTGCTCGTCGCGCCAGCCGTGCAGCAGCCCTGCGTCGCGCAGCCGGTGCGCGGCGTCGGCCAGCAGCGCGCTGCGCGCGCGGAAATCGAACCCGTCATCGACGAAGACGAGACCGCGCGCGTCGATCGCGCAGCGCGCTTCGCGCGCTGCGAGGTAGCGCGCGACGTCCGGGTTGGTCACGCCGATCTGGCGCTGCGCGATCCATACGGGCGTCCATCCTTCCGGCGGCGGCTCGTCGGCGCGCGCGAGCAAGGACCGCTGCAGCGCATGCAGGCGCGCGCGGTCCGCCTTCATCCGCGCTCCTCCGGACGCATGTGCGGGAACAGCAGCACGTCGCGGATGCTCGGCGCATCCGTCAGCAGCATGATGAAGCGGTCCACGCCCACGCCGCAGCCGGCCGCCGGCGGCATGCCGTACTCGAGCGCGCGGATGTAGTCGGCGTCGTAGTACATCGCCTCCTCGTCGCCGGCCTGGCGAGCTTTGACCTGTTCGAGAAAACGCGCCGCCTGATCCTCCGGATCGTTCAGCTCGGAGAAGCCGTTGGCGGTCTCGCGGCCGGCGATGTAAAGCTCGAAGCGCTCGGTGATTCCGGGGCGCGTGTCGGATGCGCGCGCCAGCGGCGACACCTCCACCGGATAGTCGACGATATAGGTCGGCTGCACGAGCCTGGACTCGACCGCTTCCTCGAACAGCGCCAGTTGCAGCGTGCCCAGCTGCGCTTGCTGCGCGTGCGTGCTGCCGAGGCGCGCCAGCTCCGCGTGCAGGAAGCCTGGGTCCGCGAGTTGGGCGTCCGAGTACTGCGGCGCGTGACGGCGGATCGCCTCGACGATCGTGAGCCGCTCGAACGGTTTGGCGAGATCGATCGTCGTGCCCTGGTAGTTGAGCACCGCCGAGCCGGTGGCCGCGATCGCGACTTCGCGCAGCAGTTCCTCGGTGAAGGCCATCAGCCAGCGATAGTCGTGGTACGCGGCGTAGAACTCCATCATCGTGAATTCCGGGTTGTGGCGCGGGCTCAGCCCCTCGTTTCTGAAATTGCGGTTGATCTCGAACACGCGTTCGAAGCCGCCGACCAGCAGCCGTTTCAGAAACAGCTCCGGTGCGATGCGCAGGAACATGTCGATGTCGAGCGCGTTGTGATGGGTCACGAACGGCCTGGCCGCCGCTCCGCCCGGGATCACTTGCAGCATCGGCGTTTCCACCTCGAGAAACCCGTGCTCGGTCATGAAGCGCCGCATCGCGTCGATCGCGCGGCTGCGCGTGACGAAGACCGCGCGCGTGGCCTCGCTCATGATCAGATCGACGTAGCGTTGGCGGTAGCGCGCCTCCTTGTCCTCGAGCCCGTGGAACTTGTCGGGCAGCGGGCGCAGCGACTTGACGAGCAGTCGCAGCTCGCGGCAACGCACCGACAGCTCGCCCTTCTGCGTCTTGAACAGCACGCCGCGCGCGCCGACGATGTCGCCCAGGTCCCAATGCCTGAACGCCTCGTACGCTTCGGCGCCGACGTCTTCCGGGGTGACGTACAGCTGGATGCGTCCCGAGCCGTCCTGCACGGTCGCGAAACTCGCCTTGCCCATCACGCGCTTGAGCATCATGCGGCCGGCGAGCGCGACTTCGACGTTTTCCTTCGCCAGCGCCTCGCGCTCGGCAGCGCCGTACCTGGCCTGCAGGTCGCCTGCGTGCTGTGTGCGGACGAAGTCGTTCGGAAACGCCGGGCCGCGCGCGCGCAGCCGTGCGAGTTTGGCGCGTCGTTCGGCGATGATCTGGTTCTCGTCCTGCGGCGCGGGTGGCGGTGGGGTGGCGGTCATCTTCGTTCTTCTTCAGGCGTCGCGCACGTCGGCGACGGGATTGGCGCCGAAATCGGGACGCGCCAGATAGGCGAGCACGCGCGCGGCCGCGGCTTCGGGTGTCGCGAGTTGCCCGCCCGCTTTCAGTTGCTTGAACTGTTCGATGTCGGGAAAGCCGGCCGGGTCGGATGCGCGCAGCTGCGCCTGCATGTCGGTGTCGATGACGCCGGGGGCGAGGGAGACGATCCGCGCGGGGTTCGGCAGCCGCTGCTCGTCCAGCGCCGTGACGCGCGAGAAGTGATCGAGTCCGGCCTTCGCCGCGCAGTACGCGGCCCAGCCTGCGATCGGCCGGCGCCCTGCGCCGGAAGACACGTTCAGCACGCGGCGCTGCGCGCGCCACGCGCGCGTGGCGCGCAAGAACGCGCTCGTCAGTACCAGCGGCGCTTCGAGACCGACCCGAACGACCGCGGCGAGCGTCTGAGCGTCGGACTGGTCGATCGGCCCGACCGTGCCGAGCAGTCCCGCGTTGTTGATCAGCGTGGCGGTCGCGAACCGGTCGCGCGGTTGCGCGTGCAGCCAGCTTTCGAGTCGCGCGGCCGCACCGATGTCGTGCGCGAGGTCGAGCGCCCACTGCTCGAGGTGCGCGCCTTTGGCGGCCGCCGCCCGTTCGAGCGTCCGATCGGGCTGGCGCGAGATCGCCAGCAGTGTGCGGCCGGGCCACAGCAATCGCTCGGCGATCGCCCGGCCGAGCCCGCGCGAGGCGCCGGTGACGATGTACAGGTCGAACGTGTCGGTGGTCATGGGTCGATCCATCGCGGGTCGGTGCGGCGCGGACTGCCGCGGCGGCGGGCAGGTTCGGCCATTGCGTTCACACGCCTTGTTTGAGGCTCGCTTCGATGAACGGATCGAGGTCGCCGTCGAGCACCGCCTGCGTGTTGCCGATCTCGACGTTGGTGCGCAAATCCTTGATGCGCGACTGGTCGAGCACGTAGGAGCGGATCTGGTGACCCCAGCCGATGTCGGTCTTCGCGTCCTCCAGTTTCGCCTGCTCGGCCTGGCGCTTGCGCAGCTCCTGCTCGTACAGCTTCGACTTCAGCATCGCCATCGCCTCGGCGCGGTTGCGGTGCTGGCTGCGGTCGTTCTGGCTGGACACGACGATGCCGGTCGGGATGTGCGTGATGCGCACCGCGCTCTCGGTCTTGTTGACGTGCTGGCCGCCGGCGCCGGAGGCGCGATACACGTCGATGCGCAGATCGGCCGGGTTGATCTCGACTTCGATCGATTCGTCGACCTCGGGATAGACGAACACGCTGGCGAACGACGTGTGGCGGCGTGCGTTCGAGTCGAACGGCGACTTGCGCACCAGCCGGTGGATCCCGGTTTCGGTGCGCAGCATGCCGTACGCATACGGGCCGGTCACCTTGATCGTCGCGCCCTTGATTCCGGCGACTTCGCCCTCGGTTTCCTCCAGCAGCTCGGTCTTGAAGCCGCGCCGCTCGCAGTAGCGCAGATACATGCGCTCGAGCATCGCCGCCCAGTCCTGCGCCTCCGTGCCGCCTGCGCCGGCCTGGATCTCGATGAAGCAGTTGTTCGGATCGAGCGGATTGTTGAACATCCGCTGGAACTCGAGTTCGGCGATCTCCTTGCCGATCTGCCGGACGTCGCTTTCTACGGCGACGAGCGTGGCGTCGTCGCCGTCGGCGCGCCCCATCTCGAACAGCTCGCCGGCGTCGGCGAGCGCCGCCGTCAGCCTGCGCATGCGCCCGACGACGTCGTCGAGCAGCTTCTTCTCGCGGCCCAGCTCCTGCGCGCGCTTGGGGTCGTTCCAGACGTCCGGGCGCTCGAGTTCGCGGCTCACCTCGTCGAGGCGGCGCTGCTTCGCATCGACGTCAAAGATACCTCCGCAGATCGGCGAGCCGCGCCTCGAGGTCGGCGATCATCGCTGCGATCTGATTGAGTCGTTCGGCTTCCATCGTTTCGGCTTCCTTCGATTCGAGCGGCGCATTATAGGTAGCGGGTCGCGGCCGCCCGCGGCAGGCTCAGCCGATGTGCTCGACGACGAGCTGCACGCGGCGCTCGCCCTGGTATTCGTCCAGGACCGGGCGGTAGGCGAGCACCGCGCGCGCAGGCAGCGACTCGTTGCGTCGGAACCAGATCGCCGCGAACCGCCTGCCCGCCAGCTCGAGCGTCAGCCGCAGGTGCTGCTCCTTGACGAGCCGCTGCTCGACGACGGTGAACTCGTTGGCGTACAGCGGTGCCGGAAAGCCTTGGCCCCAGATCTGCCGGTCGGTCGCTTCGACCAGCGCGGGCCCGATGTCGGCGGGGGTGAGCGGCCCGTCGATGGCGATCGTTCGCGTGAAGCAGTCGGCATCGGCGCTGGCGCGCGTGGCCGCCTCGAACGCGCGCGCGAAGGCATCGTAGTTCCCGGCGCGCAGCGTCAGACCGGCCGCCATCGCGTGCCCGCCGAAACGCTCGATCAGCCGGGGCGCGGCCTTCGTCACGAGGTCGAGCGTGTCGCGCAGGTGCACGCCGTCGATCGATCGGCCCGATCCGCGCAGCATCGATTCGTCGGCGCGCGCAAACGCGATCGTCGGCCGGTGGTAGCGCTCCTTGACGCGCGAAGCAACCAACCCGACCACGCCCTGGTGCCAAGTCTCGTTGAACAGTGTGATCGTCCGCTGTTCGCCGAGCGCGGCATCCGCCAGCCCGGCGAGTGCGTCGAACTGCATGTCGGCCTCGATCGCGCGCCGCTCGCGGTTCAGTTCGTCGAGCTGTCGCGCCAGCGCGAGCGCGCGTTCCGGATCGTCGGTGGTCAGGCACTCGATGCCGACCGTCATGTCGGCGAGCCGCCCGGCAGCGTTGACGCGCGGGCCGATCGCGAAGCCGAGGTCGCCCGCCTGCGCGAGCCGTGCGCTGCGCCCGGCCACCTCGAACAGCGCCGCCACGCCCGGCTGCATGCGGCCGGCGCGGATGCGTTCGAGCCCCGCCGCCACCAGGATGCGGTTGTTGCGGTCCAGTCGCACCACGTCGGCAACGGTGCCCAGAGCGACCAGGTCGAGCAGTCCGTCAAGCCTCGGCTGCGTCGATTCGGTGAAGCGCCCGCGCTTGCGCAACTCGGCGCGCAGCGCCATCAACACGTAGAACATCACGCCTACGCCGGCCAGGTGCTTGCTCGGAAAACCGCACCCCGGCTGGTTCGGGTTGACGATCGCGCGCGCGGCCGGAAGGCGATCGCCCGGCAGATGGTGGTCGGTGACGAGCACGTCGATGCCCAGGGCGTTGGCGCGATCCACACCGTCGACGCTCGCGATGCCGTTGTCGACGGTGATCAGCAGGCGCGGCCGGGGCGTGCGCGACGCGGCCAGGTCGACGATTTCGGGCGTCAGGCCGTAGCCGTACTCGAAGCGGTTCGGCACCAGGTAGTCGACCTGCGCGCCCAGTGCACGCAGTCCGCGCAGTCCGACCGCGCAGGCGGTGGCGCCGTCGCAGTCGTAGTCGGCGACGATCAGCAGCGGCTGGCCGCGCTCGATCGCGTCGGCCAGCAGGCGCGCAGCGTCGTCCACGTGCGACAGATCGCCGGGTGCGATCAGCTCGCGCGCGGCCAGTTCGAGTTCGCGCGCCGAAGCGATGCCGCGCGCGGCGAGCGCGCGCGCGAGCGGGGCGGGAACACCCGCGGATTCGAGACGGCGCGCCGCCGCGGGGTCGTAGTCGCGCTGGACGAGTCTCGCGGTCATTCCGCAGCGGCCTCGCACAACCGTTCGGCGAGCGTCGCGCGCCGCCACACGCGCCACGCATCGCGTTCGCCGAGCGTGAACCGGCGCGCGCAGAAGCGTCCCGTCAGCAGCAGTTCGACGGACGCAAATCCGGCGGCGAAGGCGCGCTCGCAAACCGACTCGATCCGCCGCTCGAATTCCGGCAAGCGGGCGCGCCACGCGTCCCAGTGGCCGGCGTATGCGCTCTGCTGAAGCCCTTCCCACAACGAAACGGTGTCTCCGGTCGCCGGCGGTGTGGCGTCGGCGTCGAGCAAGGCCGACGGCGCCAGCCCTGCGGCGAGCGCCCAGCCGCGCAGCGTCGGGTCGTCGGACAGCACCGTCGCGAACGGGGCGCGCGGCAGCGGCGCCCACACGCCGCCGCCGTGCAGCCACAGCGCATTGGCCGCGGCAGCGCCTTGCGCTTCGCGTGCGGCATTGACCGGATGCGCGTGCCAGCGCATCTGGATCTCGTTCAGCAGCTTGCGCCAACGCCCCGCGTCGGCCCCGGTCGGCAGCACCTCGAGCGCAGAACGGCCGAACGCCGCCGCGAGGGCCACGGTGTCCAGTTGCCACGGCGGGTCGATCTGCATGAACCAGCGAGCGTGATCGAGAAGCCGCAGCGACGCCCCGGCTTCGCGGGCTGCTTCGTCCGCGGCGGCGGCGAGCGCCTGCGCCTCGTCGGCGGCGAGCGGCGGGTCGAGCGGGGCCACGAGCAGGTGATCGCGTGCGAGCGCGAAGTGCACCGGCTCGCAGAACCAAAGTTGCGACTCGGCGCCGGCGTTGGCCGCGCTGTCGCCGTTGAGCGCCCGCCACGCGTAAGGCGCCGTCACCGGCGTGCGCGCCTTTCCGCCGAACGCGCGCCACAGCCAGTCCAGATGCGGCAGACATGCGGCTTCGTCGCGCCTCGTCTCGTCGCCGCGCGCGGCGCGTGCCAGCCGGCGCGCCAGGCGCGGCGCGGCCGCCGCAGCGAGAACTTCGGGGACGTACGTTTCGGGAACGAGGGCACCGGGGACCACGACGAACCAGCGCATGCGGGCGATTCTACGGACCGTTGCGCGCGAGCCGAGCGAAGCGCTTCGATAGAATGCGCCCGCCTTTCGGAAGCCCCCTTGAACCTTCCCTACGAAATACGCATCGGCCTGCGCTACACGCGCGCCGGGCGCCGCGCGCGCCGGCGCAATGCGTTCATCTCGTTCATCTCGGCGATCTCGATGGCCGGGATCGCGCTCGGCGTGGCGGCGCTGATCGTCGTGCTGAGCGTCATGAACGGCTTCACGAAGGAGGTGCGCGCGCGGATGATGGCGGCACTGTCGCACGTGGAGATCACGTCGTTCGACGGCAGGATCGACGACTGGCGGCGCGTGGCGGCGCAGGCGCTGCGCAACCCGGAGGTCGCGGCAGCCGCGCCGTACATCAACGCGCAGGCGATGATCGCGCGTGGCGACGCGGTGCGCGGCGCGCTCGTGCGCGGTGTCGATCCGGACGCCGAGCCGCAGGTGACCGAGATCGCGAGGCACCTCGCCGGCGGGCGGATCACCGATCTGGCCGACGGCGAGTTCGGTATCGTGCTCGGCATCGAGCTGGCGCGCGCGATGGCGGTGATGACGGGCGACCGGGTCACGCTGATCGCGCCGCAGGGCACGGTCACGCCCGCGGGCATCGTTCCGCGGCTCAAGCAGTTCCGCGTCGTCGCGACCTTCGAGTCCGGACACTTCGAGTTCGACAGCGCGCTGGCGCTCGTGCATCTGGGCGACGCGCAGCGGTTGTTTCGCGTCGACGGGCCGACGGGGGTGCGGCTGCGGCTGCACGACATGGAGCGTGCGCCGCAGGTCGCAGCGCAGCTCGCGGCCACGCTCGAGCCGGGGCTGCGCGTGTCGGACTGGTCGCGCCAGAACCGCGTCTACTTCGCGGCCGTGCAAACCGAGAAGCGGATGATGTTCGTCATCCTGACGCTGATCGTCGCGGTCGCTGCGTTCAATCTCGTGTCGACGCTGGTGATGACGGTGACGGAAAAGCAGTCGGACATCGCCATTTTGCGCACGCTTGGCGCCAGCCCGCGCAGCGTGATGACTGTCTTCATCGTGCAGGGCGCATTGATCGGCGTGATCGGCACCGCGCTCGGCGTGGCCGGCGGTTTGCTGCTGGCGAACAATCTCGACGTGATCGTTCCGGCGATCGAGCGGCTTCTCGGCGTGCAATTCCTGCCGCGCGAGATCTATTTCATCAGCGCGCTGCCATCCGATCCGCGCGCCGGCGACATCGTTCCGATCGCGCTGATTTCGCTCGTACTGTCCCTGGCGGCGACGCTTTACCCGAGCTGGCGCGCGTCGCGCACACGCCCGGCGGAGGCGCTGCGGTATGACTGAGCGGTGCGGCCGGACGCACCGTTGCGCCAGGGTTCGGCGCGCGGTGAGAGCGGAGGCGGCATGACCACGGTCATCTGCGCCCGCGGCATCTTCAAGGCCTATCGCGAAGGCCCGCTCGCGGTGCAGGTGCTCAAGGGCGCCGACCTCGACGTCGGCGCCGCCGAGATCATCGCGATCGTCGGCGCTTCGGGGTCCGGCAAGAGCACGCTGCTGCACTGCCTCGGCGGGCTCGATTCGGTCGATGCGGGCACCGTGTCGATCGACGGACGCGACATCGCGTCGTTCGACGACGACGAGCGCGGGCGCGTGCGCAACCAGCGGCTGGGCTTCGTCTACCAGTTCCATCATCTGCTGCCCGAGTTCACCGCGCTCGACAACGTCGCGATGCCGCTGGCGATCCGGCGCATGCCGCTCGCCGCGGCGCGCGAACGCGCGCGCGAGGCGCTGGCGGCGGTCGGTCTGGCCGAACGTCTGCCGCACCATCCGGCGGAACTGTCGGGCGGCGAGCGCCAGCGCACCGCGATCGCTCGCGCGATCGTCACGCAGCCGGCGTGCGTGCTGGCCGACGAACCGACCGGCAATCTCGATCGCGATACCGCCCGCGCGGTCTTCGACGTCTTCGTCGGACTGGCGCGCGAGCGGCGCACCGCCATCGTGATCGTCACGCACGACCCGGAACTCGCCGCCCAATGCGACCGCGTGCTGCGTCTGCGCGACGGCCGGCTCGCGCCGGCCTGAGCGTCAGTCGCCGCCGTCGCCGCGGCGCGGAAGCAGTGCGACCGTCGCGACCAGCACACCGAGCGTGGCGAGCGCGACGGCGCCGACCGCGAAAGTGTTGCCGACCCAGTGCTGCGCGCCGGCGGCCATCATCGCGCGCACCGAAAGCCCCACGAGCCCGGCAAAAACGCCGGCGCTGAAGCCAAGCGCAGCCGCGCCGGCCAGCGTCCACGCGGCGAAGGGCAGCGACAGCGGTCTGCGCGCCAGCGCGAGCCCGGCGAACGCCGCGGAACCGAGCAGCAGACCGGCCACGATGCCGTCGAAGCGAAGAAGCCAGGCGAGCGCTCCGGTGGCGGCCAGAGGCGACCAGGCAACGATGCGGCGGCGCCCCGTCATCGGCCGATGCATGCCCGCCGTCGCTTCGAGCGCGCAGCCCAGGCAAGCCGCAGATACGCGCTCCACAGCACGCGGACGACGACGTAGCCGGTCGCTGCCAGCAGGGTCGCAAGCAGGAACACGCCGAGCGCGAGCGGCGCGCCCAGGCCCAGCATCCACTGTCCGTACGCCTCGATCGACGCGCCGATCTGCGACCACACCCAGTCCGGCGGTGGCTCGGGTGTTCGGCCGCCGGCGGCGCCGAGCGCCATCGTGCCCAGCTTGTACGCGATCAGATACAGCGGAACGATCGTGATCGGGTTCGTGTACAGCGTCGTCAGCAGCGCGACCGGCAGATTGACCCGGAACAGCAGCGCCGCGATGCCGGCGCCGAGCATCTGAAACGGGCCCGGGATCAGCCCGCAGAACAGCCCAACCGCCACACCGCCCGCCGCCGAACGCCGGTTCAGGTGCCAGAGCGCAGGGTGGAACAACCCGTCGCCGAATACGCCGAGCGCCTTGATCTCGCGGACTTTTTCCACGGTGGGCATCAGGCGCTTGAGGAACTTGCGCGGCATGCATCAATGTTATCGGATCGCCGCCGGCGGCTTGCGGATCGGGCGCGGGTGGGCGGTTCGCCGCGATGGCGTGCCCGCGCCGGGCGTGGCAGGCTAGCGTCCGACGTGATCCGCGATCCCGTGCGACCGTGCTGATCGACACCCACTGCCATCTCGACGCCGAAGAATTCGATGCGGACCGCGACGCCGTCGTTGCGCGTGCGCGAGCGGCGGGCGTGACGATGATGGTGCTGCCGGCGGCGCACGTGGAGCACTTCGAGCAGACGGCGCGGATCGCGCGGAGGTACGGCTTCGCGTACGCGCTGGGCATCCATCCGCTGTGGATCGATCGTTCGCGCGACGACGACATCGGCGTCTTGCGCACGGCCGTGGCCGCGGCGATGGACGATCCGCGCTTCGTCGCGATCGGCGAGATCGGGCTCGACTTCTACGTGCCCGGGTACGACGTCGCGCGGCAGGCGTGGTTCTACCGCGAGCAGTTGAAGGTCGCGCGCGACTTCGGCATGCCGGTGATCCTGCACGTGCGACGTTCGCAGGACGCGCTGCTGAAGTACCTGCGGCTTCATCCGGTGGCGGGCGGTATCGCGCACGCGTTCAACGGTTCGACCGACCAGGCGCAGCGGTTCGTCAGCGCCGGGTTTCGCCTCGGCTTCGGCGGCGCGATGACCTACGACGGCTCGCTGCGGATTCGCCGCCTCGCGGCGACACTGACGGACGATGCGTGGGTGCTCGAAACGGATGCCCCCGACATCCCGCCGCAGTGGCTGCGCCGAGCCGGCGGGACCCTGCGCAACGAGCCCGCCGAGCTGGCTCGCATCGCCGCAACGATGGCGCAGCTGCGCGGCGTGGGCATCGACGAAGTCGCCGATCGCAACCGCCGCAACGCCTGCGCCGCATTGCCTCGCCTGGCGCGCTGGCTCGCGGCGGCAGGTGCGGAAGCCCGCTGAAGGTGCGCGCCGCCGCGCTCGTCGCGTTCGTTGCAGGCGTGTTCCTGCTGCAGCAGCAGGCCGAGCTGCCGAACGTGTTTGCGCTGTCGGCTGCGGCCGGCGCGGCCGCGGGATGCTGGGCGGCGGCGCTTGCGATCGCGGTGCGCGCGCGGTTCGCACGCAGCGGCGGGATCGTCGCGGCGCTCGCCGCGGCCGGTGCGGCGTGCGCCGGCTTCGCTTACGCGGCCGCGTTCGCGCACGTGCGAATGGACGACGAACTCGCCTTCGCCGACGAAGGCCGGGACCTGCGCGTGACCGGCGTGATCGCGAGCCTGCCGGCGCAACTGGAGCGCGGCGCACGGTTCGAGTTCGCCGTCGAGCGGGTCGACCCGCCCGGTGTCCGCGTTCCCGTGCGCGTCGCGCTCGCGTGGTACGGCGCGGACGTGCGCGTGAGCGCCGCCGAACGCTGGTCGCTCACCGTGAGGCTGCGCCGCCCGCACGGCGCGATGAATCCCGGCGGCTTCGATCTCGAAGCGTGGCTGCTGGAGCGCAATCTGCGCGCCACCGGCTACGTCCGCGACGGCCGTGCCGAGGAGGCGCCTCGACGGCTCGATCCGATGGTCTGGCAGCCGGGCCCCGCGATCGACCGCGCGCGGCAGCACCTGCGCGAGGCGATGCAGCGTCGCGTCGCGAACGATCGCTACGGCGGCGTGCTGATCGCGCTCGTGCTGGGCGATCAGCGCGCGATCGCCGAGACGGACTGGATCCTGTTCAACCGCACCGGCATCTCGCATCTGGTCAGCATTTCGGGCCTGCACATCACGATGATCGCGGGGCTCGCCGCGGCCGCCGTCGGCGCGCTGTGGCGGCGTTCGCGGCGCCTGCTCGCTTGCGGCTCGGCGCAGGCCGCCGCCGCAACGGCAGCGATGGCGGCCGCGTTCGCCTACTGTCTGCTGGCGGGCTGGGGTGTGCCCGCGCAACGGACCTTCTTCATGCTGGCCGCCGTGGCGGGAGCGCTCGTCGTGCGCCGCGGGATCGGGCCCGCAACCACGCTCGCTTTGGCTGCGGCGGTCGTGTGCGCGCTCGATCCGTGGGCCGTCGGCGCGCCCGGCTTCTGGCTGTCGTTCGGCGCAGTCGCGGCGATCTTTCTGGTCATGCACGGCCGCGCCGCGCTGCGCGTCGAGCAGGGCTGGCGCACGCGCGGCGTCGACGCGGTGCGCATCCAGCTTGCCGTCACGCTGGCGCTGGTTCCGCTGACCATCGCGCTGTTTCGACAGGTGTCGGTGGTGTCGCCGTTTGCGAACGCGGTCGCCATCCCGCTGGTGAGCCTCGCCGTCACGCCGCTCGCTTTGATCGGTGCGGCACTCGTGCTGCTGCCAGAGCCGTTCGCGTCCTTCGCGGTTCCGCTGTTCGCGCTCGCGCATTGGCTGTTCGAGGCGCTGGCGTCCGCTTTGCAGACGCTGGTGGCGCTGCCGTGGGCGAGCGTGCCGATCGCGGCGCCGCCACCTTGGGCCTTGCCGCTCGCCGTGGGCGGCGTGGCGTGGTTGCTCGCGCCACCCGGCTGGCCGCTACGTTGGGTCGGTGCGACGTGGCTGCTGCCGCTCGTCGTCTGGCCCGCCGCGCGCCCGGCGCCTGGCGAGCTCTGGGTCACCGCGCTCGACGTCGGGCAGGGCATGGCCACGCTCGTCGAGACGCACGACGCGGTGCTGCTGTACGACGCCGGCCCGCGCTATACGCCTGCGGCCGACGCCGGCGAGCGTGTGATCCTGCCCTACCTGCGCTGGCGCGGGATCGGCCGGCTCGACGCGCTGGTCGTATCGCACCTGGACAGCGACCACTCCGGTGGCGCGGCATCGGTTCTGCGCGCGCTGCCGGTTGGTCGCGTGCTGACGTCGATCGATGCTGCGCATCCGACGCTCGCGGGCGCCGCGCGCATCGAGCGCTGCGAGGCGGGACAGCGCATCGCGCTGGGCGCGCTCGAAGCGCGCGTGCTGCATCCCCTTGCGGCCGACTACGCGCGCGCGGGGATCTCGACCAACGCGCTCAGTTGCGTCGTCGAAGTCGGCACGGGCCAGGCGCGCGTGCTGCTGACGGGCGACCTCCCGGCGCGCGAGGAAGCGCAGCTCGCGGCCCGCGGCGTGCCGGCCGTGCCGCTGGCGAGCGCGCCGCATCACGGCAGCCGGCATTCGTCGAGCCACACTTTCGTCCAGGCGGTGCGGCCGCGCTGGGTCGTCGTGCAGGCCGGCTATCGCAACCGTTTCGGTCACCCGGATGCCGGCGTCGTCGAGCGCTATCGCCGCGCCGGCGCGCAGGTCATGCGGACCGACCATCTCGGCGCGGTGCAGTGGCGTTTCGCCGCCGACGGCACGGTCGCCGTCGAAGCCTGGCGGCGCGACCGGGCGCGCTATTGGCACAACCAGCCGGGCGTTGGTGCGCGGCGAGCCGCGGATGCGCACGAACCCGGCGTGCCCGACGAGGCGACGCAACGCCCCGATCCGCAGTCAGACGAAGACGCGCCGCCCCCGTGGCAGCCGTAGACGCGCACGCCCCAAGGCGGGGCGATTGACGCAAGCGACCGCACGCGCTACACGTTGACGCCGGTGGCTTGGGCGCCACCTGCGACTGCGAGAACCCTACGAACAAGGAGACGTTTCGATGATTGGAGAAAAGCGCATGGCAGCGACCGTCGTCGCGGTCTGGGTCGGGGCCGCGATCCTCGTCGCGGCCGGCGCGGCGCGCGCCGACGAGACCTGCAACTCGCCGTACACGACGAAGCTCATCAAAGGGCAGGAAGACTACGTCCACGTATGGACGCTCGGCGTCGAAGGGCTCGGCGACGGCTCCGACAAGCTGGTCACGGTCGGCGCCAATCCGAAGTCGAAGGATTACGGCAAGATCGTGCACACGCTGTCGGTCGGCGGCCGCGGAGAAGCGCACCACATGGGATTCACCGACGACCGGCGCTATCTGTGGGCAGGACGGCTCGACGACTCGAAGATCTTCGTGTTCGACGTGGCCGACCCGGCGAAGCCGAAGCTCGTGCGCACGATCGCCGATCTGCCGCAGCGCACCGGCTACGTCGGTCCGCACACGTTCTATGCGCTGCCGGGGCGCATGCTGGTCCAGGCGCTTTCCAACACCAAGGACCACGGTGGAGTCACCGGCATGGCGCTGTACAACAACAAAGGAGAGTTCGTCGCGAAGTACGACATGCCGGTCGGCGAACTCGGCGGCGTCAAGGGCGACGGATACGGTTACGACATCGCGATCAATCCGGCCAAGAACGTGCTGCTGACCTCGAGCTTCACCGGCTGGAACAACTACATGATGGATCTGGGCAAGCTGGTGAAGGACGCCGAGGCGATGAAGCGCTTCGGCACGACGATGGTTCTGTGGGATCTGAAGTCGATGAAGCCGCAGCAGATCTTCAACGTCCCAGGCTCGCCGCTGGAGATCCGCTGGTCGCTCGTGCCGGGCCACGACTGGGCGGTCACCGCCAGCGCGTTGACCTCGAAGCTGTGGCTGGTCAAGCGCGACGCCGCCGGGAAGTGGCAGGCGAAGGAGGTCGGCACGATCGGCGAGCCGGAGAAGATCCCGCTGCCCGTCGACATCTCGATCACCGCGGACGGCAAGGGGCTTTGGGTCAACACCTTCATGGACGGGATGACGCGCTACTTCGATCTGTCGAA